>Ga0299907_10000368_pt1 | contig 21196 bp, 11 predicted proteins | sample RVTome_16_FD_198680 | JGI IMG/M metagenome (GOLD analysis project Ga0299907, IMG submission 198680) | Soil microbial communities from uranium-contaminated site in the Upper Colorado River Basin, Wyoming, United States - RVT152D67 (version 2) ...
CACGGCACACGCCGACCCGACGCCGATTCGCCGGCACCGCCCTGGCCGCGGGCCTGACGCTGGCGCTCGCCGCGGGCGTGTCCGGCGCGATCGACGCCCAGCAGGGCCGTGGCAACCAGGAGCCGCCGCCCCCGCCGACGCTCGGCCTCGACCAGGGCACACTGGACTTCGACACGCCCGCGTTCGACCTGCGGCTGGTGAGCGCCTCGCAAACGATCGCGGCGCTGGAGCCGAAAGGCGTGCCGACGTACACGCCGACCCCTCGACCGGCTCGGGGCCGCCGCGGAGGCGGCGGCGGCGAAGGCCGGCGAGGCGGCGGGCCGCCGCAGCCCACCGGACCACTCAGGTTCGACTTCACGCCAGCTGACAGACTGGAGCAGCGCGCCGCCGACGGCTACCACCACCTCGGCGACATCACGCTGCGGGTGCGCACCAGCCCGACCGGCGCGTGGCGGGAGTACGACACCGCGACGGCCCGCCAGCCGGTGACCGCGCTCCCGGCCTCCGGCGACACGCTCGCCGCCGCCAACCTCGCGCCGACGCTGCCCAACGACATCCCGGTCGAGATCACGCGCCGGTGGCGGCTCGTCGACGGCACCATCGTCCTGTCGTTCGACGTGCGCAACCGCACGCCGGAGCCGGTCGAGATCGGCGCGCTCGGCATCCCGGTCGTGTTCAACAACCTGATCAGCGGCCGCAACCTCGAACAAGCGCACGAGATCTGCTCGTTCTTCGATCCCTACATCGGCCTCGACGCCGGCTTCGTGCAGGTGACGCGCCTCTCCGGCAAGGGTCCCTCGCTCGTCGTCGTGCCGCACGGGCAGACGCCGCTCGAAGGCTGGCGTACCGTCGACGACAGGACACGCCGGACGCAGACGTCGGAAGGCATCTTCGAGTGGATGGCGCACACGCGCGCCTACGCCGAGGGCGAATGGGCCGAGGCCACGCCATGGAACGCGCCGACGTCCGCCACGCTCGCGCCCGGCGAGACGCGCACCTACGGTCTGGAGTTCCTGCTGTCGCCGGAGATTCGATTAATAGAAGATACGCTCGCCGCTGCGGGCCGTCCCGTGGCCGTCGGCATCCCCGGCTACGTCGCGCCCATGGACGAGGACATGAAGCTGTTCCTCGACTACGACAGCCCGGTGGCCGCGGTCACCGTCGAGCCTGCCGGCGCGATGGACGTCGCCGCCGGCAGCCGCACGCCCAACGGCTGGCGCGAATACACCCTGCGCGGCCGCCAGTGGGGCCGCGCGCGCGCCACCTTTACATATGAGGACGGCACGCGCCAGGCCGTGAGCTACTACGTCACGAAACCGGCCGCCCAGATCGTGGACGACCTCGGCAACTTCCTGTTCACGCGCCAGTGGTACGTGAACCCCGACGACCCGTTCAAGCGAAGCCCGTCGGTCATGAGCTACGACCGCTCGAAGGACGCCATCGTCGAGCAGGACCACCGCGTGTGGATCGCGGGCCTCTCGGACGAGGGCGGCGCGGGCTCGTGGCTCGCGGCCGCGATGAAGCTCTTCGGCCGGCCGGACCGGGCGGAGCTCGACAAGTATCAATCCTTTATAGATGGCGTCCTCTGGGGCGGCATCCAGTACTCGGAGGGCGAGCGGCGCTACGGCGTGCGCAAGAGCCTCTTCTACTACGCGCCCGAGGAGTTCCCGAACTTCTCGTACGATCCGGAGAAGGACTGGACGACCTGGGCGAGCTGGGACAAGGAGGGCGCCGAGGTCGTCAACCGCGCCTACAACTACGCGCACGTCGTCGGCGCCTACTGGTCGATGTACCAGCTCGCGCGCCACACCGAAGGGCTCGTTACCAACCACCCGTGGGACTGGTACCTCGACCAGGCTTACGAGACGATGATGTTCCTGACGGGACCGGACTCGCGGGTCGGCTACGTGAGGGTTGGGCTGATGGGCGCCGACACGTTCCTGCTCGCGCTCGAGGACATGAAGCGCGAGGGCTGGACCGAGCGCGCCGCGAACCTCGAGGCTCGGATGAAGGACCGTGCCGACCGCTGGTCCGAGCAGAGCTACCCCTACGGCAGCGAGATGGCGTGGGACTCGACCGGCCAGGAGGAGGTCTTCGCCTGGATGCGCTACTTCGGCTATCCGAACCAGGCGACCACCGCGCTCAACTCCGTGGTGGGGTACATGCCCCTCGTCCCGCACTGGGGCTACAACGGCGCCGCGCGCCGCTACTGGGACTTCATCTACGCCGGCGCGCCGGGCCAGGGCTACGAGCGTCAGCTCCATCACTACGGCTCGGGCCTCAACGCCATCCCGGCGCTCACGCGCTACCGCGACGATCCGGCCGACTTGCACCTGCTCCGCATCGGCTACGCGGGGACGATGGGGGCACTCACCAATATTGATAGGGACGGCTTCGCCTCCGTGGCTTTCCACTCGTTTCCGGACCGCCTCGAATGGGACGCCTACTCCGGCGACTACGGCCCGAACTTCCTCGGCCACGCGCTCAACACCGGCACGTACGTGATCAATCACGACGAGTTCGGCTGGCAGGCGTTCGGCGGCAACGTGTCGGAAGCCGGCGGCCGCGTCTCGGTCGAGGTCACCGATTCGTTCCACCGGCGCATCTACCTCGCGCCGTACGGGCTGTACCTCACGCTCGATGCCGGACAGTTCGAGCGCGTGGAGATCGATCCATCGTCGGGCGCCGTGCGAGTCACGCTCGGACCGGCGACCGAATCGATGCCGCGCGCGTACCTGCGCGTCGAGCAGCCGGCGCGCGTAGACGGCGTCGGAACGTACGCGCCGGTGTCGTCGTTCCCGCCCGAGCGCGGTGCGTTCGTCGTGCCGCTGGGGTCGTCCACGACGGTGGTGGAGCTGCGAGGGTCGTAGCTGCGACGCCCGCGGGGGCCGCCTTGAACCGGGTTTCAATCGGAGCTTACTTCGGGATTGACGCCCGGGCGCTGCTCGCTTAGCATGCAGCCTCCTGCACGACTCGTCTCTTTGACACACCGGAGGTTTTCGCCATGCGCGCGCGATCCAGGGTTTCACTCTTGGGAGCAGCGGCGGTGCTGGCGGCTGGGGGCGCGGCATTGGCTGCCCAGGCCCTGCCGACTTCACAGCCGAACATCATTCAGATCTACCGCGAGCAGATCAAAGCCGGCCATGCCATGGCCCACAAGGCCAACGAAAGCGGCTGGCCCGAGGCCTTCGCTCAGGCCGGCTCAACGGACTACTACCTCGCCATGGAGTCGATGACCGGACGGTCCGAGGTCTGGTTCGTCGCGCCGTTCGAGTCGTACGCGGCGGTGGGCAAGTCGATGGAGCAGACCGAGTCGGACCCGGTCCTGAGCGCGGCGCTCGGCCGCCTGGCCATGGCCGACGCGGAACACCTCGACGGCGTGGACGTCCTCGAAGCGGTCGCCGTACCGGAGCTCAGCCACGGCCAGTTCCCGGACCTGAACCGAATGCGGTTCTGGGAGATCTCGATCTGGCGCATTCGACCGGGACACGAGCGTCGGTTTGCCGAGGCGGCGGCCGCCTACAAACAGGTCGCCACGAAGGCCGCGCCGGATGCGAGATGGCGCATGTACCGCGTGACGGCTGGCCTGCCGGATGCCAGCTACATTTCCTTTTCATCGGTCGTCTCGTTCGGCGAGTTCGACGAGATGATGGCGTCAGGCAACGCGGTCATGCAGGCGGCATCACCCGAGGTCCAGACGTTGCTGTCGAGCTTCATGGCGGAGGGCGCGATCAGCCTCGTGTCGAACAAGTACCGGCTCGATCCGTCGATGAGCTACGTGTCCGCCGAAACCAAGGCGACCGATCCCGCCTTCTGGAACAAGAAGTAGGCCGCCGCTGGCGCTGGTCTGGCGATTGCCGGTTGCGAGTCAGTCGAGCAGGCGACGGCGGCACCAGACCAGCGCCTGTGCCCCAATCTGTCGATTCCGCACGTCGGCGTGAGCCAGGACGACTGGCACCTCAACTCGGTCGTCGGCTACATGCCGCTCGGCCGGCGAGGGATCCGCGCCGGGGCGATGACGTCACACGTCACCCGGTCGGCCGTCAGGGACGACGAGCAGGAGAATCCACACCGTGAACGCCGGCGCGTGCAGGCGGGTGAGGCTTGGCCGAGCCGGCACCGTACTCGGATAGAATCGGCGATAAGGCATGGCCTACCTCTTTCAGCCGAACCTCAGCGGCCTCTTCCTGCAAGCGATGGGTGCCCTGCTCCTCGCGGCGCTTGCCGCGTTGCTGCTGCGGACGGTGAACCGCTCGCCGGTGCGGATCTGGTCGTTCGGCTGGCTTACGCTTGGCGTGGCGTTGACGGGCCTGTGGCTCTCGTTGTTCTTTGGCCGGTTCGAGTTGGTCGGCCGCACGGTCTACCTGCTGGGGGAGTACGTCTTCGGCTACCTGGTGTTCGCCGGCTGCCGCGCCTACGCGCGCGGGCAGGCGCCTCGTCGTGAGGAAGCCTGGTTGCTCGTACCGGCCGCCGGCGTCGCGATCGGGCTGGCCCAGGTCGCGTCGGTCAACGAGAACGTGTCGTTCGCGATCCACTCGCTGATCTTCCCGTTCCTGTTCTATCTGAGCCTCAGCGTGCTGCGCGAGGCGCGGGGCGGCCGCACGCCGGTCTCGGGCCTGCGCGTCCTGAAAATCGCGCTGCTCCTGCTGACGATGAACTACCTGCACTACGCGCCGTTCTTCGCCGCGGCCTCGGTGCAGAACCCGACCGTCCTCGATCCGTACCTCACCTACGCTCCGCTGTACGACCTGATCTTCCAGATCATGCTGATGTTCGGGATGACCATGGCGGTGACGGGCCGCGTACAGCTCGAACTCGAGGCGGCCAATGCGGAGCTCGAGGTGGCCCGCGACCGCCTGGAGTGGATGTCGCGCTCCGACGCGCTCACGTCGACGCTCAACCGGCACGCGTTCGCCGAGATCGCCGAGGCCCGCCGCTGCGGGCGGGGCGCGCTGCGCCGCGGCGCGGCCGTGGTGGTCGATCTCGACGGCCTCAAGCAGATCAACGACCGGTACGGCCACACGGCCGGCGACCTTGCCGTGCAGACCGTGGCCGGCGTGCTGCACTCGATCCTGCAGCCCGACGACCTGCTGTTCCGGTGGGGCGGCGACGAGTTCGTCCTCCTCCTCTCGGACGTCAGCGAGGCTCACGCGCGCCGCCGCATGGCGACGCTCAACGCCAGTCTGCAGCGCACGTGGCTAGCGGACGCTCCGGTGCCGGTGGATCTGACGGCGTCATGCGGCATCGCTGCGTTCAACGACGCGATGTCGCTCGAGGTCGCCATCGCCGCGGCAGACGCCGCGATGTATCGTCGCAAGACGATGGCGCCGCCCCTCAGCGCGCCTGTCGGTCCTCGGGTGCAGCGGGCCAGTTCAGGCGCGCGGTAACCATCTGGTCGTGATCGGGTCGGTTGCCGACGGCGGCGACAGGTCAGCGCGGTCGTCCGCAGTTCCGACGCCGGGCCGGAGCGCGACGGCTGGATCAACGTCCGCGCATCTCGTAACCGCCGCGATGCGTACGTAGCGCCGACGATCGGGCTCGGCGACTTCAACGCCTCAAGGTGCCCGACCGGTTCATTCCGCGCGAAGCGCGACGACCGGATCGGTGCGTGCGGCCCTGAGCGCGGGGGCAAGCGCGGCCAGCAGAGCGGTGAGCATCAGCGTTGCGCCGCCCGCGGTGAACGCGACGACATCGGTCGACTGGACGTTCACCAGCATCGCCTCGACCAGGCGGCCGGCTCCGTACGCGGCAGGCAGGCCGAGGATCAGACCGGCCGCCACCAGCAGGACGCTCTCGCGGACCACCGTGCCGATGAGCTGCCCGCGGCTGGCGCCCAGGGCGAGCCGCACGCCGAACTCGCGTCGTCGCCCCTCGACCAGGTACGTGAGGAGGCCGGCGAGCCCGGCCGACGCGACGAGCAGCGCCAGCATGCCGAACGTCACAGCCAGCGCCGCCGTGACTCGTTCGGCGGCCAGCAGCGTCGAGGTCCGGCCGTGCATGGTCGTCGCATTGATGACGTAGTGAAAGCCTCGGGGCTCGATGATGTCGCGCAACGCCGCGGCGCTCACGCCGGCCGACGACCTGATGGTGACGACCGGCACGTTGCTGGCGAACACGTCCTGCAGGATTGGCGTGAACACGAAGTCCGTTGCGCGCATGCGGGGATCCAGCGTGCCGAGCTGATCGACGACGCCGACGATCTCGAGCTCGCGCGCGTCGGTGCCGACACGGATTCTGACGCCGAGCGCGCCCTCCGGCGCGATCGTCTCGGCCAGGCGCCTCGTCACGATGGCCACCGGCGGCTGCGTCTCGTCATCGGCCCACGTGAAGTCTCGGCCGGCGAGACGACCGGCCTTCAGGACGGCGAACAGGCCCGGCGAGATCCGATCCCGCAGGGCGCGCCCCACGGCCGTCTCAGGGCCTCCGACCTCGAACACGTCGCTCGGTCGGCTGACGGCCATCGAGTACCGCGTCAGGGCCTGCGAGAGGGCGACGGCTTCGGCGCCGGGCACGGCTCGCAGGCGGTCGACGAGATCGGGCAGGCTGCGCGCCAGCGCGGAGTAGTCGTTCTGCCCCGCCTGGCCGGCCAGGTAGACGAGCGTGACGCCGTCAGGATCGAATCCCGGGTCGACGTCCCACCACTGCGTGAGGTTCCGCGCCAGCAACCCAGCCGCGCAGGCCACCGCGAGCGACATCGCCAATTGTCCGGCCACCATCAGGCGGATGATCGTCCGCGGACGCGGCACGACCGTCGACGTCGTGCCGGGCGACACCCGGCCAACGTCGGACGCCAGGCACGCCGGAGCGAGACCCATGACGATCGTCGTCGCCACAACCGCGGCCCCGACGATCGCGAAGGTCCATCGGCCGGGGACGGCCACGAAGTCCGGCGCGGAGCTGCCGAGCCACAGCTCGCGTATCAGGGCTCCGCTGCCCCACCACGCAATCGGTGCGGCCAGGACGAGCCCCATCGCTACGTAGAGACCGCTTTCGCAGAGCGACAGGCGCAGCAGGTGCGTGGCCCTGGCTCCGAGCGCGCGGCGCACGCGCCACTCGCCGGATCGGGCCGCGTTGCGCGCGATGAGAATGCCGGCCAGGTTCGCCGACACCAGGAACACGAGTGCGGCGGTCAACGCCAGCAGGATGTTCAGCGCGTCGCGATAGCGCGTGCGGTAGACGGAGAAGCCCGATCGAAAGCTGGTGACGTCCAGCTGCTGCGCGAGGAAGTCCTCCATCTCGCGAGCCGACACCGGTGGCGCGCCGCGTTCGCGGGCCGCCGGCCAGACCCCCTGGAGGTTGGCGGCCGCGTCCTCGAGCGTGGCGCCCTGGCGGACGCGACCGACGACGTAGTTGGCGCGGACGCCGACGCGTGGGTCGTTCACACCGACCAGCCGGCCGAACGTGTTCAGCGTGATCGACACGTCCGTGGTCCCTTCGACGCCGAGGCCGCGGTAGCCGCGCTCGGTGACACCGACGATCGTTACGACTCTGCCGTCGAGCTCGAGCTCGGATCCGACGACCTCCGTCGAGGCGCCGAGCTCGCGCTGCCAGAAGTCGTAGCTGACGACGACGGGCAGGGTACCGTCGCCCGGGTCGGACTCGTTGTCGGCACGCGTCAGGACGCGGCCCATGTACGGCGTGACGCCGAGCAGCTCGAAGAAGTCGCCGCTGACCGTGATCAGGCTGGCACCAACGAGCCGTCCATCGATCTTCGCGTGGAACGACATCGCCGGCGTGTGCCCGGCGAGGGCGTCGAACCCGGACTGGCGCCGCTCGAGGCCGGCCAGCGTCTTGAGCGGCATGAGCCGATGGCCGCCATCACGCCCGAGCACTTCGATGAGCGCGAGCCGATCCGCATGCGGGACGGACAGCGGCCGAAGCACGACGCTTTCGAGAAGCATCACGAGTGCGCTGCCGCCGCCGAGGCCCGCGGCCAGCAGCGCGACGACGAACACCGAGGAGCGGGCCGAGCGGCAGATGGCGCGCCAGGCCGCCCGCAGGTCGGCCGCGAGTCCGGTGAGCATGGCTACCCTCCTTGTCCGGGGCGCGTCGTTTGCAAGGTCCGCGCCAGCAGAGCACCGGAGGGTTCGGGGCGATGAAGGGCGCGACCAGCCCAGCGTGTCGGTGACCATTCAGAAGGCCGGCGTTCGAAAGAGGCCCGCGGCTACCCGTGGGCGGCTCAGCCGCCGGCGGCCGGGGTGAGCTGGTTCCCGTGGGCTCCGGCCGTCAGGGGCGCTCCCGGAAGTACCGGATCTTCCGGCGCGCGACGGGGCGGTTGTGCGCGGCCAATGTCGGCGCGAACACGTGCGAGCCGTCGTTGCGACTGACGAAGTACAGGTAGTTCACGCTCACCCGCTACCGCGACGACCCGTCAGACCTGCACTTGCTCCGCATCGGCTACGCGGGGACGATGGGGAACCGACGCGCCGGCGTCGTCGTTCGAGTCCGAGCGCGGCGCGCTCGTCGTCCCGCTGGGGTCGTCGGTGACGGTGGTGGAGCCGCGGGGGTCGTAGCTGCGACGCCCGCGGGGTCCGGCCGCCGGTGTAACCTTTGCCCATGGCGTGGCATGACCTGCGCGTCGCGGTGCGGTCGCTCAGCCGATCGCCCGTCTTCACCGCGGCCACCGCGCTGACGCTGGCGTTCGGCGTTGCCGCCAACGTGGCCGTCTTCAGCGCCGTGAATGCCTTCATCCTGCGGCCGCTGCCGGTCAGGGATGCCGATCGGCTGGTCGTCCTCGCCACAAAAGCGCGATCGAGCCAGACGCTCCATGGCGTGTCGTTCCCGGATCTCGAGGATTACCGCGCGGCCACGCCCGAGGTCTTCGAGGACGTGACCGCGTACCGCGTCGGCTTCCTGGGTCTCACGCTCGACGGCGATCGACCCGAACGCGTGCTCGTCACCTGGATCGCCGGCAACTACTTTCCGCTGCTCGATCTCCAGCCGGCGCTCGGCCGCCTGATCCAGCCCGGCGACGCGGGCCGCGGCCGCGCCAGCGCCACGGTGGTGCTCGGACACTCGACGTGGCAGCGGCGGTTCGGCGGCGATCCAGAGATCGTGGGACGCGTCGTCAAGGTGAACGGCAGACCGTGCACGATCGTGGGCGTCGCGCCGCCCGGATTCCGCGGCACGTTCGCGTTTTCCGACTCGGAGCTGTACCTGCCGTTCAACTGGGCGGGCGAGGAGGGCGAGCTCGACGACCGTGGAGCGCGGGGATTCCACGCACTGGCGCGGCTCCGTCCGGGCGTGTCCGTCGCGCAGGCCCAGGCGGCGATGGACATCGTGACCGAGCGCCTCATCGAGGAGCATCCGGTCTCGAACGACGAGACAACCGTGCGGGTACTGCGCGAGCGCCTCGCGCGGCCCGAGGAAGATCAGGCGCGCTCCAACGCCTGGGGCGCCGCGATCGTGCTGGCCCTCGTCGGCCTCGTGCTGGCCCTCGCTGGCGCTAACGTGACGAGCCTTCTGCTCGCTCGGGCCGGCAGCCGCGAACAGGAGTTCGCCACGCGCGTCTCGCTTGGTGCGGGACGCAGCCGGCTGGTGCGGCAGATCGTGACTGAAGGCCTGTTGCTCGGCGCGCTCGGCGCGGCCGCGGGAATTCTGGCGGGAACGTGGGCCGCGCACGCGCTCGCCGCCGGCCTGCTGCGCCTGCCGGGCGACCTGCCCGTGCGGTTCGACTTCGGCCTCGACTGGCGCGTCGTCGCCTACGCGGTCGTAGCGGCGCTCGGAACGGCGCTGGTCGTCAGCGTTCTGGCCGGCCTGCGCGTGGTCTCGATCATCGATCTGACGCTGAGACCGGCAGGACGCGGCTCGCGGACCGGCGGCGGCCGCCGCATTGGCCTGAAGATTCTGGCCGTGCAGGTGGCGGCCTGCTTCGTGGTCCTGGTTGCCGCCGGGGCCCTCCTTCGCAGCCTGTGGGCAGCCGAGCGCGCGGATCTCGGGTTCAATCCAGAGGGTGTGCTCAACGTCCACATGGACGTGGGGCAGCTGGGATACAGCGAGGCCGAAGGCCGCGCGTTCTTCGACGATGTCGAGCGGCGCGTCGCGGCGCTGCCTGGCGTCGAGAGCGCCAGTTACGCCTTCACGCTTCCGATGGGATACATCCGCGTGAGGGAACGGGTGCAGGCCGATGGGACGTCGCCGGAGATCGACCGCGTATCCGCGGGCAAGAACCTCGTCAGCCCGCGGTATTTCGAGACGATGGGCATCGGCATCGCTCGAGGTCGAAGCTTCGACGCGTCCGACGACGAGCGCGCGCGCCGGGTGGCGGTGGTGAACCAGCGTTTCGCTGACGTGTTCTGGCCGGGTCAGGACACCGTGGGAAAGCGGTTCAGATCCGAGGACGGAAGCGGAACGTGGATCGACATCGTCGGCGTGACCGCCACGGGGAAGTACCGCTTCCTCTTCGAGGATCCGCAGCCGTACTTCTACGTGCCGATCGCGCAGGCATACACCGGGCTTCGCGTGCTGCAGGTTCGCACGCCGCTGGAACCCGAGAGCCTGACGCCGCGCCTCGAGCGGCTGCTGCTCGCGCGCGAACCGAATCTGGCGCTGTACGACGTCCAGAGCATGACGAGGGCGCTCGGCGGCGGCCCGGGATTCTTTCTCGTGCGCGTCGGCGCCGGCACGGCGGTGACGCTGGGTCTGCTGGGGCTCGTGCTGGCGATCGTCGGCATCTATGGCGCAGTGGCGCAGGCGACAGTTCAGCGCCGGCACGAAATGGGCGTCCGGATGGCCCTTGGAGCGACGCGCCGCGACATCCTGCAGCTGGTTCTTCGGGATGGGTTCACGTTGCTCGGTCTCGGGCTCGGCGCCGGCATCCTGATTGCGCTCGGCGGCGCCGGCATGCTCGAGCGCTTCCTGTTCGGTGTGTCGGGCCGCGACCTGGCGACGTTTGCCGCGGTGTCGATGATGCTTGCGTGCGTGACGCTCGCCGCGTGCGCGATTCCCGCGTGGCACGCCGGAAGGGTCGATCCTGCCGCCGCGCTGCGCGCGGAGTGAATGACCGGGAGGTTCACCGAATCCCTGCGTCGGGGACTATGGGATGGTGCTGGTCTGTGCGGCGTTCTTTCTCGGCGCCTCGCTCCTGTACTTCCTGCGGACCCGCAGGTACCTGTTTCCGGTGCTCTGCCTGAACTTTGCGTACTTCAGCGAACGCTTCGTCTCCGTGCAGGACGGGCTCGTACTTGATCATGCCCTACTACAGGCGAAACGTCGGTCGCATGTCGGGTCACGCGGCGCTGCTGGTCGCTGGCTCTGTTATAGTGGCGCCGGTTCCACCAGCCCGGCGCACGGCTGCGCGCCAGGCGCGCCGGGGGTCTCAATGCGTCACGCTCCGGTCCTCGCCGTCGCTACCGCCGCATCACTTGCCACGACGCTGCTCCTTCAAGGCCTCGTCGTGGCCGGCGCCGCACAGACCGACCCGGCCTTCGAAGCGCTGACCCGTCTCGTCACCGGCAAGATGACCGAGCATGACGTGCCCGGCGTGGCCTTCGGCATCGTGAAGGACGGCCGCGTGTTCGCGCGCGGCTTCGGCGTGGGCAGCGTGGATGCACCGCAGCCCGTCACCGCAGACACGCTGTTCCCGATCGCGTCGATCTCGAAGACCGTGACGGCGACGGCGATCATGCGGCTCGTCGAAGACGGCCGGATGGACCTCGACGCGCCGGTGCGGCGGTATCTGCCCGACTTCGCGGTGGGCGACGACGAAACCAGCCGCAACGTCCGGATCTGGCATCTGCTCACCCACACGCCGGGATGGGAGGGCCAGTTGTCGACGCCCGACCGCGGCGCGGAGACGCTGGAGGCGTTCGCGGCGTCGCTGCGCGATCTGCCACAGCTCGCACCGGCCGGCTCGGTCTGGAGCTACAACAACGCGGCCTTCACGCTGGCGGGCCGCATCATCGAGGTCGTGACCGGCGAGTCGATTCACGATGCCGTGGACACCCTGGTGTTCGAACCGCTCGGCCTGACCCGTGCGGTCACGCGGCTCGAAGACGTCGTGACCTGGCCGCTGACGGTCGGCCATCGCCGGCGCGGGGGCACGACCAGCGTGATTCGACCGCTGATCCACTCGAGCTCGGTGACCGCCGGCGGCGTGTGGATGAGCCTGTCAGACCTGCTGGCGTACGGCGCGTTCCATCTGGGCGACGGCACGGCACCGGACGGACAGCGAGTGCTCTCGGAGGCGTCGCTCGAAGCGATGCAGACGGCGCGCGTGCCCAAGGCCGGAACCGACGACGCGATGGGACTCGGCTGGCACCTGCGGCGCGTCGATGGCGTGCCGACGGCCGCGCATGGCGGCACCCTCGGCCATACGCTCCTGCTCGAGCTCGTGCCGGAGCGGAACCTGGCGTTCGCGATCCTGACGAACAGCACGAACGGCTGGCGGCTCATCCAGGACGTCGAGCGCGCCACCCTCGAGCAGCTCGAAGGTCTCACGCTCGACCCGGCACAGGCGCTCGGCCATCGCGGCGTCAACGAGACGATGCCAGATGCGCCGATCCTGGCGACCCAGCCGGATCCGGCGCCGTATGTCGGCACCTTCAGCCGCCCGCCGCAGCGCGGCTACACCGTCCGCGTGGAGGACGGCCGGCTCATGGTCAACAACTCGTCGATCGCCTTCTACGCGAACGACCGGGCCGTCGTCACGTCCGGCAACCAGCGCGGCAACCCCGTCGAGTTCATCCGGCGCGACGATGGCACGATCGGGTGGATCCGGATGGTGGGACGGATCGCGAGGAAGGCCAACGACGCCCCCTTCACAACCTCAACCACAATCCCCCGCCTGTCCAGTCGTGCGCGCGCCGCATCGCGCTTCATTGGAGCCGCCGCTGATCAGCGGCGGACATGCACCTCTGCGTTGCCACGGGGCACTCGCTCATATGGGGAGTCGGTGGATCGCGCGACTGTGCGGACCACAAGGGCCGCACCCTGCCCTCGCTCCGTCATCAGAACCGCAGTGACACAAAGATACCTTTGCGGGTGCCCCACATTGGCACGAGGGTCGCATTCCTGCTGATTGATGTGCGTGACCTCGAATAAATGACTCGCCGACCCTTGATCATGGCGTCGACGACGAAGCCGATGCCAGCTCCGATCCCCGCAGCCGTGGCGATGAACGCGGCTGACGAGCCGGAACTGATGTCGTCGCGGCCGTAGTACTCTACCAGCGACTTATCGAAGGTCGCACCCAGCACGCCGCCCAGTCCGAGCCCCCATAACGTGCCGTTCCAGCGAGAGTCCCGCCGGCTGACCGTCTCGACATCCGCCTCGACAAACTCCGTTTGGGTCGTGCCCACCACCAACGCCAGCGATGACGAGGACAGGTCGGCGATCGTCCCTTGCATCTCGCGGCCCCTTACGTCAGTGACAGTGACGTTGTCCCCGACCGACACCTGTGAACGCAGCTGCGCAAAGGAGCCTGCAACTTCCTGACCCTCCGTGATCGAAGCGCCGAACAGGAGTAGCAGGAGCACGGCAGCGCAACCGAGCGACTTGTAGTTGTGGAACATGATGAGGCCTCTCTCCTCTCAAGGATAGGAAGGGCTAGCCGGGGCGGTTCACATAACGGCCGTTGTTCAGACCCTGCCCTCCCCTGGCACAGCGCAGATTAGCGCCCTCGCCGTTGGTGGTCAACCACCAGGTGCTGGTTGGAGCGGTCCCTGCACTGGCTGAACTCGGGCAGTCCGTGCCCGCAGTCGCCGCCGCAACGGGGACACGCCAGCACATCCACGCCAAAGGCCCGCTGCATCAGCGCGGCCGTCGACGCGAACACGTGCGCGCCGTCGTTTGCGGCTGGGCCCAGCCCTACTCGAGGCGCTCCAGCCCCTGAATCGCCGGTCCGTTGATCACGCTGCCCTCGGCGTTGAATCTCGACCCGTGGCACGGGCAGTCCCAGCTCTTCTCGGCGTCGTTCCACTGGACGATGCAGCCGAGGTGGGGACAGACGGCGGAGAGCTCGTGGACGGCGCTGGAGTCATCCCGATAGACGGCGACCTTCTTCAGCCCCCGCCGCAGGATCGCGCCCGTGCCGGGCGCGAGGTCTGCCGGTGAGCCGATGTCGCCCGGCGTCGCGAGCGCGGCATACTGCGCAGCCACGTTGAGATTCTCCTTCGCAAAGCGCGGTGTCGCGCGAAGCGTGACGCGCGCCGGGTCGTACAGCGTCGACCAGGCATTCTCCCGACCCGCAATCAGGTCCGCGAGCAGGATGCCCGCGATCGTGCCGTGCGTCATGCCGTTGCCCGAGTCGCCCGTGACGACATACACGTTGTCCGCGTCGCCCGGGTTCCGCCCGATGAACGCGAGGCTATCCACCGGCTCCAGGACCTGACCGGACCAGGCGTGCCGAACGTCGCCGGCCATCGGGAAGCGCTCGCGCGTCCAGGCCTCCAGCGCCGCGAACGGCGCGTGCGCCTCGTCCTCCTGCCCGGTCTTGTGATCCTCGCCGCCGACGATCAACACGTCGTCCGCGCCGTCGCCGTCGGCCAGGCGCACGTAGTGATACGGATGCGGCGTGTCCCAGTAGAGCGCGCGAACCACCGACCCGCGCGGCACCGACAGGCCGATCACGTACGTCCGGTACGCCGCCTGCTTGGTGTGGATCGTCACTATGTTGTTCACCGGCGTGTTGGTGGCGACGACGATGGCCCGCGTGGTCACGGTGCGGCCACCGGTCGTGGTGACGACCGCGCCCGGGCCGCCGTGCATATCGTCCGCCGACGTGTCGGTGTGAATGCGTCCGCCGCGTGCCTCGACGGCGCGCGCAAGGCCGGCCAGGTAGCGCATGGGATGGAACTGCGCCTGGCCGGGGAAACGAAGCGCGGGCCCCGTGTCGAACGACTGCCACGGCACCCGCCTGACCAGGTGCACATCGTGGAGACCCGCGCGATGCGCCGCGGCGAGCTCCTCGTCGAGCAGCTCGACGTCGTCGCCTGGCGGCGTGAACAGGTAGCCGTCGAGGCGCTCGAACGCGCAGTCGATGCCCTCGTCGTCCACGATCGACTCAATCCGATCGATGGCCTTTGTGTGGCTCTCCGCGGCGAGCCGCGCGCCGTCCTCGCCGTGAAGGCGCTCGAGGTCCGCGTAGCGATCGTCGAGCGCGTTCACGACGTGGGCGGTCGTGCACGCGGTTTCGCCGCCGCCAATCCCGGCGCGGTCCAGGACCACCACGTCCCGCCCCTCGCACGCCAGCAGATATGCGGTCGTCAGACCCGCAATGCCGGCGCCGACGACGCACACGTCACAGTGGACGTCGTTGTCGAGGCGTTGACGCCGGGGAATGGTGGTCGTGTCCGTCCAGATCGGATCTGTCGTGACGATGCTCGTGTCCATGTGGCCTCCCGCCGGGACGACCGTCCCCCTTCGTCGGGGTAGTGCAAAGCCAGTGCCGTCAGGACAGACGTGTCGATACGGAGTCGCGCCGGGCACAGGCCGGCGGAGATGGTGAAGAGGGGATGGGCGGGCGTGCCTATCCGCCGCCCGCGACGCGCACGTCCTGCTGCGTGACCTGACCGGCCGCGACGGCGATGCGGGTGGCGGCCGGGAGCACCGCCTCGAGGAAGCCGGGCGAATGCCACTCCGCGTTGTCGACGTCGGCGAGCGCCGCAAGGTAGTACTCGCCCGCCGGCAGATCGTCGAACGCGAACCGCCCGTCGGAGGCCGTGCGAACCGGCGCGCGCATGCGCCGCGACTCCTCGAACCAGTCAGCCCGGTTCACCGGGAAGAGGAGGACAAAGAGATCATTGCTGGGCCGGTTGGCGCCGTCGTACAACGTTCCGGACACTGATCCGAGGCGTGGCAGAAACCGGAGCGCCAGCCCGTCGCGATCCACGCCATCGGTGATCTCGAGCAGGACATCGGCTACGTCGGTTTCACCAAGGGCCGCCGCCTCCAGCCCCCACGGCCCGAGCGACGCCCGCACGCGATATCGGCCCGGCAGCACGTTCTCGATCGCGAACCGCCCCGACGGGTCCACCTGCGGTTCGGAAACCACCGACACGCCCTGAGCCCCTGCCGGAACCAGCGTGACCGAGAGCGGCATGCCGGCCGGCAGCGATTCAGGTCCGGCCGGCATGATGCGACCAGCCAACGTGACGCCTGAGAGCAAGGTCAGATGCACTCCCTCGATGTCGGCACCGTCGACCAGGACTTCCGTCTGCGCCCACCGCACGCTGCCGACCGGCGCGGCGCCGCGCCCTGTGGCCGAACGCGCCACGAGCAGGTAGTCGCCGGGCGCCACGGCGGTCATCGTGAAGGTGCCGTCGGCTGCGGTCCGCGTCGGCGTGGCGCCCGGTGCCATCAGGCCGGCGCTGACCATCGTCAGCGCGGCCTCGATGCCGGACGACATCCCATGCGGCAAGAGCGACATCTGCAGGCCGGCAGCCGGCTGCCCGAGGGAATCGACGACCGTGCCGCTGATGCTCGCGGTCGGGACGAGCTGCATCTGCAGGTCGATGTCGGATCGTTCCTCTCCAGGATCTACGCGGACTTCGGCTGCTGCCGACACGTCGGTCGTGCCGGAATAGTAGACCGTCGCATAGGTGACCGGGCGATTCGAGGCAGCCGGCTCGCGCACCTCCGCGGCCGTCGTACCCGCCGGAGCACCGGCAATTTGAGCGCGCGCCCACCGCACGTCCTCATCGGTCGTCACCCGCACTTCGGTGCCGCCCTCCATGATGGCTATCAGGCTCCGGAGCGGCGGCCGGATGGACACGACATACGATCCCGGCGGGAGGCCGTGAATGCGATAGCGCCCAAGATCGTCGGTCGACGGGAGGCGGCGGCTGATAGCCCGGACGAGCTCGATGGCGCCGTCGGCGTGCCGCACTCGGCGGTGCACCTGCAGGCCGACCGATGGCGCGGGACGCCCGGCTTCGTCGATGACCCGGCCGGCGATGACGGCGCCGCGTGTGAGCGCGATCCTTAACGGGCCCACCGACTCGCCGGCGACGAGCGCCAGGGGGAGCCCGTTGGTCGATCCCGGCCTGACGGCCCCATAGTAGCTCGTGATGTAGCCCGGCCTGGTCGCGGACAGGACGACGTTGCCTGGCGGCAGGCCCGAAAGGACGAAGCGTCCGTCGTCGCCGGTCGTCGTGAGCCAGCGCAGGGTGCGGTTGCCCGGGATCGCGGCTTCCACCGTGGCGCGGCGAATCGGCCGAACGTCCGGTTCGCCGGAGACGACCGTTCCGGTGATCGTTGCCGTCGTGGCCGGCGGCTGCGGCAACGTCAGCACGACGCCGGGTGTCAGTACCATCGCGAGGAACAGCAGCGGCCGGGTCCTCATCGAATCCGCTCCGGTGCAAGCAGCTGAAGCTGGACGTCGGTGCGGCCGCCGGCCGGGACGGTCACCCGCGTGGCAGCCGGCACGACGCGGGCAAGAAACGCCGGATTCATCGGCTCGATCGGCATCGTCGACGGAAGCGCCGCGACGAAGTACTCGCCCGGCGGGAGCTCCGGCGCAACGAATCGGCCCGATTCGTCGGCGCGGACGTCGCGCAGGCGGCGGGCGACCGCGCCGATCTCGCGCCAGGCGCTCGAGTCGGCGGGGAAGACCACGACCTCCGCCTGCCCGGCGTCCACACCGGTTACTGTGCCCGACAACTCGCTCTGCCGATCGGTCAGCGTAATCACGATGTCGGTGACGTCGCGGTCTTCGAGCGTCAACGGATCGGTCGTGACATCACGGCCGCCGGAGTAGGCCGAGAGCAGACTCCAGCCCTTCGGCAGCGTGCCGGGCCGGATCGACACGATGTAGCGGCCGGCCGGATAGCCGCTCGTCATGAAGGTGTGATCCGGCAGGACCCGCCCGTCGGCAGGGATGGGGCTCGACGTCCGCCCTTCGGCGGACTGGAGCCTGATGCCGACCTGCTGCAACGCGTCGGCTGAGGGCGGCGGGCCACCGGCGAATTCGACGCGCCCGGTCGCACGCAGCCCGCGGCGAAGCTGCACCTCGAGGTCCGTGATGTCCGTGCTGCCGACCGAGACCGGCGTCACGGCCCACAAGGTCGGCTGGCTGGGTGGCAGGGGCGGTGGCGGAGGGGCGCCACGTCGACCGACTCCGACTCCGCCGACGGTGGTTGCCGCGCGAGGCTGTGGCGGTGGTTGCGGGAACATCCGGACCTTCAGCAGATACTCGCCGCCGGGCACGCCGAGAAACGTGAATCGGCCCTCGCCATCGGTGACCGACGTCGCGGCCTCCGCGACGCCCTCGGACTGGAATTCATGGCCAGTCGCAGGCACGAGGCTGAGGCCGAGATAGGCGCCGGGTCCCGTGGCCGCGCGGACGATGCCGCCAAGGGTGACGCCGGGAACGGGCCTCACCGTGAGATCGATGCCCTGGCGGTCGTCGCCCGGCGCCAGCGGGACGATCGCGGCGGCCCCGGGAGTGTCGGCGCCGGCGAAGTAGGTCGATCGAATCGACTCGAGTCGGCCGCCCACCGGAGCCGTACGGGGAAGACTACTGTTTGCCGTGTGCTGGAGCACGTGGTCGCCCACGTGGAAGCCGGCCGCGCTCGACGTCGAGCCGCCCGAGTTGGACAGCAGGCGCACCGACTCAGGCGCGTCGGGATCGCGCGCAGAAACGCCGGCCGTTGCCATGACGACTGGCACCGATACCGTGTCGTGCCGGACCATGACGCCGACCGTGTAGAAGCCCGGCGCCAGACCTGCGATCCGGTACATGCCTCTGTCGTCGGTCGTCGCGGATTGATCGGCGTCGAACCGCGCGTGCCCGCCGCTCCACGTCCGGCGGAGCGATCGAACGGACACCCCAACCACGGGTTCGCCCAGCTCGTCCACGACCGTGCCGCTGATGCTTGCCAGCTTCCAGGTGCGGACGATCACGTCGCCCCGTTTCTCTCCGCCGCGCAGCGTGATGACCTGACCCGGTCCTTCCGGACGCCCCTGGCCGAAGGCCGCGTCGACGTAGCCGGCTGCCGCTGCCGTAATCACGTACGGACCGGCGGACAGGTTTCGGAACACGAACCAGCCGCCGTCGGTGGTCATGACCGGTGCTGGCGAGGTGGGCGGCAGCGCCAGGCCGATGCGCACGAGCTCGCCGGCGGAAGCTGCGAACGGCGGCGGCCCGCCGAGGGTGACCATCGCGCCGCCAATGCCATCGCCCGTGTCGGCCTCGACGACTCGTCCCAGAATGAGGCCGGACGGTGCCAGCGCCTGGCCGGGAATGGCCTGCGATGCCGAGGAGGTCCCGGTCAGGACGGCGGCGCTGAAGAGTCCGACGACCGTCCTGCGCATGGCCGCAGTCTGCGCCGCTCGTCGTCCGTGGTCAACACCCCTTGTGGTCACATCCCGTGTGGTCGCGTGCCCCCATGGACGCGACCCGGTTCAGGCGCATTCGAGAGGTCTTCAATCGCGTGCAGGACCTCAACCGGGGCCTCGCGCACGGGTTCTCTCAGCGGACGCTTCGGCCTCATATTCATATGTTCATGGGCGACGTCGGCGCGTGTCGGGTGTGGGCGGCGGATTACGCGATAACAGGTACTCGGGCGGTCGAGGACGGCGCATTCATCGCGATCTTCGTCGTCGGCGGCGCCGGAGCCGCCGTGTTGGCATGGTCTGACGGCGGCGCCACGATGGTGAACGCCACGCCCTGACAGGCGCTAAGCGCCGAGCCTGGTCATCCCGAGCCGGCGCGCAATCAGCCGGTCGACGAGCCGCTTCGGCAGGTGGTGGCGGAGCCACATCTGGATGGGGTTTGGTGCGATCGTGTATCGCACCTTCGGTCGCGGATGTGTCAGCGCGCGATGGACGACGTCGCCGACCGTCTCGGCCGGCAGGCCGTTCGTTCCCAGCGCCACCATGACGTCCTTCGTCCGGTGGAGGGCGGGTCCGTAGTCGGTCGCGTCAAGGGGCGCGACGTCGATCGCGGCGGCCTTGTCCCAGATGGGCGTGGCGATCGCACCGGGCGCCACGACGATGACGTCGATGCCGTAGATCATCAGCTCACGCCGCAACGCCTCCGACAGCCCTTCCAGCGCGAACTTGGTGCTGGCGTACGGCCCGATGAAGGGCATGGCCGACCGGCCACCGACGGACGACATGTTGACGATGCGTCCCGGGTGCTCGCGAGGCGGGTTCGTGGCGCCGAGCGCCGGCAGGAACGCTCGCGTCACGACGACCTGCGCGATCACGTTGACATCGAACTGATGACGCAGATCCGCGGTCGGCACGTGCATGAGCGGACCCGCGACGGCGATGCCGGCGTTGTTGATGAGGCCGGCAAGCGTGGCACCGTCGAGGCGCGCCTCGACGTGCGTGGCGGCCGCGCGGACCGCAGGTTCGTCGGTGACATCGAAGACGAGTGGCGTGCAGGCGTCGCCGAACTCCGCCGTGAGCGACGCGGCGTCCTCGGCCTTCCGAACGGAACCGAAGACGTGGAACCCCCGGTCCGACAGCACCCTGACGCAGCCTCGCCCGATCCCCGTGGACGCTCCGGTGACGACGACAGATCGCATGGCCTGATTATGCACACCGAAGCTGGCGGCGGTGCAGCGCGAACTGGAACGCTACGAAGAATCGGAGGAGACCGGCAGGCGCGCGGTGGCGCTGACCGACGAGGCGGCCGGCGCCGATTCCGTGATGGCCGGATTCGCCCGCGGCACACTGACTCAAACCCTCAGAGCCCTCCGAAGAGTCGACGCGAACGCGGCACCGATCACCGTCGTGCGCCCGAACTCCGTCAGCGCCCACCCCAGATCCTGCGGTGGATGATAGTCCGCATGAGCGGCCTCCGGCCGAGTAGACAGAATCGGCCAACAGGCCAGCAGCAGGAGAAAGATGCACGAAGGCCAGACCGGGAAGTGAGCGACGGGCGGAGCCGGGAGTTCTCGGCGCCGGGCCTCCCTATTTGACCGGGCCCCAGTACCTGTCCATCCAGGCGACGAATTCCCTGATCAATTCATTCCGGGGCAGGGTGTGCGAGGCGTCGTAGAGGACGCGCCGCTTGTGTTCGGGCGGCGTGCCCAGGCTGCGAAACATGGGCTCCTGTGACGATTCGGTGGGAAAGAAGAAGTCGAAGCGTCCGTTGAGCATCACGACGGGAATCTTCACACGGGCGGCGAAGTTGACCGGGTCGGCTTCCGGCAGCGCCGCCTGGAGGTAGAAGCCCCCCACATTCAGCAGGGCCAACGAGAGCCTGGGCTCGACGGCCAGGAACAGCGGCGCCATCCCGGCGCCCCAG
>Ga0299907_10000370_pt1 | contig 21160 bp, 17 predicted proteins | sample RVTome_16_FD_198680 | JGI IMG/M metagenome (GOLD analysis project Ga0299907, IMG submission 198680) | Soil microbial communities from uranium-contaminated site in the Upper Colorado River Basin, Wyoming, United States - RVT152D67 (version 2) ...
GAGCTGGGAGGCGCGCTCGAAGCTGCGCGCCGTGTGGCGCTGGGTGACGTGCGCGATCTCGTGCGCCAGTACCCCGGCCAGCTCCGCCTCGGCCTCAGTCTGCAGGAATAGACCGCTGTGGATCCCGATGAACCCGCCGGGGGCCGCGAAGGCGTTGATGGCGGGGTCATCGACCAGGAAGAAGGTGAACGGTTGTTGTGCGCGGGAATCGCTCTGGGTCACGAGGCGCGTGCCCAGCGATCCCACATAGGCCTCGAGCTCGGGGTCCTCGATGAGGTGGGCGTGAGCACGCAGGTGGCGCAAGAGGTCTTGGCCGAGACGCCGCTCCTCCTCGGGCGAGATGACCCCGCCCGCGGAATCGCCGAAATCCGGTAGGTCCTGTGCCGTGGCGGGCTGGGGCTGGGCGAGGAGGAGGGCCATGACCAGGCAGCCCGCGCAGAGGAGCGAGGGGCAGCGGTGAAGGGGGTGGAGAGTCAAGGGTCTCGTTCTGATGGGCGCCTGGTTCTGATGGACGATGGCCTCGCGGGTGCCCGACAAAGGCTTCTAGACTGGAGACCGGATGTCAAGTTCCGGTGCCCCAATTGGATTTGACAAAGACCATTGGCTTGTGCTCCGGGGGCGCTTGGCCTCGGCCGGTGCAGCGGGTAGTATCGCACCGCGGCGGCCAATCTTCTTTTGTTTTATGGCGGTCGGGTCGCGCCAGGACCGGGCCATGAGGGCCAGACAGATTTTGGGTGGGTGATGACGGCGAGAAACGCGTTCTATGCACAATCGGGCGGTGTGACGGCGGTGATCAACGCCACCGCCTGCGGGCTCATCGAGACGGCCCGCAGCCACCCGGACAAAATCGGCGCGGTGTACGCCGGGCGGCACGGGATCATCGGTGCGCTGACCGAGGACCTCATCGATACCAGCCGCGAGTCGCCCGAGGCGATCGCCGCCTTGCGCCATACCCCGGCCGGCGCCTTCGGTTCCTGTCGCTACAAGCTCAAGGGCCTGGAGCAGAACCGCGCCGAATACGAGCGCCTCATCGACGTCTTCAGGGCGCACGACATCGGGTATTTCTTCTACAACGGCGGGGGGGACTCCCAGGATACCTCTTACAAGATCACGCAGATGGCACAGTCCGTCTCTTATCCCCTCACCTGCATCGGGATCCCGAAGACCGTGGACAACGACCTCCCCATCACCGACACCTGTCCGGGCTTCGGCTCGGTTGCCAAGTACGTAGCGGTATCGGTACGCGAGGCGGCCTTCGATGTCGCTTCCATGGCCAAGACCTCGACCAAGGTCTTCATCATGGAGGTGATGGGCCGGCATGCGGGCTGGATCGCGGCCGCCGCGGGGCTGGCGCAGGAGCACCCCGGCGACGCCCCGCACCTCATCCTGTTCCCGGAGGTCCCCTTTGATGAGCCGCGTTTCCTCGAGCGCGTCAAGGAGGCGGTCGACCGCGAGGGTTACTGCGTGATCGTGACCTCCGAGGGCATCAAGGACGCCGCCGGAGAGTTCCTCTCCGAGGCCGGCACCCGCGACGCCTTCGGTCATGCGCAACTGGGCGGTGTGGCCCCGGTCCTGGCGCGCATCGTCAAAGAGGCCCTGGGCTACAAATACCACTGGGCGGTGGCCGATTATCTGCAGCGCGCCGCACGCCACATCGCCTCCAAGACCGATGTCGAGCAGGCCTATGCGCTCGGGCGCGCCGCGGTGGACCTCGCGGTCGCGGGCAAGAACGCCGTCATGCCGACCATCGTCCGCAAGAGCGACAGCCCCTATGTCTGGACGATCGGAGAGGCGCGCCTTTCCGAGGTGGCCAATGTCGAGAAGAAGATGCCGCGCGATTACATCGCCGAGGACGGTTACGGGATCACGGCCGCCTGCCGCCGGTATCTGGCACCGCTCATCCAGGGCGAGGACTATCCGCCCTACGAAAACGGCCTGCCGCGCTATGTGCACTTGAAGAACGAGGCGGTGCCGAAGCGCCTGGCGGCCGGCTTTCAGCCCGCTAAGTAACGCCGGAGACAAAACGGGCGAAAACACGAGCGCCGGGCTTGCCTCGATCGAGGTCAGGTCATAGATGATGTTGTCGGTATGCGGTCTCCGATCGCCGGCGGTAAGGCCGATCGGTGATTCCGCGAATACTTCACAGTTTGTGGTCTAAGGGGCGGAATAGACTCGCCCTTGTCTGGACCTCCGGCAGGGGCTCCCGCACAATAGCCGTCCCTGGGTCTCGACGCCTGCTGTCCGACTCGGGGACTCAGCCTATGCGCAGGGTCGTCTGGCCGTGCCCAGCACGGGGTGAGCATGCCGGTAACGGGTGTCTGCGACAGCGGTGCCGCGTCCTGGAAAGGGCGCGGGCATTGCATCCGCCCGTCACTTGGGGAGGATTCCTCCAAGACCTGCGCGCGGGGAGACGAACGGGACGGTCGTCGATCCCGCGATGATGAGGATGCGCCAGCCATGAGCACACTAGCCATCTTACGACATGAGCCACCGAACGCGGCGCCGGAGGTCGCGCCGCCATCATCCGCCGCGCGCCTCGGTGAATACCTCCTCGCCAACCGCAAGGTCTCGCGCGAGGGTTTGGAGAACGCCGTCCGGCTCGCCCACAGCAGCCGCGAGTACCTGGGCGCCATGCTGGTCAAGCTCGGGCTCCTCTCGGATCGCGACCTGGCCGAGGCGCTCTCGGTCCTCTTGGACCTGCCGCTCATCCGCGCCGCGGATTATCCCGTGGCGGCGTTGTGTGAGGAGCAGGTCGCGGTCAGGTTCCTGAAGTCCGCTCACGTGGTGCCGGTGCGGGAGGATCCCGACGGGCTCCTGGTCGCCATGACCGCGCCGCAGGACCGCTACATCATGCATGCCCTGGAACTGGCCTACGGCAAGCCCGTCAAACCGGCCCTCGGGCTCGGTTCCGAGATCCTGGCGGCCATCGAACGGCTGTATGGCAGCGGCAAGACCGTGCTCGGGCAGATCGTCGATGACATCGAGGCGCGACCCGATGCCAATGAACCCGAAGACATCGAGCGTCTCAAGGACCTCGCCAGCGAGGCGCCGATCGTGCGGATCGTCAATCATCTGATCCAGCGCGCCATCGAGTCCCGCGCCTCCGACGTGCACATCGAGCCCTTCGAGAACCGCTTGAAGGTGCGTTATCGCATCGACGGCGTATTGCACGAGGTCGAGGCCCCGCCGGGGCGCTCGACCGCCGCGGTGATCTCGCGCATCAAGATCATGGCGCGGCTCAACATCGCCGAGCGCCGTCTGCCCCAGGACGGCCGTATCCAGCTACGCGTGCAGGGCAAGGAGATCGACCTCCGGGTGTCCAGCGTGCCGACCCTGCACGGCGAGAGCGTGGTCATGCGGGTGCTCGACAAGCAGGCCATCAGCTTCGAGTTCGGGCCGCTCGGCTTCAGCGGCCCGGTGCTGCGCGCCTTCCTCGAGGTCCTGTCGCTGCCGCACGGGGTCCTGCTCGTCACCGGCCCGACCGGCAGCGGCAAGACCAGCACGCTGTACGCGGCGCTGAAAAAACTCAACACCGCGGACCGCAAGCTCCTGACCGTCGAGGACCCCGTGGAGTACCAGCTCGAGGGCATCAACCAGATCCAGGTCAAGCCCCAGATCGGCCTCAACTTCGCGAACGCCCTGCGCTCCATCGTCCGGCAGGACCCCGACGTCATCATGATCGGCGAGATCCGCGACCTCGAGACCGCGGAGATCGCCGTGCAATCGGCGCTCACCGGCCACCTGGTGCTGTCCACCCTGCATACCAACGACGCCGGCAGCAGCGTGACGCGCCTCCTGGATATGGGGGTCGAGGATTACCTCTTGACCTCGACCGTCAACGGGGTCCTGGCCCAGCGCCTGGTGCGCACCTTGTGCCGGCACTGCCGGCGGCCTAACGAGGCCCTGCCCGAGCTCATCGAGGATCTGGGTCTGCGCAGCTATGTCCCAAGCGGACCCGTGGTCCTGTACCAGGCCGTCGGGTGTCCCGAATGCTCCGGGACCGGATACCGGGGGCGCACCGCGATCCTGGAATTCCTGACCATCAGCGATCCGGTCCGGCGCCTGATCCTGAAGCACGCAGACGCCGGTGAGTTGCAGGCCATCGCCATCTCCGAGGGCATGCGTACCATGTTCCAGGACGGGGTGGAGAAGGCCCTGGCCGGCGTCACCACGCTCGAAGACGTGCTGCGGGTCACCAGCGCCTGACGATGGCGGTCTATCACTATAAGGTGGCGAGTCCCGAGGGTGAGGTCACAGAAGGCGAGATGGAGGCTCAGAGCCGCGACGCGGTCATCGAGCGCCTGCAGGCCCTGGGTTACGTGCCCATCCGCGCCGAGGAGCGTGGCGAGGCCAAGGCCGACAGTCCGCGCTTCTCGTTCAAGCTGCGCGGGCGGCGCATCTCCCAGGCGCAGCTCGCGATCCTGACCCAGGAGCTGGCGATGCTCATGCGGGCGCGCCTGTCGCTGGATCGGGCGCTGGAGGTGCTGATCGAGATCGCGGCCGATGAGCGCATCCAGCAACTGCTCATCCGGGTCCGGGACGGGGTACACGGCGGCGCCACCCTGTCCGCGGCGATGGAGGCCCAGACCGGGGTGTTCTCGCGGCTCTATCTCAGCATGCTCAGGGCCGGGGAGGCAGGCGGGGCGGTCGAGACCGTGCTCATGCGGCTCTCGGAATATCTGGAACGGGCGCGCGAGCTGCGCGAGACCGTGACCTCGGCGCTCGTCTACCCGGCCATCCTTCTAGGCGTCGCGCTGCTGTCGGTGATCGTCCTCCTGGTCTATGTCGTGCCGCAGTTTCAGCAACTCTTCGACGACGCCGGCCAGGCCTTGCCGTTCGCGACCCAGGTCGTGATCTTCATCGGCGATGGCCTCCGGAGCTACGGGTGGCTGTTTGCGCTCGGGGTGGTGGGCCTCTGCTTTTACCTCCGCGGGCAGCTCGCGGTTCCCGCGACGCGCTACCGCTGGGACGCGCGTTTCCTGCGCCTGCCGCTCGCCGGGGACTTGATCACCAAGATCGAGGTGGCGCGCTTCAGTCGCATGCTGGGGACTCTCCTCAGCAACGGCGTGCCGCTCTTGACCGGGCTCTCGATCGTCAAGGAGACGCTCAACAACCGGGTGCTGGCGGAGGCCATGGATGGCGTCGTGGAGCGCCTGAAGCAGGGGCACGGGCTGGCCGAGCCCTTGGCCGAGGTGCCGTTCTTTCCGAGGCTCGCGGTTCACATGGTGCGGGTCGGTGAGGAGACCGGACAGCTCGAGGAGATGCTCCTGCAGGTGGCCGAGGTCTACGATCGAGAGGTCCGGAGCGCCATCAAACGCGCCATGGCCCTACTCGAGCCGGCCCTGATCCTGGGGCTCGGCCTCGTGATCGCGGCCATCATCATGTCCATCTTGGTGGCCATCTTGAGCGTCAACGAGCTGGCGTTCTGATGGGGCGAAAAACAAAAAAGCTAGGGGGCTGCAACTCATCGCCTGTGCCGAGGGTCTATGCAGCAAGGGTCATCCGGACCTCGTGAGGTCCGCCTACGGTATCTGGGACAAACGCTTGGAGATTCGATGAATGAAGGGCAAGATTGAAACGAAGCGGCGCCAGCGGGGCTTTACGCTGATCGAGCTATTGGTGGTGCTGGTGATCCTGGGGCTTTTGGGCAGCATCGTGGGGCCCAGGGTCATGAAATACCTGAGTAGCGCCAAGTCCGACTCGGCGCGCCTGCAGATCCAGGATTTTGCCGCCACCCTGGACCTCTACAAGCTCGAGATCGGGCGTTATCCGACCACCGACGAGGGACTCAAGGCCCTGGTCGAGCAGCCCAGCAACGCCGAGGGTTGGACCGGTCCGTATCTCAAGAAAAAGGAGGTCCCGAAGGACCCGTGGGGGAACGAATACGCTTATCGTTTTCCCGGCCAGCATGGGGAGTTCGACCTCTATTCCCTGGGGGCCGACAATGCCGAGGGGGGAGACGGCGAGAACAAGGATGTGGCGAGCTGGGAGTGACCTGCTTGGCTCGGGGCGGGCGGGCGCGATGCGCGGCGGGGTTCACACTCATCGAGATCATCATCGTGCTCACCCTCGCCGGGTTGCTCTTGGCGCTGGTGCCGCCGCGGCTGTCCGGGGCGCTGGCGGCAGCCGAGATCAGGAGCGCCGCGCGCGAGCTGGCTTCCGCGTTGCGTTACGCGCGGAGTCGCGCGGTGACCCGCCACGCCGAGGTGCTCTTGACGCTCGATACGGAGCGCCGGCGTTATCGGGTAAGCGGTTCTAAATGGCGGGCGCTGCCCGAAGACCTGCAGCTCAAGCTGACGACCGCGCGCTCCGAACGCCGCTCCCGCGGCGTAGGCTCGATCCGGTTCTATCCCGACGGGACCGGCACCGGCGGGCAGATCGCGCTCGGTTCCGGCGCGAAGCGCTTCATCGTGGACGTGAGCTGGCTGACCGGCCGCATCGCGATCTACACGGGGTCTTCGTAATCCTCCTCGGCAGCCGCCAGATCGCGTCCGTACCGGGAGCACGGGGCAGGTCCGTACCCTTAGCCACCTCCTTGTTAGCACGAGCCGATCGGTTGACCTATACTTGGGTCGAAGGAGAATGGAAGAGATAATAAAAGCACTGGGCTGGCCGCATTTCTCCTTCTTTTTTGCGTTGGTGTTTGTGCTCTTATTCAGGGGACAGCTATCCGGGCTCATATCCCGGGTCACTTCAATCGACAGGAGTGGTGTTAAGGCGACACCAACGCCCGAAGCACAAAGGGAAAAGCAAAGAACTGAGGCTGTTCAAGAATTGTTGCTCGCGATTGGCGATTCGATTGTGCTGCGAGATATTGAAGGGCGCATAAGAAGGGAGCTCGAAAATCGAGGACTTGAAGCTGAAGGAGATACGGTCAAGGTGCTAATCAAACACCTAGCCGCAGCCAGGATTCTTTTGGAGTTCGAGCAAGTACACAACCTCATCTTCGGTAGCCAGATATTTCTTCTGAAAAAATTGAATGAAGTGGCCGGCCAAGGACAAACGAAAGAATACGTCGTCGTCCACTTTGAACAAATTAAAGAGTTATTCAAGCCGGATTTGGGCAATTGGTCTTTTGAAGAGTATATGGGTTTTCTTGTTGCGCGGTCCCTGGTCACTATAGACAGGGACATTTTTCACATCACCAATCTCGGCGTGGAGTATCTCGCCTGGATGGCTCGGAATGGTCGTAGTGAAAGTCGACCATTATGAGGGTGAGGTTCGACAGCGGCCTTTGCCGGGGGTCCTGGCGCTCCTCCTGGACTTGGTTTCGGCATCAGCCTGGAGAACGTGCTGATCGATGGGAAGGTGCTCCTGCACGATGGCGGAATATGAAGAGGAGAAGTAGCCGGCACCAGTAGGGTAGGCCGCGCATCCAGACGGGTGATCACATCAGACGGTGATCACGCGGATCAGATCGGTGCCGCCGGCCCGCTGGGCATGGCCGGAGGTCGCCACCACGATGTCCCCGGCCCGCACATAGCCCAATGACCCGGCCTGCACGATGGCGAATGCGATCTTTGCCTCGTCGGTACCTTCTCCTGCGCACAAGAGCGGCAAAACGCCCCAGTTCATGGCGAGCTTCCTGGCGACGCGCGGTGAGGCGGTGATCGCGAGGATCGGGCAATCGGGTCGGTGCTTGGAGACGAGCCTCGACGTGAAGCCCGTCTCGGTGAGGCTGAAAATGGCGGCCGCCGCCAACTGCCGCGCTATGGCGACCGACGCCTGGCTTACGGCCTCCGTCACCACGTTGGAGGGGTGCGGTAGTATCTTTTGTTGGAGATAACCGTACTCGCGCAGATGGGCCTCGGCCCGGAATGCCAGCTCGGCCATGGTGCGAACGGCCTCCACGGGGAACTTCCCGGCCGCGGTCTCCCCGGACAGCATGATCGCCGAAGTGCCGTCGAGGATGGCATTGGCGACGTCACTCGCCTCGGCGCGCGTGGGGCGGGGATGGATCTCCATGGACGCCAGCATCTGTGTCGCGGTGATGACCGGTTTGCCGTTCATGACCGTGGTATGGATCATGTGCTTCTGCGTCGCCGGGACCTCGGCCAAGGGCAGTTCGACGCCGAGATCGCCGCGCGCCACCATGATCCCGTCAGCGACCTGCACGATCGCGTCGAGGTTGTCGAGCCCGGCCCGGTTCTCGATCTTGGCGATGATCGGAATGGCGGTGCCGTGCTCGCGGAGCACCTCCCGGATCGCCTCGACATCACCGGCGTTCTGTACGAAGGACGCGGCGATATAGTCCACGTCCGCCTCCGCTGCGAAGCGGATCTCGCCCGCCAGCAACTCGCGATCGTGTCGGTCCAAGACAGAGCGTGGCAGCGGTGTGGCCGGCAGGTTGACCCCTTTGTGGTCGCGCAGCGTCGCCCCGGCGATGACTTTACAGCGCACGGAGTCAGCACCTGTCGATTCCACCTCCAATTCGATGGCGCCGTCGTCGAGCAGGATCGGCGTCCCGCAGGCGACCTCCTGGGGAAGCCTTCGGCAGGAAACCGACACACCCTCGATATCTCCCACGCGACCGTCCGTGTAGAGCGTGAAGCGCGCGCCGGCGGTGAGGGTCACGGCGCCACCCGTCACCTTGCCGGTGCGGATCTCGATCCCGCGGGTGTCCGCCATCACGGCGATGTTCGCGCCTTTCCGCTCTGCGGCCGCGCGGATGCGGGAGATGCGGTCCAGATGGTCCGCGAAGGTGCCAAAGGACAGGTTCAATCGGGCCACGTCCATGCCCGCCGCGATCATGCGCTCCAGGGTCTCGATGGCGTCGGATGCGGGGCCTACGGTCGCGATGATCTTGGTCTTGCGGAGTCGAGGGGCTGTCATAGGCGTACGGGTAGTGGAAACGGTTTGGCGCATGAGGAAAAACGCGCCGCCTCCGGAGGCCTTGCCGTATTTCAGGCTTCCAAGAGTAGCGATGGAATGGCCCGCGCCGCATGCGTCGATATTGCGTCGGCACGCGGCCGGAGACGGACCGATTTCATGGAGTGGATCGTTTTTTGGCAAAGTTTGCCATAGGAGGGGGAAGAAGACCAGCGATCCTGGCGTCTGCAAGGTCGATCGCCTAGGCGCAAGCCGCGCGTGGTGATATCGGCGTCACCCCGGGGCGTTCGTCGATCGCCTGAGCCGTCGGGCGGAAGCGCGCGCGACATCCGCTGACGGGTCGGATCGCTCCGGATCACCGACTGACACCGTACGTGAAAGCTTCGCGAGGGAGCCACGACCGACGGCGTGCGGGAAGAAAATGAGGGGCCGGCCCGCAGGCCGGCCCTTGACAGTGGTTATTATTAGGGCTTCGTCGGGTCCTTGAAGATGTCGCCATCCGATTGCTGGATGGGGGTGCGGCCGTCCAAGGAAGTTAGGAAATCCAGTAGACTGGCCTGCGCTCCGCCCAGTGTCGATGCGATCGTCCCGCCCCCGAGCCCGTGCTGCGCGAAGACATCGGTCAGCGTTTGCGCCGCCCCGTTGTGAAAGTAGGGGGCATGGAAGCCGGTGCCGAGCAACGAGGGGACGTTGAAGCCTCCCGGGGTCCCACCCAAAGGTATGCCCCCCTGGCCACCTGTGCCAACAGGAGCGCCGGCGCCGCGGATCTCGATGGGATTGGTCGCGATGAACGTCCCGACGGGCTCGAGGAACTCGAGGAGATTGGGATCGAGCGCCGGATCGGTATAGGAGACCGCCTGGTTCGCGGCGATCGTGAGCCCTGGGTCGCGCGCCGTGCCGCCCGCGGCGAACGCCCTGTTGAGCGCCGGGTTGTTGGCGTAGATCACCTGGCTCTTGGTCCATTTCGCGCCGCCGTGGCAGGAGGCGCAGTTGGCGGCGAACACCGTCGCTCCGGCGGCCGCGCCGGGGGCCTGCGGCTGGTTGAGCGGCCGCACGGTCTCACCCCACTCAGTCTCGAAATCCAGGGCCTCGCTCGCACCCTGCGAGATCCCGTGGTCGAAGATAGCGGGGTTCGCGGGCGTGGTCGCCCCCTGTGCCAGGCACTGACCGGGGGCGAACGCGTCGCTCGCGAAGCCGCAACCCCCCTGTACGGCGCGCGAGTTGTTGTTGAAGTCCGTGATGCTGTCGCGCGCCGCGCTGTAATTGTTGATGCGGATGTCGTGGGGCCCGTTGATCTTGGAGTAGAGACCATCGAGCGGGATGGTATTGCGCGGCCCGTCTCCGAAGATCCAGGTAACGCCGTCGGAAAGACCCGCGGGATGGCAGGAGCCGCAGGTGCTCCAGGCATTGTTCGACTGCTTGCCACGGAAGAGGAGCGGGTCGATGGCGCGGATGTCCTGTCCCACGAGACCATTGTCCGAGACCCCGAGGGCCGTGAAGAAAACGAGCTTGCCGAGCAATACGGCGTGCTCGTGGGTGCCGGGTTTCGGAGGCTCGGACGACGAGACATTGAAGGCAACGGTGTTGCCGTTGCTATTAAGGTCGAGGATGGACACCGAGTGGCCGACCTCGTTGTTCACGTACCCGAAACGTCCGCGGATCGCGATCCCGGTCGGGATGTTGCCGGTCTTGAAGCGCACGACGTTCGGCGCGCCGATATCGAGCTTTCCGTTCACCAACCGGGCCCTGAGCACATAGTTCCCGCCGCGGCTCACGATGAAGAAGTTCTGGCGCCTGGCGTCGATGGCCACGATGTCGTTGCCGAAGAGCTTACCGAGGCTCGCGGTGGGATTGGCGGGTGCGGACTCCGTGTCGATCTGGTCGTTCAGGTTGACATGCTCGGCCGCATTCTCCGTATTGGTCGTCGTGTTGACCACGTGCACCAGCGCCTGGACGTTGACCGTGAACTGCACGGGCGGCTCGGGCTGGGCGCCAATGTTGGGCAGGAACAGCCGATTGCCGCGGATCAGCGCCGAGAAAAGCTGGTTGGGGAATACCCCCTGGGGATCCGCCGTGATCACAGTGCTAGCGGGATCGAGGATGGCGGTGTTAGGGCAAAACGTCTGATTGACCGGGTCGGGATCTCGGCTGACGTTGCAGAAGGGCGCGCGGTTGGCGGTGAAACCGCTGTTCGCGAGCGGTGAGAGCTTGATCGTGTTGATCGATCCCGGACTGCCGACGCGGAACCACTTCACGATGCCTTCCTTACCGGTATCAAAGCCCTCTCCGGGCCCCCCCTGGATGAGCCGGGCGTAGAAATCGGTGACGTACACCCGCTGGCGGTTCCTGGGGCCGCCGGTGTCCGTGACCGCGATCGCGAAGGGGTTGCCGCCGACGTTGGCGGTGCCGATGACGCGCCGATTGCTGGTGTTGATGATCGAGACCGTGCCGGCGGTGTGGTTGGCGACAAACAGCCGCTCGCCGTCGGGGGTCAAGGCGCAGCCCCTGGGCTCGGTGCCGACCGGGATCGTCCTGATGACCCGGAGCGTAGTCGGCGAGATCACCGACACCGTGCCATCGACGCCGTTGGTGACGAACCAGTCACCGCCTCGCGGGTCCGCAGCGACACAATAGGGCTCCTGGCCCACCGGGATCTCGACGACCTTTCTGAGGCGCCGGCCGTTGCCCCGAACGTCGAAGAGCGTCACGCTGTCGGCCTCGTGGTTGACGTTGATCAAGCGAGTGCCGTTCGCTGTCAGTGCGATGCTGGTCGAGCGTGTGGGGTCCGCTTGACCGGCGGGGCAGACGCCGAGGAGCGTCAGGCTACCGAGTGCAACGATGGCGGCGCGCGTGCGTCGCCGGCCGGTTGTGGCTGAGAAGTGATGCATGGTTACCTCCCCGAGTATTGAAGTACCGTTGACAAACTGTGTTTCCCGAAACAGTACCGGGTCCTCTTACAGCCTAGCAGACTATCAGCCTAGCAGACTATCAAAGCATGTCCATCACCGCCAGGGGACGACCGGCTGTGCCGCACGCCAGCGGGCGGGGCCAGGGCCGCTCCTCTATTGGTTATTACCCGCCGCCGCGAGAAAGGTCAATCGAAGAGAATGCCGGCGAGCCGTGCCAGGGGTAACCGGTAACCGCTAACGCATGGGGGGAACTGGGCTATATACTGGGTGGCGAGGGGCCGGGGCGGGGGTTCCGATGGGCCTCCCGCCGAGCGGCCCTTGAACACGGCCGGCAGCCGGGCCAGACCGGGACACACGTGGAGACACAAGACCTCAAGAAGGCGGGCCTCAAGGCCACCCTGCCGCGCATCCGCATCCTCCACATCCTGGAGAGCTGCGAACGGCGCCACCTGAGCGCGGAAGAGGTCTACAAGGCCCTGCTCGACGCCGGGGAGGACGTGGGATTGGCGACCGTATACCGCGTCCTCACGCAGTTCGAGGGCGCGGGGCTCGTGATCCGCCATCACTTCGAGGGCGGACACTCGGTCTTCGAGCTGAATCAGGGCGGGCACCACGACCACCTGGTGTGCATCCGCTGCGGGGCCATCGTCGAGTTCATCGACGAGATCATCGAGGGACGGCAGCGCGACATCGCACGGCGGCATGGGTTCTCGATCACCGACCATGCCTTGTACCTCTATGGTCTATGCGGCCGCTGCCAGGCCCACGACCGGGACCGGGACGATAACGGGCACGGTCGTAAATCGCCGCCTGAGATCCCCTCTCCCTCCGGGAAAGGGCTAGGGTGAGGGGATCAACCCACGGGGTCGATTTCGCCTGGATAGGTTCAGCGCGCGGCCCGGGACAGCATCTCCTCGGCGTGCCTCAGGGTCTGCCGCGAGATGGTGACCCCGCCCCATTATCGACCGCACACTAACCCCATTGCAGCTTGGCGCGCAGTGCCGCGAAGTGGTCATGCCCCGCGGGGTGGACCAGGCGTACCCGCCCGTGGCCCTTTTCTATCAATACGCGATCGTCTGGGTGGAGGATCTCGCCGATCTCGCCGTCACACGTCAGTCGGGCTTGATCCGGCTCGGGGGTCTTGACCTCGATCTCGATGCGGCTGTCCCCGCCCACCACGATCGGCCGGTTGCTCAAGCTGTGAGGGCACAGCGGCACGATCACCAGCGCATCGAGCGCCGGGTGCACGATGGGTCCCCCGCAGGACAGGGCATAGGCGGTGGAGCCCGTGGGGGTGGAGACGATGATGCCGTCGGAGCGCTGGCTGTGGACGAAATCGCCATCGACATAGGTATTCAGGGTGATGAGGCGCGCGGTACCCCCCTTGTGGATGACGACGTCGTTGATGGCGTCGCGGGGTTCCGCGGGCTGCCCGCCGCGCATGAGCACAGCGCGCAGGATCAGGCGTTTCTCTTCGACGAAATCCCCCTGCAGGATGGCGGCAAGGCGTTCCTCGACCTCCTCCGGCGGGATGTCGGCGAGGAAGCCCAGGTGGCCCATGTTGACGCCCAGGAGGCGCACATCGTAACTCGAGATCAGATGCGCAGCCCGCAGGAGTGTCCCGTCCCCGCCGACCGCGATCACGAGGTCGCAGTCGTCGCCCACCAAGGTGGCCCGTGACGCCGATCCGCCGCTCTCGAGGAGGGTGACACAGTGCTCGTCGAGCCGGACCTCGATTTCGAAGCGCGTCAGGAGATCGATCAAGACCCTGAGCGTCGCGGCGACGCGGGCATCTCCCGGTTTGGCGACCAGGCCAACGCATCGAAAGATCGTGGGTCGAAACACCATATTGGGTCGAAAGGTCGTGGCCGAAACGTCGAGGGTCTCGGCATCCTCGCACGCGCCAGGGTGAAAACTTATAGGGTGAAAACTTATCACGTCACCTGCCTATCTCCCAGGGGGTGGGATCTCACGGGGCAACCCGTGCCGCGCGCTACCGGCCTACGTGGACTTTTGCGCTCCCGGTTGGGCGGTGCTAAATTGCATCGGCACCTCGACAGGGGCGCGCGCCCTCGGCAGGAAGCGGTGGCGCGAAGCACACAGACTCGGATTGATCAGGCAATCGATGGCCTCGGAGCAAAAAGGCGCCGTGTTGTCGGCGCGGGCCCAAAAGCTTTTCCGGCTGCTGGTCGAGCGCTACATCAGCGACGGCCAGCCGGTCGGATCGCGCACCTTGGCGCGCGGTGGGGAGCTGGACTTGAGCCCGGCCACGATCCGCAACGTCATGGCCGACCTCGAGGACATGGGCCTCATCCGCGCCCCGCACACCTCGGCCGGCCGGGTGCCCACCACCCGCGGCTTCCGCCTGTTCGTCAGCAGCCTGTTGCGATGCCGGGAGCTGTCGGTAAGGGAGGTCGAGCGCGTGTGCCAGGGCCTGTCCACGCCGGACGGGGTCCAACAGCTCCTGGAGAAGACCTCGACCATGCTCTCGGAGATCAGCCACTTCGCGGCGGTGGTCATGGCCCCGCGCACCGAGCACCGGTCGTTCCGCCACGTCGAGTTCCTGAACCTGTCGGAGAACCGTGTGCTCGCCATCCTGGTCTTGAACCACAACGAGGTCCACAACCGTATCATAGAGTCGGAGCGGCGTTATTCCCCGGCCGAGCTGACCGAGGCCGCCAATTACCTCAATGAGGCCTTCGCCGGGCGGGCGCTGGACGCGGTGCGTACCCAGATCCTGACCGAGATGACCGTGGCCCGCGAGGAGATGAACCGCATGATGCAGGCGGTCGTGGAGATGGCCGACAAAACCTTCGATGCCATGAAGTCCGGCGATGATTACGTGTGGGCCGGGCAGACAAACCTCATGGGCATCGAGGCCTGGGCCGACATGAGCAAGCTGCGGCAGCTCTTCGAGGCCTTCAACGAGAAGCGCGTGATCCTGCACCTGCTCGACCAGGCCCTCACCGCCGAGGGCGTCCAGATCTACATCGGCGAGGAATCGGGCTATGAGCTCTTGGAGGATTGCAGCCTCGTGACCTCGACCTATTCGGCCGACGGTCGGGTGATCGGCGTGCTCGGCGTCATCGGGCCGACGCGCATGCCTTACGAGCGCGTCATCCCCATCGTCGATCTCACCGCCAGGGCACTGGGCCTGGCCTTGAAATCCCTGCACTGATCCCCATCTGCTCCCGCGGCGAGTCCCGAACGGGGGGCGCCGGCACATCAGTCCTTGGCCATCCGAACGGGGGGGTGAGCGTGACTCGAGAAGAAACGTCTCAGGAAACGGCCGGCACGGCGGCGAACGGGGAAGCGCAGGCGCCCGAGGCGCTGCAGGCGGCCCTGGACGCGGCCAATGCCAGGGCCGACGAGTATCGGAACGATGCGTTGCGGGCCCATGCCGAGCTCGATAACGTGCAGAAACGCACCGCCCGCGAGATCGCCAACGCCCACAAGTACGCCCTGGAGCGTTTCCTGACCGATCTCCTGCCCGTCAAAGACAGCCTCGATCTGGGGTATGCGGCGGCCACCGGGTCCTCGGACATCGCGACGCTCCGCGAGGGCATGGAACTGACCCTGAAATTGCTCGATGCGGTCCTGGAAAAACATGGCGTCCAGGTCCTCGATCCGGTCGGCGAGCCGTTCAACCCGGAGTTGCATCAGGCCATGAGCGTGCAGGAATCCACCGAGGTCGCGCCCGGCACGGTGGTGACGGTCGTCCAGAAAGGCTATGTGTTGAACGGGCGTGTCTTGCGGCCCGCAATGGTGATCGTTGCCAAGCGTCCGGCCGAGGACGGAGGTGCCGCGGGGAACGGCTTACTCGAGGCTTGAAATCATGAGACGCGCCTCCATTTCTCTCCCCTGACCCAGACAATCATCTGAGCGGAGACTAGGCAAATGGGAAAGATCATCGGCATCGACCTCGGCACCACCAATTCCTGTGTCGCCGTCCTGGAGGGCGGCAAGCCCAAGGTCATCGAGAACAGCGAAGGCAGCCGCACGACGCCTTCTGTCGTGGCCTTCACCCCGGAGAACGAGGTCCTGGTCGGCCAATCCGCCAAGCGCCAGGCGGTCACCAACCCCCACAACACCCTGTTCGCCGTGAAGCGCCTCATCGGACGGCGCTATGACGAGGACATCGTCCAGCGCGACATCAAGATGGTGCCGTACAAGATCGTGCGGGCCGAGAACGGCGATGCCTGGGTCGAGGCCGGCGGCAAGAAGATGGCCCCGCCGGAGATCTCGGCGCGCGTCCTCATGAAGATGAAGAAGACCGCCGAGGATTATCTCGGCGAAGCGGTCAAGGAGGCGGTGATCACCGTGCCGGCGTACTTCAACGACTCCCAGCGCCAGGCCACCAAGGATGCCGGGCGCATCGCGGGCCTCGATGTCAAGCGCATCATCAACGAGCCCACTGCGGCCGCGCTCGCCTATGGCATGGACAAGAAGCGCGGCGACGCCAAGCTCGCGGTCTATGACCTGGGCGGCGGCACCTTCGATATTTCAATAATCGAAATTGCCGCAGTCGACGGCGAGCATCAGTTCGAGGTGCTGTCCACCAACGGGGACACCTTCCTGGGCGGCGAGGACTTCGATCTCCGCATCATCGATTTCCTGGCCGACGAGTTCAAGAAGGATCAGGGCGTCGATCTGCGCAAGGACCCCTTGGCGCTGCAACGCCTTAAAGAGGGTGCCGAGAAGGCCAAAATCGAGCTGTCTTCGAGCCAGCAGACGGACATCAATCTGCCCTACATCACCGCCGACGCGAGCGGCCCCAAGCACCTCAATGTGCGCCTGACGCGCGCCAAGCTCGAGGCGCTCTGCGAGGACATCATCATGCGCACCGTCGAGCCCTGCAAGACCGCGCTCAAGGACGCCTCCCTCTCGGCCTCGGATATCGGCGAGGTGATCCTGGTCGGCGGCCAGACCCGCATGCCCAAGGTCCAGGAACTGGTGAAGTCGTTGTTCGGCCGCGAGCCGCGCAAGGACGTCAACCCCGACGAGGCCGTGGCCGTGGGGGCGGCGATCCAGGCTGGGGTACTTGGGGGCGAGGTCAAGGACGTGCTCCTGCTCGACGTCACGCCCCTGTCGCTCGGGATCGAGACCTTGGGCGGGGTCATGACCAAGCTCATCGAGAAGAACACGACCATCCCGACCAAGGCCTCCCAGGTCTTTTCCACGGCGCAGGACGGCCAGACGGCGGTGACGGTCCACGTCCTCCAGGGCGAACGCGAGATGGCCTCGGCCAACAAGTCGCTGGGGCGTTTCGACCTCGGCGACATCCCGCCCGCGCCGCGCGGCGTGCCGCAGATCGAGGTCAGCTTCGACATCGACGCCAACGGGATCCTGAATGTCTCGGCCAGGGACAAGGCCACCGGCAAGAAGCAGTCGATCGTGATCAAGGCCTCGAGCGGTCTGTCGGAGGATGAGATCCGCAACATGGTCAAGGATGCCGAGGCGCACCGCGAGGAGGACAAGCGCTTCCACGAGCTGGTCGGCGCCCGCAACCACGCGGATAGTTTGATACACGCGGCCCAGAAGTCGTTGAAGGACCTCGGCGACAAGGTCACGGCCGAGGAGAAGCGCGACATCGAGGCGGCGATCGAGGACCTGAAGGGCGTCTTGAACGGCGACGACAAGTCGGCCATCGAGAGCAAGAGCGAGCGCCTGGCGGAGGTCGCCGGCCGGCTCGCGGAACGCGCTTACAAGGAAGCCAGCGCCGAGACACAGGCGGAGACGCCGCCACCACCGCCGCCCGGCGGGGGTAACGGCAAGGCGCGCGATGACAACGTCGTAGACGCCGACTTCGAGGAAGTGAAGGACAAGAACTAAGCCCGTTCGTTCGAGGCGGGCGTCGAGCAGGATGGCCAAGCGCGATTATTACGAGGTGCTCGGGGTCGCTCGCAACGCCACCGAATCCGATCTCAAGAAGGCCTATCGCCGCCTGGCGATGAAGCACCACCCGGATCGCAATCTGGGGGACAAGCACGCCGAAGGGCATTTCACGGAGGCCAAAGAGGCCTATGAGGTGCTCACCGACGCGCGCAAGCGCGCGGCCTACGACCAGTTCGGGCACGCCGCGGTCGACGCGTCGGCGGCGGGCGGCGGGTTTGCCGGAGCAGGGGGCTTCGGCGACATCTTCGATACCGTATTCGGCGACATCTTCGGCGGTGCACGCCGCGGCAGTCAGGTCCAGCACGGCGCAGACCTCGCCTATGACTTGGAGCTCTCGCTCGAAGAGGCGGTCGCGGGCACCACCGCCAAGATCGAGGTCCAGACGGTCGTCGCCTGCCGCACCTGTCACGGCTCAGGGGCCCGGCCGGGTACGACGCCGGTGACCTGCTCCACCTGTGGCGGGCACGGGCAGGTGCGGATGCAGCAGGGGTTCTTCTCCATCCAGCAGACCTGCCCGCGCTGCCGCGGCACCGGCAAGATGGTGCGTGATCCGTGCACCACCTGCTCGGGGCAGGGACGGGTCCGGGACCGCAAGACCCTGTCGGTCAAGGTCCCCGCGGGTGTCGATACCGGGGATCGCATCCGGCTCGCCGGAGAGGGCGAAGCCGGACCCAGCGCCGGCGCGCCGGGCGATCTTTACGTCACTATCCACGTCAAGAAACACCCCATCTTCACCCGCGAGGATTGCGATCTCTACTGTGAGGTCCCCATCGGTTTCGTCACCGCGGCCCTGGGCGGCGAGCTGGACGTACCGGCGCTCGATGGGCGTTTCGCGCTCAAGATCCCGCCCGAGACCCAGACCGGCCGGGTGTTTCGCATGAAGGGCAAGGGGGTCAAGTCGGTGCGGGGGCACCGCGTCGGGGATCTCTTGTGCCGGGTCGTCGTCGAGACGCCGATCCATCTCGGCCGCGAGCAGAAGGACCTCTTACGCGAGTTCGAGCGCTCGCTCGCGGGGGCCGAAGGCCGCCATAGCCCCAAGACCAGCTCGTGGTTGGACAGCGTCAAGCGCTTCTTCGAGGACATAAAGCTCTGATTGAAGCTCTATTGAATAATGGGGCTGATTGAAGGTCTGATTGATAAATGGGGCTGATGAGCGCCGGGCCCATCCGCATCGCCGTCGCCGGGGCCGCCGGTCGCATGGGCCGGTGCGTGATCGATCTATGCCGGGAGAGCCCCGATCTCCTCATCACCGCAGCCCTCGAATCGGAGGGATCCCCGCATCTCGGGCGCGACGCCGGCGTCGTGGCGGGCGGGGAGGAGGTCGGTGTCCCGGTGACGGGGAAGATCGACGCCCCCGCTGAGCAAGAGATACACAGGGGCTTCGACGTCCTCATCGATTTCACGGCGCCGCAAGCGACCCTCGAACACCTGGCCTTTTGCCGTGCCGCCGGGCGGCGCATGGTGATCGGGACCACCGGCCTCACCGAGGAGGATCGGGGGGCGGTGGTCGAGGCATCTGCGGAATGCGCCATCGTGATGGCCCCGAACATGAGCGTCGGGGTGAACCTCTGCTTGAAGCTCCTGGAGATCGCCGCCCGTGCGCTCGGCGACGATTACGATGTCGAGATCGTCGAGGCCCACCACCGGCATAAGGTCGATGCCCCCTCGGGCACGGCATTACGGATGGGCGAGGTCGTGGCCAATGCCTCGGGCCGGGACCTCGCCGATTGCGCCGTCTACGCCCGCCACGGAATGGTCGGCGAGCGCCCCGCCGGGGCCATCGGTTTCGCGACCCTGCGCGCCGGCGACATCGTCGGCGAGCACAGAGTGCTGTTCGCCGGCCAGGGCGAGCGCATCGAGATCGCTCACGTCGCCACCAGTCGTACGATCTTCGCACGCGGGGCGCTACTCGCGGCGCGCTGGGTCATGGACCGGGGACCCGGCCTCTACGATATGCAGGATGTCCTAGGGCTCAAGTCGATCTGAGACCCTGATCTGCACGGTAACGCCGTACGGCTCGGGAGATTGCACTACGTTGCCGGCCGTGTAGACGTCGTTCCCCGCCCCCGTAAGGTCGTCGTCCCCCTTGCCGGCGCCGTTCCCGCGCTTAATATCTTCATTCCCCCGCGGCGATCCTTTCGTTCCCTCACGCCGATACTTTGTTCCCTCGCGATGATCCTTCGTTCCCGCGCGTCGATACTTCAATTCGGCGCGTGCCGGCAACGTATCCATTCGTACGGACATTGATCAGGTCCGTGCCGATGATGATTCGGGGCGTGCCGACAATGATTCCGGCGCGCCATCCTCTCCTCGGGATGCCGCTTCCGGCGCAACACACGACGCGCCGGACCCATCCATGTAGCCCTGCTCCGTTAGTTAGGGCGCTGCAACGTGGCCTCCGGATGACCTCGCGGACCGGCTCGACCAGCCGGCGCGGGACCGGAATCTTATGTCTGTCCCATCTCGCCTTTCCTGACGGTCGCTTCCCACCCCCTCGCACAACTCCCTCGCCGTCAACGCGTTGCCGACCCTGACGAAGCCGCCGCCGTATAACTATGGTGTTTTGGCGCCTCCCTCACTCCCGTCCCGCCGCCTATCCCGTGGCAAGACCGAGGCGACGCCGCTGGTAAGTACTTGATGGGACGTGTGCTAGACTTTGCCAGTAGGGGCCGCCGCCGTCTAGCAGGACGACGGATCGACCTTCGATTTCATGTGATCGGCTTCCTCAGCAAGGGAAACTTTATGACACCGTTGGACTTGGTCAGGCTCACTATGTTGATAGACCGTACTAACGGTAGGCCTGAGGTGACAATCGGGCTTATTGATGGGCCTGTGGCGATGGACCATCCCGAGCTTGCCGGCGAACATATCCGCCAGATCCCTGGAAGCGGGAGCGGCACCTGTACTCAGGCCAACAGTACGGCTTGCTTACACGGCACCTTTGTAGCTGGGATCCTTTCCGCAAAGCGGGGATCCGTCTCTCCGGCGATTTGTCCCAACTGCACCCTCTTGGTGCGGCCCATCTTCGCCGAAACGAAGGCGGCGAACGGCGAGATGCCGAGCGCCATCCCCGAAGAGCTCGCCCGGGCCATCCTTGACTGTATTGATGCGGGCGCCCGCGTGCTGAACGTAAGCGCCGCCATCGCGCAACCCTCCATCAAGAGCGAGCGGGCGTTAGAAGGGGCCTTAGACCAGGCCGCCAAGCGCGGGGTGATCGTGATTGTGGCGGCGGGCAATCAGGGGACCCTGGGCAGCACTGCCATCACCTGTCACCCGTGGGTCATACCGGTGGTGGGTTATGACCTGCAAGGCAGGCCCATGAATCACTCGAACCTGGGAAGCTCAATTGGCCGGCGGGGATTGGGCGCACCCGGCGACCGGATTACCAGCATCGGGGCCAATGGCAAGGGTGTAGGTCTGATACTGAGACCTAGCCAAACATATTTGAAATATTGAGTCCACCGGTCGTCTGCTCCATGATCTTGGTGTCAGAGGGGATCATAGGGGGAGACGACCGATGGAGATCT
>Ga0299907_10000371_pt1 | contig 21154 bp, 21 predicted proteins | sample RVTome_16_FD_198680 | JGI IMG/M metagenome (GOLD analysis project Ga0299907, IMG submission 198680) | Soil microbial communities from uranium-contaminated site in the Upper Colorado River Basin, Wyoming, United States - RVT152D67 (version 2) ...
CAAGTCACCGGTGAACAGCACCCGCTCCAGGTCGTAGCCCGCGTCCACCGCAGCAGAACGCTCGTCGTCGTCGCGCGGCCACAACCGCGCCTGCAGCTCGCCGCCGAGGCACTTCATCGCGGCCGCAGTGATCACGCACTCGGGCGACCCGCCGACGCCGAGGAGGATGTCGGCGCCGGACTCCTCGAACGCCGTGGAGATGCCGCCCGCGGTGTCGCCGTGGGGGATCAGGCGGATGCGGGCGCCAGCGGCGCGCACCTCGGCGATGAGCTCCTCGTGACGGGGCCTGTCCAAGATCACGGCGGTGACGTCTCGCACCGACTTCCTCAACGCGGACGCGACTGCCTTCAGGTTGTCGGTCGGTGACGACTCGAGCGAGACCTTGCCCGCCGCGGCCGGGCCCACCGCCAGCTTGTCCATGTAGACGCACGGCCCGGGGTTGAACATCGAGCCCCGCTCGGACACGGCGATCACGGCGAGGGCGTTGCCCCAGCCGAGCGCGGTGAGCGTCGTCCCCTCCAACGGGTCGACGGCGATGTCGGTCAGCGGCAGCTCGCCGGTGCCCACCTTCTCGCCGTTGTAGAGCATGGGCGCCTCGTCCTTCTCGCCCTCGCCGATCACCACTACGCCGTCCATCGCGACCGTGGACAGCACGATGCGCATGGCGTCGACTGCGGCCCCGTCGGCCCCCTCTTTGTCACCCCTGCCCATGAACCGGGAGGCGGCAAGCGCTGCTGCCTCGGTGGTGCGGACGAGGTCGAGGGCGAGGTTGCGGTCGGGGGCTTGACGGTCGGCGCTCATCAAGCCGGGACCCTACCCTGGTGGCCCGTGAGTGCAAGAGACGACTGGCAGCGGGCCTTCGACGCCTCGCCCATCCGAGACGACGACTACGAGACGCTCTCCGGCGTCCCCCTCGACCCAGTGCACGGGCCCGACGACGGCGAGTTCCCCGGCCAGTACCCGTACACGCGCGGGCCGTACGCGTCGATGTACCGATCGAAGCTGTGGACGATGCGCATGTTCGCCGGCTTCGGCACGGCGGAGGACACGAACGCCCGCTTCAAGGAGATCCTGCGCTCGGGCGGCACCGGCCTGTCCACCGCCTTCGACCTGCCCACGCTGATGGGGCGCGACTCCGACGACCCCCGATCGCTGGGCGAGGTCGGCAAGGCGGGCGTCGCCATCGACACGCTCGCCGACATGGAGGACCTGTTCGCCGACATCGACCTCGGCACGGTCACCACGTCGATGACCATCAACTCGCCAGCCGCGATCGCGCTCGCGATGTACGTGGCGGTGGGGGAGGAGACCGGCGTCGAGCGTCAGCGCCTCGCCGGCACCATCCAGAACGACATCCTCAAGGAGTACCAAGCGCAGAAGGAGTACTTCTTCCCGCCGCGGCCGTCGATGCGCGTCGTCACCGACATGATCCGCTTCTGCACGGCGGACATGCCGCGGTGGCACCCCGTGTCGATCAGCGGCTACCACATCCGCGAGGCAGGGTCGACGGCAGCGCAAGAGCTCGCGTTCACGTTGGCGAACGGCTTCGCGTACGTCGAGGCCGCGGTCGCCGCAGGGCTGGACGTCGACGCGTTCGCGCCGCGCCTGTCGTTCTTCTTCAACTCCTACTGGGACTTCTTCGAGGAGATCGGCAAGTTCCGCGCCGCCCGCCGCATCTGGGCGCGGTGGATGCGCGGGCGCTACGGCGCGAAGAGCGAGCGTTCGCTGCAATGCCGCTTCCACACGCAGACAGCGGGCGTGTCGCTCACCGCGCAGCAGCCCGAGCTGAACCTGGCGCGCGTCGCGATCCAAGCGTTGGCCGGTGTGCTCGGCGGTACGCAGTCGTTGCACACGGACGCGTACGACGAGGCGCTCGCGCTGCCCACCGAGAAGGCGGCGCGGCTCGCGCTGCGCACGCAGCAGATGATCGCCCACGAGACCGGCGCGGCCCACGTGGCCGACCCGCTCGGCGGCTCGCACTACGTCGAGTGGATGACCGACGAGATGGAGCGCAGGGCCGAGGAGATCTTCGCCCACCTCCTCGACCTCGGCGGCGGCTCCATCCTCGAAGGCACGTACGCCGGCATCGAGCAGGGCTGGTTCCAGGGCGAGATCACGCGGGCCGCGTACGACGCCGAGCGCAAGGTCGACAGCGGCCGGCGGATCGTCGTCGGCATCAACGGCTACACCGAGGGAGACGACGAGCGGCCGACGATCCTCTCGATCGGGCCCGAGGTCGAGGAGGCCCAGCTCAAGCGGCTGGCCGAGACCAGGAAGGCCCGTTCCGAGGACGCCGTGCGGTCGTCGCTGGAGTCGATCCGGGGCGTGGCCGCCGAGCCCACCGCCAACCTGATGCCGGCGATCCTCGACGCGGTCCGGGCCTACGCCACGGTGGGCGAGATCATGGGCGCCATGGCGGACGTGTTCGGCCGCTGGTCCGAGGACATCCACTTCTAGCCGAGGACGGCCCGCCAGCTGCCGTTTTGTCACCTGGAACGTGGCGTTCTCTGCCACGTCCCAGGTGACAAAAGCTCCGGTTGTGTGGATTCGCCGCGGGGCGCTCCGTATGGATTAGGGTCACCGGCCGTGCGTGCCCGTGGATACCGTTTCGTCGCGGCCTGCCTACCGGTCTTGGCAGGCGCCCTTTGCGTTGGCGCAGGCGTCGCCTCGGCGCAGACCACGACGGTGCCGCCCATCCCCGTCACGGGGGGCGCCACCACCACCACGGCGCCGGCGAGCACCGGCGCGGCCGGCGACCTCGCGTCCACCGGCATCGCCGCCGACATGCTCGTCCCCCTCGGCTTCGCGCTGATCGGCGCCGGCGGCATCCTCCAGGTCGCAGCCCGCCGCCCGCGGCGCGACCTCGGCCTGCTCTAGCCCCCGAGGCCGTGGCCGACACGAAGTGGTGCCCCAACTGCGGGGCTGAGTACCGCGAGGGCGTCGATGTCTGCACTGACTGCGGCGTCGCGCTCGTCGACGAGCAGCCGGTCGTCCCCGACCACGTTGGCGGCGAGGTCGTCGTCTACGAGCTGGGCGACTGGACCGAGGAGCAGCGCGGCGAGCTCGACCAGCGGCTCCAGGGGGAAGGCATCCCGCACCAGTGGGAGACGTCGGAGGGCGAGGACACCGACGCCGACCTCGACCCCGTCGACCCGTGGGTGCTCGGCACCGACCTCGTCGTCGGCGAGAAGGACGAAGAAGCAGTCGACCGCCTGCTCGACGAGGTCGAGCACCCCGACGAGCTGGAGCCGGTGGGCTCAGGTGAAAGCGATACGGACGGCGACACGGCGGCGGACGAGGACGAAGCCAACTACAACGTCATGAGCCACCTGTACGTCGCGGCGGACCGTCTCAAGGACGACCCGGACGACCTGGCGCTGGCGGGCGAGTTCTTCGACGCGGCCGACGCCGCGCGTTCGATCCCCGTGCCGTTCGGCATCGACGGCGACGTGTGGAACAAGGTGCTCGAGCTGGCGGGCGCGGTCTCCGTCGCCTTGGAAGAAGAAGCCGGGGACGACGTCGTGCGGGCGCGCGCCAAGGAGCTGCGCGACCTCCTCTTCACCTTCGTCTGAGCTCTCGGCTGCCGTCGGTTGTGCTCGGCGGCTCCTCGGTAGCCTCGGAGCGTGGAGTTCGCCCACCTCGAGGTGTGCCACTCTCGGCCCTTTGCCCCCACGCGGCGGGTCGCGCTCGGCCACCTGTGGTTGCCGGGGAAGGGCACGCCGCCGGGTCCTGGTGTGCTGCTGCTCGCCGGTGTGGTGGCTGCCGGTGTGAGCGCGCTCGAGGGCGACGACGAGCTTCTCGACAAGGTCGAGGCGCTGCTCGACGACCTCGACGCCGGGCGCAGGGTGGTGCAGCCCCGCGTGCAGTACCGGTTCCAGACCGACGTGCACGGGCTCGACCGCAGCCGCCATCGCTTGGTCGGCGGCAGGGGTTTGCTCCACTTCGAGATCGACGGGCACGGCGCGCCGCTGCCGCAGGTCCTCGCCGCGCTCTATGCCGCGTCGAAGCTCGCGTCCGGCGCGCGCCCGGCTGCGTTCCGGCTGGTGCGGCGAGCGACGCGGTGGACGGGCGGCATCGACCAGCACCTCGTCGACTTCCTGCTGGGGGACGAGGCCACCGGGTTCCGGCGGCGAGCCGGTGCCGGTCACAACGGGCAACGCTTCGACGAGCACTGGGCGCTCCGGGTGCTGGGTTTCGGCGCGCACGAGGAGCCGGGTCGCAGCGACATCCAGCGGCGTTTCCGTGATCTCGTGCGTGACGCCCATCCCGACCACGGCGCCGAGCACTCCGGTGCGGGCGAGCGGATCGTCGAGCTCACCGAGGCGCGGCGCATCCTGTTGCAGACGGCATGACCGTGGCTTCGTCGTGACCGCTCTCGTCTTGGCGCCCGGCGCCAGCGCGAGCCGCGACCACCCGTCGCTGGTGTCGATCGACGACGCCGTGCGCGCTGCTCCGGGGTTGTCCGGCATCGTTGTCGAGCGCATCGACCTCCCGAAGGGCAAGGCCGAGCGCGCCGTGCCGGTCGTCGTCGCCGCCGCCGCTGCGCTGGCGTCGGCACCGGCCTCCGACGGTCGGGTCTTTCTCGGCGGGCGTTCGTTCGGCGGCCGTGTGTGCTCGATGGCGGTCGCTGCCGGTGAGGTGCCTTCGGCTGCTGGCTTGGTGCTGATCAGCTATCCGCTGCACCCGCCGGGCAAGCCGGCGCAGCTGCGCACCGAGCACTTCCCGTCGCTGCGGGTGCCGTGCCTGTTCGTGTCCGGCTCCCGTGACGCCTTCGTCGGTGCGGACCCGGCGCGGCTGGAAGACGCCACCGCGCTGATCCCCGGCGAGGTGACGCATGTCTGGATCGAAGGCGGCGACCACGGCCTGCGCCGCAAGGACGCCGAGGTCGCTGCTGCTGTAGTGGACTGGTTGACTGGCTTCGTTCCTCGGTAGGAGAACGGCCATGACACGGCGCCTGTTGGTCTTGGTCTTCTCGTTGTCCGTTGCCCTTCTGGCGACGACCTCGGCTGGAGCAGCACCGGCCTCCATCACGATCGAGAGCCGGTCGCCCGAGCTGGTCGAGAAAGACGACGGGAGCTGGACCACATCGCTCGCGTTCACGAACGTGACCGATGGAGAGATCGAGCTGTCCGCGACAGCGACCGGCTGCCAGCCGACGTTGGACAAGAGCGCCAAGCTGCCGCCGCGGGAGCGCACCAAGGTAACGGTCACTATCCCCGCCACGTGCGTGATCGGTGAGAGCGGGTTCACCTTTGTGATCGCGGCGAGGGCAGCCGACCGCGTGAGTGTCGGCACGTTCGACGTGACCGCGGGCCCGAAGCCCGAGGAGGACGTCGACTGGAGCCCCCTGGGGGCCTTCTTTGTCACGTTCGCGGCCGCGTTGCTTCTTGCCATCGTCGTCTACTTGACGTGGCATGTGTACGACAAGCAGACCCACTCGCCATTCGAGCGCTTGCAGTACTTGGAGGACGACTGGAGCTTCAAGGACAGCTGGGCCACGAACGTCACTGCGGCGGCTGCGCTGCTGACCGGCATTTTCGGGTCGGCCGAAGTCGTCACGGCGTTGCTCGGCGAGGATGCCGACCGCGCGGTCGCGCTGGCGACCGTCGGCGTCGCCATCGCCGCTGCCTTCGTGGCGGCCGGTCCGATCGTGCTCGCCACGCTGAAGCGCCAAGGCGACGTGATGGTCTGCGGCTTCCTCGGCGCGTTGGTCTTCACGATGGGGGGAGCCGCCGGGGAGCTGTGGGTTGTCTACGAATCCGGTCGGAAGCTCGATCTCGGCGGCTGGGAGGACAAGCTCTACCTTCCCGTCATCGGCGCCGCCGTGCTGCTCGTGCTGTACACGGTCGTGACCGGTTACGCGACACTCGAGGCCGGCACCACGCCGCCACCTCCTGACGACGGCGACTTCGCTCACGACATCATGCGGCGTGAGGTGGCAAGCGACGTCCGGCTGCCCCCGCCGCGCCGCCGCCGCCGGTCTGCCCTGCTCTGACCGCGATCTCCGCGACATGAGGGTCGAGTACCGACCCTCAGACGCGCAGGTTCACCTCCCGGCCGGCTCCGGGGGCTAGGTGCGCGCGGGTGCCTTCGTCTGCGCCGGCGGCGGCTCGCGCCGCTTGCCCGTGGCCTTGTCGTAATAGGAAGGCCGGGGCGTGGGCTCGACGCGGTTCAGCACTACACCGATGGGTTGCGCGCTCACCTGCCGCAAGTTCTCGACCAAGTGGCGGACGGCCCGCCGCCGGGAGGACTGCGCGTCCACGACAACCAACGTGGCGTCGCATTGCGAAGCGATGGCCAGCGCGTCGGCGAACAACCCACCGGCCGGCGTGTCGACGACGACGAGCTCGGCCCACGTCATGCCCATCAGCGCGTCACGGAACGCCCGCCCGCCGAACAAGCCGGCAGGGTCGGTTACCGGCGCGCCCGACGGCACGATGCGCAACCAGCCCTCGATCACGTGGCCGGCGGCGCGATCGGGCGTCAGCACCGCGGCCGGATCGGGGCTCGTCAACGCCTCGCTCAACCCCGGCGAGCGCGGCAGGCCCAACCGATCGTGGATCGTCGGCCGCCGCAAGTCGCCGTCGATGACGACCACCGGCACCTCGAGTGCGGCCGCCTCGCGCGCCAGGTTCAAGCCGATGAACGTCTTGCCCGCTCCCGGGTCGACGCTCACGATCGCCAGCGTCCGCAACCGTTCGGACGTCGACATGAACATCAAGCTCGTCCGCAGCGTGCGGAACGCCTCGATCACCTCGGCGCCGCCAGCGCGCGGAATCGTCGCCACCACGGGCAGCCCCGTCACCCGCGTCACCTCCTCGGCGGGACGCTCGGTGCTGAACCGGTCGGACAAGGCCTCGATCACCACGGCCAGCAAGGCGAACGCGGCCAGCGCGCCCAGGAACGTCAACAGTGCGTCACGCGCCGGCGTTGGCGCGACGGGCTCACCCGACGCGCGTGCGGGCGACACCACCGACACCTCGTCGAACGGTGCAGCGCGCACCTCGGTCAACGCGCGCGCGAGCTCCTGGTAACGCGCCAGCAGCGCGCCGCGCACCGGCGCGTCGGCTGCCAACTCGCGGCTGCCCAGCTCGCGCTCGAGCTCGGCCAAGTCCTCGGCAAGGGGCTTCGTCAACGCCTCGCGCGACCGCGCTTGGCGCGCCCGCACCTCTTCGACCAAGGCCGCAGCCACGGCCGACGCGAGCTGCTCGGCTTGCCGCGGTGACGCGCCCAGCGCGGTCACCGACACGAACCCCGCGCTCGTCGCCTGCGCTTCGACCGCCGAGCGCGCGTCCGAAGCGTTCACGTCGATGCCCGACTCGCGCACGGCAGCGGCCACAACCGGGCGGGCCGAGGCGATGCCCGCGTACGTCGCCGCGTTCGCCGCCGGCGTGGCCACCAGCAGCGCCTCGGCGCGGTACTCCTCGGGCTCGCTGTCGCTGCGCACGTAGACGATCCCTGCGAGCAGGAGCGCGACGGCGAAGATGCGCCACTTGCGGCGCCACACCACGCGCAGGTACTCGGACAGGCTCATGCCGGCCCCGACGCTACTGGCGCCGGAGGTCGTCCTCGGGGTTCAGCTCCTCCAGCTCGCGGTGCGCCGTCTCGGGATAGAGGGTGAGCACGAGCACCACGACCAGCGCAGGCCCGAGCGCCAGCAGCGCCATGATCGGCGCGAGCTGCGTCGTCCGGTCGACCACCTTGGCCAGCACCAGCAGCCCGAGCACGCTGCCCAGCCGCCCGACGCCGCTGATGATGCCGTTGGCCCGCCCCCGAAGCGACGTCGGGAACAGCTCGGGCCCGTACACGCCCAGCGCGGGCACCGTGGCCGCGCCCACGATCGCGGCGACCGTCGACCACGCCCACACCGTCCAGCCCGAGCTGAAGAACATGAGCACCGTCGCACCGACCCCGCCGGTGATGGCGATCGCGGCGACGAACCGCCGCCCGCGCACGTCGGCCAGCTGACCACCGGCCACGATGCCGATGCCACCCCACACGTTCGTCACGACGGTGAACAAGCTGATGCGCGCGGCGGAGAACTCCAGCTCGCGTCGCAGGAACACGTTCTGGTAGTGCGCCGACGGTCCGACGAAGATCGCGAACAAGAACGCGGACGCGGCGAGCAACCAGAAGCGCCGCCCGTGCCCGGACATCGACACCTCCCGGTGCGGCGCGCGGAAGCGACGGCTCTCGGGCAGCGTGCGCCCGATGCGCAGCGCCAGCGGGATGCCGAACACCGCCATGGCGAACAGCACGCGCCACCCGCGCACGTCGAGGTCGGCCAGTGGGAACGCGGCGAGCGCGACGGCCGCGCCCAGCGCGCCCGACACCGCGAGGATGCTCACCGCGTACGCGCGCGAGCCCGACGGCATCTCCTCGGCGGCCATGATGCCGACGAGCACGCCGCACGCGGTGAGCAAGCCGCGCGCCACGAACTGGGTGCCGGTCAACACCGCCAGGTTCGGCGACAGCGCGCCCAACGCGGTGAACGTGCAGCCGCCCACCAGTGCGGTGAGCGTCATCTGCCGCCGCCCCCGCCGGTCCGCCAGCCACACGACCACGAGGGCGATCAGCACGTCGCCGCGCACGACCGCGAGCGCGAGCGACTGCGACGACGGCGCGAACCCCATCTCCTCGCGCGCGAACTCGATCGTCTGCGTGAGTAGCACACCCGGGTACACGGCCACCGCCGTCAGCGCCGCCAGCGTGGCCAGCGCGATGGCCGCCCGAGCGTCGAGCGGGTCGGGCGGCGCCCACCACGGGTGGCGGGGCGGCGTGCCGAGGCGGCCCAGCACGTTGCGGTACGGCCACGCGAACAGCCAGCCGAAGAACGGGATCGTGAGGCGGTACTCGACCGTCTGCGTGACCTCGGACGTGCCGTCGGCGAGCGCCGTCACGTCCACCTCGCGCCGGTAGGCCTCCACCGGCCCGTACGTCGCCTCGTAGGACCCGTCCTCCGCCAGCCGCTCGTCGACGATGCCCGTGCGCGGGGCGAGGATCTCCTCCACCCTGCCCGCGTCGACGACGGCGCTGGTGACGAGGCGGGGCACGGCCCGGTCAGCCTAGGACCCGCGCCCGCGTGGCCCATACTTGCCCGATGGATCGCTTCGTCGTTCGCCCGAGCGGGCCGCTGTCGGGCACCGTGCGCGTGTCAGGCGCGAAGAACTCGGTCCTCAAGCTCATGGCCGCAACGCTGTTGGCCGAGGGCGACTTCACGCTCCGCAACGTCGGCCACATCGCCGACGTCGAGATCATGTGCGACCTCCTCGTGTCGATGGGCGTCGACGTGAAGCGCGACGGCGAGGCACTCGCCATCCACCGCGGCTCCGACCTCGTGCCCGAGGCGCCGTACGAGCTCGTGGAGCAGATGCGAGCCAGCGTCGTGGTGATGGGGCCACTGCTCGGCCGCTGCGGTCGGGCGCGCGTTTCGATGCCCGGCGGCGACAACTTCGGCGTCCGCTCGATCGACTACCACCTGCGCGGGCTCGAGCTGATGGGCGCGGAGTTCACGGTCGACCACGGCTTCATCGACGCCCGTGCCGACCGCCTGCTCGGCACGCGCATCATGCTCGAGTTCCCCAGCCACACCGCCACCGACACGCTGCTGATGGCGGCCGTCCTGGCCAAGGGCACCACGGTCATCGACAACGCGGCGCGTGAGCCCGAGGTGGCCGACCTCGCCGCGTTCCTCAACCGCATGGGCGCGCGTGTCTCCGGTGCGGGTTCGTCCACCATCGAGATCGAGGGCGTCGACGAGCTGCGCCCCGTCGAGCACACCGTCATCCCCGACCGCATCGAAGCAGCCACGTGGGTCGCCGCGGTCGGCGTGGCCGGCGGCGAGGTCATGATCGAGGGCGCCCGCCCCGACCACATGGACATGATCGTGCAGAAGATGGGCGACATGGGCGTGCGCGTGGCGCCGTCGAGCCAAGGGCTGTGGGCGTCGTGCTCGACGCGCCTGCGCTCGACCGACGTGGCCACGTTGCCGTACCCGGGCATCGCGACGGACTACAAGCCGCTCGTCGTCGCCATGCTCGCGCTGGCTGATGGCGTCGCCATCGTCACGGAGAACATCTTCCGCGACAACCGCTTCGCGTATGTAGCCGAGTTGCGCCGCATGGGAGCAGACATCCGCACCGAAGGCCACCACGCTGTGGTGCGCGGCGTCGAGCGGCTGCAAGCGGCGCGCGTGAAGGCGCACGACCTGCGCGCCGGCGTCGCGCTGTGCATTGCCGCGCTCGCGGCCGACGGCGAGACGAGCGTCGATGGCGCAGGTCACGTCGACCGCGGCTACGACAACTTCGCCGGTAAGCTGCGGTCGCTCGGCGGGGACATCGAGCGTGACCGATCGGGCGACTGAACCCGAGTTGTACCTGCGGTTGCTGGCGGAGGACGCGGTCGCCGCGCTGCCAGCGCCCGTCGACGAGGTCGCCCGCCGACTGGCCGAGCTCGTCGTCGCGTCGTCCGCGCTCGTAGCCGTCGGCGCGGTCGAGCGCGAGATGGCCGTCCGCATCGCGCGCGATGCAGAGACCGCGTTGTTGGTGCGCGGCAACGAGTGGATGGAGCTCGACCTCGGCGACCTCCCCGAGGTGCGCGACGTGCTGGACGACGCGCCAGCGCCCCGGCCGCGCCAGCTGCTCGCGGTCGTCGCCACGGGCGACGTCGTCGTCGAGCGTTGGTCCGATCATTCACGCGTGCGCTCGCCTGACGGCTCGTGGACACTCGCCGGTGCGATCGACGACGGCAGCCGCTCGTTGACGATCTCGGTCGGCGGCACGGCGCGCGCGATCCCGCTCACGGGAGGCCAAGCGGCGCGCGATGTCGACGCGCGCATCAGCGACGTCGACGTTGCCGCGTACGTGGACTCGCTCGACGACGAGCGCCGTGACGCTGCTGCGAACGCGTTGCGCGCCTGCGGGCTCCTCGATGGCTGAGGTCGTCGCGGTCACCGCGCGCACACCGTCAGGAGCACGCGTCACGGTCACAACCATCGACCGCAGCACCACCGTCCGCTTCGAGGTGTACGGGTTCGGGCCGATCGACGGTGCGTGGTTGCGATCGGACGACGGCTTGCACCGCGCTGTCGTCGGCGACGGGACGCTGTACGTGCAGCCCGCGCTGCCACCACCGCCCGCGCCGGTGACGCTCGTGCTGCTGTCGGGCGGCACCGTGCTGGAAGTAGACCTGCGGTGAGCACTGACGAGCCGGAGTGGTGGCGAGGTCTTCGCCCCGTCGAGTCCGCCGTCGACGAGCACACGATCCGTTGGGCGGACGGCGAGCTGCACCTGGTGGCCCACCCCGACCCCGAGGCGGAGGCGACGCTCGCCGCGCTGGGCGGCACCGGTGATCGTTGCCCCTGCCTCGACGTGCACGCGGCCTGGCACGGCCAGCACGAGGAGCCGTCGATCCTCACCATCGGGCGCCGTCGCGCCAGCGAGCACGTGGTACTCGACTCCGCCGCCGCCCTACGGTTGGAGCGCGGCGCCACGCGCTGGCGCAACCAGTGGTCGGCGGTGATGGCCGACGTACGGGCCGCGGGGGACATCCGCACGGCCACCCGCCTCGCCGGCATGTTCGGTCCCGCCGAGCGGGCGCTTGCCGTGCGGGTCGGGTTCCTCCGCCTGCTCGCCCTCGACCCCCGCCTCGGGGACCGCCTCCAGGCAACGGTGTTCGCCACGGGCGACCCCAGCCGCCACCCCGCTCGCTGGCAGGCCGCGCTCAGCGGCCGCGCTCGCCCTGCTCTCGCCGCCGCCGGCCTCCCGCCCGAGACCGTCGACGACCTGCCGCCGGCGTGGCTGGGCAACGTGTGGGCCAGAGGTGCGGCCGTGGTGGGCGGCCGGTTGGTGACGTCCGTCACATCTGTCGAGGACGACGGGAGGGGCGGCCACCGCATCGAGGCCGAGGTCCATCCCGGCAGCTGGCGGGGTGGGAAGCTGGTAGCCGCTCGCGGTGTTGACCACGCGGACGACGACTGGCGCCTCGAGGGCGCCTGAGAGGACACTGGATCACCGTGGAAGCCGCACTGCTCGAAGCTGTCGATGCCATCCGCCCCGCCCTCCAGCAGGACGGCGGCGACATGCGCGTCCTCGAGCTCGACGAGGAGACCGGCGTCGTCGACATCGAGCTGGTCGGCGCCTGCAGCGGTTGCCCCATGTCCACCATGACGCTGAAGGCGGGCATCGAGCGCATCCTCAAGGACCGCGTGCCCGGCCTCAACGAGGTGCGGGCCAAGGGCATCGACTTCGACGTCGACCCGTCCATGGGCGGCTTCGACGACGACGAGGACTGGTAGCAGCTCGCAGCTGTCCGAACGGACGCGTCTATCGTCCGACCGCTTGCCTGCCCGCTCACGAGACCCCGAGACCCTCGTCCCGGCCGCGCTCGCCGGCGACCGTGCCGCGCTGGCGCGACTGCTGTCGATCGTCGAACGCGGTGGTGACGACGCTCGCACGGTGGCGCGCCTCGTCCACCCCCACACCGGTCGAGCCCACACGGTCGGCATCACCGGTGCGCCGGGCGCGGGCAAGTCGACGCTCACCAGCCGGCTGATCGAGCAGGTGCGTTCCGACGGCACCGAGGTCGCCGTGCTCGCCGTCGACCCGTCGTCGCCTTTCACGGGTGGCGCCATCCTCGGCGACCGCGTGCGCATGCAGGACCACGCGCTCGACAGCGGCGTGTTCATCCGCTCGATGGCGACGCGCGGCCACCTCGGCGGGCTCGCGCTCGCCACGCCCGAGGCCGTGCGCGTGCTCGACGCAGCCGGCTTCCCGTGGGTGCTGGTGGAGACGGTCGGCGTCGGCCAGGTCGAGGTCGAGATCGCAGGCGCGGCGGACACCACCGTCGTCGTCGTCAACCCCGGCTGGGGCGATTCGGTGCAGGCGAACAAGGCGGGCCTCCTCGAGGTCGCCGACGTGTTCGTCATCAACAAGGCCGACCGCGGGGGTGCCGACGCGACCGAGCGCGACCTGCAGGACGCGTTGAGCCTTGCCACGCGTGAACGTCACCCGCCGCCCATCGTGCGCACGTCGGCGGCGAAGGGCGACGGCGTGGCCGATCTCTGGGACGCGGTCCGCAAGCACCGCGCCTACCTGCAGGAGAGCGGCGAGCTGGCGCGGCGCCGAGGCGAGCGGCTCGACCACGAGCTGCAGGAGATCGTGGTGCGCCGCTTGGAGGCGCGCGCCCGCGAGCTGTGCGGCGGCGAACGGTGGGACGCGGTGCGGCGGTCGGTGCTCGACCTCGAGGTCGACCCGTGGACGGCTGCGGACGAGCTCTTGAAGGAGATCTGACATGGGTGAGCACAACCTCGTGCGGGTGGAGCGGCGAGACGACGGCGTCGCGGTCGTGACGCTCAACCGGCCGAAGATGAACGCGCTGTCGGCCGCGTTGCTCGACGACCTGTTCGATGCTGCGTCAGCGCTGCACAAGAAGCCGCCGGGCGCCGTTGTCGTGTGGGGCGGCGACCGCATCTTCGCCGCCGGCGCCGACATCGGTGAGTTCACGACAGGGGACAGCGACGACATCGCGCTCGTCGACCCCCTGGCGGCTCGCCAGATCGCGGCCAACTTCCGGCGAGCCCTCGATGCCGTGGCGGCGATCCCGCGTGTGGTGATCGCTGCGATCACCGGCTACGCGCTCGGCGGCGGCTGTGAGCTCGCGCTCGCGTGCGACCTGCGCGTCGTCGCCGACAACACGAAGCTCGGTCAACCCGAGGTGCTGCTCGGCATCATCCCCGGCGGCGGCGGCACGCAGCGCCTGGCGCGGCTCGTGGGCGCGGCGCGTGCGAAGGACCTGATCCTGTCCGGCCGGCAGGTCGGCGCCGACGAAGCGCTGCGCATCGGCCTAGCCGATCGCGTCGTACCGGCAGAGCAGGTGTTCGACGAAGCGGTTGGATGGGCCGCGTCGTTCGCCCGCGGGCCTGTGCTCGCGCACGCGGCGGCGAAGCACGCCGTCGACGAAGGCCTGTCGCGGCCCCTGGCCGAGGGGTTGACGCTGGAAGCCGAGCTGTTCGGCGACGTGTTCGCCACCGACGACGCGCGTACGGGCGTCCGCTCGTTCCTCGAGCACGGCCCCGGAAAGGCGACGTTCACCGGCCGCTGAGCCCGCTGAACCCCCGCTGAACCCTGTCCGTTTCGTTCGGGCGGGTTTCCGTGTTGCTGCGCCGGGAAGGTACGGCGCCGTTCCAAGCCCCGACTGGCGGGGCAAAGGGAGGTAACACGATGGGTATTGGCGTCAGCATCTTCCTTCTGGCGGTTGGCGCCATCCTGGCGTTCGCCGTCAACGTCGAAGCATCGGGCGTAAATCTCGACACCGTCGGCGTGATCCTCATGATCGTCGGTGTGATCGGGCTCCTCATGTCCATGCTGTTCTGGAACAGCTGGGGTGGCTGGGGCCACCGCGAGGACCGCATCGTCACCCGGGAGCGCGAAGTCCTCTAGCGCGCGAGCCTGTCGTGTAGCTGTCTGTAGCTCCGTCGTGCTCCGCCCGGAGGTCCCCCTTCAGGCGGAGCACGAAGAGACGTACGGCGGAGGCGGGCACAAGCCGCGTTTCGTACCGTCCGCGGCATGCAAACGACGGGTACGACCATCAGTCCCTGGCGGGTGTTCCGCGCCGACCCCGCCGAGTGGTATTCGGCCGACGAGATGTCACGGTCGGAGGCGTACGTGCGGCCGCTGCGACGTGTGGCCCGCATCCGCAAGGCCTCGGTGCTGGCCGCCACGATCGCGTTGATCGGCAGCCACGCAGGGCCCGAGCTGCTCTCGCGCTGGGGCATCGACAACTGGTTCCTGCAGTTGGCCGTGGTGACGGCGGTGCTGCATCTGATCGAGGTTGCGATCCAGCTGCCGTTCTCGGCCTGGCGTGAGCTGGGCTACGACCGGCGGCACGGGTTCAGCACGCAGACCGTGAAGGGCTTCGTGGTGGACGCGGTGAAGGGCATCCCGATCGGCTTCGCCATGATGCTCGTGCTGCTGACGCCGCTGTGGGCGGTGGTGAGGGCCACGTCGCTCTGGTGGGTGTGGGGTTGGGCGGTGTTCGCGTTGGTGCTCGTCGGGATCGGCATCCTGTTCCCGATCGTGATCGCGCCGCTGTTCAACAAGTACACGCCCTTGGACGACGGCGAGCTGCGCACCGAGATCCTCGCCATGGCCCAGCGCGTGGGCGCGGACATCCACGAGGTGCTGGTGGAGGACTCGTCCAAGCGGGACACCCGGCCCAACGCGTACGTGGCCGGCATCGGCAAGGTGCGGCGGGTCGTGGTGTTCGACAACATGCTCCGCTATCCGAAGGACGCGGTGCTGGGCGTCATCGCCCACGAGATCGGCCACTGGAAGCTGCGGCACATCTGGCGGCTGGTGCCGCTCGCGCTGGTCGTGACGTTCGTGTCGTTCGTCGTGCTGAAGCTGGTGCTGGAGTCGTCGTTCGCGCTGGGCTTCGCCGGCGTCGACTCGCTCGCCTCGCCCGCCGCGTCGCTGCTGTTCCAACTCGGGTTCTTCATCCTGCTGTCGCCCGTCGTCGGCCTGCCGATGGCGTGGCTCGGCCGGGCCTACGAGCGCCAGGCCGACCTGTTCGGGCTCGAGACCATCGGCCGCGCTGCCGGGCTGGTCTCGTTCTTCCGTGACGTGTCGGTCGAGGTGCGGGCCGACCTCCGCCCGTCCTGGTGGCAGCGGGTGCAGCGGAGCCACCCGCCGTTCGCTGAGCGCATGGCCATGGCCACGGCGTGGGAGTCGGCTCGCACGATGCCGCCGCAGGCGGCGGCGTCGACCGCCAAGGCGAGCTGACCTTCGGGCGCAGGCATAGTCCACCAAGAAGTCTACAATTATGTAGACTACGCCACATGAGCACGACGATCCGGGTGCCACACCAGACACGCGACCGGCTCGCCGCCTTGGCGGCGGCGACGGGCAGGCCGATGACCGCGGTCGTCGAGGACGCCTTGGAGGCACTCGAACGACGCCTCTTCTTCGAGTCGCTCAACGATCGATACCGCGAGCTCCGAGAAGACGACGACGCATGGGCGGATCTCGAAGCCGAGCGTGACGGGGAAGAAGGGACGCTGCGGGATCGCTCGACGTGAGAGCACGTCGAGGAGATGTGTGGCTCGTCGACTTCGGTCATCCCGTAGGACGAGAGCAAGCGGGAACCCGACCGGCTGTCGTGGTCTCCGCGGATCCGCTGAACGCTGGACCGGCAGGCATCGTGATCGTCGTCCCTCTCACGACCACGCAGCGCGGGCTCCCGTCGCACGTCGAGATCGAGCCCGGCGACTCCGGGCTCGATCACGTCAGCTACGCCAAGTGCGAAGACATCAAGTCCGTCTCGGATCGACGGCTCGTGACGAGACTCGGCGTGGCGCCTCCCGACGTCATGCATGGCGTCGGGCGCATTCTCGGCTACCTGTTGGACATCGAGCCGTCGCGCTGAGCGCGCTGCGTGGAAGGTTTCGCCGATCGCAACTACGCCCAGGCGACGCAACCGAGCTCGGCGTGCGACAGCAGGTCGGGATGCGACGGCACCACCCTGACGGTGAAGCCGTAGCGCCCGGCCTGCTCGCACGTGAAGCCGCCGGCGTAACGGAACTCACCCGCACCCTCGGCGAGGCCGACGAGCGACATGGACACCGCCGCCTGTGGCGCGGCGAGCTCGTCGTTCGGCCCCACCGGACCGTGTAGCAGCTGCACGGCGACGTCGTCGGGGGTCAACGTGCCGAGGTGCACGACGACCTCGACGGTGCGCTCCGCACCAAGGTCGGCCTGCGACAGACCGGGGTCGACGCTCACCACCCGGACGCCGTCCCAGCTGGAGGCCACACGCGACTTCCACGCGGTCAACGCCCGGGCACGCGCGAGCCCACCGCTCGACAGCATCTCCACCTGGATCGCGGTGACCTCGTACAAGCGCTCGACGTACTCGCGCACCATGCGTGACGCGAGCACTTGCGGACCGAGCGAACGCAGCGATGCCTTCGTCCGCCGCAGCCAGCGCCGCGGCACGTCGGCCTCTGCGCCGGCTTCGCCGGGGCGGTCGTAGAACAGCGGCACGATCTGGCGTTCGAGGATCTCGAACAGCGACGCGGCCTCTGCCGCGTCACGCCGCTCCACGTCCTCGTACTGCTCGGCCGACGAGATCGCCCACCCGTTCTCGCCGGTGAACATCTCGTCCCACCAGCCGTCGAGGATCGAGCAGTTCAGCGCCCCGTTCAGGGCGGCCTTCTCGCCGCTCGTGCCGCACGCCTCCATGGGCCGGCGCGGCGTGTTCAACCACACGTCCGCGCCCTGGTACAGCGTGCGGGCCACCGCGATGTCGTAGTCCTCGACGAACGTGAACCGGTGGCGCACCTCGGGGTCGCGCGAGAACTGCACGATGCGCCGGATCATCTCCTTGCCAGCGTCGTCGGCCGGGTGCGCCTTGCCCGCGAACACCACCTGGATCGGGCGGTCGGGGGACAGCAGCAGCGCCTTCAAGCGGTCGGTTTGCGACAGCAACAGGTCGGCGCGCTTGTACGTGGCGAACCGGCGGGCGAAGCCGATGGTGAGGATGCGCGGGTCGAGCACCTCGTCGGCCCACGCCGCGTCGCTCGACGTGATGCCCTCGTTGCGCAACGTGCCCCGCAGCCGCGCGCGCACGAAGGCGACCAACCGGTCGCGGCACTGCTCGCGCGCCCGCCACAGCTCGTCGTCTTGGATGTCGTCGACGCGCTCCCACTCCTCCGCGCCCGACTCGGGCCACGCTGGGTTCACGTAGCGAGCCAGCAGGTCCGCCATCTCGGAGGACACCCACGTCTCCGCGTGCACGCCGTTGGTGACGGACGTGATCGGCACCTCGTCCGCCGGCACGTCCGGCCACAGCCGCTGGAACATGCGCCGGCTCGTCGCGCCGTGGAGCTGCGACACGCCGTTCGACATGCCGGCCAGCCGCAGCCCCATCACCGCCATGTTGAACGGCGCGTCCGCACCCGCGTGCGGCGCCTGGCCGAGCGCCATGAGCTCGTCCATGGAGACGCCGCACTCTTCGGTCCAGCGCTTGAAGTAGCGCTCGAACAGCGGCCGTTCGAACTCGTCGATGCCGGCGGACACGGGTGTGTGCGTCGTGAACACGGTGCCGGCGCGCACCGCTTCGACCGCCTCGGCGAACGACAGCCCTTCGTGGGTGACGAGCTGCCGCACGCGCTCCAAGCCCAAGAACCCGGCGTGACCCTCGTTGGTGTGGAACACCTGCGTCGGCTCGCCCACGGCTTGCAACGCACGCACGCCGCCGACGCCGAGCAGGATCTCCTGGCGGATGCGGTGCTCGCGCTCGCCGCCGTACAAGCGGTCGGTGACGAGGCGTCCCTCCGGCTCGTTCTCGTCGATGTCGGCATCGAGCAGGTAGAGCGTGACGCGCCCGACCTTCGCCTTCCACACGTCCGCGTACACGGGCACGCCCGCGAGGTCGACGTCGACGCGCGCGCCGTCCACGCGCTCCAACGCCATCGCGTGCGGGTCCAGCGTCGGGTAGCGCTCCTGCTGCCAACCGTCGGCATTGAGCTCCTGGCGGAAGTAGCCCTGCCGGTACAGCAGGCCGACGCCGACGAGCGGCACGCCGAGCCCGCTCGCGGTCTTGAGGTGGTCGCCGGCGAGCACGCCGAGACCGCCCGAGTACTGCGGCAGCGCTTCCGCGATCCCGAACTCGGGCGAGAAGTACGACACGTGGCGCAACGGCGAGCCCGGGCGTCCCTGGAACCAGCGCTCGGACTCGACGTAGCGCGCCAGGTCGTCCCGCACCTCGCCGAGGAAGCCGAGGAACGCCTGGTCGTTGGCGAGGGCTTCCAACCGCTCCTTGCGCACCAACCCGAGCAGGCGCACGGGATCGTGGCCGGTGACCTCCCACTGATCGGGGTCGAGCCAGCGGAACAGGTTACGCGTGCGTTCGTCCCACGACCACCGCAGGTTCATCGCCAGCTCGCGGAGGGGCGAGATCGCTTCCGGCAGCTTGGGGCGGACGGTGAAGCTCCGAAGTGCCTTCATCGTGTGCACGGTACCCCGACGAGCTGTGCCCATAGGCTGTGCACGAACCCATCGAGAGGGGTAGCAAAATCGACGTGCTCACCCGCATCGTGATCGACGACGTCCGGCCGCGCACGCCGACGGGTGACTGGCCGGCGAAGGCCGTCGTCGGCGAGGCGGTGACGGTGTTCGCGGACATCTTCAAGGACGGCCACGACGTGCTCGCGGCCCGGGTGCGCTGGGGACCATCGAACAACGGCAAGGCCGCCGAGGCGCGCATGGGGCTGGCCAACGCCGGCCTCGACCGGTGGGCCGCCACGATCGTGCCGACCACACTCGGCCACCACGAGCTCGTCGTCGAGGCGTGGACCGACTTGTACGCCACATGGCGCCACAAGGCCGAGGTGAAGCTCGAAGCGGGCCAGGAGATCGACGTCGAGCTGGAAGAGGGCGCGCTGCTGCTCGAGCGCAAGGCAACCCAGCTGAGCGGCAAGGGCAACTCGAATGGCGAGGTTCGCCTGTTGCGCGACGCGGCCGCGGCGTTGCGCGACGACTCGCGGGCGGCGAACGAGCGCCTCGCGCCGGCGCTCGCCGACGCGGTCGCCGAGCTGCTGCGGGGGCCGTTCGCCGACCAGGCCGATCTCACGCGAGCCGGGCCGGTACCGCTGTGGGTCGACCGTGAGCGCGCGCTCTACAGCGCGTGGTACGAATTCTTCCCGCGCTCGGTCGGCGGGTTGCGGGGCGCGAAGGACCACTTGTCGTACGTCGCGTCGCTCGGCTTCGACGTCGTGTACTTCCCGCCGATCTCGCCCGTAGGCCGCCAGTTCCGCAAAGGGCCGAACAACACGCTCACCGCGACGCTCGATGACGTCGGCAGCCCGTGGGCCATCGGCAGCGACGAGGGCGGGCACACTGCGATCCAACCCGACCTCGGCACGTTCACCGACTTCGAGGAGCTCGTCGCCAAGGCCCACGAGCTGGGCATGGAGATCGCGCTCGACTACGCGCTGCAGTGCTCACCCGACCACCCGTGGGTCAAGGAGCATCCCGAGTGGTTCCACCACCGGCCGGACGGCACGATCGCGTACGCGGAGAACCCGCCGAAGAAGTACCAGGACATCTACCCGATCAACTTCTGGCCCGAGCGCGAGCAGGACCGCATCGCGCTGTGGGAGGCGTGCAAGCAGATCCTCGACTTCTGGATCGCGAAGGGCGTGCGCATCTTCCGCGTCGACAACCCGCACACGAAGCCGATCGCGTTCTGGGACTGGCTGATCGCGGCGGTGCAAGCGGAGCACCCGGACGTGCTCCTCCTGGCCGAGGCGTTCACGCGGCCACCGGTGATGGCGAAGCTCGCCGAGGTCGGCTTCAGCCAGTCGTACACCTACTTCACGTGGCGGACGACGGCCGCCGACGTGCGCGCGTATGTCGAAGAGGTCGCGCTGTCGCCCAAGGCCGACTACATGCGGCCGAACTTCTGGCCGAACACGCCCGACATCCTCAGCGGACCGCTGCGCAACGGCCCGCCCTCCGCGTTCAAGGTGCGGTTGCTGCTCGCCGCGCTGCTCGTGCCGTCCTACGGCGTCTACAGCGGCTACGAGCTCATGGAGAACGAGCCGATGTCGCAGCAGAACGAGGAGTACTTCCACTCCGAGAAGTACGAGCTGCGCGCGCGCAACTTCGACGACCCGCGCTCGCTGGCGCCGTACATCGCCCGCATCAACGAGATCCGCCGCCGGCACCCCGCGTTCAGCCGGCTGCGCAACGTCCACTTCCACGACGCCGGCAACAGCGCGTTGCTGTGCTGGTCGAAGGTGTCGGAGGACGGGTCGGACGTGATGCTGATGGTGGCCAACCTCGACCCTTGGTCGACGCAGGACGGCACGCTCGACCTCGATCTCGGTGCGCTCGGCGTTCCGTGGGACGCGCCGTTCGAGGCCTACGACGAGCTGAGCGCGCAGTCGTTCACGTGGCAGGGGCCGCACCCGTACGTGCGCCTCGACCCGTTCGACGAGGTCGCGCACGTGCTGCACGTGAGACCGCTGTCGTGACCGGCCTCCCGCCGGAGGTCGTCCAGACCCCCACCGAGGCGGGCGACCCGCGGTGGTACCAGAGCGCCGTGTTCTACGAGGTGCTCACGCGCGGGTTCTTCGACTCGAGCAACGACGGCA
>Ga0299907_10000372_pt1 | contig 21138 bp, 18 predicted proteins | sample RVTome_16_FD_198680 | JGI IMG/M metagenome (GOLD analysis project Ga0299907, IMG submission 198680) | Soil microbial communities from uranium-contaminated site in the Upper Colorado River Basin, Wyoming, United States - RVT152D67 (version 2) ...
ATGGCCGAGCTCGACATCCCGATCACGGTTTCCCGCTGATTCGCATCGCGGTCGCAATGCTTTGAGCGTGCGCGGGTCGGGTCGATGACAACTCATGCGAACCCAGGGTTCCAGGCTTCGCTGAGCGAAGTCCTGCGCCCCGAGAACGCGACCTCTGGACGGGTCGATGAAACCCAGGGTTCCAGGCTTCGCTGAGCGGAGTCCTGCGCCCCGAGAACGCGACTTCTGAGTGCCTTGGAGGCACTCCACGACCCTGGGTTCGCCCATCAAAACTGTTCATCTGCCGTTCATCCCGATATTGCCGTCGGGTTAACCAGGCTTCGTACCTTCCTGCTCGTTCCTGGGAGTTCTTATCCGACACAAGGAGATGAACGGGAATGAGAGTGCGAATACTGGTCGCCCTGTTTGCGTCACTGGCAACGGTGCTGGCCGCCTGTGGCGGCACCGGTTCCACCGACACCACCGTCGACGGTGCAGACACGACCATCGAGGGGCCGGACGCCCCGGACACCACCGAAGGTACGAGTGGTGGGGAGACCTCACAGTGGGGCCTTCCCGTCATCGACCCGCTCGACGTCGACACCGGCGTGACCATTGGAATCGCCGGATCCTCGACCGTGTTCCCGCTGTCAACCGCCGTGATGTCACAGTGGATCGACGAGGGTGGTCCCGAATACCCCATCGACTCGGTGGGCTCTGGGGGCGGGTTGGAGCGTTTCTGTGTGGAAGGAGCCTCCGACATCGCCAACTCCTCGCGGCAGATCGAGCAGGAGGAGATCGACGCCTGCTCCGACACTTGGGGTAGCGAGCCGATCGAAGTCCGGGTCGGAAGCGATGCTCTCTCCCTGGTCATCAGCCCGGGCAACTACTTCGCCCAGGAATTGACCCTCGAGGAGATCGCCAACGCATTCTCGTTGACAGACGCCGGCGCCACCTGGGCCGATGTCAATCCCGACTTCCCGGCTCATCCCATCCAGCTCTTCTCCCCGGGAGCCGACTCCGGGACGTTCGACTACTTCAACGAAGTTGTGTTCGAGGAGGCCGATCCACCTCCCATTCTGTCATCCATCGCCGAAATCGTTGGTGAGGACGACAACCTCACAGTGCAGGGCATCTCCGGTGACGGTTGTACCGAGGGCGATGCCAGCACCACATGTGCCATCGGCTATTTCGGCTATGCCTATTTCCAGGAGAACGTCGACGTTCTTCAGGTGGTCACGGTGGACGGCATCGAGCCGAGCGCGGATTCGGTCAACGAGAACACCTACCCAATCGCCCGGCCGCTCTACATGTACACCTCGACCGAGGTGATCGCGGACAAGCCTCAGGTGGCCGAGTTCATGGCCTACTACCTGAATAGCGTCAACGACCTGATCGACGAGGTCGGTTATTTCCCCGCACCTGACGAGGCTCTCCAAGAAGCGGCGGACAACATCGCCGCCGCGGCAGATTGGTAGGACGGGCGAGAAAGCCTGTGCTACCGCGATGGAGCCCGGTCTTCCTTCCCATGGGTGGCTTGGCTCCATCCACCCACAATGAGATCGAGGACCGCTGGTGACAACAAATGCCAAAGCCGAAACCGGTAAGGGGGACAAGCCCTTCAGGAAGCGCCCCCGCCCCGGCGAGTTGGCCATTCGCGGCTTCCTCTTCCTCTGTGGGGCGCTTTCCATCGCCACCACGGTTGGCATCGTCTATGAGCTGGGCAAGGAGTCTCTGCTCTTCTTTGGAGACGAGCGGGTCAGCCTGGTCGAGTTTCTGACGTCCACGGTCTGGCAGCCGCAGGTGGGCGGGTTCGGCATCTGGCCGTTGGTTCTCGGGACTCTCTACATCACCTTCATCGCCATGTTGGTAGCGGTTCCGATCGGGCTGTCCGCCGCCATCTACTTGTCCGAGTACGCCAGCAGTCGGGTCCGCAGCTTCTTCAAGCCCATCCTCGAAATCCTGGTGGGCATCCCCACGGTGGTGTACGGCTTCTTTGCCCTCACATTCATGACCCCACTGCTCAGGTCGATCGTGGGCGCCAACATCGTGGGCTTCTTCAATGTCCTCTCGGCCGGAATCGTGGTGGGGATCCTCATCGTCCCCCTGATCAGCTCGCTGGCCGAAGATGCCCTGAGGGCGGTCCCCGACCCCCTACGGCAGGCCGCCTACGCCTTGGGAGCGTCGAAGTTCGAGGTGTCGACGCGGGTAGTCGTTCCGGCCGCTCTCTCCGGCATCGCTGCCGGCGTCGTGGTCGCCATGTCCCGGGCGGTTGGTGAGACGATGGTGGTGACCCTTGCCGCAGGGGCATCAGCCCGGAACTTTGCTCTCGGGGAAGACCCTCTGCTTGGCCACATCCTCAATCCCTTCCAAGGGGCGCAGGCGATGACCGGCTACGTGGCGATTACCGCCAACGGCGACCTCAGCTACAACACCATCGACTACAACTCGATCTTCGCCATCGGGCTGTCCCTCTTCTTCATGACCCTCGGCCTCAATGCGCTGAGCCGTCGCTTCGTCAAGCGCTTCCAGCAGGTGTACGAATGAGCGTGCAGGCGCCGAAGCGGAGGAACCAGGTTGTCTTTCCGTCCGAAAGCGAGTATCGCGGCCAGCTCAACCGGAGACGACGGAAGGCGAGCGCCTTCCAGTTCTTCTGTCTCGCCATGCTCAGCGTCGCAGTCCTCGCTCTCGCCACCCTCCTCTACACCATCGTCAACGACTCATTCGGTTTGGTGGCGATCGTCAACGAGAACGATCCAAGGGACATCGTCGCCGGGCTTGGATACGATCCCGAGGCGACCAGTCTCCAGGACGTCTCCTATGACGAGTTGGTCGCCCTGCTCGAGACGACCGTGTCCAGCGGAGTGGGGCGTCGGCTCGAGCGTGAGCAGCGCTTCTACGAGGACCGTCTCGTATTCGAAGACGACGGCATCTGGGCAGAGATATGCGCCTCTGACGCGCCGCCCACCGGCTGCACCTCGGCGCCGCGAGATGACTCCAACGTCTTTGCCCTGGTTCAGGAGCGCGTTGTGGTCCCCGACGTGATTGCGTCGAATCAGCTCATACCCTCTCTCCTCGACCAGGACGCGTTCGTTCAGGAGGTCGTCGCCGCATTCGAGGCGGATCGTTTCCCCGACTACACCATCGATCAGGTGACGATGGAGTGGCGGGCTTGGTTCAATCCGACATTCCTGTTCACCCCGCAGAATTCGACACCTGAGGTGGCCGGGATTCGAACCGCCATCCTGGGCTCGGCCTGGCTGGTCCTCATAACGATTCTCTTCGCGGTGCCTGTCGGGGTCGGGGCCGCCATCTATCTGGTGGAGTACGCCAAGCCCTCGCGGCTCAACGACTTCCTCCAGACCAACATCAACAACCTGGCCGGGGTTCCGTCCATCATCTACGGCATGCTCGGCCTCGCCATATTCGTGCGGGTATTCGAGCCCTTCACGTCCGGAGCGATCTTCACCGACGGAGTCCCCCCCTCTGACAACGGCAGAACGATCGTCGCTGCCGGACTCACCCTCGGGCTGCTCACCTTGCCGGTGGTCATCATCAGCTCACAGGAGGCGCTCAAGGCGGTTCCGGACTCACTCCGTCACGCTGGCCTCGCCTTGGGGGCCACCCGATGGCAGACGGTGAGGAGTCAGGTTCTTCCGGTGGCCCTGTCCGGGATCCTCACCGGCACCATCCTGGCCGTAGCGCGAGCCATCGGTGAGACGGCTCCGTTGATCCTGGTCGGAGCCGCTACCTTCATCACCACGGACCCGACTGGTCCCTTCTCCAAGTTCACGGCCCTCCCCATCCAGATCTTCCAGTGGACTTCGTTCCCCCAGCAGGAGTTCCACAACATCGCAGCAGCAGCCAGCGTGGCGCTGCTCCTTCTTCTCCTAACCCTCAACGCTGTGGCTGTGATACTTCGCAATCGCTATTCCAGGAGAGCGGAATGACCAACGAGACCTCGACCGAAAGCAGAATCGACGACGTGATCGAACAGGGAATGACAACCGAACCGCAAGGTCCCAGCCGACCGGTACCTGAGACAGTTGGACCTCCGGGGGTCATCGAGACCAAGAGCATGAATGTCTACTACGGCGACTTCCTGGCCGTGGCCGATGTGTCCCTCAACTTCGGTAGGAACCAGATCTCGGCGCTGATCGGTCCCTCCGGTTGTGGCAAGTCGACCGTGCTCCGGTCGCTCAACCGGATGAACGATCTCGTGCCCACCGCCCGCACCGAAGGCGAGGTCCACTATCACGGTGAGAACATCTACGCCGACGGGGTCGACCCGGTGGAGGTGCGCCGCACCATCGGCATGGTGTTCCAAAAGCCCAACCCGTTTCCCAAGTCGATCTTCGACAACATCGCCTGGGGTGCCAAGATCAACGGTTTCCGGGGGAGCAAGGCCGAGCTCGAGGGACTCGTCCAGGAGGCGCTGGAGGGCGCGGCTCTCTGGGACGAGGTGAAGGACAAGCTCGCCGAGTCCGGATACTCGCTGTCCGGTGGACAACAGCAACGTCTGTGCATCGCGCGTGCCATCGCCACCAAGCCCGACGTGATCCTCATGGACGAGCCGTGCTCGGCGCTCGATCCCATCGCCACCCTCCGCATCGAGGAGCTAATGCTCGAATTGAAGGAGAATTACTCGATCATCATCGTGACCCACAACATGCAGCAGGCGGCCCGGGTCAGTGACAAGACCGCGTTCTTCAACGTGAAACTGGACGAGTCGGGGATGCGCACCGGGCGGTTGGTCGAATACAGCCCAACTGATCAGCTGTTCACCTCGCCCACAGAGAAGGACACAGAGGATTACATAACCGGCAGGTTCGGATGACCGGCATCAGAGACACCAACATTCACTTTCATCAGGGGCTGGAGGAGCTGGAGCGGAAGGTGTTGTCCATGGTCGACCGCGCCGAGCAAATGGTGGAGATGGCGGTCCAAGCTGTCACCAGCGACGATGTGGACCTGGCCCAGCGGGTGATCGAGCTCGACGCCGGGATCGACCTGACCTACTCGGAGGTCCACCAGGACTGGACCTCATTGATGGCCCGTAATCAGCCCCTGGGATCTGACCTGCGCCGCATGGCCGTGCTCATCCAGCTCAACGTCACCTTCGAGCGGATGGGTGACCAGTGTGTCAACATCGCCAAGATCGCCCAATTCAACGCAGACCTACCCCGAGTTGAGCGGATCTGTGAGCAGATCCGGGAGATGGGAGACCTGGTTCGGCCCATGATCAGGACCGCCATCGAAGCCTACGTGCGGGGTGACGTCGACGAGGCGCGACTGCTACCCGCCATGGACCAGCCCGTCGACCGGCTCAACGCCAACATGTACAAGGAGACCGTCGCGGTGCGGAACAACCCACAATTGCTGGAGTGGGCGACCAAGATGCTGATGGTGTCAAGGGCTCTGGAGCGGATCGGAGACCAGGCAGTCGACTTTGGGGAGCAGACCGCCTATCTCATGACCGGAGAGTGGGCCGAGTTCGACGAGGACGGCATGGCCCGGCCGATCGATGAACACCCCATCGACTGATCTCAAACCAAGTCGCATCCTGATCATCGAGGACGAGCCGGGATTGGCGGAGTCGGTTAAATATGCCCTGGAATCAGAGGGTTTCGACGTCACGATTGCCGCCAGCGGCTTCGCCGGGCTCGATGCGGCGCGGCGGACCGATCCCGACCTCGTGCTCCTGGACCTTATGCTTCCTGAGATGTCGGGGCTCGATGTCTGCAGGCAGATCCGGCTGTCCTCCGACGTGCCGATCGTGATGCTGACCGCCAAGGACTCCGAGGCCGACAAGGTCACTGGTCTGGAGCTCGGCGCCGACGATTACTTGACGAAACCATTCTCGATGCGTGAGCTCATCGCCAGAGTTCGCGCCCAGTTGCGCCGCGCCGCCAAGACCGGGCTGCTCGCCGACTCGAACGAGGTTTTGCGGGGAGGTCCGATCGAGCTCGATATCGACGCCCATGTCGCCAGGGTCGGGGGAACCGAGGTCGAGCTTCGGCCCAAGGAGTTCGAGCTGCTCGAATCGTTGATGCGACGTAAGAACCGTCTCGCCGCCCGGCACACGCTCATCGACGAGGTCTGGGGACCGTCCTACTTCGGAGACACCAAGACACTCGATGTCCACATCAAGCGGCTCCGCGAGAAGCTCGAGGCCGACTCGTCCAAGCCAAACCACATCGTCACGGTTCGAGGGCTCGGCTACAAGTTCGTAGATGATCAGTGATCTGCTTCCGGGCGAGAACCAACCTCTCCAAGCGATTCCTCGTCTACTACGCCGTCGCATACCTGGTGCTCATCGGGCTGATGGGGCTCATCGTCGACAGGAGTATGCGCGGAGCCCTCATCTCCGAGGTCGACGAGAACTTGGTAGTGGCGGCACGGCTGGCCCGGGAGAGTCTCCCTGAGAACGAGAGCGAATACCCGGATTGGGCCCTGACCACCTTCCAGGCGACCGGGTTCAGGACTTCTCTGATCGCCATCGATGGTGTGGTCCTGGCCGACTCACACTCCCATCCCGACATGATGGAGAACCACGCCGACCGACCCGAGGTGCAGGGAGCGCTGACCGGAGAAGTCGGTATCGCCAACCGAGTCAGCGACAGCACTGGCTTCGACCAGCGTTATGTGGCGATACCACCACAGGAAGGCTTGATCGTCCGCACCTCCGTTCCAGCCAGGGTCATCGACGGCGAACTGGGCAGGATCCGACGCTCCGTGGTGGCGACCGCAGGCGTCCTGGGACTGGTTGGGGTGGCGGTGGTCGCCTTCCTGGCACGTCGTTTCTCACGACCCATAGCCGACCTGACCGACCAGGCACGCGCTGTCGTCGAGGGAGACACGGATGTCACACCGAGAAGGTCACGCGTCTGGGAGCTCGACGAGCTCGGCCTCGCCATCTCGACCATGGCCAGCCGGCTGGGCTCACGTCTGACCGCTGCCGAGGAAACCACCGCCACTCTCGAAGTGGTGCTTGGTGCTCTGTCTCAGGGCACCATCCTCTTCGACAGCTCGGATCGGGTGGTCTACGCCAACCCTGCGGCCGCCGGCATCCTGGGGGCGGTTCCCGACGAACTCGCCGGGTTGGCCCCGCTGCAGTTCCAGTCGGCGGTTCGAGAGGCACGGGAGACGCGTGGTCAGGTGGCGAAGGTTCTCGACCATGACAGCCCGACCCGCCGTCTACGGGGGGTGGCCACACCTTTCACGGGTGATGATCGGGTGCTCCTCCTCTTGGTCGACATCACCGAGACAGAGCGCACCGATGCCATTCGCCGCGACTTCGTGGCCAACGCCTCCCACGAGCTGAAGACCCCGGTGTCGACCATCATCGCCTCGTCGGAGGCGCTGCAAATCGCCCTCGATCGCGGTGATCCGTCGGCATCGGGCTTCGCGGAGCGGATAGAGGGCTCGGCGCGGCAGCTCGACCGTCTCGTCGGAGATCTCCTCGACCTGTCCCGGCTGGAGAAGGACAATCCGGAATTGGCACCGGTCCGTCTCGATCACCTGGTGCGCGACGAGGTCGAGCGGATGAGGAAGGAGGCAGAGATCAAGGGAATCGATGTCGACCTGGGCACGGAACTCGTCACTGCGATGGTCAATCACCGCGATGTCGCGATAGCGGTGCGCAACGTGCTGGACAATGCGGTTCGTTACACGCCGGAAGGGGGGTCGATCATCGTGAATGTGGCCGGCGACGACGACCACGCGACGGTCTCCGTGACGGATACCGGGGAGGGGATCCCGAGCCGCGACATCGATCGTGTCTTCGAGCGTTTCTACCGTGTCGACTCGGCGCGCTCCCGGGCGACCGGCGGCACCGGGCTCGGCCTGTCGATCGTCAGACATGTGGCTGAAAGTCATGGTGGATCCGTCGCCGTCGAGAGCGAACTGGGGGTGGGCTCCACGTTCAGGGTCCGTCTGCCGGTGGACGGAAAAGGCGGAATTGCCACAAACAACTAGCCTGTAGACGCCCCGCCAACTACGGCGACTACAGATGCTCGAATCGATCTCCCAACCTTCCGACCTGCGATCTCTCAGCCCCGACGAGCTCACGACCCTCAGTGAGGAGATTCGGTCGTTCATTCTCGAGAAAGTCTCAAAGACCGGGGGCCATCTGTCACCGAACCTGGGTGTGGTCGAGCTCACCCTGGCCCTCCATCGCGTGTTCGCGTCACCGCGTGACCGCATCATCTGGGATGTCGGCCATCAGGCGTATGTGCACAAGATCGTCACCGGAAGGGCTGATCGCTTCGACTCGCTGCGCCACACAGACGGGTTGTCGGGATATCCCAGTCGAGCTGAGTCGGAGCACGATTTCGTCGAGAACAGCCACGCCTCGACTTCTCTCAGCTATGCGCTGGGCCATGCTCTGGCCGGCTACGAGGGATGGACTATCGCCGTCATCGGCGACGGCGCCCTCACCGGTGGCATGGCGTACGAGGCGCTCAATCACATCAGCGTCGCCCGTCCCGAGAGGTTGATCATCATCCTCAACGACAACGGGCGGTCCTACGCCCCTACCGTCGGCGGGTTGGCAGCTCTCTCCAACCTGGCCCATTACCGGATCGACCCCCGATACGAGAAGGCCAAACACGCCATCGGACGGATGCTGCGGGGCATACCGTTGGTGGGGGAGACCGCCGACGAGATGGCCAGCCGAATGAAGGACGCGGTCAAACAAATCCTCGAGCCGGCGACTGTGTTCGATGCGCTCGATATCAAGTACACCGGCGCCATCAACGGTCACGACATCGCGGCTATCGAGGAGACATTGCAGCAGGCGAAGACCTACCACGAGCCGGTGGTGGTCCACGTCATAACCGAGAAGGGAAATGGCTACCAGCCGGCGATCGAGGACGAGGAGGAGAAACTCCACGGTGTCTCCGCCTTCGACGTCGCCACCGGCAAGGCACACAAGTCGGAGCTGAAGCTCACCGACGTCGCCGGTCGCGCTGTCGCCGAAGCCGCGGCCAGCCGTCCCGACATGGTCGGTGTCTCGGCGGCCATGATCTCGAGCACGGGCCTGAGGCAGATGGCGCAGCGGTTTCCCGACCGGGTGTTCGACACCGGGATCGCCGAACAGCACACCGTCACCCTCGCCTCGGGCATGGCCATGGCGGGCAAGCGTCCGGTGGTTGCCCTCTACTCGGCCTTTCTGCAGCGGGCCTTCGACCAGATCGTTGCCGACGTGGCGCTGCACGATTTGGCGGTGACGTTCCTCATCGACCGTGCCGGCATCACCGGGCCCGACGGGGCGTCACACCACGGTGTCTTCGACCTCTCCTATCTGCGGATGATCCCGAATCTGGTGATTGGTGCTCCTGCCGACGCCACCGAGCTTTGCGCCATGATCGAGACCGCGGTCGACCACGACGGGCCGATCGCGATCCGTTATCCCAAGGGCGGTGCTGTATCGGTTCCGTCCCTCCCCGTGGAGCCGCTGGAGATCGGACGGGCCGAGCTGCTCAGCGAAGGCATCGACGTCTTGCTCATCGCCGTCGGGCGCATGGTCGAGGTGGCCGAGAAGGCGGCTGCCGATCTCGCCGGCAAGGGCGTCAGCGCCGGTGTGGTCAATGCCCGTTGGGTCAAGCCCCTCGACGAGCGAATCGTGGAGTGGGCGGGGCCCGTGGACCATGTGGTCACCCTCGAGGACAACGTGGTGGCCGGCGGGTTCGGCGCCGCGGTCATGGAGATGTTCGCCGAGTCGGGGCTCACCAAGAAGGTGACCAACATCGGCGTGCCCGACGAATTTCTACCCTTCGGCTCCGCGTCAGACGTGATGGAGTCGGTGGGCATGGACCCCGACTCTGTGGTGGAGAGGGTCCTGCTCGCGGTGTCCTGAACCGTTCACAGAACGGTTAGAGATAGCCCGGGATGGCGATGCGGCGCTCGTACCAGCGGAGGATGAGGCTCAGTCCTAGCGTGAGCACCACGTAAATGACCACCAGGATGAAGAACGACTCGCGGAAACGGAACGTGCTGCCCGAGTAGAGGCGGGACATCTGAGTCAACTCTCGAACCGCGAGAATGGACACGAGCGATGTGTCCTTCATCAGCGAGATCAGGTCGTTACCGAGGGCGGGAAGCATGTTGCGCACTGCCTGGGGCAACACGATCTTGCGCATTATCTGTCGGTCCCGTAGCCCGAGAGCCCGACCAGCTTGGGTTTGCTCGGCGGGCACGGACTGGATGCCGGCCCGGAACACTTCGGCGATGAATGCGGCGTAGAAGAGGCTGAGCGCGGTGGCCGCGCGTATCGCCAGCGGGAATGCTCTGCTCGGTTGCCCGATGAGGTCGGCGAAGTCGGGGACTATCACCAATGCGATGACGAAGATGAACACGATCATGGGGATGCCGCGGACGAACTCGATGTAGGTCGAGGCGACATTTCTCAGCATTGGGTTCTTGGAGACTCGTGCCAGTCCGATGAAGAGCCCGAGCAGCATCGCGACGATGAAGGAACCAAACGTGAGGTAGAAGGTCATCAGGATCCCCTGGGTGGCGCGGAGGGGGATCGGGAAGATGTTTAGGAAGGCTTCCCGGTAAGCATCGCTGAAGATGACCGCCAGGATCAGCGCGGTGATGATGGTGAGCATGGCCACCAGCCACCAGGGAAATTCCGAGGCTTCGAAGCGATATGCGCTACCCACTGTCGGCGGGGCGGGAATCTCAGACTCGGGAGGAACGCTCTGGCTGTCAGTCATCGTGGGGGCACAACATAACGAAGCGCCGGGCCCGAAGGCCCGGCGCTTGCGCGTTCTCTTGGTGAGCCGAGCTCACCCTTGATGTCCTCGCAGATCGCTATCCAGTTGGGGCTTCAGGGCCGAACCACTTCACACCCAACTCTTCCAGGGTCCCATCTTCCTCCATGGCGGCGAGCGCCTGGTTGACGGGATCGACGAGCTCAGAACCCTGCGGGAAGATGAATCCGAGCGGGTCGGACTGCAGCGGGTCGTCGATGGTCTCGATCTCGTCGGCGTTCTCACCGATGTAACCCAGACCGGCGGCATCGTCGATGATGACTACGTCGACATCCCCGGCGATGAGCGCTTGGACGGCGAGACCGAATTGGTCGAAGGCCTGGATCCGATCTTCACCCACCAGCTCGGCCGCCAGCTCGAAGTTGGTCGTGCCTACCTGGGTCGCAACGACAGCATCGGAGTTGATGACGTCATCGGCGCTGTTGAACCGATCGTCGCCGAGCTGCTTGATGAACTTCTGCTCGACCACCATGTAGGGCTCGGAATAATCGACGATCTCCCTGCGCTCGTCAGTGATGGAGATTCCATCGGCAGCGGTGTCGAGCTCACCCTGGGCCACCTGGTCGATCACGGCCGGCCAAGCTGACTCCACGAACTCGGGCTCACAGTTGAGACGCTCGCAGATGTCCCGCCAAGTGTCATAGTCCCATCCAGCTGGCTCAGTCTCACCCTCAGGGATGAAGTTGAACGGCAGGTAAGCGTTCTCAACGCCGACCGTCACGGTGTCACCACCAAGGTCAGGCAATGCAGCCATGTCCTCGGTCGTGGTGGTTTCCCCTGCCGTCGTGGTCGTCATGTCCTCGGTCGTCGTGGTCTCTGCGGCTGTGGTGGTGGTATCGCCCGCAGTCGTCGTCGTGGCGTCACCACCAGTCTCACCGCCACACGCGGCCACTACGAGTGCCAGGACGCCAATCAGTGTTATCAATCGTGTTCTGTTCATGTTTGGGGTTCCTCCTAGAACCAGGGATGAAGGGTATATCCGACTGTTGGAGTGTGCGAGTCAAGAGGCATCGCATCGCACGGGCGAAGTTCAGCTGGCTAGGGTCGCACGCTATGCGGCGGGCTTCGGTTCGCCGCCCCTTATCGACGGAGGAAAGATGAAGAGAATCAAGCTATTGGCAGTACTTGCTGTGCTGACCTTGGTGTTTGCCGCCTGTACCACGGGTGGCGAAGAAGAACCTGACGTGACCGAAGCGCCGGACGTGACCGAGGCGCCGGATGTCACCGAGGCGCCGGATACGACCGTGGCGTCGGACACAACCGCCGCTGACACCGGAGGTGAAGGAGACACCGGCGGGGCCATCCTCGATGCCGTGCTCGACCGAGGGTCGGTGCGTTGTGGCGTCAACGACGTGCTCCCCGGTTTCGGCATCATCGACGAGAACGGAGAATTCTCCGGTTTCGACATCGACTTCTGCCGGGCCATCGCTGCTGGAGTGCTTGGCGACCCGGAGGCCGTCGAGTACGTGCCTCTGACTGCTGATGCCCGGTTCACCGCCCTCCAGGGTGGACAGATCGATGTCCTCGTGCGCAACACCACCTTCACATCGACACGTGACGGTCAGGAGGGTGCGACCTTCCTGTTCACCACGTTCTACGACGGACAAGGGATGATGGTCCCCGCCTCGACCGGTTTCACCGAGCTCGAGGATCTGGCAGACGCCACCATCTGTGTGCTCTCCGGCACTACCACCGAGCTGAACCTGACCGCGGTGTTCAACGCCCGCGGGATTGCGTTCAACCCGTCGGTGTTCGCCGACAACGAGCAGCTGCAGCCGGCGTACGAGAGCGGGCAGTGCGAGGCATGGACCTCGGACTCCAGCCAGCTCGCCGCATTCAAGTTCGCGATCGAGGATGCCGGCGGCGAGGAGCAGTTCATCATGGAGGAGATCTTCTCCAAGGAGCCGCTCGGTCCTGCCGTTCTGGATGGTGACTCGGCGTGGGCACAGGCTGTCGAATGGTCGATCCTGGCGCCGATCCAGGCCTGGGAGTTCGGTCTCACCGCGGCTGACATCGGGGCATACGACGGCGACGATCCCAACGTCCTCAACTTCATCGGCGATGGTGGGTTCGACCCGGGTCTCGGACTTGCAACCGACATGAACGTGACCATCGTCGAGGCGGTGGGCAACTACCAGGAGATGTTCGAGCAGTATCTGACGCCGATCGGCCTCACCCTGGACGGGGGTCTTAACGACCTGTGGATCAATGGCGGGCTGATGTACCCGCCTCCCTACCGGTAAGACTCACGGCGGTCAGGGGCGCTCCTGTCGCGGGAGCGCCCCTGACGTCCACTCGAGCCGAGCAGTCGATTGACTTCCCCACGAGCTGATTCCACGGTCAGACCCCCTTTTTGGCGCGATGTGCGCGTCCTCCGGGTGGTCGGGCAGATCGTGGCGGTGGTGGGGGTGTTTCTCCTGCTGCGCTGGCTGTTCGGCAACCTGATCGACAACAGCCGGCGTGGCGGGATCTCGCTCGATTTCGGTTTCCTCAACCGTCCGACTCAATTCCAAATCCCGAACGCTCCTGACTTCAATCCCCGCTCTCCGGTGTGGCAGATGGTCGTCGTCGGCATCAAGAACACCTTCCTGGCCAGCGTCTTCGGCATTGCTCTCGCCGGAGTTCTGGGGTTGATCATCGGCATCTCCCGGCTTTCCCAGAATTGGCTCACGTCGAGGCTCGCCGCGGTATACGTGGAGTTCTTTCGAAACATCCCACCGCTGGTGATCATCCTGTTCTTTGCATTCGCCGTCTTTTTGCATGGTCCTCTTCCCAACCTGAGAGAAGCATTCGAGGTCGGTTTCCCCGGCACCTCCCACAACCTATTCATCTTCAGCCTGGAGCAATGGGGTGTCCCCAGCCTGGCCGATGCCGGCAATCTCGGCTATTTCGGTCTCGCCGTGGCGGGGGGTCTCGCGGTGGCGGCCCTGATTTGGCGATGGCGCACCAGGGTCCACGATGAGACCGGCGATCCCCATCACCGAGTGCTCTGGACGTTCGGTGTGTTGTTTGCCCTGCTCATGGTGGCTTATGTGCTGCTCGGCGAGCCCTTCCGGATCACCTGGCCCACTCTGAGTGAGAATCGCCGCCGTCTCATCGACGGATTCGCCATCAATGCCGGATTCATATCGGTAGCAGGGGCGCTGGGCCTGTACACCGCGAGCCATGTCGCCGAGATCTTCAGGGGGTCGATTCTGGCCGTGGCCAAGGGTCAGACCGAAGCGGCGAGCGCGCTTGCGCTCACCAACTTCCAGAGATATCGGTTTGTGATCCTCCCCCAAGCCATTCGCATCGCCCTGCCACCGCTCATCAACCAGAGCCTCAACCTGGTGAAGAACACCTCCCTGGCCGCTGCCGTCGCCTATGCAGAGATCACAAATCTGACCCAAGCCTCGATCGGCAACGGCCGCCCAGCGGTCCCGTCCATCGTGATCTTGATGGCCGTTTATCTCTCCTTCTCCTTGATCATCTCCTTGATCTTGAACGTGGTCAACCGTCGTATTCAGTTGGTGGCACGATGACCGCAGTAAATGCAAGGCCGAATTCGACACCCAACTCTGCGGTGTCCTGGATCAAGGTACGTCTCTTCCCCAACATGGCATCGGGAATCGTCACTCTGCTGCTGCTCCCGGTGGTCGTCTATCTCGCGTACCGGTCTTTTCTCTTCGTTGCGATCAACGGCCGATGGGAGGTGATCCAGCGCAACCTCACCCTGTTCATGCAAGGCACCTTCCCCCGTGACGAGCAATGGAGGATCGTCGTTCAGCTCATTCTGATGGGCCTTGCGCTGGGTTTCGGGACGGCAACAGCACTGGCGGCGTCGGCCGATCGGGCACGTGAAGCCGGGCTCCCGTTTGCAAGGCAACGTCCCTGGCAAATGGCGCGCCGATTCTGGCCGCTGATCCTCTTCGTCCTTGTACTCCTCTACTTCGCCAACACGTCGGCACCCTGGCTCGTCATGCTTGTCGCGTTGGCCGTCATTGGGGTCGGCGCCACTGCGAGATTCCTGCCCACACGGCTCCGCAACCTCGGCTGGATACTCATGGCTCTGTCGCTCATTGCCGGTTTCCAGGTGGTCTCAGGCACCACGGGGCGAAGCTGGCTGGCCACCGCCACGATTGTTTCGATCGGCGTCTGGATCTCGGTGAGGTTGGAGCGGCTCGAGACACTTCCCCGTCTCGCCGCGAAGACGGTGTTGGTGGCACTGGCGGCCGCGGTCGTTTTCGGGATCTACACCTTTGTGACTGTGCCGGGCATCGGGTGGGACAGGTGGTCCGGCCTGCACCTCACCCTCTGGGTCTCGGCGCTGGCCATCGTCCTCTCCTTCCCTCTTGGCCTGCTCCTCGCATTGGCCAGGAGGTCGACCCTTCCCGCATTGCGTGCCCTCGCAACCGGATATATCGAACTGATTCGTGGAGTGCCCCTGATCACGCTGCTGTTCATGGGCCAGTTCATTCTCGGCTTCATGCTTCCCGCAGCCGCCGACCCGTCGAGTGTCACCCGTGCGATCGCCGCGATGACCCTGTTCACCGCGGCCTACGTCGCGGAGATCGTGAGAGGTGGCCTTCAGGCACTTCCCTATGGTCAGACGGAGGCCGCGCAGGCAGTTGGGCTGCCTCCCGGGAAGACGATGCGGCTCGTCATCCTTCCCCAAGCTCTGCGGGCGGTGATCCCGGCGATGGTTGGACAGTTCATCTCGATCTTTAAGGACTCATCCCTGCTGTTCATCATTGGCATCAACGAGTTTCTCGGAGTCAGGTCGCTGGTGCACGCCCAAGCCGACTTCCGGTCGATCGCCCATGCCGAGACCCTGGTCTTCATCGCGTTCGGCTACTGGGCGTTCGCTTATTCCATGTCACGCGAGAGTCAGAGATTGGAACGTAGATTGAGAGTTGGATTATGACGAGCGAAACCGGAGGGAACGCCTTCGCCGACGCCACCCAGGCCAGGGGCGAGGCGTTCATCGAGGTGACCGACGTGGACAAGTTCTTCGGCGACTTCCAGGCGTTGAAGGACATCAACATGAAGGTGGGCAAGCAAGAAGTAGTGGTGGTCATCGGCCCTTCCGGCTCAGGCAAGTCCACACTGATCCGTTGCATCAACAGGCTGGAGAAACACGACCGAGGGAGGATCGTCGTCGACGGGATCGAGCTCTCCGACGACATCCGGAACATTCAGGAGGTCAGGCGGGAGACCGGGATGGTCTTCCAGCAATTCAACCTGTTCCCCCACCTCACCGTCCTCGAGAACGTGACACTCGCCCCCCGTGAGGTTCGTCACATGCCGAAGAGGGAGGCCGAAGACCTGGCGATGGAGATGCTGGAGAGGGTGAAGATCCCGGAACAGGCTCGGAAGTTCCCGGGCCAGCTCTCAGGTGGCCAGCAGCAGAGGGTGGCGATCGCTCGGGCACTAGCGATGCAGCCAAAGGTGATGCTCTTCGATGAGGTCACCTCGGCTCTCGACCCGGAGATGATCAAAGAGGTACTCGACGTCATGGTGAAGCTGGCTGAGGGTGGGATGACCATGATCGTGGTCACTCACGAGATGGGGTTTGCCCGCGCCGTGGCCAACCGGGTTGTCTTCATGTCCGACGGCCAGATCGTCGAGGTGGGGACTCCCGAGCACTTCTTCACCGATCCCCAGGAGGATCGGACCAAGCTGTTTCTCAGTCAGATTCTCTGAGCTGGCTGACGTCGTCTAACCACGCCGCGCTTTTACTCTGACACCCCGGTGTCTCCGTCCTCACTCAAAATCCTTGCCGTCGTGGCTGCTGTGTTCATTGCGGGGAGCGCGGTGTTCGCACTGACCAACGCAGACGCCGCCGAAGTCCCTCAGGCCACGATCGCGGCGGCAGTGGAATCGACGACTACGTCGTCATCCTCAACCACTACTTCGAGCACGTCCACGACCTCTACCACGACCACTACGACATCCACGATCCCGGCCAAAGGCACCTTGGTCATCCATGGGACCGGTGATGTGAACCTCGATCCGAACTACATCCCGGCGCTTGCCAGCAATGGATACGACTACGCCTGGGAGGCTCTCGACGGGATCTTCGCCGACGATGACCTGACGGTGATCAACCTGGAATGCGCCCCATCCGACCTCGGTGATCCGGAACCGAAGGAGTTCGTCTTCCGGTGCCCCACCGAGTCTCTGGCTTCACTGGCACCGGCAGGGATCGAGGTGGCCAATCTGGGCAACAACCACAGCGGGGACTACGGAAAAGAGGCCCTCGTCGACGGAAGTGCCCGGCTGACAGCAGCTGGAGTGGCGTCTGTAGGCGCCGGGCCCGATGCCCACGAGGCGGGGGCGCCCGCAGTCTTCGATATCGACGGCTGGACGGTCGCGGTCGTCGGTTTTGGTGGCGTGGTCCCCAACCCGCCGTGGGTGGCCTCCGAGGATCGAGCCGGAATGCGGGACGGAAACGACATCGCATCGATGGTCGCCGCTGTGGAGGCAGCCGACGAGGTGGCCGACATCGTCGTGGTCTCCATCCATTGGGGCGTCGAGCTCGACACAGAACCCCGTCCCGAGGATGTCGAGCGAGCCGAGGCCATGATCGAGGCTGGGGCCGACGTGATCTTCGGGCACCACGCTCACCGGCTGCAGCCGATGGAGATGATGAACGATGCCGCGGTGTTCTGGGGTCTCGGTAACTTCGTCTGGGCGCGACACTCGACGTCGGGTTCGACGACCGCGATTGGACGAGCGATCGTGCACCCGGATGGGAGTATTGAGGCCTGTTTCATACCTGCATTCATCGAGAATCCCGGCCAACCTGTGATGACCGGCGAACCCCCATGCGGGCCCGGGCGTTAGGAACGTGATGAGAGAGAGATCCGGACCAATCATCCTGGTCGTTGCCTTTGGCGCGATGCTGGGCTTTGTCGCCTTCCTCCTCGTTGGGCCCCGTGATGCCAGTGGAGATGCGGGCGGCTCCGAGACCACCATCACGAGCCCAGGAGACGACGGGGCAAGCGGGACCACGGCCTCGGGATCCACCGTGGCCGGGGAGGCGACACCATCCACAACCTCCGGCGACCGGGGGGCGAGGGAGCCGAACACCATCCCTGCCTCCACGGTTGGCCAGCCGTGGGGGAGTGTCACCGGTTTGACGATGTTCCGGGGCAACCCGACCAGGACGTTCTACGGCACCGGCCCGATCTCGGACTCGCCCTCCATCCTCTGGTCCTATCCCGAAGGGGGCATGTGCCGCGAGTCGACAAACCTCGGCGTGACCACGGTGTGGTGCGGAATGGGCTGGACCGGTCAACCTGCAGTATGGGAGAGGGCGGACGGAACGACCGAGCTGGTCTTCGGTGCCTATGACGGTGCCGTCCACTTCGTGAACGCGGAGACGGGAGAGGACACCAGACCCCGCTTCGTCACCGGCGACCTCATCAAAGGGAGCGTCACTCTCGACCCGGATGGGTTCCCCCTCCTCTACACCGGGTCCCGTGACAACAAGCTGCGCATCATCGCCCTCGATCGTGACGAGCCAACCGAGATGTGGTCGATTCACGCCGAAGACGTCCAGGGCACATGGAATGACGACTGGGATGGGAATCCCCTGATCGTCGACGACATCATGTACGAAGGCGGGGAGAATGGTTGGTTCTTCGCCTACGAGCTCAACCGTGATTATGACTCGTCGGGGAATGTCGTCATCGACCCGCAACGGCTGGTCGCGATGCCCGGATACAACGACGAGTTTAGGTCGAGAGCCGGGGACAACCTCTCCATCGAGAACTCGGTAGCCGCCTTTGAACAGAGGGTTTACTTCGCCAACTCGGCGGGCAGGATCGTCGGTCTCGACATCTCCAACGTCCGTGCAGGTGAGGCGCCGATCGTCTTCGACTACTGGGCCGGAGGCGACATCGACGCCAGCCTCGTTATCGACCAAGAAGGCATGCTCTACGCATCGGTCAACGTCAAACCCGCACAGGTGGGACAGGGTTATCGCACTGCGGAGAACATCTCCCGCACCCGGGAGATCGGTCAACTCATCAAGCTCGACCCTTATAAGGAGGGTGATCCGCTGATATGGGGCGTTGATCTCGCTTCTGAAGGCGGCGAGGATTCGGGGACCTGGGCCACCCCGGCTCTCCACGGGGATCTCCTCTACACCAACACCCATCAGGGCTCCCTGATCGCCGTCGACACCAGCAACGGGGAGATCGTCTGGCAGGACGGCACCGTCGGTTGGCACTCGTGGTCGTCGCCCGCGGTGGTCGACGACACCCTGGTGGTGGCCACCTGTGCCGGTGACCTGCGCGGATACTCCCTGGCCAACCCCAGGGCGCCGGAGCGGATCTGGTCGGTCATCCTCGGCGAGTCCTGCCTCGAGGCCACTCCGGCGATTTGGAACGGGACCATCTATCTCGGCTCCCGCGACGGGTTCCTGAGGGCCATCCGGTAGATGAAGCGTCTCGTCGTCTTGCTCTTGCTGACTGCCTGCTCCAATGGCGCTGGGGAAGCAACAACCACAACATCGAGCTTGCCGCCATCGACGACAACGACGGTTCCGGTGTCGACCACTACGACACCGCCGTTGGAATGCCCCGCGGCTCCCTACGAGCTCGAGTTCCAGCCACAAGGCGTCGGAGAAGGGGATCTACAGACGGAGTCTCTGGAGCCCGACGTGTGGACCTCCGTCGCGGGGTCCCGCACCACCTTTGTTCCCAGGAGTGATGGCACCGTCGCCATCGCCCTGATCAGGGGAACCCTTCCCGCGGTGGACTGGCCAGCGGACAAAGGAGAGATCAGCATCGACGGCACCCGAGCCGCGGTCGGGCCCCACCCCGATGGAACCTGGGTGGCAGGCTGGTTCGAAGAGCCTGGTGAGCGCTGCGATCTGTACACCATGGTCTTCTACCCGCCCTGGGCGCCATCTGAAGTTGAAGAGGTGCTTCAGGGAATGAACCGGGTCGGGGGGTGAATGGGCCCTCATACCATCCAGCGTGCAGGGATGCGCGCTGGGCGCGCCTGGCTGCACACTCGATTCAGACGTCTCATCGATTGTGCACGGATGTGCGCTCAGCGCGCCTGATTGCACAACGGATCGGAGAAGCAGGCGGGCATCGGCTATGAGAAGGGGCCCCGAAGGGCCCCTTCATCGTACTTTTCCGTTAGCCCTGGCGTGGTGGGCTGCCGGCGGCCTCCTCCTGGCTTTCCTTGAAGAGCTCGGCGATGGCAGCCACCGAGCCGAGCACACCCTGGGTGTCCAGCGGCAGGAAGATCTTCGTCGCCTGGCCATCGGCGACCCCTTGGAGGGCCTCCAGATAGCGAATGGCAATGAGATCTGGCGTCGGGTCTCCGGTGTGGATGGCTCCGAACACCCGCTCGATGGCCTGGCCTTCACCTTCGGCCACGGTGAGCTTCTGGTACTTCTCGGCGTCGGCGACACGCTTGATCGCCTCCGCTTGCCCGTCGGCCTCGAGAACCTGGGACTCTTTCACGCCCTCGGCCTTGAGAATGGCGGCTCGCTTCAGACCCTCGGCCTCGGTGACGGCAGCACGCCGGTCACGCTCGGCTTTCATCTGACGGTGCATAGCGTCGGTCACGTCGACCGGCGGCTCGATGCGCTGGATCTCCACACGCACCACTCGCACGCCCCACTTGTCAGTGGCGTCGTCGAGGATCTGACGGAGCTTGGCGTTGATCACCTCACGTGAGGTGAGCGCGGCATCCAGATCGAGGTCACCGACGACGTTCCTCAAGTTGGTTTGCGCCAGCTTGGTCACAGCGAGAATGAAGTTTCCCACGTTGTACTGCAGCTTCACCGGGTCGGTGGCCTCGTAGTAGATGACCGCATCGACGGTGACCACCACGTTGTCCTTGGTGATGACCTCCTGCGGGGGCACGTCGATGACCTGCTCTCGCATGTCCACCTTGGTGAGCCTCTTGACGAACGGCATGACCCAGCGCAAGCCGGAGTCGACAGTGCGCTGGTAGCGGCCCAGGAATTCGATCAGACCCTTCTGAAAGGGCCTCACCACCTTGAAACCGGCTGCAGCCACCGCAATAAGTGCGATCGCGAGGATCGCGAACAGGATGACAAGCGCATCCATATGTGTTGTTCCTTTCTCTAAACCTGACCCTACGTCAGTCTTCTAAACGTTCGACGACCAGCCGAGCCCCATCTACGGCTGTCACGACGATCCTCGACCCTGCCGGGATCTTGCTCGGAGCGGCGGCCCGCCACTCCTCGTTGAGGATGCGGACCATGCCGGTACCACTGTGAGGGTCGATGCCTTCCAGGACCACACCTTCTGATCCGACCCAGCGGTTGGCCCCGACCCGGGGCTGTTCGCCTTCGTCCTGACGGCCGATGAATCGACGTAGATACATCAGTGAGATCGTCGAGACTCCGAAG
>Ga0299907_10000375_pt1 | contig 21108 bp, 22 predicted proteins | sample RVTome_16_FD_198680 | JGI IMG/M metagenome (GOLD analysis project Ga0299907, IMG submission 198680) | Soil microbial communities from uranium-contaminated site in the Upper Colorado River Basin, Wyoming, United States - RVT152D67 (version 2) ...
GACCTGAGATGGCGTCTCCCAATTGGAAGGCGAGATTGGTCACATCATGCATGAGCGATCATGTCTTTCTGGCGTAGGGGTCTCGGACAGCCCTAAACACGAGTGAATACGGTGAGCTGCATGCCGTCGGGTGCGCGGACCCGGGCATTGCGGTCTCCCCAAGGGGTCGTCACGGGTGCGGCAACTCGATCAGCTCCGGCAGCCACCAGTCGGCTCGCTGTGTCCTCACTATCGTCAGCTTCGAACGCGATCCGCACGGTTCCCGACACACGCTGTCCGGCCTCAATCTCATCGACCGTTGCCGCCTGGGCTTCGTCCAGCAACTCGAGTGTCGCCCTACCCGCCTCCAGCAGGATGACCCGGCCGGCCTCAGAGCTCCAATCCTCGAGGTGAGTGAGACCGAGCACATCGCGATAGAAGGCGGCACCTTGGTCGAAGTCCTCGACAGTCATTGCCACTCGCAACTCGTTGACTTCAAACAATTTTCACCTCACTCCTTGTGGGACCGGCGTCTGGCCTCCTCAGCATGCACGACATGTCACGTGGGGACCTTTGAGGGATCACTCGGCTCGGTGGCCGGTTTTCGTTGGGTCCAGCGGTCGTCGCTCGGCATCGAACGGTCGCGGGCCGTGCCTGGCCTAGCCATTGACCCGGTAGTGCAGATGGGTGACTCCGCCCTCTCCCTCCAGGACCCGAGTCCGCTCGAACTCAAGGGGATCCGGACCGAGGCCGTCGAAGAGGCGCCGCCCTCCACCGAGCAGCACAGGTACGAGGGTCAGCTCCAGTTCGTCGAGGAGGCCAGCGGTGAGGGCTAGCTGTGCCAAGACTGCGGCGCCGTGGAAGAGCACATTCTCGTCGCCTGCTGCACGCTTCGCCTCGGTCATGGCACTGACTACGTCCGACGTGTAGGTGACGTTTGGCCATTGCCCTATGTCGATGCCCGGCTCGTGGCGACTAACGATCCAGATCGGAACGCCGTCGTGGTGGTCGCCCCCCCACCCATCGGCGCCTTCATAAGTCCCCCGGCCGGCGACCACCGCGCCTGTTGACATGATCTCGTCGTACAGCTGGCGGTTGACGCCGCTGAGCTGCTGTTCGGCCGCCTTGTGATGGTCGGCGGCGGCGGTCGGAAAGATCCAGTCGTGCAGCCGGGCGCCTCCGTCGCCGAGCGGATTCTCGATTGTCGCGTTTGGCCCGGTGACGAACCCGTCGAGCGACATCGACATGTAGAGAATGATTGCGGACAATGGTTTCTCCTTACTGGTCCATCCGCCCTCGGCCCGATGGCATCAATATCTCGTCTCCGAGATACTAATACCTGTCCTGGGGACAGTTCCGACCGCCGATACACTCGCCCCATGAGAGACGCCGTCGACGGCATCCTCGAGCAGTGGCGCGTAGAACGGCCGGACCTCGATGCCAGGCCGATGGGCATCTTCGCGCGCCTGACTCGGGCGCAGCGCGTGGCGGCCGGTCGCTTGGAGGCGAGCTTCGCCGAGCACGACCTCAATCGCGACGACTTCGATGCGCTTGCCACCCTCCGTCGATCCGGCCCACCGTTCCGCCTCACGCCGACCCAGCTGTACCGCTCGGCGCTGGTTTCCTCAGGCACGATGACCGGACGGATCGACCGGCTCGAGGGGCTTGGCCTGGTGGACCGGCGGGCCGATCCGACTGACCGGCGCGGTTCGCTGGTCGGCCTGACGCCGGCGGGCCGTCGGCTCGCGGACAGCCTCGTGGAGCGCCTGCTCGACGACATGGCTGCCCTCGTCCGCGAACTCGACGAACAGGAGCGCACCGATGTCGCAGCGGCGCTGCGGGTGCTGCTTGTCGCGTTGGAGGGCGATAGTGAGGATGCCGGGGCGGTACATGGCGCTGCCATCGGCTCCGGGAACAAGCGTGGGGCGCGAAGTCATTCGGCGCTCCAGTCGCACCCGTAACTGCCACCGAGATCGAAGGCACACCGAGCCGTGGTGGCAGTCGACCCCGTGACGCGTTGGGACAACTGCCCGGAGGGCGGTTCAATCGCCGAGGACCTCGCTTGCGATGCGAGTGAACTCTCTGAGGCTCCGGTTTTTGTTCTTGCGCAGCCAGACGAGCGCTTCCCTGGACTCGAGCATGTCGATCACCGGGACGTACACGATGCCCGGCCCCCAGTAGTCAGCCATCGACGGCACGGTCAGGTGCACGAGGTCGCCTCGCTCGACGAGCATGGCGAGTTCGCTCAGGTTGCGGATCGGTCGTCGCAGACGTTCGATTGGGCGGCCGCTCGGGGTGTGGAAGGGCAAGATCGCCTCCTCGAGCTCCGGCGGAAGGGTGTCGAACCATCCAACCTTGTAGTCCGCGACATCCTCGATCGAAACCTGGTCGCGTCGCGCGAGGGGATGGTCGCGGTTCAGCGCGAGCACTCTCGGTTCGCTCGACAACGTCGGTCCGATCATGAGGTCGGGCTCGTCGAGCGGAAGGCGAACCGCCAGCACATCCACCTCGCCACGCCGCAGCGGACCAAGGATGTCGTCGAGGGGCACGTCGCGGAAATCAACGGTCCAGCCTGGGTGGACCTCGCTGAACTTGCTCGCCACCGCCATGAGAGGCGGCACGCCCGACGGGCCAGCCACGATGCCGACACGAACGGCTCCTTCGAAATGGTCACTGTTGGCGTCGAAGGTTCGGAGGATGTCGCGCAGTTGATCGGTGGCTGGCTCCACCGACGCCCTGAATTGGTGGCCGGCTGGCGTTAGCGCCACCTGCCTGCTGGTGCGATGGACCAGTCGTTGGCCGAGCTTGCCCTCGAGCTCCCGTAAAACCTGACTGACCCGCGCCTGGGTCACTCCAAGCCTTTCCGCGCTGTGTCCGAAGTGCAACTCTTCGGCCAAGACTAGGAAGGTCCGGATCTCTCTTAGCTCGACGTCAGCCCACATCGATCAAACTTAGGGTCGCGTGGGTCGGGGTTCGTGGGGACGATCTGTCGGGTCCGCCCCTGCATTAGGTTCCCTTATTGCTGCTCGTAGCAGGTTGCTATTGATGGCCAGGTGGGTTTGTCGGACGATGGTGATGAGCAATGACACCGAAGGATAGGAGATGAGACAATGCTCACCAACATCATGTACACGACCTTGTACACCGCTGATCAGGACCGGGCGTTGAAGTTCTATACGGACGGTCTAGGCCTGGAGAAGCGCGTCGATTACTCGGGTCCGGAAGGGCGGTTCCTCACAGTGGGTGTCAGTGATAGTCCCGTCGAGATCATCCTCTGGTCAGGCGATGCCGGTGTCCAGCAGTCGCCAAAGGCGCAGGAGCCTGGCACGGTGCCGGGTCCCGTGATCCTCGAATCGGGCGATCTCAGGAGCGACGTCGAGGAGTTCCGCGGCCGCGGGGTGACCTTCGAGGAGTCCGAACCCGTGGACTACGCGTTCGGAGTTCGTATCACGGCGATCGATCCTGACGGCAACAGGGTCTCACTACGCGAACAGCGCCGACGGGGCGGCAACTCCTGACCGCCCCCTGTACGAGAGCTGGCTGGCGCGCACCAGGCGCCAGCCAGCACACAGTCGTCCGAACGTAGTTCGGACTTCCACCGACGCCGGATGACCGTTCTTACACGCCGGAGGATCTCATCCGTGGCAGCGCCCAGATCCAGCCGGCTCGAATGAGGGTCCTCTCACCTCGGTGACCTGTCGCACGTCATGGGGTCGGAGCGAGTGGAGGATGCTCGAGCACTCGGGGTCGGTACTCGACTACCTGGATGCGGCCGTCGAAGTTGTGGCTGGCGACCATGTCGAGGGCGACGTCAGGGTAGCCGTCGTAGATGCGTTCTGCTCCGGTGGCCCCCGTGATCACAGGGAACATCCCGACCCGAAACCGGTCGACGAGTCCGGCGCTGAGCAGAGCCCGGGCCACACTGAGGCTGCCGATGGTGCTCAAGAGGCCCGAGCTGTCATCCTTCATCTTTCGGACCGTTTCGACCGCGTCGTCGCGGACGAGCGTGGTGTTCGCCCACGCAAGCGGCTCCTCGAGAGTCGTGGAGAAAACTACCTTCGGCGCCGCGGTGAGCCCGTCGATCGAAGCCTCCTCTTCGGGTCTGAACTCGTCGGTTCCAGCCGGCATCTCTCCGGCCGAGAAGCCCCACATCAGCCGGTAGGTGTTGGCGCCCATCAAGTACGTGACGTCGGGCTGCTCATCGAGCCAGGCGAGGTATTCAGGCCCTTCGAGTCCCCAGAAGCCTGGCCAGCCCTCTGCCGAGGCGTAGCCATCCAGAGAGGTGATGAAGTCGACCAGTAGTTCTGCCATCGGTGCGACCTTTCCTGTTGTGACGATGCAACGTCCTTTGCTGCATCGGTCATGGTATCTCGTCTCCGAGATATCGCACTACCTTGGGTTGGCAGCAAGGACGGAACACCTGACCATCCGATCGACAAAGCATGACATTGACGAGGCACATCGCGCTGGCGCGAGAGGGCGGCCGAACGCCGGCTCAGCTTCGATAGGCCTCCCTGCCGACGCCCTGAACCGCGATGCCCTGCGCAGGTAGGACTTGGTGCTGCAGCGCGTACATGGCTGCCGCTGCCTGGTCGATGTACCGGGTGTAGGCGATCGATCCGGCCAGTATCGGAGCCAAGTTGTCCTTGTCCTGAACCCGGGCTGCTGGGTACTCGTGCTCGACGATGAGGGGTGTCTTGGCCACATCGAACTCGAGCAATTCGCGAAGAGCCAATTGATGGTCCAACCAATCGACGGTCCGGTTCTGGAGATATGCAAGGGGATCGTGCCGGGCGGTACCGGGCAACTCGTGTTCTGCCAGGGCCGTTTGTATCAGCCATGCGTTCGCGAGATCGGCCGGATTCGACGATATCTCGCCATCGATCCAGTCGCCTCGTTGCACGGTCTGGCCTCCGTAGCCCCAGGCCGAAACCCCGCGGCTGTCGATGACCTGACCCTTGACGTGCAAGCCGTCGACCAAGAACCCATAGCCCTCATCCGCCAGGTACTGGAACATCGATCGGGTGTCCTGGCCCATGAGAACGGAGTGGGACGGGTCATAGTGAATCCGAAACTGATCGCCAACGCCGTGCTTTTCGGCGATTCGATGAAGTGCGATCCACATGGCGGGGGTGTAGCCGATGTTGTTGTGGTAGTTGTCGCTAGGAGTCCAACCCGGCATCGGGCATTGCTCAACCCGGTAGACGATCCCGCGGTCCTTGGCCGCCTGCAGAAGAGGGACGAAGCTGTCTTCGTACTCGATCAGATTCTGATCCATCGATTTGCTCTGGTCTCTGCCAACGAACCCGGCTACAGCCGGCACCCCGAGGAGCACCGCTGTGTCCATCACTCGCAGCATGAAGTCCTGCTTCTCCCGTCGAATCGCAGGATCGTCATGAAGCAGGTTGTCGAAGTAGGCGATGTCGGCGATATAGACACCCGAGCTGTCGACTGCAGCCTGGACTCGATTTGCCCGGTTCTGGTCGAAGGGCTGGCGAAGGTCGAGCGTGTTGGCAACAGGGTCGAGCATCGCTTCGGGGGGGATGTCGGCAAGGTCGGGATGCACCGCAGCAGACAGCTCGATGCAGTCGACCGATAGCTCGGATGCGAAGTCGAGCCACTCCTCGATGGCAAGATCGGGATCCGAGTCCCGCTTCTCTCGGGGCGTCAACTCTTGGAGAGCGGCGGTTAGGACGCCTACCGGCATGAATACCGGCTCGAATGGTGCTGCCTTGCTCATGTGGATACCTCTTTTCTGTCTCAGAGTTGCGCAATGTCAACAGGGGTGTGCTCGCGAGCCGAGATGAGGGCGGCCGCCAAGACTTTCTGGGTCTCGAGTGCGTCGGCGAAGTCAGGCAGCGGGACCACGGGATCCTGACCTCCGATCGCCCGAAGCATGTCGGCGGCCTGGTTGACGAAGGTGTTCTCGTAGCCCAGGCCGTGACTGGCGGGCCACCACGCGTCGGCGTAGGGGTGCCCGTCGCCTCCTCTCGTCACGTCGATCGTCGTCCAGCCCTGAGTGGAGGGTTCACCGCTGGCGTCGTAGTAGCCGAGCTCGTTCATCCGTTCGAAGTCGAATCGGATAGCCCCCGTTTCGCCGTGAATCTCGATCCGGTTGGCGTTGTGGTAGCCAGTGGCCAATCGGGTCGCCTCGAAGCTGGCCAATCCGCCGCCCGAGAGACGGCCGATGAAGAGGACGGCGTCGTCGACTGTGCTCTTGCCGGTCGCGCCCGCTGTTGTGGCGCCTGCTCCGGCGATCTCACCACCGGCCCCACCCTCGAGGAGGGCCCGCTCGTCGATGAAGGTGTGCTCGATCGCCCCGTCCACGGTGGCTATCTCCTCACCCGTGACGAAACGCACCGCGTCAATGATGTGTGCGTTGAGATCGCCATGGGCACCCGAGCCAGCTACGTCGCCCTGGAAACGCCACAACAGCGGAGTATCCGGCCCACCCCAACTCTGGAGATAGGCAGCCCGGGCGTGGTATATCCGGCCCAAAGCGCCCCCTTTCACAAGTCGGTGGGCGAGGGCGAGGGCGGGGACCCGGCGGTACATGTACCAGACGAATGCTTTGCCTTCGGCTCGGGAGGCGGCCTCTGCCATCGACTTGGCGCCCGCCAAGTCTGCAGCCAGCGGTTTCTCGCAGGCCACGTGCTTGCCTGCCTCGAGGGCCGCGATCGCCTGTTCGGCGTGGACGTTGTTCGGGGTGGCGATATCCACCAGGTCGACCTCGGAATGGGCTGCGGCCTCGCGCCAATCCGTGGTCCATGATGACCATCCCCACGTTGTTGCGAATCTTTCGAGGTCCTCGGGGTTGCGAGCCGAGACAGTATGGAGGTTGGCGATCCCGGCCTCGGGGAAGAACTTGCCAACGCTCATCCAGGCGTTGGAATGGGTTCGTCCCATGAACTTCGAGCCCAAGAGGGCGACATTGGTGATGGTCATCTATTGGCCTCTCTCTTCCGTATCCGGACTCAAGCGTCAACACCCAGGTATCGGCGTTGCAGGGTTGGGTTGTCGTGAATCTGCTCGGCCGTGAGCTCTGCTTCGATCCTCCCGGAGACCATTGCCAGCTGGCGGGTCGCCATGGCAGTCGCGGCATGGATGTTCTGCTCGACGGCCAGGACCGCAACTCCCTCGGCAACGAGGGTATGGACGACCGCTATGAGCGTCTCCACGATCGTCGGGGCGAGGCCCTCGGATGGCTCGTCCATCATGATCAGGCGACTGTTGAGCATCAGGGTCCGGCCGACGGCGAGCATCTGTTGCTCTCCACCGGAGAGCAAGCCTGCGCGGCTCTGGCGCCGCTGGGCGAGACGGGGAAAAAGCTCGTAAACGGCTTCGGCGTTCCACCGCTTCCCGTTAGTCCGGCTTGACAGCATCCGCAGATGCTCATCGACGGTCAGGGATGGAAAGAGTCTTCGACCTTGAGGCACATAACCGATCCCGGCTCGTGCGACCTTCTCGGGAGATAGCCTGGTGAGGTGCTGCCCGTCGAACACGACGGAGCCGCGGGTCGGTCGAATCAGACCCATGATCACCTTGCACAATGTGGTCTTTCCCATGCCGTTTCGCCCGATGATCGCCACCGACTCGATCCCCATCGAGAACGAAAGCGAGTCGAGGACCGTCGACTGGCCGTAGCCCGCCTCGAGCGTGTCAACCTGGAGGAGTGGATCGGCCATCACTTCTCGTGGGGTTCCCCGAGATAGATCGCGTGAACGATTGGGTCATCACGGATCTCCTCGGTCGAGCCGGAGGCCACCACTTTGCCGTCGGACATGACAACGATCTGTTCTGCTGCCCGGAGCGCCACATCCATGTCATGCTCGATGAGGACCAGAGTCAATCCGGGGGGAAGCCCAAGCAACAGCTCCGTGAGGCTCTCTCGCTCTCCTTGCGACAACCCAGACGCCGGCTCGTCCAGGAGCAGAATGAAGGGGTCGGCGACCAATGCCATCGCCACCTCCAACTGGCGCCGTTCACCATGGGAGAGGTCTTCGACCATGTCCTCCTTGCGCTTGCCGAGCCACACCATCGTCGCTGCGGCAGCAGCCTTCTCGCGGAGCTCCTCATCCAGCTTCGATCTCCACACCGCTCTGTGGCGTCCGCTCTTGCCGGTCTGAGCGAGGTAGAGATTGTCTATGACGGTCAGTCCACCGAACAGACGGGTGCGCTGATAGGTACGGGAAACGCCCATTGCGGCGCGGTGGCGCGACGGATGCATGGTGCAGTCCACCCCGCCGATCTCGATGGTCCCCGACGTCGGCCTCATGTCGCCTGCGATCAGATTGAAGAGCGTGGTCTTCCCGGCCCCGTTGGGTCCGAGGAGACCCAAGCGTTGGCCGTAGATGACATCGAGATCGATGTCATCTACGGCCACCAGTCCTCCGAATGCCTTGGTCACTGACCGAATGCTCAGGGCATGACCCTGCTGTGCCTCGACCGGGACTACGGGATTCGGTACCAACTGTTTCCTCACCTACTCCTGAGGAACACCATCGACCACCGGGATCGCGTTCCCGCTCCACGGCAGGTCTCTCGTCTCGCAGGCTGGGAAGTCCCTCGAGGGGCCGGGGGTGTCGGTGCTGAAAGTGCCGCCGAAGGTCTGGTCCACCTGCGGGATCAGAGCCACCGTTTTCTGCACCACATCCTCGCCATCGAGTACCAGCTGGGAGAGGTAGACATCGACGATACCGTGTCGGTTCTCATCGAGTGCCACCGGTCCGTAAGGCAGATCGAGCGTCATACCCGCCAGTTCGGCACGCAAGGCTTCGTGGTTGTTCGACAGGTCGCCGTCGACTGCATTCAGCGCATTGACCAGAGCCACGCCTCCGCCGTAGTAGCCGTAGAAGAACCCGAACGCCGCCGCCACCGACGGTGCCGCAGGCTCGTTGCCGCTCATGGCGCCCGACAGTGTCTCCCAAGCTGCATCAGCGCTTGCCAGGTACTCCTGGATTTCGGGTGACGTCACATCACCCGGCGGTGTGGCGAATCCACCCACGTACGCGCCTGCGATGCCCGGGCCGAGTGTCGATGCGAGCCCAGGGTTGAAGAACAGGTTTCCGGCGTGTTGTTCGCCCGAGAGTTCTCCCTTTGCATTCACGAACGCTTCCAGCGCGGCCGTTGTCCCGGTTCCTCCCACGACCCAGAAGTAGCCATCCACCTCATCCGGGTCGGGTAGCTGCTGGATGAACGATGAGTAGTCGGTCGTTCCGAGAGGTGGAAACACCCGGCTCGTCACCTCGCCCCCGACTGCACAGAAGTCGGCGATGAAGCCGGCGGCCGAGGTCCACGCAAAGCTGTAGTCATCAGCGATGACGGCCGCTGTCTCCCACCCGGCCTCGTTGTACAGGAGATCTCCGAGTCCCGCGTTCCACTGTGCGCCGTCGCCGTGGAATCGGAAGTAGTTGGGAGCCTGCACATGAAGCGTCGTCTCCTGCGCGCCCGCGATGCCACTGATGACCGTTATCTCCGGGTTGTCCTTCGCATAGTTGGCGACGGCAATCGACTCATCGCCCGAGAGCGGGCCGATGATTATCTCAGCGCCGTTCTGTTCGACCAGGGTTCGGATCTCCTGGATGATTCGGTCGGGGGTGTCGTCTCCACATCCGGTGCCGACGAGTTCGATCTCGCGGCCTCCGGCGACGGCGTTGCTGAACCCGTCGAGAGCGCTGGTGGGTGAGTTGCTGGTTGCACCTGCATGGTTGATCAGGGCCAAGATCGCCCCGCCGACCACGTCCTCGTGGAAGGCGCCAAAGGCTCCCTCACACTCGCCCAGGATCCCGAGTTTGATCGGCTCACCTCCGGCCGCTGTCGTATCGGTCGGGGCAGCGGTCGTTTCGGTCGGGGCAGCTGTCGTTTCGGTCGAGGGTGCAGTCGTTTCGGTCGTAGCACCATCCTCTGCACACGCCGCCAGGATCATCGCCATCAAGGCGATAAGGGCCAGCCATCGGGCTGGCCTCGACCGTCTGACTTCGATTGCTCTCATATCTTCCTCCTCCGTCGGCGAGGCATTTGCTCGCGCTTTTCTCTGTTCCTTTGCCAGGGTGAGCATCAATCGGCACCGACTCTGGCGACGGGAGGCGCCAAGGGTTTCATGCCTCGGGTCCCTCGACGGAGCCGGTCGATGATGCCCATGATCCCCTCGGGTGAGAGGACCATGATCAGCAACACGACGATCCCGATCACTGTGTTGAATCGAGCCTCCGTGATGCCGATCAGTCCGACCAGCGGGAGATTTCGCAAATAGATGTTGGCGGTGAGATAGACCGCCGCTCCCAACCAGGCGCCCCCGAAATATGAGATGCCGCCGATGACCGCGATGATGAGGAGGTCAAGGGTGGGCCCGATCGAGATCGACGTGGGGTCGATCTGACCGTTCCACCAGATGTTCAAGATCCCGGCGCAGGCAGCGACGAATCCGGCGATCACGAAGGCCAGAGTTCGGTGTAGCGGGACGTTGAAGCCGAGCGATGCCATTCGAACGGGATCGTCTCGAGTGCCTTGCAATGCCAGTCCAAATGGCGTTCGAGCGATCGATCTGAAACCGAGGTAGACGACCAGTGATAGCCCGACGGCGACGTAGTACAACCGCCAGGGATGACCGGCGAAGAACGACGGCGGCGTGATCCCGGTGATACCTCCGAATCCCGACAGGTTCGTGACCTGGCCAAAGACGTAGTAGCCGATGACCGCGTAGGTGAGCGTCAGCATGAGGAAATAGATCCCGCTCGTTCGACTGGCCAGCGCTCCCAGGACCAAGGCGACGACCAGGCAGACCCCCAGAGCGAAGAGGGCGCCGACCCAGGGATCCCATCCGAGCTTCAGCCCTTTCGACCCTGCTTGACCGGTGGCGTTGCCGACCATGAAGCCGGCCACCCCGAAGATCAGGAACTGAGCCAGAGATACCATGCCGCCATACCGGAACAAGAACACGATCGAAGCGGCGGCAACGCCGAGGATCAGGATCCGAGTCACGAGAAACGAGGTGACGAAATCGGACGTCACCAACGGCAAAACCGCCAACGCTGCAGTCACCGCAATCAGCGCGAGCTTGGACGTTCTGCTCATTCCGGCCGACCGAACAGTCCGTATGGCCGAACGGCGAGAACAACGGCCAGAAGCACGAAGGTGAGGATGATGCTGTAGAAGGTGAGGCCCCCAGGAAGGTACGCGGGAGAAAAAGAGACTACGAATCCGAAGAGCATTGAGCCCGCGAGTGCACCTTTGAGCGAGCCCAGCCCGCCCACGATCACCACCACCAGCGAGTTGAGGAGCCACTGCCCGTCGGCTCCCGGGGCCGCCCCGGCGAACGAGGCACCCATCACACCGCCGAACCCGGCCAAGAATGCGCCCACGAAGAAAGCGACGGCGAACACCGCGAGGATATTGATACCTAGGGCCCGAACCATGTCGCGGTCATCCACGCCGGCGCGAATAATCATTCCCATCCGGGTCTTGTTGAGCCAAACCCACAAGGCGGCACCGACCACCATTGCGAGGGCGAGCATGAACAGTCTCGAAGTGGGGTAGCGCCGGCCGAGGATCTCGACGAAGTGGGTCACCGCCCCGGGCCAAATCATCCGCGTGGCCAACCCGCCAAACCAAGCAAGCATCTGGTCGGCGAGGATCACCGATACCCCCAGTGTGATCAAAGCCTGGCGCAGCTCCTGACCTTCGTTCCATCTCAACAGGACCTGCTGTACGACTATGCCGATCACGGCAGCAACCAACGCCCCCACCAAGAGCGGCACGAGCCACGAGGCCATGCTCACATCCGCCGGTTCGATGTTCCGTGTCTTGCCAACCATCGTCTGCTGCAAGGTGATGCCGAGATAGGCAGCCAGCAAGAAGAGAGAGCCATGGGCCATGTTCACGGTCCGCATCAGGCCGAATATGAGAGTGAATCCCGAGGCCACGACGAAGAACAGTCCGGCCACCGTGACTGCGTCGAGGAACGTGACCAGAAACCTGCCGGGGTTGGTGACTGCCGGTCCGGCCGGGGTTCCCCGAGCGAGAAAGAGGATCCAGACGAGGACGAGGAGAAAAGGGATGGAAGCCAACCCGATCAAGAGGCGACGTCGCAGCTCCAGCCGACTCCGAGAGGTTCTCACCGCTTCCGACCCTGCAGCCTTCACGACACTCATCTGCTCACCGGTCCGCACACCGGCGACGAAGGTACCACTTTCCTCGGGCGCGTGTGTACAGAACTGTATACAGTCTGTGCCATGAGCGGCGCTGAGTCTGCGCCCCAGTCGAGGAGGACCCGATGCACCTTTCCATGCACAACTGGATGCGGGCCGAGCCGATCGAGGTGACGATCGCCCGCCTGGCTAAGTTCGGCTACTCGAGCATCGAGATCAGCGGCGAGCCGGACATGTATGACACCAAACATGTGAAAACGCTGCTGGACGACGCGGGTCTCAAATGCTGGGGGGCGGTGACCCTGATGCTGGGCGAGCGCAACCTGGTGGCCAAGGACGAGGCGCAAAGGGTCGCCTCCGTGAAATATGTCAAGGACTGCATCACGATGGTCAAGGAGCTCGACGGACACGAGATCACAATCGTGCCTGCCACTGTCGGAAAGATCATCCCTGACGCATCGCCCGAGGAGGAATGGAAGTGGGCCGTGGACGGGATGGCCGAGATCATGGCCCATGCTCTCGTCGAGGGGGTTCGGCCTTGTATCGAGCCTCTCAACCGTTTCGAGACCTACTTCATCAACCGGGGCGAACAGGCCATGGCGCTTGCGGAAGCCACCGGTCCTGACTGTGGAGTCTGCCTCGATGCTTTCCACATCAACATCGAAGAGGCCGACTGGCGTCAGGCGATCATCGACGTGGGAGATCGGCTCACCGACTTCCATGTGGCAGAGAACAATCGGATGCCGCCAGGAATGGGTGAGTACGACTGGGCAGAGGTTGTCGCCCTGCTCAGTCAGATCGGGTACGACGGTGCGTTGACGATGGAGTTCGTGGCGCCGATCGACCGGACCCCGGCCAATCCATATCCCAATGCGCTCGACGACAACCCTGCGGGCATCTCACCCGAGCAGCTCAAGTTCATCCAGGACCACGGCAGCTCGACCCTCAGTGAGGAGTTCTACGACTGGATGGTGGAACAAGCCAGCGCCCACGTGCTCCCTTTGATCCAACACTGAGAAAGTGACGCCCCGAGTCGTCATCGTCGGCACCCTCGACACCAAGGGCCCCGAGGTTGCCTATATGCGCGATCGCCTGATCGAGTTGGGGTGTACGACCACAGTGATAGACGTCGGAATCCTTGGCGAGCCCCTCGGCATAGTTCCCGACATCGATCACGGTGAAGTCGCTCGATTCGCCAACTCGACCATTGGGGAGGTCCGACAGGCGGGTACCCGGGGCCGTGCTGTGGCCGTGATGCGCCGGGGGGTGCAGTCCCTGATGACTGATCTGTACAGGCGGGGGAAGGTCGATGCCGCCATCGGCCTTGGAGGAGCCGAAGGCGCGGTCATGGGGGCGGCCGCTTTGATGGTCCTCCCGATCGGCGTGCCCAAGGTCGTCCTCAGCCCTATTGCATCGGGGCGCCATGAGTTTGGGCCCTTGGTCGGAACGTCGGACATGATGGTGGTGCACTCCGTGGTCGACATCATGGGCCTCAACCGGGTGGCGACGACCGTGTTCGACAATGTGGTCGTGGCGGTGGCCGCCATGGCCGCCAACCCGCGCCAGCTCGTTGCCGATGACCCCGACACTCGACTCGTCGGTGTGACGATGCTCGGCAACACCACCAAGGCGGTCATGGCCCTACGCGACCGTCTGGCCGAACACGGGTACGAAGCAGTCGTCTTCCATTCCAACGGTGTGGGCGGGCCGGCCATGGAAGAACTCGCCACAGCCGGGCACTTTGTCGGGATCGTCGACTTCACCACCAACGAAGTGACCGATCCCATGGTCGGGGGGATACACGACGGGGGCCCGCGCCGCCTGAGGACGATTGGCGAGCTGGGGTTGCCTCAGATCGTGGTTCCGGGATGCATCGACTTCAGCGTATTCGCCAGCGGGCAGGTCCCTCCCGAGCTCGCCGACCGACCGACCTATGACCACAACCCCGAATACACCCTTGTCCGCACACCAAAAGGCCAGATGGAGGCAGTCGGGCAGCTCTTCGCGGAGCGACTGAATCCGGCGCGCGGCCCCGTCGCCATGGCTATCCCCACCGGAGGCCTGTCCATCCCGAACGTTCCCGACGGCCTCTTCTGGGATCCTGTCGCCGATGGGGCCTTCGTGGATAGCCTCCGAACCGGCCTCCGCCCCGACATCACGGTCCACACCTTCGCTCACCACGTCAATGATCCATCCTTCGGGGAGATCGTGGCCGACCTATTCGTAGAACTGCTAGACGCCACGGCCGTATCCACGGCTCAATTGGAGAGAACGACATGACAACAGACAGACTGACAGAGATCACGGAGGCCGAACGGGCGTTCCGGGAGCAGTTCGTCTCCTGGAACCTGGCGGAGCTCTCCTACGTGGATATACGGGCCTATCTCGAGGAGAAGGACCTGGTGCTGGTGCCCATGGCCAGCACCGAGCAGCACGGTCCGCACCTGCCTCTCTACTGCGACACCATCACCGCCATCGAGATCTCGGCCCGGATCTCACGGCTCATCGGCGTCTTGCACACTCCACCAATCTGGACTGGCTATTCGCCGCAGCACATGCACCGTCCCGGTGAGGGACGGGGCACGATCACGGTCCGTTCGTCGACCCTTCTCGCCCTGATGGAAGACGTGGCGAGAAGTCTGATCCACCACGGCTTCAACCGGATCCTGTTCGTGAACGGGCACGGGTCCAACATCAAGGTGGTCGACCCGGTGCTGCGCAAGCTTCGCTACGAGACCGGCGCCCTCATCGGTCTGGTCAAGCCCTATATGGAGCGCTACGTGGGGGTGGTGGAAGGGGTGTTCGAAAATCCACCCGAGGAGACGCCCGGCTGGCATTCGAGTGAGTGGGAGACATCACAATGTCTCGCATGGAACGAGGATCTGGTTCGTATGGACAGAGCTGAGCACACCCCTACCTCGATCCCTGATTTCCTCCCCGACTCGTTCAGGAAGTTCGACGGCGCTCCCGATGTGGAGTTCGAGGGATACACCTACTTCAACTTCCCGATGGATCACCACGAGTTCACCGAGACCGGCGTGATCGGCAATCCGATGCGGGCCACCAAAGAGAAAGGGGAGGAGTCGTTCCGGAGATACTCAGAGCATGTGGCTCGTGGGGTGCTGGAACTGATGCATGTCCCGGTGAAGGTCGAAAACCGAGAGTTCGTCGACCGGGTGCTCTGATGGCGGAACCCACCAACGCAACCGAGCGAGCCTATGCGCAGCTGCGCGAGCTGCTCACGAGCGACAACGTCAGTGCCGGAGACCATCTGAGAGAGGTTGCCTTGGCCGAATGGCTGGGCATCAGCCGCACCCCGGTGCGGGCGGCGCTCCAGCGTCTCGAACTCGACCAGCTCGTTCGTCGAAGCGGACATAGTGGATATTCGGTGGCCGGGCTGACGCCGACCGACGTGGGTGAGATATGCGATGTTCTCCGACTGGTCGACACCGCCCTGTTCATCCGTGCTGCGGAGAACCTGACAGAGGAACAAGGCATCGCTTTGCGCGAGTGTGTCGACACCATGGCCGCCGCCGCGGAGAGGCGCGATCTGGAACAGTGGACCGACGGAGACAAGGTATTTCATGAGCTCTTGCAGAAGGCCTCAGACCACGCGCTTCTTGCAGATATCGCCGCAAAGCAACGACGCCGCCTCCACCGGTTCTGGACGTCGGCCCCCGGTCGCCTCGAACGACTGGCCCTGTGTGCCGAAGAACATGCCTCTATCGCCAGATCGGTAGCCGACTCAGACCACAAGGCGATAGGACGGCTGGTCAACGAGCACATCGACCACATGGAGGCCAGCCTCATCAGCCAGCTCGACGTGGCGCGACCGTTCATCTCGGTGAACGGGTCGGCGCTCGACCATGTCTGACCCCCGTTCCGCCTTCCGGATCAGAATGCTCCAGCATGAGTTGTCCGACCTGGTGGGAGCCGAGCACATCTCTATCGACCCGGGGGAACTGACCCGGCAAGCGGCTGACTGGTCCTGGATGTCCCAGCTCTACCAGCTCCACGACATCGATCTCCCGACCGCCGACGTGATGGTCCGGCCCGGTACCGCAGAACAAGTCGCAGCCACAATTCGCATTGCCACAGACCATCGAGTTCCGGTGGTGCCGAGGGGAGGGGGGTCGGGCACCCAGGGTGGGACTCTGGCCCTCTATGGCGGTATCGCGTTGGACCTGACCCGAATGGACAGGATCGTTGAAATCGACGAGACCAGTCTGGTGGTGAAGGCCGAGGCCGGAGTCACCGGGCCTCAGCTAGAGCAGGCGCTCGAACCTCTCGGACTGGCAGTTGCACACGAACCCGGTTCGTTCCATTTCGGCGCCACGGTCGGTGGATGGTTGGCGGCCCGCGGTTCTGGGGTCAGGTCGACCAAGTACGGCAAAGCGGAGGACCTCGTGCTTCAGGCAGACGTCGCCCTCCCGCCAGGAAAGCTGGTTTCTACCCTCCCGGTCCCAAGTCACGCTGCCGGGCCCGGTCTGCTCCAACTCCTGATCGGCTCGGAGGGCACGATGGGTGTCCTCACCTCCGCCACCCTTCGTGTCGACCCCATACCGGCGGCGCAGGCATTCCTCACCTACGAGTTCGAGTCAGTCTTCGACGGTCTCGAAGCCGGGCGTCGGGTCATGACCCGACGTTGGCGCCCTGCGGTGATGCGTCTGTATGACGAGGCCGACCGTCACAAGCTCAACGACATCCTGGGGCTCGGTCTCACAGGCGCCCTTCTCGTGGTGGTGTGTGACGGTGACCAACGTCTCGTCGATCTCGAAGCGGAGGCAATCACGGCGATCTGCACCGAGGCGGGCGGATCCTTCATCGGGCCCGATGGGGCCATGGCCTGGTGGAAAGGTAAGTATGAGCCTTATGCAAAGGGAACGGCGCCCGCTCCTCCCTCCATCTTCGGGACCACGGACACGGTCTGCACTTTCGACGACATGCCCGATCTCTACCGGGCCAAGCGGAAAAACATCGAGGAGGGCTTCGCTGAGTACGGCGCCGAATACACCGCTCATTTCTCCCATTGGTTCCCATGGGGCGTGATGGTCTATGACCGGTTTTATGTCCACGAGCCTCCCACCGACCCGATGGAGGCACTCGAGCTCCACGATCGACTGTGGGACTCGGCGGTTCGCACGTCGTTGGCACATGGCGGTGTGATCAACGAGCACCACGGTGTGGGGGTCAAATTGGGTCGGTTTATGAGCGAGCAATACGGTGAGGCATGGTCCTACGTCCAGGCGATCAAGCGTGCGATAGACCCGGACGGGATCCTCAACCCCGGAAAGCTGGGCTTTGGGGCACCGCGATGAACGCGGGACAGCCGGTTACCGCACGGTCGTGCACTGTCGAATCATCAGCCGGCAAGCCAGCCACCGTCGACATCGAGGATGCTGCCCGTCAGGTAAGACGAGGCATCGGAGGCGAGGAAGACCGCCGCACCACCGAGATCATCGGGAACGCCCAACCGATTCATTGGGATTCTCGAGTGGACCCATGCGCTCCGCTCGGCGTCCTGGAAGAGCTCTTCCGTCAGCTCGGTCCGGAAATAGCCGGGGGCGATGGCATTGACCCGAATCCCGGAGCGCGCCCACTCGACCGCCAGGGTCCGCACCACGCCTCCCAGACCGGCCTTCGACGCTGCGTAAGCGGCAGCGTTGGCGATTCCTATCCTCGTCGTCAAAGACCCGATGAAGATATGGGACCCACCCGAGCCCGCGTCGAGCTGTCGCCGACCGAACTCCCGTGACAAGAAGAATGGAGCGGTGAGATTGACCGTCATGATCTTCTCCCAATCCGCGGGGTCCACCTCGACCGCGGGTGCGCGTCGCTGGTGGCCTGCCGAATGGAGAACGATCTCGACGGGCCCTACCTCAGACCAGACGATGTTCACCCACGATTCGATGCCATCGACTTGGGTGAGGTCCAGTGGCCTCACTATGGCATCGCAGGAGACGGAGGCGAGGTCCGCCGCTACCCGGTCGAGCTCCTCAGAATCACGGCTTGCGAGAACAACCTTCGCCCCGGCCTTGCCCAACGCCTGCGCCATCCCTCTCCCGAGGCCCCGGCTTGCCCCGGTGACCACGGCCGTCCGGCCGTCGAGCCTGAAGCTATCGGTCACTTTCAGACGACAGTCGTTTCGGACATTCCGCCACCCTAACCCTCACCGGTGTCCCTCATCGGTGCGTCCGAACACACGAAAGGAGGCCCCGTGTCCGACTCGCCAACCATCCTCCTGATGGGCACTCTCGACACCAAGGGGTTGGAGTACTCGTATCTGCGAGATCGCCTCCTGGGCGATGATGTGCAGGTGCTGGTCGTTGATGTCGGCGTCAATGAGCCTTCCGGAATCACTCCCGACATCACCCGGCACCAAGTGGCGGCGGCCATCGGCGCAGACGTGGACGCTCTCGCTGCTGCAGGGGACCGCGGGGAGGCCGTCACGATCATGACACGAGCTGCTGCCGCATTGGTTCTGCGGCTGCACGAGGAGGGCCGCTTCGACGGAGTTCTGGCTGCAGGTGGCTCAGGGGGAACTGCCATTGCGACTTCTGCAATGCAGCAACTGCCGGTTGGAGTTCCCAAAATGATGCTTTCCACCATGGCCTCGGGGGACACATCTCGCTATGTGGGAGCCACCGACATCACGATGATGGCGTCGGTGACCGACATCGCCGGGGTGAACTCGATCTCTGCCCGGATTCTGGCGAACGCCGCTGCGGGCATCGCCGGCATGGTGAAGAAGACGCCGGTCGAGCTCCACGATCCTCGCCCTCTGGTGGCGGCCACGATGTTCGGCGTCACGACGCCTGCCGTGACAGAAGCCCGAGCCAACCTGGAGAGCCGCGGCTACGAAGTCCTCGTCTTTCATTGCACCGGCACCGGCGGTAGGGCAATGGAGAATCTGATCGACGCAGGATTCTTCGATGGGGTGCTCGACCTCACCACTACCGAGCTCTGCGACGAGTTGGTGGGAGGTGTGCTCACCGCCGGTCCTGATCGGCTTGGGGCGGCGGCGCGGGTCGGCACTCCCCAGGTGGTCTCGCTCGGGGCTCTCGACATGGTCAACTTCGGAGCCCCTGACACCGTGCCTGAGAGGTTCGAGGGTCGGACCATGTACCAGCACAACCCGGCAGTGACTCTCATGCGAACCACCCCAGAGGAAACCGCCGAGCTGGGGCGACAGATCGCCGAGAAGCTGTCGGGTGCCAGTGGACCGACCGCCCTTTTCATCCCGCTTCGGGGGGTGTCGATGATCGCCGTCGCGGACCAGCCCTTCTACGATCCGGACGCCGACGCGGCGCTGTTCGAGGCGATCCGCGAGAACCTGTCGAGCTCGGTCGAGCTGATCGAGATGGACTGCGACATCAATGATCCGGCGTTCGCCACCGCGATGGCGGAGAAGCTGGATGCCTATATGAAAGGGGTGCGATGACAGGTGACGATGCCCGGGCCAGGCTCCGGGCGACTCTCGAGCGAGGTGATCCGATCATCGGGGCGGGGGCCGGCACCGGCCTCTCGGCGAAGTGCGCAGAGGCAGGTGGTGCCGACCTGATCATCATCTACAACTCGGGTCGGTACCGAATGGCCGGACGGGGATCATTGGCTGGCCTGCTCCCCTACGGCGACGCCAATGCGATTGTCATGGAGATGGGAAATGAGGTGCTCCCGATAGTCCATGACACACCGGTCCTAGCGGGAGTATGTGGGACCGACCCTTTTCGCCTCATGCCTCATTTCCTACGCCAGGTCATGGACGCAGGATTCGCCGGGGTGCAGAACTTCCCAACAGTGGGTCTCATCGATGGCACCTTCCGAGCGAATCTAGAGGAGACCGGAATGGGCTTCGGGCTCGAGGTCGACATGATCAGAGAGGCCGCTCGCCTGGGGCTGGTCACGGCACCTTATGTCTTCGACCCGGACGACGCCGTCTCCATGACCGAGGCTGGTGCAGACGTGCTGGTCCCCCACATGGGGCTCACCACCAAGGGAACCATCGGGGCGCAGACTGCCAAGACCCTCGACGAATGTGTAGTCGAGATCCAGGCCATGCGTGACGCCGCGGTGAGAGTGAACCCCGAGATCACTGTGCTCTGTCATGGGGGTCCGCTCGCGGAGCCGGAGGATGCCCAGTATGTCCTAGACCGCACTGAGGGCATCGTCGGGTTCTTCGGTGCCTCCTCCATGGAGCGCCTGCCCACCGAGACGGCCATCACCGAGAACATGCGTCGCTTCAAGTCCTTGACGCACTAGAAGGAAAGGGAAACATGTCCGCCAAGTACGTCGATCCGTCTTCGATACCGACCTGGACCTTCGATTGGGGGATCATCAAGCCACTCGTCGCAACTGACAATACGGAAGGTGCTGACTGCAGCCTGATGCATGTCGTCCTCCTTCCAGGCATGGGACACGATCGGCACAACCACCCCGAGTCGGACGAGATCCTCTACATCCTCTCTGGGAGAGGAGATCAGATGATCGACGATGGTGAACCGAAGCCCGTCGTACCGGGAGACGCAGTCTGGATCCCGAAGGGGGTGTTCCACTCGACACTGAACACCAGTCACGAGCCGATGGTGATCCTCGCGGTGTATGCCCCGGCAGGAGCGGAGGAGGTGTTGAAGACTCTCCCGGACTTCACTGAGGTCCCGGCTGGGTCGAACCCTCGCGTGACCATCGGCTGATCCTCACCACACCTGCATCGGTGGCGACTCTCGAGCCGACCCGACCGACGCCATCACGCTCCCGATGGCCGCGAGCCAAGGACGGCAACCTGTGGCGTCAGATCGTGACCGAGTGGTCTAACCGCACCCGGTAGTCGTACATCCAGCCGATCGACTTCTCGGTTATCGCGTACTTGAAGAGAAGGGGCAGCATGAGGTCCCGGGTGACACGTCCCACCGGTCCGGGCGTCTTGTGGCTGCTGCCACGGGCTCCCCAGGCCACGATCTTCTCCACTCTTTGCCGCCGTTCTTCC
>Ga0299907_10000376_pt1 | contig 21080 bp, 18 predicted proteins | sample RVTome_16_FD_198680 | JGI IMG/M metagenome (GOLD analysis project Ga0299907, IMG submission 198680) | Soil microbial communities from uranium-contaminated site in the Upper Colorado River Basin, Wyoming, United States - RVT152D67 (version 2) ...
GGATTCGTACATGACCCTGCTTTCACCCAACGGGCCAGTCAATTGCAGCTGGACGGTCTGGAACCACGACCTGAGTGCACAGTCCAAGCCACCCGGCTCCGGCGCCTGCACCTGGCAGACCACCGTCGCGGCTTTGGCCCCGAACCATCGCGTTTACAACGAGCAGTGGATCGTCGCCCTCATCGATCTCCCGGACGATCCGGATGACATGTGCAACGGCTCCGACTGCTTCTGGAAGATGGAGCTCGACCTGAGTCAGCCCACCGAACGCACCACATGGCGGGCCCGGGTCATCGGCAATCCGGTGAGATTGGTCCCATGACGAACGACCGGGGGACGGCCGCCATCGAGCTGGCGATGGCACTGATCCTCATCCTGATGCTTGCGATTGGCGCCTACGAATGGGGGACAGGCTTCGCCGATCGCAATTCCATGGCCTCGGCCGCCCGTGAGGCGGGCAGGGTGGGTAGTGCTGCCGGCGACAACCTCGACGCCGATTGCCGCATCATCGAGGCATCTGCCGGGGCACTGAACGCGGTCTCGGGGAACACGGTGAAGCAGTTGTGGATCTATGAGTCAGACGTGAACGGCACGGTGTCCCTCAATCGGCAGATCTATCGCCCTGCTGCCGGCGCGGAGCCTGGTTTGAGTTGCACCGGTGGAACATGGTTCCTGGTTGCCAATGGCTGGCCCTCGTCGTCGCGAGTCAACACGGGCGCCAATAGAGACTGGCTCGGGGTCAAGGTCATCGTCGATCATGCCTGGAAGACTGGGTTCCTCTGGTTCAACGGAACAGTGGAATGGGAGGAAGATGCTGTCTTCCACCTGGAACCGGGCATCGTGAGCTGAAGCAACCCCGCGAATCGCTGTCGAAATGCTCTCCCAATGTTCGACATGATGTCGTAAGGCGTCCCACGAGAGAAGGGAACAACGGATGCCCAAGTACGCAGCACTCATCTACGGCCTCGCCGAAGATCAGGGTCCAAGCACACCAGAGGTGCTCGAACAGGTCATGGCCGACTACACCGAGTTCGGTGAGAACGCCGGTGCGGCGGGTGTCATCGCCGGTGGCGAGGCGCTCCATGACACAGACACTGCAACGACGATCAAGGTCAACGGTGGCAAGGGCGGGGACGCGGTGTTCACCGACGGGCCTTTCGCCGAGACCAAAGAGGTCCTGGGTGGCTTCTACATTCTCGACGTCGCCGATCTCGACGAAGCGCTCAAGTGGGCGCAACAGATCCCCGGCGCCTGGCACGGAAAGGTCGAAGTCCGTCCCATCATGGAATTCGATACCGACTCGCCAAACGTCTGATCGGACTTACCTGAGGTAGCTGGCGCCAGGAGTTCCCCCCTCCCCGGCTACGCCGGTACTCCCCCCTTCGGGGGGAGAAATGGCGCCAGATGGACAGAGAAGGACCCCCCCTCCCGGCTCCGCCGGACTCCCCCCAAAGACCCCCACCCCCTTCGAGGTACTCCCCCAACGCTCACTTCGTTCGCTGGGGGGAGAAACGGAACCAGCTAGATCAGACCCAGCTGCCTGACTGCATCACGCTCGTCGACGAGCTCGGTGACAGAGGCATCGATCTTGGAGCGCGAGTAGTCGTCGATCTCCAGGCCCTGAACGACCTGCCAGCGACCGTTACGGGCTATACAGGGATACGAGGACATCAACCCCTCAGGAACCCCGTAGGAGCCGTCTGAAGCGAGCCCAGCCGACACCCAGTCGCCCTCGGGTGTGCCCAGGACCCAGTCCCGCATGTGGCTGATGGCGGCATTGGCCGCCGACGCCGCCGATGAGGCGCCGCGAGCCTCGATGATCGCCGCCCCGCGTTTGGCGACGGTAGGGATGAACACCCCATCGATCCAGTCCTGCTCGACCAACTCGTTTGCCGGCTGTCCGTCGACCTCACAGTGGAACAGGTCGGGATATTGCGTTGTGGAATGGTTGCCCCAAATGGTCATCTTCTTGATCGAAGTCACCGGACGGGCGACACGCGCCGCCAACTGGCTGATCGCCCGGTTGTGATCGAGCCGGGTCATTGCAGTGAAGTTGGCCGGATCCATCCCTGAGGCGTTGCTCATGGCGATCAACGCGTTGGTATTTGCCGGGTTTCCAACCACGAGCACCTTGACCTCGGGATTCGCCGCCGCAGCAAGCGCCCGACCTTGCGTTGTGAATATGGCCCCATTGGCGGCGAGCAGATCTGAACGCTCCATTCCCGCCTTCCGGGGCATGGCGCCAACCAGCAGGGCGACCTCGGCCCCCTCGAATGCGACTTCCGGGTCGTCGGTCTTGACCATCCCGGCCAGAAGTGGGAATGCGCAGTCCTCGAGCTCCATGGCAACACCCTCGAGCGCGCCCAGTGCCGGAGGTATCTCGAGCATCTGTAGGATCACCGGCCGGTCGGGGCCTAACATCGCCCCCGACGCGAGGCGAAACACCAGGCTGTAGCCGATCTGACCGGCCGCACCGGTCACTGCCACTCTGATTGGTTGGTCTTGCATGCCTCCGAACCTATTCTCCCGCCGCTAGGACACGAAATCCAAGGCGATGTCCAGCTGAGGTGCGGAGTGGGTGATCCACCCCACCGAGATGATGTCGACTCCGGTCTCGGCGAGCTCACGCACATTCTCCAGGGTGACTCCACCGGACGCCTCCGTGGTGATCCGGTCTCCAGCCAGGGCCACCGCTTGACGCAGCAACTCGGGCGCCATGTTGTCGAGAAGCACCCGATCGGCGTCAGTCTCCAGGGCCTCGGACAACTGCTCCAGGCTCTCCACCTCGACCTCGATCATCACCCCCGGATTGACCCTCTCTCTGACCGCGGCTACCGCCTGAGTGATGCTCCCCACCGCCACCAGGTGGTTGTCTTTGATCAGCGCCGCGTCGTAAAGACCAAACCGATGGTTCATCCCACCACCCACCCGGACCGCGTATTTGTCCAGGGCCCGCAACCCGGGGACGGTCTTGCGAGTATCAGAGATCCTGGCCCCGGTTCCCGTGACCGCCTCGACCAGCTCGGCGGTGGCGGTGGCAACACCCGACATGCGACCCAGCAGATTGAGGGCCGTCCGCTCCCCGGTGAGGATTGTCCGGGAATGACCCGCTATGCGAGCGACCTCGGAGCCGACCTCGACCCGATCGCCGTCGGTGACAAGTGGCTCGAAGGTCACCGACGGATCCAGAGCCTCGAACACGTATGCGACCACATCGAGCCCGGCAATGACTCCTGGGGCCCTGGCCACGAACCGGGCCTCGCTCCGCGAAGTCTGGGGCACGCAAGCATCTGAGGTTATGTCGCCCATCGCACCGAGATCCTCAGAGAGGGCACGACCCACCACTTCGATGTAGTCGGCGCGATGCATCAGGCGACCGCAACCATGTCGGCCCTGGTGGCATCGGTCAGGCTTCGATGCTCTTGCAGCGGGTCGGGCTCGGGGTAGTCGGCGCGGTAGTGCCCGCCTCGCGACTCCGAGCGCCGCAGGGCGGCCAGGATGACCATTAGCGACAGCTCGGCGGCGATCCGGCCCGAGATGGTGCGCCGGAGGACCCCGGCCAGCTCGAATACGTGGTTCCTCGCCTCCCACAACCCGCTTCCGCTCCGAACCAGCCCGACCCGATCCCACATGATCTGACGCAGGTCATCCAGGGCAGGTCCGGCGATCAGAGGAAGGTCGAAGGCGTCTAGCGGCGCACGCGGCTCACCGACCGGTTCGACGAGGTTGTCGGCGACATCCAAGGAGACCCTGGTTCCGAAGACCAGACCCTCGAGCAGCGAGTTCGACGCGAGACGGTTGGCGCCATGAACACCGCTCGAGCTGCATTCGCCGACGGCCCACAGACCGGGCACCGAGGTCCGTCCGTTGCCGTCGGTGTCGATTCCCCCCATGTAGTAGTGGGCCGCGGGCGAGACTGGTAGTAGATCCGAGGAAGGGTCGAGTCCAACAGAGTTGGCATGAGCGGTGACCGTGGGATACCTGTCGGAGAAATTGATGATGGAGCGGGCATCGAGATAGGCGCCGAGACCCTTGTCGTGTTGCCAGAAGATCGCCCTAGCAACTATGTCCCGTGGGGCGAGCTCGGCCATCGGGTGATACTGATCCATGAAACGTCGCCCGTGGGCATCGACCAGGAGGGCGCCGTCGCCCCTTAAAGCCTCGGTTAGCAACGGCATCGGGTCCTTGCCCGCTAGCAGAGCCGTGGGATGGAACTGGACGAACTCGAGATCGGCAAGACGAGCTCCGGCCCTCCCCGCCATCACGATGCCGTCGCCGTTCACGCCGACCGGGTTGGTGGTGCGCGAGAAGAGCCGTCCCGCTCCCCCCGTCGCCAGCACCACAGCCGGAGCCAAGAAGACCCTACGGTCCCTCCCGACGATGGTGACCACGCCGGCTACCCGGTTGTCGATAGTGACCAGGTCCACGACACGACCCTGGATGGTCACGATCCGATCTGTAGCGTCGGCCGCCGCGGTCAAAGCCCGCATCACCTCGGCGCCGGTGGCGTCGCCGTCGGCATGGATCACCCGTCTGATCTGATGCCCCCCCTCGCGGCCCAGCAGTAGTTGACCCGATTCATCACGGTCGAACTCGGCGCCGAGTGCGATGAGGTTCTCGACGGCTGCGGGACCTTCGCTGGTCAGCAGATCGACCATCTGCCTCACCCCGAGACCACCTCCGACACTCAGGGTGTCATCGGCATGCCGACCCGGTGAGTCTTCACCGGAGAGCGCGACGGCTATCCCCCCTTGCGCCCACCAGGTGGAACCCATGTCGGGTGCGCTGACTACGTAGGCGTGCGGCAATCCCAAGGAAACGGTCAGCCCGGCTACCCCCGCCCCCACCACGAGAGGGGCGTCCAATCTGGTGATGTCCGCCATCTAGTGGCTAGTCCTGACGCCCAACGTCGAGCATGCGGAATACGGCCTTCCGGGCCCGTTCGGCGATTTCCGGCGAGACCTCCACCCTGTGGGTCATGGTGGCAAGAGAGGTGCGTATGTTCTCGAGGGTGATTCGCTTCATGTGGGGGCACAGGTTGCAAGGCCGGACGTACTCGGTGTCGGGCGTCGAAGAAGCAACGTTGTCGGCCATGGAGCACTCGGTGATCATCATCACCCGATTTGGCTGATTCGTGGTTACCCAGTTGATCATCCCGTGGGTGGATCCGACATAGTCGGCCTCGGCAAGCACGTCCGGAGGGCACTCGGGGTGGGCGATGACCCTGATTGGCCCCATATCTCTGCGGTACTCGGCGATCTCGGCGCCGGTGAACCGCTCGTGGACCATGCATGAGCCCTCCCAAAGGATGATGTCAACATCGGTCTGGGTGGCCACCCAACGTCCCAGATACTGATCCGGGGTGAAAATCACTCGCTCCGCTCCGAGCGACTCGACCACCGCCACTGCGTTGCTCGAGGTGCAGGTGACGTCTGACTCCGCTTTCACCTCAGCCGAGGTGTTCACGTAGGTGACGACGGGAACCCCCGGGTACTGCGCCTTGAGGCGGCGGACATCGGCTCCCGTTATCCCGTCGGCCAGCGAGCACCCGGCTCTGAGGTCGGGGATGAGGACCGTCTTGTCCGGATTGATGATCTTGGCGGTTTCCGCCATGAAGTGCACCCCGGCGAGGACGATTACCTCGGCCTCGGTGTCCAATGCCGACTGTGCCAATGCCAATGAGTCGCCGGCGATATCCGCCACCAGGTGATAGATGTCTGGGGTCATGTAGTTGTGGGCGGCGACGATCGCGTTGCGTTCGAGCTTCAGCCGATTGATGTCGTCGACGACGGGCTGCAGCGCCGAGACTTCTGCCACTGGCAATACATCAGAGGCACGAGTTGTCTGCAATGTCGTCATGGGGCTGATGACACTGAGTGTAAGACGGGCCCGAAGTCACCGATCCGGTGATGATGGCGGGGGCGGGTCGATCTCGAGACGCCCTCCCGGGCCTCTAACTCACATATGTCCGATGATGGCATCGCCGAACTCGGAGGTCTTGACCTCGGTGGCGTCGTCTGTGAGCCGAGCGAAGTCGTAGGTGACCGTCCTGGCCTTGATCGCTCCCTCGAGCCCCCTGATGATGAGATCGGCTGCCTCCGACCATCCCAGGTAGCGGAACATCATCTCGCCCGAGAGGATCAACGAGCCCGGATTCACCTTGTCCTGACCGGCGTATTTTGGCGCCGTTCCGTGCGTCGCCTCGAAGACGGCGACACCGGTGTCGTAGTTGATGTTGCCACCGGGGGCGATCCCGATCCCACCCACCTGGGCGGCCAGGGCGTCCGAGATGTAATCACCGTTCAAGTTGGTGGTCGCTATGACGTCATAGTTGGCCGGCCTGGTCAGGACCTGCTGCAACATGGCATCCGCTATGACATCCTGAACCAGGATCTTCTCGCCCGGCTCGCCACCACAGTCCTCCCAGGAGACGGCAACGTCGGAGAACTCCTCCTTGACCAGCTCGTAGCCCCAGCTGCGGAACGCTCCCTCGGTGTACTTCATGATATTTCCCTTGTGGACCAGGGTCACCGACTTGCGCCCGTTGGCTATCGCATACCTGAGCGCCGCCCTGACCAGCCGTTTTGACCCGGTGATCGAGATCGGCTTGAGGCCGACTCCTGAATCGCCTCGTATCTCCCACCCGTATTCGTCTTTGACGAAACTGATCAGTTTGGTGACGTCTTCGGTGTTGGCCTCGAGCTCGAGACCGGCATAGACGTCTTCGGTGTTCTCACGGAAGATCACCATGTCGACTTTTCCCGGGTCTTTCACTGGGGAGGGAACTCCCTCGAACCAACGCACCGGGCGGACGCAGGCGTAGAGATCCAACTCGAGACGGAGCGCAACATTGAGCGAGCGAAATCCGCCGCCTATCGGCGTGGTCAGGGGTCCCTTGATGCCGACTAGATAGCTGCTGAAGGCGTCGACAGTCTCTTGTGGCAGCCAGGACCCCACCTGGTTGTGCGCCTTCTCGCCGGCCAAGACCTCCTGCCAGCCGACAGCTCTTCCATCGCCGTAGGCCTTCTTGACTGCGGCGTCGAACACTCGAACGGCGGCAGCCCAGATGTCCGGCCCTATTCCGTCGCCTTCGATGAAGGGGATGATCGGATCGTCGGGCACCACCAATCCGTCGGTACCGGCAGTTATCGATGTTGCCATTTCAGGGGACTCCTGGAGTCGTTTGGGGAGGCACCGACATTAGCCCGGACCATTGGACCGACTTTCCAGGTGCCTCTTTGCCCGGACGTTCAACCTACGCTTCCTCCACGGGAACCGACGTGAATCGGACCGTTCACTAAAACCCCGAACTTCGTTGTCTATGGTCAGAAACGCCAGGAAATTCGGAGAAGTCGTGGAGAAAGCCCTTAGTCCAACGCGAGGCGATCGAATGATGCGCCTCTTCCAGCATCATGCCGCCCGAGCGCGCGACCTCGGCATTTCACGCCAATTGATCGAGGACGACCTGTTCAGCGGCGATTCCATCGTGCTCGACGGAAAGCGATTGGCCAACTTCGGGCTGTGCTCTTATCTCGGTCTGGGTGACGACGAACGGCTCAAGGCAGCCGCCCACCGCGCCATCGCCAAGTACGGCACTTCGTACTCGTCATCGATCGCATATACCGCCCTTCCGCTGTACCGAGAGCTCGAGGAGCTCATGGAGACGATCGTCGGGGCAAATGTGGTGCTGGCCCCGACGACGAGTCTTGCCCATCTCGCCGCCCTCCCGGTCCTGGTGCGATCCGGGGATCAGGTCCTGGTCGACTCGGTTGCTCACGCCTCGGTGCAGACCGCCACCCAGCTCCTGCAAGCCAACGGGATCCCGGTGAACAAGGTGCCCCATAACGACCTCGACGCCGTTGAGATGTCGATCTCCGAATACAACGGATCGGGACGGGTCTGGCTGCTGATCGATGGTGTCTATTCAATGAATGGCGACCTCGCCCCGGCCGCTGCAGTGACTGCCCTCCTCGATCGTCACCCCAAGCTCCACGTCTATTGCGACGACGCCCACGGATTCGGTTGGGATGGTCAGCACGGGCGAGGGGCTTATCTGGCACGAACTTCATGGCATGAACGACTGATCGTCGCCGCCGGTCTCTCCAAATCATTCGGAGCCACTGGAGGCATAGTCGCCATGCCTGACCCTGAGCTGGCCGACCTGGTCGAGCTGGTTGGCCCGCCACTCACCTTTGGTGGCCCGATTCCCCCAGCTGCACTGGGCGCCGCTATCGCATCTGCTGAGATCCACCTCTCCGACGAGCTCGGTGAGCGTCAGGTCGAGTTCGCCAGTCGGATCGACCTGGTCAACCGTCTTGCCGGGCAGATGGGGATCCCTCTGGCCGACTTCGATCCCACCCCGATCTGGTACCTGGATCTTGGCGCGTATGAATCGATGACCGAAGTGTTCCTCGGCATGCGAGACGCCGGCTTCTATCTCAACGGATCCGCCTTCCCGGTCGTGCCTCATGGCCACGCCGGGTTGCGATTCACCATCACCCTGTACAACTCTGAGACTCAGATAGAAGACATGCTGACTTGTCTCAGCGAGCAGGCCCTGGTGATGAGAACCGAGATCGAGATCGACCTCACCGCCGACTTATCGATTCCAGGAAAACCGTCGGCTTCCTGACTCCCGGATATCTGGCAACCAGGCTCAATTCCGGGCCAATTCGTGCCGAAACTAGAGCAATGGCTGTCCCTGCCCAAACTCTGCCCTCTCTGCGCCGCTGGGCCATCCCGGGTCCGATGATCCTCGCCCTCCTGGTTGGAGCAGTTCTCGCCTGGGCCAATCCGGATACCGGCGAGCTGTTAGGCGGGCTGGGGATGGTCATCGGCGATGTGACGGCCGGAATCCTGATCCTGCGACGCTCCCGTCGTCTCGATCAAAGGGAACGGGTCGCCTGGCGTTTCCTGGCCGGCGGGCTGTTCCTGGTCGCTTCGGGGGTCCTCGCAGTCGGCATCTTGACCGAGCTCGGCTACTCAGTACAGGCGTTCGGCCCATTCGACCTGTTCTTCCTCGCCGGGTACGGCATGTTGTTGATCATGTTCTACCGGCTGGCCCGAAGCGACAGGGGGGGTCGGGATTGGGTCCTCACCATCCTCGACGCCCTGGTCGGCGCTATTGCTCTCACCGCCCTCGTCTGGACGGCCTTCTACGGTGATCTCGTCACCAGCTTCGCCGCGGCGCCAGCGTGGGAGAGGGTGGTGGCGAGCACCTATCCAGTCCTCGACATCGCCGCGGTCATCGGTCTGACGATCCTGGTGATTCGACGCAGTCACTTCCACTGGGATCCCAGACTCCTCTTCCTGGCTATCGGGATCTCGTTCCAGGTCGCGGCAGATTTCACCTTCCTCTATCGCGGTGTCGGCCGCTCCTTCGTCGAGGCCGAGCCGCTGTATGTGTTCTTCCTCCTGGCTACGGCCTGCTTCCTAACTGCGGCAGCGCTCGTCGATCGCACACCGAAGAAGCGCGAGTTTCCTGAGAGAGACGCCCCGATTCTTGCCCTGATGGCGCCCTATCTGCTGGCCGGGGTATTGCTCGGCACCCACGTGGTCCGCTACCACTCGGCGAACCCGGACAACAACAGCGTGTTGTTGCTCGATGCCCTGATCATCATCGGTGGCGTCGTGTTCCTCCGTCAGATGCTGATGATCCATCGCAATCGAATTCGAGTGGAGAACCAACGCTCCGAACTCGTCGCCTCGGTGAGTCATGAACTGCGAACACCCCTCACCGCGATGGTCGGCTATCTCAGCCTCCTGGACGAAAGCGGCGATGAGTTCCCTGCGGAAGCGCGTAGAGAGATGGTGTCGGAGGCGTCTCGGCAGGCCAAGCACATGGCCCGGCTGGTGACCGACCTGGTGATGCTGGCCAGAAGGAGTCACCAGGGCCTTTCCCTCGAGATCGGTGAGAGGTCGGTGTCTTCGATCATCACCGGCGCCCTACGCGGTTTGGACCCGGGAACGGCCCGGATCGAAGAGGACTTCGAGGAAGACGCCATGGTCATGGTCGACGCCGACCGTCTCCGCCAGGGGCTGACCAACATGCTCACCAACGCAGTGCGCTACGGCAACGACCGGGTTCTGCTCAGCGGACGAGTGAATGGCCGTGACCTGGTGTTCGAGGTCCACGACAACGGAGGGGGAGTTCCCACCCGGCATCAGACCTCGGTATGGGAACGATTCGAGCGTGGGGCGCACCGTCTGAACGCCGTGAACCCCGGCATGGGTATCGGTCTTGCCATCGTCCAAGCTGTTGCGGAGGCCCACGGGGGGACCGCCGAATACCGTCGGTCCAAGGAATTGGGCGGGGCATGCTTCACGATGACGATCCCAGGATGTGTGGTCGACGCCGAGGTGAACGTCCTCACCAGCTGATCCCGGCTGGTGTGGGCCAGCAACCCGAGTCAGCTCCTCAGTCGGTGAGACGCCTTCACCAGTAAGCAACGCCGGGGGCTGGTGTGAACCCCCCTCGCCGTCGCTGTGCTCCCGCGGGTCCGACGCCAGCGACCGTGGGGAGCGCGTCGAGGGGGTGGTTGCGTTTCCGGAAGCCCCCCTCCCCCCTTTCGGGGTACTCCCCCCTAGACCCCCCTCCCGGCTCCGCCGGACTCCCCCCAACGCTCACTTCGTTCGCTGGGGGGAGAAACAGCTCACTTCGTTCGCTGGGGGGAGAAACGGTGGCCGCGTTTCCTCCCCAAGGAGCGGAGCGACTGTTTCCTCCCCCAGGAGCGCAGCGACGTTGGGGGAGGTGGCCCGCTAGGGCCGGAGGGGGTCTTCGCCCTACCGGGGCAGGCAGCCATCTGACCACGGGTCACAAACCTGTTGGGCGCCGTCCGGCAACCCGAGTCAGGCCCTCAGTCGGTGAGACCGGCCCTCACCAGGAAGGCAGCCATCTGACCACGAGTCACGAAGCTGTTGGGACAGAATCTGTTGTTGGTCGGGGGGTTGCACCCGACGGTGATTCCGGCATGTGCAAGACGGGAGATGGCCCCCTCGAACAGGTGGCCCCTGGCGTCGGTGAAGACGATCGGGTTCGGTGGGGACTGGAGCTTGAGTGCCCGGCCCAAGAAGGCTGCCATCTGACCACGGGTGACCCGGTCGTCAGGACAGAATCGGCGAGGGGCGCAGCCCTCGGTGATGCCGGTGGCGCTGAGCCAGCGAATCGAGTCGGCAAACACCGAGGAGGTCGAGTCATCGAAGGGGTTGGCCGCGTTGCGCGCGGTCGACCATGAGGCCACGTCCGCCGAGAAGAGCCAGTCCACCCCACCGTCACGAGCGCCTTGGGAAGCCGTGGCGAATCCAGCTTGGAGACCGGAGCTGCTGCTGACCCGGAGGTCCAGGTTGCCCTTCAGAAGGTCGTCCCACTGCACGCCCACGACCTGGCCATGGGATCCGGCCAGGTCGACCAGAGCCTGCACATATGCGATCTGCGCCGCCTCGTTAGGAGCGCTATGCGCCCCCCCGGCGGCGATGATGATCGGGATTGCCGGCCCGGCTGCATTCGTCATCTCACCGATGGCGGTCTCGAAGAAGCTGGGATTCGACCCACCTGAGGTTGCGTATCCGTTGATGCCTGCCAGGTCGACATGGCTGGCACCCGGCCAGTAGAGACGGTACCCACCCGTGCCCCATTGCCCGGGAGAGAAACGATCGGAGGTCATCGCCTGTGAGCCGCTGAAAGCGATACGCACATTGTTGCCGAGCGCCGCTCTCGCCTTGGCGGCTATGTCCCGAAACGCCGTCTTGAATCGATCCGGATCATCGCCGTAGGGCGAGCTCTTCACATTGGCATCGGGGAGGATGTCGAGGATCACCCTGCGGCCGCCGCCCAAGTCGGTGAACTTCTTGAACGTCGCCAGCATGTTGTTGAGCCGTTTGTTGTGAGTCCCTGCAGCGAGGCCCTTGAGGTCATGCGCCACGATTCGGATGTACGGGGTGGCCCCGGCGTCCCAGATGTTGCCTAGTTGAATCGGCACCCACTCGTTGGGATTCCCGGTGTTGTTGCCTCCTGTCGAGAGCCAGTCGCGGTCACCGGTCGTGTCATCGACCCAGTAACTGACCCCATGGGTGTCGAAAGGAGCCCCACCGCTCGCGTAAATGGACAGGGCTGTCTTGTACTCCAAGTGTGAGCGCCCACCGAAGAAGTCGGGAGGCGAGGGCGGGGATGCCGGAACGGTCACCTGGAACCGGTCGCCGAGTGCCCGCTTCAGGAACGCCGCCATCTGGCCGCGGGTTACCGAGTCGTCGGGACAGAACCGATCGTTGACCGGAGGATTACAGCCAACGGTGATCTCCGAGGCGGCGATCTGCTCGATCGCATTCTCGAACACCGAGCCGTCATCGTCCCAGAAGCGGCCCGAGGACCCTGGCTGATCGTTGCAACCGATCCTCTCCGGGCCTGCCGCCAAGGAGTCGAAGAAGATGGTGTTGTTCTTGGGCGAGGTCCCGGATCCTCCGTAGTAGACGTCGAACCAGAGCGATTTGACCCTGAGCTGCGACTCGTTGGATCTGCGGAAGGTGAGGTTCGTCGCGTTGAAAGCTTGTTTCCCGTCGACATAGCCTTCGAGGATGCCGTTCGACTGACCGAGGCTGTTCATCTTGACCCGACCCTCGATGCAGTACCACTTGCCGTGCTGAAGGGTGGAGAGATTGGGATCCCAGTTGAGGATGTCGCCATCCTGACCGGCTCCGCTCGAGCTGAGGAGATAGGCGTACCAGGCGACTCGAGTCACCTTGGCGGGGTCGTAGGGAATCGTTGGGAGCCCGTCCCCGGTGTAGATGGGTGAGAACGACATGCGAGCCGACCAGCACGGCGCACCCGACGTCGAGGGACGGCCACCCCGGCAGTTGCCGGAGTAGAGACCGGCAAACCCGGGGAGCTTTCCCCGGTAGGGGGAGTCAACCCGGAATCCGGTGGGGAACTTGAGCCAGTACCGCATCCACATCTCATCGGGGTCGGACCCGACAGCGGAACTGGTGTTCCAGTGACCGGTCGAGCCCCAGTGCTGGCCGGTCGGGATGCTGGAGTAGATTCCGTTGCCCTGATGACCTGCGGAAGTCGGCTTGACGCTCCAGCCCGAACCGACGCCAACCCCACCCTCGAAGTCTTCGTCGAGCCAGGGATCGGCCGCCGCCTGAGCGGTTTGCTGAGGCAGGACAGGGAGCAGCGAGAGTGCCAGCGAGGCCGCCAGCAGGGAGAGTATGCGGGAAGAGGCTTTCATAAAGTTGGGAGGTGCCGCGCTGTCGCGGATCGAAGCCCGGGACCGTGGCACTTTCAGTGTTATCGGTCGCTGGGACTACCCACTCAAGCCGGGTGCCAGAGTTATACCAACATCGCTTGTTCGGTCATCCACGCCGGGCCAGGGCTGCGCCCACGGTATTGACGAGAAGCATCGCTCTCGTCATCGGACCAACCCCACCAGGAACCGGGGTCACCCAACCAGCCACCTCCCGAACTGCCTCGAAATCCACGTCACCGACCAGACCCTGATCGGTGCGACTGATCCCGACATCGACCACGGTCGCACCCGGGCTCACGAAGTCTGCTGTCACCAGCCCGGGGACACCGGCGGCAGCCACCAAGAGGTCGGCCCGACGTGCGACCGCGGCAAGCTCGTCCGTTCGTGAGTGGGCCAAAGTGACCGTGGCATCGACGCCTTTGCTGGCCAGCATCAGTGCCAGCGGCCGCCCCACCAGAAAGGATCTCCCGATGATCACGGCAGTCTTGCCGGCCACGCTCACCCCGTGATCGTCGAGGATCCGCATGATTCCGCTCGGGGTGCAGGGCCTCAAACCCGGCCTGTCGAGCACGAGCAGACCGAGGTTGTGTGGGTGGATGCCGTCGACGTCTTTGCCAGGGTCGATCGCCGTGACGACGGTCTCGGAATCGAGCCCACCCGGTAGCGGTAGCTGAACCAGGATCCCATCGACCGCATCGTCCTCGTTGAGGCCCCTGATCAACTCCCCCAATTCGCCCTGCGACACGTCGGCCGGAAGCTCGTGGTGCACGGAGACGATGCCGACCTCCTCGGCATCTCTTCGCTTTCCCCGGACATAGGCATGCGACGCCGGATCATCGCCGACCAGCACCGTGGCCAGACCCGGCACGTATCCTAGCGAGGACACCGCCGTCGACACCTCCGCCTTGACTTTCTCGGCTGACCTTTTCCCATCGAGGATCTGCGCGGTCATCAGTGCTTGAAGTGCCGCCGGCCTGTGAAAACCAAGGCGATTCCTTGTTCGTTGGCCGCGTCGATCAGCTCCTGGTCATTACGGGATCCACCCGGCTCGACCACTGCGGTGACTCCCGCCTTCGCCAACACATCGAGACCGTCACGAAACGGGAAGAACGCATCAGAGGCGGAGACGGCGCCTTTCGATCTCTCGCCCGCCCGGGCCACGGCCCTCTCCGCCGCCCCGACCCTGGACTGATCGCCTGCCCCCACCCCAACCGCGGCGCCGTTGTTGACAATGACAATGGCATTGGACTTGGTGTGCATTGCCACCTTCCAGGCAAAGTCGAGGTCCTTCAGCTCCTGCTCTGATGGCTGGCGATCCGACACGACTCCCCATGACTCCCCCTCGGCGGAGTCTCTCGCCTGCAACAGAACGCCGTGTTCAACCCGACGCAGATCGAGGTCGAGCGATCGGGGAGGTGGGGCTTCGAGAACCCGCAGGTTGGTCTTGGTCGCCAGGATCTCCCCTGCCCGTCCCGAGATCGCCGAGCACACCACGACCTCGACGAACTTGTCGGTGATCGACTCGGCCGTAGCCTCATCGAGCACTCCGTTTATGGCGACCACCCCTCCAAAAGCTGACACCGGATCACATGCCCACGCCCGCTCGAAGGTCTCGGCGACCGTCGCCCCGTGGGCGGCGCCACAGGCATTGGTGTGTTTCACGATGGCCACGCAACCCGGATACTCATTGGCCAGTCGCCACGCAGCCTCGCAATCGGCATAGTTGTTGAACGACATCTCCTTCCCCTGGATCTGGATCGCCTCCAGCCACCACGGGGACGCACCATCCTCGGCGAATATCGAAGCCGGCTGGTGTGGATTCTCCCCGTAGCGCAACTCGGACACTCGCCGCAGCGGGATCACCAGATCGTCTCCCATCCAGCCGACGATGGCCGCGTCGTATGAGGCGGTGTGGAAGAAAGCCTCAACGGCGAGGGCCCTGCGCAGCTCCTCGTCGAGGCCACCGGATTCGACCGACTTGGCCACCGTCTCGTATTGATCTGCGGAAGTCACCACCCCGACGTGAGCATGGTTCTTGGCGGCGGCGCGGACCATGGTCGGCCCCCCGATATCGATCTGCTCGATGATCTCCTCCTCGGACGCGCCGGGAGCGGTCGCGGTCTCGCGAAACGGGTAGAGGCTGACCACAACCAGTTGGATCGGAACGATGCCATTGGCGGCAAGGTCGATCAGATCCTGGTCGTTGTCAGGTCGAGCCAGGATTGCCCCGTGGATCTTGGGGTGGAGAGTCTTGACCCGACCGCCGAGCATCTCGGGCGAGCCCGTCACCTCCGACACCGTGGTCACCGGTATCCCGGCAACGGTCAGGGCAACAGCCGTTCCTCCAGACGACACGATCTCGACACCGGCGGCGACAAGCCTCTCGGCAAACGTGACCACACCGGTCTTGTCATAGACACTGATGAGTGCCCGCTTCACCGCCACCTGGCTCAAGTCCACCTCACGGTTCGCCCCTCGACCGTGATCTCGCCCCGGGCGAAGGCCCTGACCACCTTTGGGTAGAGATCGTGCTCTTCGATCTGGATCCTGGCGTGCAAGCTCTCCAGATCGTCGTCCGGAAGGACCGGAACCGCCCTTTGGGCGATGATCGGACCGTGATCCACTTGCTCGTCCACGAAATGGACGGTAACCCCGGTCACCTTGACCCCGTGCTGAAGAGCCTGGGCAACCGCGTTCGAGCCCGGGAAAGCCGGAAGCAGCGATGGGTGGATATTGAGGATCCGGTTGTGAAGACCGCCGACCAATTCGGGAGCGAGCACTCGCATGAAGCCGGCCAGCACCACGCCCTCTGCACCTGCTGTCTCGAGCTCGCGACCGATCGCCGCCGAGAACTCCGCCCTGGTGTCAAAACTGTCCCAGCCGACCACCCGGGTCGGTATCCCTGCGCCCCGAGCGCGGCCCAAGGCTGTCGCTTGGGGACGGTCCGAGATCACCACGGAGATCTCCGCTCCGAGGTCGGGAGTGTCGACCAGAGCTTGCAGGTTGGTTCCGGATCCCGAGGCCAGGACTGCGATGTTGATTTCTGACCTCCACTCGACCGTGCCAACGGCGCAGCAGTGTATTCCCGGTCATCGCGGCCATCGGCTTGAATCTGAGACGCTAACCATTGAGCGAGGAGCGATGATCGAGAACGTGCCGGCAGAGGACTGGAAGAACTGGGTCGAGGAGACGGGTGGACTGGTTCTCGACGTAAGGGAGCCGTTTGAGTGGGAGCAAGGAACCCTTCCCGGGGCGCTCCTGATCTCGATGGGTGAGATACCTGTCCGCATCTCCGAGATGGACGCCGACCGGGCGCTCCTCATCGTATGCCGCTCCGGTGGCCGCAGCCACCAGGTGGCCACATTCCTCGCCGCCAATGGTTTCTCCAACGCAGCCAACATGGCCGGTGGAATGAAGGCACTCGGTCTCCAGGACTGACGTCACCTTCAGCACCGAAACCGAGTCGCGCTCTGCGACAATGCTCCCATGACTCAGCCGCAGAGACTCCCGGGCTGGGCGGGCCCGGTGGCGGGTGTGGTGGCCGTTGTGGCTCTGGTGATCGTCGGCCTCGCCCGTGGCCCCGCCGAATTCGACCCCGGGTCCCCGGAAGGCACGATTCAGCTCTACATCGAGGCCCTGGTCGAGGGAGACTTCGACACCGCAGCGTCATTCTGGGATGACAGCGGCTGTATTCCGATCTCGTCGATTCCAAGTGGAGGTTCGCCCGATGCTTCTGCCTCCCTGGTGCGGGTTGAGGGCAATGACATCGAGGCGACCGTCGTTGTCAGGCTCACCGAGAGCTCCCGTGATCCACTCGGGGGTCTCTACGACTACGAGGAGTGGTTCACGTTGATCAGACGTGGCGACTCGTGGCGGATTCGCCAGCTGTCCTGGCCCTATTACGACCTGCCGTGTGAGGAGTCGCCATGACTGCTGTTCTCTCCGTTGTCCTGCTTCTTCTGGTCGTCGGCGGCCTGATCGCTCTTGGAGCCAAGCTGTTGCGCAACCGGGGCGAGCAGGAGGAGAGTGGTGGGCTCGATCTCATCCCCTATCTCTTGCTTGCCCTGGCGGTGGGCGTCGCCGGATTCTCCTTTGCCGGCCTCGCCCGGGCCAGCCTCACCCCTGGTCGTTTCGCGGGGCAGCCGACCGGTCAGATAGCGTCCGCGCTGGCCGGCCTGGTGGTGGCGACGCCGGTGGCCTTCTTCCTCTGGCGACGTCAGGCGCGACGAAGAAGGACCCATCCCGACAACCCGGGCTGGCCGATCTACCTGGGCGTGGTCGAGCTCGTATTCCTGACCACCTTCTTCATCTCGGTCGCCCAGTTCGCAGACGCCGTCACCAGCACTGCAATCACAGCCGAGTGGCCGAATCTCGTCGTCTACGGCGGGATCGTGGCGTTCCATTGGTGGGCCGAGCGCCGAGAGCCCCCAAACGGTCCAGTCGGCGAGGTGCCCCGGCTCGTCGGGTCGGGAGTGTCGGTCGTGGCCCTCACCGTTGGGGCCATCGGGACCATATCCTGGCTGTTCTCGGAGGCGTACCTGGGTCTCGGTGGCTCAATCACCGTTTCCGATCCGGAGATCCCCCTCGCCCTGATCTTGGTGGCCGGTCCGATCTGGGCCCTGCGTTGGCTGCCGGCATGGAACGCCGAATCGAACGTGCTCCGCGACCTCTACGTCTCGTCGGTGACGGCGCTTTCCCTGATCATGACCGTCGCTGCCGTGGTCTCCATAGTCGCGGTCCTGCTCACCTATCTGCTCGACCCTACCCAGTCCGCGAGCAGTCATTTCGTCACGTACCCCACGAGCCTTGCCTTCCTGGCCACAGGTGGGGCCCTATGGCGCCACCACCGCCGCCGGATTGGCCCGACAAGGACGGGCGCGCTCCGCGGGTATCAGTATGCGATGGCCGCCGCAGGTTTGGGCGCCCTGATTGGTTCTGTGGTCGCTCTCATCAATGCCGTCTTCGAGCCCCGGCTCGCCGGGCGAAGCAGCGGAGAGATGGTGATAACTCCGGCCACTTTGGCGCTCGCCTCGGGCTGGGTGTGGACCTGGTTCTGGCGTGGAGCCCAGACAGCACCACGTGATGCGGAGATCGGGGCTCTCCAACGCAGGGTTTACCTGATCGGAATGACAGTGACAAGCGGGCTCACCGCGGCAGGGGCGTTGATCGCAGTCCTCGTCGTCGTGTTTCGGGCAGCCCTCGGTGAGGTTGATGGGGTGACCAGCTCGCTCCGTCTGCCATTGAGCCTGACCCTGGTGTCGGGAGCTGCAGCCTGGCATCTCTTCACCCAGATCCGGGCCGACAACGTCGGGCGCGAGCGAATGGCGCTCAAGCCGTTCACGGTGACGGTGATTTGCTCCCACCCCGGGCAACTGGCCACGTTGTTCCCACGCGAGGCGAATGTCAGGGTTCTGTATCGGGCCGATGCCTCGGCCATCGTCGACGATGAGATGGCCGCCACCATCGTCGCCGAAGTCGACAACCAGCCATCTCTGATCTGGGTCGACGAGAGCGGGTACCGGATAGCTCGGGCAAGGGAGTCCTGATCAGGGCCGATCAAGAACCGTTCTCCCGTGGCGGGCAGTTGTGACCTGGCTCGCCGAGAAGTGGCTCAAACTGCGTGGTTGGCGGTTTGTCGGAGCCATGCCGAATTTGGAGAAGATGATCCTCGTCGGGGCGCCGCACACCTCCAACTGGGACTTCATCGTCTATTTGGGCGCGATCAGGCATTGGCACATCTCGCCGCGATACATTGCCAAGCACACCCTGTTCCGCTGGCCATTCGGGCCCTTCTTCAGGCGTTTTGGAGGAATCCCGGTGGATCGAGCCAAGGCCGGCGGATTGGTGGGCCAGGTAACGGCAGAGTTCGATAGATCCGAGCGGATGATCCTGGTGATGGCGCCGGAAGGAACCAGGAGCGCGGCTCCATATTGGAAGTCAGGTTTCGTAAAGATCGCCGCTGACTCCGGGGCTCCCATCGTCCCGGTCTACATCGACTTCGAGAGCCTCGAAGTGGTGTTGGGCAGCCCGATCGGATTCGACGGCGACGAGAAGGCACTCATGGATCAGCTCCGTGACTTCTTCTCGTCCGGCAGAGGCAAGAAGAGGGAGGGTGAGGGACCGGTACGTCTCAGAGAAGAGAGATCAGTCTGAGTGCTCAGCCAGCTGGCGGAACTCCTCGGAAGTCACACCCCGCTCTGGGGTAGCACCCAGCCGCAGCAGCTTCCTGCCGAATCTCTCCCTGATCTCGTCCACCGATGCGTCCAGGGCGCGGTGCTTGAGGTCTTCCCCGCTCCCGGAGCGCAGCACACTGCCGGCATCGACGTCGAGCTCGAGCTGGAGGAAATCGTCGGTGGTCAGATTTGACACCGACAGCCCAACCAAGGTCACCGGCTCGTCCTGACCCTCGAGAGCTCGAGCCAGGAGAACTCCGCCCAATTCGGCAAGGGCAGCAGTCGAAGCTGTCGGCGTGGGGAGTGTGTGGCTCCTCGAAATGAGCCGTGGGCCCGGATACCGCACCCTGAGCGAGAGGGTCGATCCCGATCGCTTCTTCTTGCGAAGCCGTCGTCCGACGCGATCGGCCAATCCCAGGACCACGACGGCCAGCTCCTCAGGGTCGGAGAGACCTCGACCCAAGGCCTGTTGACTGCCGACACTGCCCGCCCGTCGCCCGCCGCGCACCTGGCGAGGATCCCGGTTCCATGCCAGGGCGTGCAATGCCCCCGAGGAGCCTGAGCCCAAAGATGCGGCGAGGGCGCGGGCGGGCACCGCCGCGAGATCGCCGATAGTGCAGATCCCAAGCCGATGGAGATTGACCGAGGTGACCCGGCCCACACCCCACATCGCCTCCACCGGTAGCGGATGCAAGAAATCGAGCTCGGTGCCCCGTTCGACCACCACCATGCCGTCGGGCTTGGCGCGGGCCGACGCCACCTTGGCCAGGAATTTGGTGGAGGCCACGCCGATCGAAATGGGAAGGCCGACCTCGGTCTTGACTCTCTGTCGGATCTGGCGAGCGATACTCGATGGTGTCCCGAGTATGTGGGTGGAACCACTCACATCGAGGAAGGCTTCGTCGATCGAGATCTGCTCGATCACCGGTGTCGAGTCTTCCAGGATCGCCATGACCTGCGCCGAGAAGTCGAGATAACGATCGAAGTGACCGTCGACGACGATCGCCTCCGGGCAGAGTCGAAGCGCCTCCCGGGCCGGCATCGGTGCCCGAATCCCATGTGCCCTCGCCTCGTAGGAAGCAGCGAGCACCACCCCGCCCCCGACGAGAACCGGTCTGCCCCGCAGCCCTGGCTCGAGCAGTTGTTCGACCGAGGCGTAGAAGGCGTCGAGGTCGCCATGGAGAATGGTCGGTTCCATCTCCCCCAATATCGCACGCGCCTGGGACAGATCCGTTGTCCCCCCTTTTGAAGGGGGGACCGCCGGAGCGAAGCGACGGCGAGGGGGTTCACACGGTCGGCGTCATCGAGTCAATCCCCCTTCCCTTCGACGAAGGGGCGATCAGCCATCCGCTTCAAGGCTCCCCGGTCGACCTTGCCCAGGTGGGTTTGGGGCAAGGTGTCGACCAGATAGACCCGACGCGGGTGTTTGTAGGCCTCAAGGCGGTCCAGGACCCAGTCGATCAACTGCTGCTCCGTGGCATCCGGCGCCACGACGAATGCGATCGGTCTGGCCAGACCCGCGAGGTCGGATACCGCCACCACGGCGCACTCCTTCACCGCTGGGTGGTCGAGCAACGTCGACTCGACTTCCTGTGGGCGGAACCACTTGCCCTTGACCTTCAGGGCATCGTCGGCTCGGCCGCGGTGGGTCACATAGCCTTCGTCG
>Ga0299907_10000377_pt1 | contig 21077 bp, 23 predicted proteins | sample RVTome_16_FD_198680 | JGI IMG/M metagenome (GOLD analysis project Ga0299907, IMG submission 198680) | Soil microbial communities from uranium-contaminated site in the Upper Colorado River Basin, Wyoming, United States - RVT152D67 (version 2) ...
CGCAGAAGACAAGTCCGACGACTCTGACGACTCTGATCGCGGCCAGTCAAACGGAAGCCGCGGTGGGCAGCAGTCGAACAACGACGGTCAGGGCAACCGTCGCCGGCAGCGGAACCGCCGTGGTGGAGGGCGTGATGACGAGCAGATCCCCGAAGGCGATCTCGAAGTCCGCGAAGGGTTACTCGACATCCTCCCCGAGGGCTACGGCTTCCTGAGGGTCACCGGATATCTCCCGGGTGACAAAGACGTCTACGTGTCGGCCAACCAGGTGCGCAAATTCCGTCTCCGTAAAGGCGACGTGGTCTCCGGTCCGATTCGCCCGCCGCGGTCGAAAGAGAAGTTCCCGGCAATGGTCCGGATCGACACTGTCAACGGCATCTCGCCCGACGAGGCGATGCAACGTCCCAAGTTCGAATCGCTCACACCTCTCTTCCCGGACCAGAGACTCCGCCTCGAGGTCGAAGGCAAGCAGAACAACATCCTCACGAGGATCATCGACCTCATCGCTCCGATCGGAAAGGGTCAACGTGGCTTGATCGTTTCGCCGCCCAAGGCTGGCAAGACGACAGTTCTCCAAGAAGTGGCCCAGTCGATCACCGAGAACAATCCCGAGTGTTACCTGATGGTTGTCCTGGTCGACGAGCGGCCCGAAGAGGTCACCGATATGCAGCGTTCGGTCAAGGGTGAGGTCATCTATTCGACCTTCGACCGTCCGGCCGAAGAGCACACCCAGGTCTCCGATCTCGCGATCGAGCGTGCCAAAAGGATGGTCGAGAACGGGACCGACGTGGTCATCGTTCTCGACTCGATTACACGGCTGGCAAGAGCGCACAACCTGGCGACACCGGCCTCGGGCCGAATCCTCTCCGGTGGTGTCGACTCGCAGGCCTTGTACCCACCGAAGCGCTTCTTCGGTGCAGCCAGGAATATCGAAGAGGGTGGATCACTGACCATCCTCGGCACTGCCTTGGTCGAAACAGGATCCAAGATGGACGAAGTCATCTTCGAAGAGTTCAAAGGAACCGGGAACATGGAGCTCCGCCTCGATCGGCGGCTCGCCGACAAGAGGATCTATCCCGCCATCGACATCGAAGCGTCGGGAACAAGAAAAGAAGAGTTGCTGTTCGACCGTAAGGAACTGGAGCAGGTTTGGAAGCTTCGCCGAGTGCTGCTGGCCCTGGAATCGGGCGCGGCGATCGAGCTTCTCATAGACAGGCTCAAGACCACGCAGACAAACGAAGAGTTCCTCACCGAAGTGGCGAAGAGCACATCTTGATTCAGGAGAAATGATGAAGTCCGATATTCATCCCACATATGCCGAGACAACAGTCACTTGTTCGTGCGGCAACACATTCGTTACCCGGAGCACCAAGCCGGGTGACATGCACGTAGAGCTTTGCAACGAATGTCATCCGTTCTTCACCGGCAAGCAAAAGCTGGTCGACACCGGCGGCCGCGTCGAGCGCTTCCAGAAGCGCTACGGCAAGACGGCTTTCACCAAGGCATCCGAGGGAACCGACGGGGACGAGGGCTCTGCAACCGAGTGATCGAGTCGCTCCTCCCGTGAGCGAACACATCGATCCGGCCAAGACGGTCGGAGGCCAGGCGGTCATAGAAGGCGTGATGATGCGCGCCCCGACTGCGTGGTCGGTGGCTGTGCGCCAACCCGACGAGCGAATAGTGGCGCGGCGGAGCGAATTGCCCCGCCTCTCCAGCCGCAGCACTCTCGCCCGGGTACCGTTTGTTCGCGGCATCCTCGTGCTGGCCGAGTCGCTTTCACTCGGTTTTCGCGCCCTGTCGTGGTCTGCCCAGAAGGCATCAGGCGAGGAAGAAGAACCGCTTTCCCGTTGGGAGATCGGGTCGACGATGGCAATCGCCTTCGCCATATTCGCCGGGCTGTTCATCCTGCTTCCGGCGGGCGTGGCCGATGTTGTGTCAGGAGAGAACGACCTGTTGTTCGGAGTGGTCGAGGGGCTGCTCAGGCTGTTTTTGTTCGTCGGGTATATCTGGCTCATCGGCCGTTCCAAGGAAATCGGCCGCGTCTTCGAATTCCACGGTGCCGAGCACATGTCGATCTACGCATACGAGGCTGGCGAGCCGCTCAGTATCGAGTCCGTCCGACGGTATCCGCCCGAGCACCCGCGATGCGGTACCAGCTTCCTCATGATTGTTGTCCTGGGATCGATCCTCCTCTTCTCGTTCCTCGGACAACACGGGTGGGTCTTCCTGGTCGCTTCACGGCTGCTCGGCATCCCGCTCATCGCAGCCGGGAGCTACGAGCTCCTTCGCTTCTCAGGGACCCGAGGTGATGGCATTCTCGCGAAGGCGTTGGCGGCCCCGGGCCTATGGCTCCAGAAGCTCACAACCAGAGTTCCGGTGGATGACCAGATCGAGGTGGCCATTGCGAGCCTTGTCGTCGCTCTCGATGAGGAGGCTTTCGCAGAGGCGACGGACCGTGGTGGGATCCCTGAGGCGGCGATCGAGGCGAGGAGAGAGGTTTTCGAGTCAGCGCTCGATGATGAGCTGTGATCGACGACGCCTTCTCGAGACGCCTCGCCGAGATCGAGGACGCGTTTGTTGCTGTCGAGAACATGCTGGGCGACCCCGAGGTGCTCGCCGATTCCGACCAGCTAGCCGAACTAGGTAAGAGGCATTCTGATCTCAAGGATGTCGTTGCCGACATCCGGCGTTGGCGTGAGGCGACCGCCGATCTCGCCGAGGCCAAGGAGATGTCATCGGACCCCGACATGGCAGAGATGGCCAAAGAACTCGCCGCCGAGATCGACAAGCTCGAAGCGCGGATCAAGGCGGCCTTGGTGCCGAAGGATCCCAATGACGCGAGGGACGTCCTGATTGAGGTGAGAGCAGGTGTCGGCGGGGATGAGGCTTCCATCTGGGCCGGAGATCTTGTTCATATGTATCTCCGTTATGCAGACAAGCATGGTTTCAAGACCGAGATCATCGACGCTTCACCCAACGAAGCCGGCGGCTATGACAAGGTCACCATCGCGGTCAAAGGTCGCGGCGCATATTCGAAGATGAAATACGAAGCCGGGGTGCACCGGGTTCAACGAGTTCCGAAGACCGAGTCTCAGGGTCGGGTCCACACTTCGACCGCCACCGTCGCAGTGTTGCCTGAGGCCGACGCGGTCGAAGTCGAACTCGACACGAACGACGTGAAGGTCGACGTCTACCGATCCACCGGACCGGGGGGCCAGTCGGTCAATACCACTGACTCGGCAGTCCGCCTTACCCACGTGCCTACGGGATTGGTGGTGACGTGTCAGGACGAGAAGAGCCAGCTACAGAACAAGGAAAAGGCGTTCCGCATCCTCCGGGCGCGTTTGTATCAGATGGAGTTGGAACGCCAGCAGGCAGAGGTTGCCGGTGCCCGCAGGGACCAGGTCGGCACGGGTGGTCGCTCCGAGAAGATCCGCACCTACAACTACAAAGACAACAGGGTGACTGACCACCGGATCGGGCTCACGATCAAACGCCTCGAGTATGTCCTTCAGGGAGACCTGGACGACTTTGTAGATGCCCTTGCCGCTGACGAGCAAGCCAGACTGCTCGCCGATGGGGGAGATGCTTAAGCGGCTTTGGAAGGTGTGGTACCTAGGTTGGCCACACCACGTCGCTCCATGTTGCCCCAGATCTTGGTGGTCTTGCCCCCGAAGAAAGCACGGACTCTCCACACCACCGTGCGCTGCCGGAAACCCAGATTTTCGATAAGGGCCATGACCACAAGCCGCGCGATGTCCTTCGGGCTGTTGTAGAAGCCAAACGACTCGTCTAAGAGTATCGCCAATAAGGAGTTGGCTACTCCGGCACCGAAAGCCACTCCGAGAAGAGCGAACATCACTGGAATGTTGATAGCCCCCATGAAAAGCACGGTCGGGACGATGATCCACCCGCTGAATTCTACGATCGGTGCGAGATACTCGAACAGGACCATGCCCGGCCATGTCACCATTCCCAGCCTCCCGTAGCGAGGACTGAACGTCATTTGGCGGAAGTCTCTCACCGATGTAATCAACCCCCGCTGCCAGCGGATCCGCTGTCGTCTGAGAACCCGGGTGGTCTCGGGAACCTCCGTCCATATGACAGCGGCCGGTTCGTACACGATCCGGTAAGGAATGCCCTTCGCCAGGTGGTATCGGTGCATTCTCATCGTCAGATCCATATCCTCGCCGAGGTGGCCGACCTCGAACCCCCCGATGGCGATGACGGCAGATCTTTTCCAAACACCGAAAGCCCCGGAGACAATTGGAAGAGCACCCATCGCGGACCAGGCTGGACGACTCGTCACAAATGACCGGAGGTACTCGAGGACCTGCATACGCGGAATCATTTTCTTGGGAACAGTCGCTTTTACGAGATGCCCCAGTTCGAGGCTGCATCCATTCAGCGGCCTCACGTTCCCACCTACACAGACGGTGCGCTCGCGGTCTTCGACCACGTGGCGCATCGACCGGATCAGGCAGTCTGCGTCGAGGATGACGTCGGCATCGGTGCAAAGGGCATACGGATAGCGCGCGGCGTTGATACCGGCGTTTAGGGCGTCCGCCCGACCGCCGTTCTCCTTGTCGATCACCGTGATCCGGATCGGACTGTGGGTTCGGTAGATTGCCCTGACCGGTTCGGTCTTGATATCCGGGCGGTAGGGGATCCGCACCTTCTCCATGTCGAAGGCCTCGATGAGGCGGCGCAAAGTGTCGTCGGTCGACCCATCGTTGGCGACGACAATTTCGAGACGCGAGTACCCGACGATGGCCATCGAGCGGACTGCCTCCACGATTCCCTGTTCTTCGTTGTATGCGGCGATGACGATCGACACAGGAGGAACTCGATTACTGGAGAGCATCTCCCCAACCCGGCCGAAACGGTCCAGGTGGTGGGAGCGTCGTAGGACAGATGCCGAACGCACAGCCAGGTAGAACATGTACAGCTGCATCAACACGAAATAGGTCAGGATCGTGTATCCGACCCATTCCATCATGTCGAGGATCATGACGTCACCGGGTCCGGAATGTGCATGTAGCTGATGAGCTGGGCGTCTCGTGGGTCCGACTTACCGGACTCCAGTCGATCGCGAGCCGCGATCAATTCGCCACAGTCGGCCAGTGCCTCGGCAGCAGCGTCCCGGGTGAACTGGTCGGGAGCACCGATCGCTTCGTATAGGAGATCGATGCCGCCGGGCAGACTGGCTAGGGCTGCAGCAGAGTTTCGCCTCATCCACCATGACTGATCTCCCAGCCCTTCACGGAGGATCGGATTGATCGAGGGGTCGCCGATCTTGCTGAAGGCGGTTGCCGCCTTGGCCCTGATTCGCCAGTCGGCCGATTGGATCATTCGTCGCAGCGGACGCAGGGCAAGCGGGCCACCGATGATGCCGAGCGTTTCGATGATCGCGATCCGGACCTCCGGGTCTTCTGCTGTATACAACAGCTCAGCGAGTGCCGGGCCCACCTCGGAGTCACCGATGATCCCAAGTATCCGGATGATCTCGGTAACACCGCCGTCCCCCTGGTAGTTGTGGTTGACGCGAATCCAGGCGATCAGGGGCCACACCGCATCCCTGCCGAAAAGTGCAAGGGTTTCGGCGAATCGGGTCTGAACCCAGCGCGTCTCGTCATGGAACCTGTCGAGGATCACGTCGATGGCCGCCGTGTGCCGCATCCGGGCCAGGCCGCGGGCGCTCTGGACGCGAATCTCGGGCACTCGGTCTTTCAGGTGGTGCATGAGAATGCGGGCAGCTCCGGGATCGCCTATCTCGGCAAGGGAGACCACGGCCCGGAGACGCCGGCCGAGTGGGAAACGAGAGCGGAGCCGTTTTGCCTGATGGCGAATCAGCCCGGACCGATCGATGACTCCGTCGAGAGAGTCGATCGAACTGCTGGAGAGGGCATGCCTGATGTCGATCAGTGCATCGATGAAGGCGTCGTCGTCGGCTTCCTTGATCGAGATCTCGGCCGTGGATCCTGGTGCTGCGACATGCTGGCTGAGGAGCTTCAGGTACGTCACTCGACGTTTCTGGCGGGCCGCGAGCCGGCGCCCGTTGGCCCACTTGAACACAACCACGGCGAAAAGAAGTAGGACGCTCACCGCGAACATGACAGTGCCCGCAGCCATTGCGATATCAAAACTGTTCATTTATCAAAGGAATATCGGGAGAATTGTGGGTGAGTTGAGCCGAGATAGCCGGGTCCGCGACCGCCTACGACAAGTTCTTCCGGATTCTTGCCATCAGTTCAGGGAGCCGGAACGGCTTGTGGACGTAGTCGATGGCGCCTGAATCGAGGCTGCCCACGACTACATCGTCATCCTCGACTCCGGAGAGCATGATGACCGGCATATCGATGCCTTCCCCCTGCCAACGCTGGAGGATCTCGGTGCCGAGAAGGCCAGGCATCAGCTGGTCGATCACGGCCAGGTCGAATTCCCCTGTAGTGCCGAGCTCGTATGCTTTCTGACCATTTTCTGCGACAACGACCTCATATCCGGCAATCTCGAGCGCTGTCACCAGGAGTGTGGTTACCGCCTCGACATCGTCGGCGACGAGGATTCTTTTGAGTCCGGATTTATTGGATTCTTCGTTTTGCATTTGAGCGACGATCGAATTGTCCCACAATTAGGCTGTCGACCGCTATCTCGCCGATTTTGCATGGCGGGTACCCCCTAGAACCAACTGTTCTGTAAGACTTGACGAATGGACCGCTTGCCCGATCATGAACTGCGCAGACTCGAAGCTGTCGCCGGTCTGAACGGAACGATCGAGGATCTGATCCGACGACGGCTCGACGGCGAGCCCTTGCAGTACATCGAAGGCACGACCCAATTTGGGCCGCTGGAGCTCGTTGTTGACAAACGGGTACTGATTCCCCGACCGGAAACAGAAACCCTCTTTGAGATGGCCTCCAAAATGGTACGGCTTCCCAAGGTCATCATCGACCTTTGCACCGGTTCTGGAGCCCTTGCCCTTGCACTGAAGCAACGTTTCCCGGCCGCCGCGGTGTTTGCGACCGACATCTCCACAGATGCCATCGAGGTGGCGGCCGAAAACATGGCGCGCACTGATACTTCGATCTATCTCGCCGACGGCGATCTCTTCGATCCCCTTCCCGCTTCTTTGATTGGAGAGGTCGACCTGATCGTGGCGAATCCGCCATATGTCTCCGAGGCCGAGTTCGCCAGCCTTCCCGATGATGTAAAACGAGAACCGCGGGTGGCCCTTGTTTCTGGCCGGTCCGGCCTGGAAATCATCGAGCGGATTGGAGCCTCGGCGAGCCAATGGCTTCGACCGGGTGGTGTTGTGATCTGCGAGATCGGGGAGAAGCAGGGAATCGCCGCCGCATCTTCATTCCCGGACATTCCTGTCGTCATCCGCCAAGACCTCAATGGGCGGGATCGATACGTTCTCGGGGTCAAGCCGTGATCGATGAGCGGGCTGTCCAGGCATTGGGGCGAGGAATGATCGTCGGCGTCCCCACCGACACTGTCTACGGCTTGGCGATCGACCCATTCAACGACAGGGCAGTTAGGCGGCTGTTCGAGTTGAAGGGGCGTCCGGCGGGAAAACCGATCGGTCTGCTTGTTGCCTCGGTCGAGCAGGCCGACATTGTGGCGGAGATCAAAGACGCCGCCCGTGAGCTTGCAGAGCGTTATTGGCCGGGAGCGCTCACTCTGATAGTCCGTCCTCGCGTGGTTCTATCCAACTGGGTCGGCGACGAGCAGAGCAGCACGGTCGGTGTCCGAGTCCCGGATCACCCCACGACGATTGGGCTACTCAAGGAGACGGGCCCCCTTGCGGTCACCTCGGCGAATGTCAGCAACGGCGACGAGACATACGACCATACCGAGGCCGAAGCAGTTTTTGGCGATCGAGTTGGTTTCTACGTCGAGGGCACATGTCCGGGCGGTGTTGCGTCGACTGTTGTCGACGCCACGAGCGAAGACCTCGTAGTGCTCCGTGAGGGAGCGCTCAACTTCGGCGGTTGATCACCGCCGGCTGTCTGTCACAGTCGTGCGCGCTCGTCCCGGTCCTTAGTACTGTCGTTCTCATGATTTCGATGGAACCCATAGAACAGGTCGATCCTGAAATTGCCGGATTGATTCGCAAGGACCTGCAACGCCAGAATTCCCACGTCCACCTGATCGCCTCGGAGAACTTCGCTTCCCCGGCGGTAATGGCCGCTTCGGGCTCGGTATTCACCAATAAGTACGCCGAGGGGTACCCGGGCCGGCGGTATTACGAAGGCTGTCAGGTAGTCGACGAGATGGAACAACTCGCCATCGATCGGGCCAAGGACCTGTTCGGAGCCGAGCATGCCAACGTCCAAGCGCATTCCGGCGCCCAGGCAAACATGGGTGTCTATTTCTCGCTGCTCGAGCCCGGGGATACCGTTCTCGGGATGCGCCTCGACCAGGGTGGTCACCTAACCCATGGCTCCCCGGTCAACTTCTCCGGTCTCTATTACAACATCGTCGCCTATGGAGTCGACCCCGAAACCGAGCTCATCGACATGGACCAGGTGCGGAGTCTGGCTCTGGAGCATCGTCCGAAGATCGTCCTGGCCGGCTACTCGGCCTACTCACGGAACCTCGATTACGAGGGATTCCGCGCCATCGCCGACGAGGTCGACGCGATTTTCGTGGTGGACGCCGCGCATTTTATCGGGCTGGTGGCCGGCAAGTCTTTCCCTTCGCCGGTCCCGCACGCCGACGTCGTGACAGGTACCACCCACAAGGCGCTCCGAGGCCCGCGCGGTGGATTGATACTTTCCCGGGAGGAATTCGGCGCTCCTGTCAACAAGGCGGTCTTTCCCAATGTCCAGGGTGGCCCAATCGAGTCCCAGATTGCGGCCAAGGCCGTTTGCTTCCGTGAGGCATCCCAGCCCGAATTCCACGACTACACCGAGCAGATCGTGGCAAACGCAAGGGCGATGGCTGCGACAATGCAGGACGAGGGAGTTCGGGTCGTGTCGGGTGGCACCGACAATCACCTCTTTCTGATCGACCTGCGGTCGGTCGACGAGGACCTCACCGGGAAGGATGCGGCGAAGCTGCTCGACGAGCAGGGGATCACCCTCAACTTCAACACAATCCCCGACGATCCACGCCCGCCCTACCGAGCCTCGGGACTGCGCATCGGCACTCCCGCGGTGACCACGCAGGGGATGAAGGAGCCCGAGGTCTCCGAGGTCGCCTCCCTTATCGCCCGAGTTTTGAAGGAGCGCGACGACGAGGCAGCCCTGCTCGAGGTAAAAGGGAGGGTCGGGGAGCTGGCCGGAAGTTTCCAACCTTACCCTGCTGACTTCGCCGGCCACGTTTAGTGTCTGGATACATCGTTTGCTAGGTTGGATTTGGCCTATCGGACACTCAGCCATAACCTTTGTGAAAGAATTCACAAGGACCTCGTGAAACAAGACTCAGTCACCAAACAAACGACCAGCGCGGTCAATGAAGGATGGATGGAAGGCGGATCCTTCTTCAGTTCCACGCTTGCCGGGATCCTGCTCGGGTACGGAGCCGATCGTGTTTTCGGCACCGACCCCTGGTTCGTGGTCATCGGTCTGATCGCGGGAGCATGTTCGGGTTTCTGGCGAGTTCTGGTGTTCTCCAGACGAATTGAAGTGAATCCCCGTGGTCGTTGAATCACAGCAGGTCGCGGTCGAGTCGATCCTCGCCAAGCACATGGTCAGACGGGCGATTTATGTCTCACCGGTTCTTGTCATCATCTTTGGCATCGCAGCGGGATGGTCGGGTGCGTGGAGCTCGGCTTTGGCAAGCGCGGTCATTGTGGGCAACTTTCTTCTTGCCGGAGCTGTGCTCTCGATTTCCGCCAGGATCAGCCTTTCGGTTTATCATGCCGCCGCTCTGTTCGGCTTCTTCCTCCGGCTGGCTTTGATCGGCTTCTCGATATTGCTCATCACGCGCTTCGCTGAGATCGATCGGGTGGCCTTCGGGATCACCGCAGTCGTCGCCTACATGGTGTTGCTGTCGTGGGAGGCCGTTGCGGTTTCCAAAGGACGAGAAAGGAATCTGGATTGGACCCGTTGATTCTCGCACTCGAAGAATGCGACTACATAAACGAGCCTGTATGTGCTCCAAGCGATGTAACCGATCTCTTCGTGCTTCCCAACATCTTCGGTCAAGTCAACCGGACCATCCTTTTGATGTTCCTGGCGGCCTTCATCGTGATCGGGCTGCTCTACTTCGCCTTCCGCAGGCCCACCCTGCAACCGTCCAAGTTCCAGCTTTCCATCGAGTCGATTGTCACCTACATCAAGGAGGAGGTGTCGATTGGGATCATCGGCCCCGAGGGCGTCAAGTACTTTCCGTACCTTTTGTCGATCTTCATGCTGATCCTGGTGGGCAACCTTTTCGAAGTAACCCCGTTCATCAACTTCCCGATCACCGGACGCATGGCGATCCCTGGGTTTTTGGCTGTCGTCACCTACCTGATCTTTATCGTTGTCGGCTTCAAGAAGCACGGATTCAGCTATCTCGGCGGCATTGTCTGGCCCAAGTCGGTGCCTGTGGCGATGCGCTGGCTGGTCGGTCTAATCGAGTTCATTTCGTATTTCCTGATCAGACCTTTCTCGTTGGCAGTCCGGCTCTTCGCCAACCTGGTCGCCGGCCATGTCATGCTCAGTGTGCTCCTGGTCTCGGGGCTTGTTTTCCTGATGAACATTCCAGAGATACCTGTCAAAGGCTTGTTCTTCGGTGTGGTTTGGTTCGCACTGGGTCTGGCAATCTTCGTTTTCGAGATCATGGTTTCGCTACTCCAGGCTTACATCTTCACCCTGCTCAGCGCCGTTTACATTGAAAGCTCTGTAAATCCCCAACACTGACCGTCAACCACAAGTTCCTCGTAAAGGACTACGAGATTGAAAGGAAGAAAGAAACAATGGACGCCATTTTTTCAGTAGTGATCGCAGCGGCGGTCCTGGCACAAGAGACGGCGGGAGGCATCACCGGCAACCTCAATGTCGTCGGCTATGGCCTCGCCGCCATCGGTCCAGGCATTGGCGTTGGCATTGTGGCCGGGAATGCAGTGCAGGCGATGGCCCGCCAGCCAGAGGTCGCTGGGATGCTCCGAACCACGATGTTCCTCGGAATCGCCTTCACCGAGGCGCTGGCCCTCTTCGGGCTCCTTCTCTTCTTCATCGGCTAAATGATGAACTTTGCACAGACCATGTTGTTGGCCACGGAGGCGGATGAAGGTGGTGGGAGCGGTCTCGACCTACTCATACCGCCCCTCAATGAACTAATTGCGGGGATCATCGCCTTCGCCATCGTGTTCGTCTTCGTTTGGCGCTGGGCGGTCCCGGCGATCAACAAGATGCTGGAGCAACGCCAGACAGCGATTGCAGGTCAGATGTCGGCTGCCGAGAAGGCAAAGCAGGAGGCAGAGAGCCTGCTCGCAGACTACAAGGCCCAGCTCGCCGATTCCAAAGCCGAGGGCAACCGGATCATCGAAGATGCCCGCGCCACGGCCGAACAGATGAAATCCGAAGTGCTGGCCAAGGCCGAGGCCGATGCCCAGCAGATCATCGCCAAGGCGCGCGAAGAAGCCGAATCCGAACGCGATCGCGCCCTTGCCGACGCCAGAAAGCAGGTCGGTTCGATATCGGTCGACCTTGCAAGCCAGATCATCGGTGAGTCGCTTGACGCCAAGACCCACGAGGCGTTGGTTAATCGGTATCTCGCCGACCTGGAGAAGCTATAGATGGACGATCGTATCAACGGATACGCAAAGGGGTTCCTCGAGGTTGCTCGTGCTGAAGGGATGCTCGACGTCGTGGAGGGTGAACTGTTCTCCATCGCCGAGGCATTCGACAATGCACCGGAGCTTCGCTCGGCTTTGACCGACCCCCAGCTTCCCGTTGACAAGAAATCCGCAATTTTCGACGAGCTCCTTGAAGGGAAGGCTTCCTCCCTTACGGTGGGACTTGTCCGACTCCTCATTGATCAGGGTCGTGCCTCCGAGCTCGCCTCCATAGCCCGGGCGCTGGTCGAGGGCGCTGCCTCCTCCCGGGATCACGCTGTAGCGGAGATCCGGTCTGCGATCCCCCTCGATGATGAAACCGTAAAACGACTTGCCGCGGCACTTGGCAAGGCCACCGGAAAGCAATTAGAAGTGAAAGTCATCGTTGACGAGTCCGTGGTAGGCGGAATCGTCGCCAGGGTTGGCGACACCGTTATCGATGGCTCGATCGCCAACCGTTTCGACTCGCTCCGGCATGCCGTTCAGGGTCGCTGAGGAGATATATGTCTGACCTGACAATTACCGCCGATCAGATCACTTCCACACTCCGCTCCCAGCTCGAGGGCTGGAAGCCGGAGACCGGGAAGGAGACCGTTGGTTACGTGACGTCCATCGCCGATGGTGTTGCCCGTGTTAGGGGTCTCCCATCAGTGATGGCTTCCGAGCTCCTCGAGTTTCCCGGGGGACTGACCGGTGTGACATTGAACATCGACGAGGACGACCTCGGTGTCGTGCTCCTCGGAGAGGCAAGCCATATCGGTGAAGGCGACCCGGTGAAGCAGACCGGCACAGTTCTCTCGATTCCCGTCGGAGACGCCCTGCTGGGACGGGTGGTCGACCCACTGGGCAACCCCGTCGACGGGAAGGGGCCGATCGAGACGACGGAACGTCGTCTCCTCGAGACCCAGGCGCCATCGGTGGTGCAACGCCAACCGGTAGGTGAGCCGCTCCAGACCGGGATCAAAGCCATCGACGCCATGACTCCGATCGGCCGAGGCCAGCGTCAGCTGATCATCGGCGACCGCCAGACCGGCAAAACTGCGATTCTCGTCGATACGATCATCAATCAGAAGACCAACCAGGGAACGCCTGATGCAGTCAAGTGCATCTACGTCGCCATCGGTCAGAAGGCGTCGACAGTGGCTGAAATCGTCGTCGCTCTCGAAGAAGCGGGAGCCATGGAATACACAGTGGTTGTCAACGCCCCGGCGTCGGCCGCTCCCGCGCTTCAGATGTACGCTCCGTATGCCGGTTCGGCGATTGGCCAGCACTGGATGTACAAGGGCGAGCACGCCCTGGTCGTTTTCGATGACCTTTCCAAGCAGGCTGTTGCTTATAGGGAGATCTCCTTGCTGCTCCGCCGCCCTCCAGGACGTGAGGCCTACCCAGGAGATGTCTTCTATCTCCATAGCCGCCTGCTCGAGCGTTGCGCCAAGCTCTCCGACGAGCTCGGCGGCGGGTCTCTGACCGGTCTTCCTGTGATCGAGACCAAGGCCAACGACATCTCGGCGTACATCCCGACGAACGTGATTTCCATCACCGACGGTCAGGTATTCCTTGAGACGGACTTGTTCTATCAGGGCATCCGCCCCGCAATCAACGCCGGAACATCGGTCTCCCGTGTTGGTGGCGCGGCCCAGATCAAGGCGATGAAGAAGATCGCAGGCCCATTGCGACTCAACCTCGCCCAGTTCAGGGAGCTCGCCGCCTTCGCCGAGTTCGGGTCCGAGCTCGACGCCACTTCGCTGGCGCAGCTGGAGCGGGGTCGTCGGGTCGTCGAGATCCTCAAACAGCCCCAGTTCGCTCCGGTTCCGGTCGAAGAGCAGGTGCTGGTCATCTATGCGGTCACCGAGGGACACCTCGACAAGGTCGACGTGGATGATGTGCCCCGGTTCGAAACCGAGCTACGTGATTCCTTCCGCACCAGGTACAGCGCAATGCTTGCCACGATCCGTGACACCGGCGGCCTCCCCGAGGGTGACGGATTCGCCGAGGCGGTTGCCGAGTTCGCGGCCAGTTTCGAAGGAAGCCCGGAAGGGGAGTAGGCGTTGGCATCGGCCCAGCTTCGCGACACCAGGCGCCGGATTCGCAGCGTCGAGGCAACCCAGAAGATTACCCGCGCCATGGAGCTGATCGCAGCGAGCCGTATCCCCAGGGCGCAGGCTCGTGTGCTTGCTTCCCAGCCGTACACCGCAAAGCTGATCGAGGTTATCGAGAACGTGAGCGGCGCGGGATCGTCCAGCTCCCACGCTCTGCTCGAACGACGAGAAGTCAAGACAGTCGGCGTGCTCATCGTCACCTCCGACCGGGGCATGGCAGGTGCCTACGCCTCCAGCATCATCCGACTCGCCGAGACACGGATTGTCGAACTGGAGAAGTCAGGAGTCGATGTGGCGGTGTATGCGGTAGGAAAGAAGGCGCAGGCCTACTTCCGTTATCGCGGCTACCGGATCGCGCAGGCATATCTCGGAGTCACCGACACGCCCGGATATGGCGATGCTCGCGCCATCGCCAATACCGCGATGGCGGCTTACGCCGAGGGACGTATCGATTCCCTGGAGACCTTCTACACCCAGTACCAGACCGCGATGCGGCAGGTACCAACGCAGACCGAGATGTTGCCGATCACACCACCCGAGTCGACCGGGGAGAGAGAGGCTGGCTCGGTTTCATACGAGTACGAGCCCTCGCCGGAGGAGATACTCGACCGGCTTCTTCCCAGATACGTCGAGGCCAATATCTTCAACATTCTCCTCGAAGCGTCGGCTTCGGAGCACAGTGCAAGGCGTCGGGCGATGAAGGCTGCCACCGACAATGCCGACGAGCTGATCCGGACGCTGAGCATCCAGGCAAACCGCGCTCGCCAAGCCGAGATCACCACCGCAATCACCGAGATCGTAGGCGGCGCAGAGGCGCTGGCGTAATGAGACAGATTTCCGTTCCTAAGGCTCTACGTATCAAATGTGATAGCTGGGCCGTCGAGAAAGAGGCGTTCCTTCTCTCTCAGCTCTCACATATGAGACGCCCAGCATTAGGAACGCGGTTACAAGTTCACGAAATGAAGGAGGCGACAGATGAGTGACGCCGTGAATGTAGGACGGATCATCAAGGTTGCCGGTCCGGTGGTAGACGCTGAGTTTCCCCCCGGAAACCTGCCCGAGATCCTCAACGCAGTAGAGGTCGACTTCTCCCTTGGCGGGGAGGACTTCACCGTAAAGGCCGAGGTCGCCCAGCACCTCGGTGGCAACAAGATCCGCGCTGTCGCGCTGGCCCCAACCGACGGAATGTCACGTGGTGCGCCAGTGCGCGACACCGGCGGGCCGATCACCGTCCCGGTGGGCAACCAGACCCTCGGCCACATCTTCAACGTGTGGGGTGATTCCCTGGATGCTCCGGAGCTCGAATTCAGCGGTGAGCGGTGGCCAATCCATCGCACCCCGCCCGCCTTCGAAGATGTAGAGCCGCAGAAGACCGTCTTCGAGACCGGGATCAAGGTCCTCGACCTCATCTCGCCCTATCTCCAGGGTGGAAAGATCGGGCTGTTCGGTGGAGCCGGTGTCGGCAAGACCGTCCTCATCCAGGAGATGATCAACCGCGTCGCCACCCAGCACGGTGGTGTTTCGGTGTTCGCCGGTGTCGGGGAGCGCACCCGTGAGGGCACCGACCTCTTCCTTGAGATGAAGGAGACCGGAGTCATCGACAAGGCTGCCCTCGTGTTCGGGCAGATGGACGAGCCACCGGGTGTCCGCCTCCGGGTCGCCCTCTCGGCTTTGACCATGGCCGAGTACTTTCGGGACGAATTGCGCCTCGATGTGCTGTTGTTCATCGACAACATCTTCCGTTTCACTCAGGCGGGATCCGAGGTTTCGACTCTTCTCGGCCGAATGCCCTCAGAGGTCGGCTACCAGCCGACCCTGGCCGACGAGATGGGTTTCCTCCAGGAGAGGATCACCTCGCTGAAGGGTCGTTCGATTACTTCGTTGCAGGCGATTTATGTGCCGGCCGACGACATCACCGACCCCGCTCCGCACACCGCCTTTGCCCACCTCGATGCGACGACGGTGTTGTCCCGTCCGTTGACTGCCTTGGGTATCTACCCGGCAGTCGACCCGCTCGACTCGAACAGTCGTGCCCTTGACCCTCAGATCGTGGGCAAGGACCACTACTTCGTGGCGACCGAGGTGCAGCGGATCCTGCAGCGTTACAAGGACCTTCAGGACATCATTGCGATTCTCGGCATCGACGAGCTTTCCGAAGAAGACAAGCTCATCGTGGGTCGGGCCCGTCGCATTCAGCGGTTCTTGAGCCAGCCGATGTTCGTAGCCGAGCAGTTCACTGGCCAGGAGGGCATCTACACCCCGTTGGAGGAGACGATCGCTTCGTTCCGTGCCGTAATCGATGGTGAGATGGACCGGTATCCCGAGCAGGCGTTCTACATGGTCGGTGGCCGTGAGGATGTCGAGCGTCGGGCGGCCGAGCTGACCAAGGATGACGCGGCCTGATGGCAAAACCGTTCCAGCTCGACGTGGTTTCGCCGGAGGCGACTGTCTGGAGCGGCCAGGCGACTTTTGTCGTGGCCAAGACACCCGAGGGCGAGCTGGGGATCATGGCCGACCATGAGCCGTTGATGGGTGCGTTGGTGACCGGCCCGGTCAGTGTCGAGGATGAGGCGGGCAACCGGACCACAATCGGGGTCCACGGCGGGTTCATCCAGGTTCTTCACAATCAGGTGACTCTGATCACCGACCGCGCCCAAATCGCCGAAGGCGGCAAAGAAGAAGCCCGAGAACTCGCAGAGGAACTGGCAGCAGCCCCCGAGGAATAACCCTTCCTAACGCTGTCAGCGGCGAAAGGTGCGGATCTGGCACAGAGTTATTCATTTCCTTCCGTGACGTAGTCGTTTCTCCCTGCTCTGTCCGCCAATAGCTGCGCACTAGGACTGAATTGACATGTGACCATATAGTCACATATAGTTCAGGTCATGGACGACGTGTTCAAGGCGCTGGCCGACCCAACCCGACGGAACTTGCTCGACGAGTTGTATCGGGAGGATGGCCAGACTCTCACCGAGTTGGAGTCGAGGTTCGAGATGACCCGCTACGGCGTCATGAAGCACCTGAGACAGCTCGAAGAGGCAGGTCTTATCGTGACCCGTCGCCGTGGCCGCGAGAAGTTGCACTTTCTCAATGCGGTCCCGATCCGCCAGGTGTACGACCGGTGGGTCAGCAAGTACGCCGAGCCCTGGGCGGCAACGCTCACCGGTCTCAAGAGTGATTTGGAGCAAACCATGGAAAAGGTGTTCGAGGTCTATATCAAAACCAGTCCTGAGCGTCTGTGGGAGGCAATAACCGACCCGGAGACAAGGACGAAGTTCCACTTCGGCAACAGAATCGAATCGGATTGGACCACCGGGTCGTCTTACGAGGTGACCAATCCACTCGCCGAGGGCGCCCTGATGGCAGGTGAGAACCTCGAGGTCGATCCGCCACACCGGTTGGTGCAGAGCATGAACACCCTCTGGGGAGACGACGCGAGGGCGGCGGGAACAACCCGGGTCACGTGGGAGATCGAGCAGGTTGCCGACTCCTGCCGGCTGACGGTAATCCACGACCAGCTTCCCGACGACGCCAGTGAAGAGGTCTTCGGCGGCTGGCCGATGATGCTGTCCGGCCTGAAGACGTGGCTTGAGACCGGGGAGGTATTGACGACACCGGGATCACTCATGTACACGACCAACACTGGATATGGCAATGGCTGATCTCAACCTTCTCGCGGTCGCTGCGGCGATAGTTGCCGCCTTTGTCATCAGTTCTACGTGGTACTCCGTCTTCGGAACTCGGATGCTCGAGCTGCGTGGAATCGACCCGACGCAGGAGCAAGACCCGCTTCCGGGATGGAAGGTCGCAGTCGAGGTGGTGAGGAGCGCGATTGTGGCCCTTGCCATCGCAGTGGGGGCTTCGCTTCTCGATCTGCGCGGTGTCCGCGATGCGCTCCTGGCGGGAGTAGTGGTGTGGATCGCCTTTCCTGTGGTCCTCCTCGCCGGCTCTGTGATCTGGGAGGATGTCCCAACGAAGCTAGCGGCGATTCACTCTGGCGACTGGTTGCTCAAGCTGCTGGCCATAACGACAATCGTCACCCTCTGGCGCTAGCTCTTTGTCATACCGGCGGCAAAGCTGTCAACGGCTTGTTGGAAGCCGTTGTCGATGGCCGAAGCGATGAAGGGAAAACCGAACGAGGCCATCATCGACACACTCTCGACATGCATCGTCACCTTGACACGGGTCCCGGTCTCCAAAGGCTGGAGGTCGACTCGCACCCAGCCCTTGATCTCGCTGGTAGCGATCTCCCAGGTCAGGGAGGACTCGTGCACGCGCCGGCCTGGCCTGGCAACGCCGACATACTGTCTCCCGGCGGCGGTGGAATGGAATTTGAAGCCTGCCAGTTGGCCCGACTGGTCATGGCGGGGCTCAAATACAGAGTCCACGCCGCTGATGCCCTCCCAGGTTGCGGGCACCTGGAGCCGCTCCCATACGTCTGCGATGGGCACAGCCGTCAACGCGTAGGCAGTAAATGTCTGACCGGGCACGTCGGCACCATATCCGACCCGATTGAAGAATGGGCGCCGATCCGCAATAAGCTCGAACCATGCCAGGACTTCTTGCTTTCCACGCCCACTCTGACGACGAGACGATCGCGATGGGTGGGACTATGGCCAAATACGCATCCGCTGGGATACCGGTGGTTGTGGTGACTGCGACCGACGGCGCCCTCGGAGAGGTGCACAACTATGACGATCCCGACCCGATCAAGGAGCGCTTGGGCGAGGTGAGGGCAGAGGAGATTCGTGCCGCCCTCGACATTCTCGGAGTCAAGGATCACGAGTTTCTCGGATACCGGGATTCGGGGATGATGGGCTGGGAGACCAACCACCACCCCAACTGTTTCTGGAAGGCCGATCCCCAGGAGGCTGCGAGGCGCCTCGTCGCCCTGATCCGCAAGTACCGACCCGAGGTCATGACCATCTACGACCCCTACGGCGGGTATGGCCACCCCGACCACATCAATGTCCACCGAATCGGAATCGACGCGTACTACGCATCCGACGATGAGATGCGATTCCCACTATCCGAGGGCGAGGAGGCGTGGCGCCCCACCAAGCTCTACATGAACGCCCGGCCGCGGAAGCGGATGGCGGCCTGGGCGGAGATGCGGTTGAGCGAGGGTTCGATCGACGCCGAGACTGCGGAGCGGATGAGACAATCCGGAGTCCCGGACGAATTGGTCACCTGCCTGGTCGATGTCCGCGATTACGTCGAAACCAAGCTTGATGCCCTCCGGGCCCATCGCACCCAGATTCCGCCCGACTGGCCGATGTTGACCGTGCCCGAGCACAGAAAGGACGAAGTCCTGGGCACCGAGGCGTTCGTCCGGGTTTTCGGCATGACCGATGCTAAAGAGACGGATCTCTTCGACGGAATCGACTCCGTCTAGTGGTCTGTCGGTGAAATAGGGCGAGGGTGTCTCCGAGTCATCGGCGCCGTCTGGCAAGGAGAAAATCGCAGTCGCAGTCGGGGCCTGCATCGAGCATTTCCGACGCAGCCAGGGGTGTCGAGGGCCGGAGAGACACCGCCAGTGTTTCAGCGACGGGCCACTAGGGCTTGTCGGAGTCCCCGTGGCGGAGTGAGGGACGACGCCCGGTTGTGTCTATTCGGAGAAAGCCGTGGCGTTCTCCAACGGGCTGAGGTCTCCGAGCGATTCGGCAATGACGATCAGGTTGTCCCCCAACTCGAACCTGAAATCCGCGGCAGGGTTGGTCTTGAGATTGCCGTTCCTGCTCATCCCGAGCAGGGTTGCTCCATGCACGCGGCGAAGCATCGCGGATACCTCTTCGACGTCCCGCCCGGCGCAGTCGTCAGGTAGCTGGACCCGGTAGAGCTCTGACCCGTCTCCGCCGGAGACAATATCGCTGACCAGTTCTGATAGTCCGGGGTACAGAGCGGAGCGCGCAAGCAAGTGGGCTGCGAGCTTGGAGGTGACCATCACCTCGTCGACGTTTGCCCTCCGGAAGTGCGCAACGTGTTCGGGGTTGTTCACTTCGACGACAGTTCTGACATGAGGAGCGATCGACTCGATGGCGAGGACTGTGAGTATTGACGCCATGTCAGCCTCCTTCGAGCCGTCCGCGGGGCAGACGATGGCCGACAGAGCTGTTTCGATTCCGGCACGTCTCAGGTCCGACTCGTTGGATGTGTCTCCCCTGACGAAGTAGACCGAGTCGTCTGCGGGATTGCGTTCGTGGTCCGTCAGAAGCACCAGCTTCGACTTGTAGTCGTCGGTCGATAGTTCCGTGATCAGGTCCCTCGCCGTTGAGTTCCAACCACAAATCACGATATGGTCCGTGTATCCAGCCGCTCCCATTCCCTGTCCCTCCTTTATTAGAAAATCGATCACGAAGCCGACCAGGGCGCCGGTCATGGTGGCGACGATGGTGACGCCGAACAATCCGAGCAACCACGAAATCGCCCACCCAACCGGGCCCGACACGTACGAGGCGTCTCCCTGCCCGAGCACAGTGGTGACGGCCCAGTAGAACGAGGCGCCGAAGTCGGAAAGTGTTCGTTCGGTTTCTGCCGCCCAGACCGTCAGCGACGAGACAGCGAGAATCACTACCAACCCCAGCAGTAGCGAGTAGAAGAAGTGGCGGTCGACTTTGTCGGCGATCCGCTTCATGTGCCACGACACGCGCCGGAGCATCGGCGAGTGGATGAGTGTCCGGATACTCCCCATGGGCGGGGACTTTACCCCTTGTCGGCCTCCGCGAGTCGTTGAAACCAGGGGAGATGTGAACCGTCGAAAGGCGGTGTGCCCGCTTCGATCGCGACCGCGACTGAGGCGGTTGTTGCTCGAGCCTGGTCAACCAGCCAATCGGGGTAATTGAGGCTCACCCGGTGGTCGTCGAATTCGTCCTCGTCGAGGACCATGATTTTTCCGTCCACAAGTCGCACTACGTCGAGGTCGATGTCGATCGCCTCGTACAAATCGGGGGCGGGCTGGGTGGGAACGGTGGTCACATCGACATAGATCTCCGTTTTCTCCGGCTCGACGTTCCAGATCGGGATCCACGGCTGGCCCGGCTGGATCAGCTGAACGAAGGGGTGTTTCCAGCTCATCGGGTCCTCCTCGCCTCTCTGGATTATGGTCCCGCTAGGAGCCCCCAGCCATGTCCCGTTATGGTCTTCCCCGAGCAACACCATGTCATGGCGCCAGTGCAGCGTGCGCGGGTACTTATAGAACTGGAGGGTCACAC
>Ga0299907_10000378_pt1 | contig 21077 bp, 24 predicted proteins | sample RVTome_16_FD_198680 | JGI IMG/M metagenome (GOLD analysis project Ga0299907, IMG submission 198680) | Soil microbial communities from uranium-contaminated site in the Upper Colorado River Basin, Wyoming, United States - RVT152D67 (version 2) ...
CGTGAACCAGGACCCCAGGACGGGCGGGCTCTCCGCACACGACTCGGTGCGCCTCTTCGTCACGACGGCGAAACACGGTCTCGTCCCGAACTTCGTCGGGTCGAGCCTCGGGGCCGCCAGCCGGGAGGTGCATCGACTCCGGCTCGATCCGCGCGCTGTCTCGGCACCGGGCCCGAGAGGCATCGTCCTCAGGCAGAGCCTCGACGCGGGAGTCGCCGCCGCGCCGGGCCTCAGGATCAGGCTCGTGGTCGGGGACGGCTCACAAAAGGGGAGCTCCTGAGCGAGTAGCGCCAGGGATGGTCCTGCGCACGCGTGATACCGACGCGCGGGCCGACGAGGACAGCAGCGGCCTCGCTTGCCGCATAGAAGCCAAACGGGTCGTCGTCGAGCGGAAGCCCGTCGTGCTCGCCGGTGATTCCGAGAGCCTGGCAGAGGCGGCCCGGACCTGAGCAGAGCGACGTGGTGTCTTCGAGGCCGCGCCGGAAACGCATCTCGTCCAGCCCCTGGGTCGGCTCCAGCGCGCGAAGCAGGACCGCGGCTCCGAGCCCTTCCTCGCCGCACACGACGTTGGCGCACCAGTGCACTCCGTACGAGCGGTAGACGTAGAGCCGCCCCGCCGGGCCGAACATCGAGGTGTTCCTCGTCGTCCGCCCGCGATAGGAGTGGCTCGCCGGGTCGTCCGGTGCGTATGCCTCGGTCTCGACGACGACGCCTCCGACGCCGTCCACGAGGAAGGTCGCTCCCACGAGCTCTCGTGCGACGACATGGACGTCCCGCGCGAAGAACGCGGTCGAGAGACGTGGGGTCAGAAGAGCTGTTCGGTCTCGGACGACTTGGCGGTAGCCGCGAGCACCTTCCGGGCCCGCCGACCGAGGTCGCCGAGATCGACCCGCCCCTCCTCGGCGGCCGACGCGAGGCGCTCCGCAAGCTCGAGGGCCTCGTCGAGGATCGCCGAGTCGCCGCCCTCGTGACCCATGTCGTGCAGGATCGTCCGTTCGGTGCGGGACGCGACGACAGGCCCCTCGACGCCCTCCACCCAGACCCGGGTGCGGCGCCCTCCTCCCCGGTCGTCGCCGACGATCGGCTCGAGCGCGTAGATCTTGTCGGCGCGCGCGTACTTGCCGAACCCCAGGAAGACCATCCGGGTCGTGGTCATCGCCGGGAGTATGCCGAGGCTAGCCGTCTGGTCGGAGATCAGGCGACCAGAAGGCGGACGAGGACGCCGTCGAGTCGCGCCAGGTCTCGAACCGCCCTCGGAGACAGCGCGGGCACGGCGTGCTCGAGCGAGTCGAGGACGGTGAGCCTCGCGCTCGCGCACGCCTCTGCGAACGAGGTCGCATCGGCCAGGATGATGTACTTGTCCCGGCGCGCGACGACCAGCTCGACCGGCGCTCCGATGCGGTGGGCCACGGAGATCGGAGTGATGGCGTCGATGGCAGTTCGAACCTCCTCCGGAAGCGCGGCGAAGTGCTCGTCGAAGAGACGCGGATCCTCGTTTGCGAGCAACGCGACAGTTGCTTGTGCGGAGGCTTCGAGCGCCTCGCTGGGCCACTCCCGCAGGCAGGACAGGGGGTCGGATCCGTAGTCGTCGAGCGCAAGCAGGCGAGAGCGAAGCGCCGTGCGATCCTCTCCCGGAGCCAGACAGGCGACGACCGACCGCGCGACCACGAGCTTGAAGAAGTCACCGGAGGAGAACGGCACAAGCACGTCTCCGTCTCGATAGACGCCGGTCGTGACGACGCGAATCGCCCCCTGCACGTCGCACAGCGGGGCGAGTACGACGACGATGGACACCTTCTCCGCGACGGTCGGGTCAGCCGCGGTCCTGAGGGCGAGCGATCCGCCACCCGAGACGCCGACGAGCGAGACCCCACCCCAAGCCGCGTCAGTCCTCGACAGCGCCGCTTCGACTGCCACGCGTGCCTGGTCCACGGCCGCCGGTGTCAGCTCACCCGCGGCAAGGCCGACAGGCTCCGCGACGATCGCGAGATTGCCCGTGGCCGCGAGGCCACGACCGATCCCGAGAAACGCGGGATGGCTGCGTCCCAGCCTGGTGACGCCGGGAAAGACGACATGTACCGGCCACGGGCCTGCACCCTGCCCCGGCCGGAAGACGATGGCGGGCACGCCGCCGAGCGAAATGTGGTCCTCGCGCACCCTGCCGGCAATCACGCGGGCGACCTTCCCGAGCACTTGGCCCTCGTAGGCGGCGGCGATACCGACCGGCACTCGGGCCTGCGCGCGACCGAGGGCGAGCCAGCCGGTAGCCCCTCTTCTCACACCTCGAGCGCGGCCCGCAGCGTCGCGGCGACGTAGACCTGATCCTCCTCGTCGAGCAACGCGTGAAAGGGAAGCGCGAGCGTGCGCGAGCTTACGTCCTCGGCGACCGGACAGAGGCCTGCGCGAAAGCCATACCGCTCCTGCATGTACGGCTGGAGGTGGACGCAGGGAACGTACTCGGCGGTGGCGATACCGCGGGCGCGTAGCTCTTCCATCACACGCGGACGCTCGACGGGCGCGTCCAGGGCAATGACGTACACGAACCACGAACGGCGATGCTCGCCGTCGTCGGCCGCCAGGGTCGTAACCCGCTCGACGCCTGCGAGCAGCTCGTCGTAGCGCTCGGCAACACCGCGTCGGAGCTCGAGGATCCGGTCGAGCTTCTCGAGCTGTCCGACGCCGATCGCGGCCTGGATGTCCGTCCAGCGGTAGTTGAATCCCAGCCGCACGTGGTTGAACCAACCGCCGGCGTCGTACGAGCGTCCCTGATTTCTGAGGCTCACAAGGAGGCGATGCTCCTCCTCCGAGTGCGTCGTGACGACCCCGCCTTCGCCGGTCGTCATCTGCTTGTTGGGGTAGAAGCCGAAGACCGCGGACGATCCATGTGAGCCGATCGGCCGCCCCTTGTACTCGGCTCCCAGCGCCTCGGCGGCGTCTTCGACGAGAACGAGGCCATTGCGGTCTGCGATCGCGCGCAGCTCGTCGAGCTCGCACGGGTACCCGAACATGTCAACGGCCACGATTCCTCGCGTTCGCGGCGTGATCGCGGCTTCGACAGCGACAGGATCCAGGTTGAGGGTACGCGGGTCGATGTCCGCGAAGACCGGCGTCGCTCCTTCGAGGATGAAGCAGTTGGCGGAGGCGACGAACGAGATCGGGGACGTGATCACCTCGTCCCCCGGACCGAAGCCCGCTATGTGGCAGAGAAGATGCAGCCCCGCGGTCCCGCTCGAGACCGCGGCTGCGTACGGAGCCTCGACGGCTTCCGCGAACGCTTCCTCGAAGCGGTCGATCGTGGGACCGAGCGAGAGACGCCCCGACCGCAGGACGTCGAGGACGAGCTGCTCCTCCCGCTCGTCGAGCCAGGGGCTCGAGAGCGGGACGGTTCGAGTCACGCTCACGAGCCGGACTCCGGCCCGCGAGGGGGGAGGGGCGTGGTGAAGCGGGAGGTTCCCCACGCTCTCAAGAGGAAGGGGGCACGCGGGGGAAGCATGGTTTCCCCCGCGACCGCGAGCCGTAGGCGAGCGGTGCTCAAACTTCCGCTGCCGCGCGCGACACCTCGACGACGTCGAGCCAGTCGCTCCAGCGCTGATCCCTGCCCTGGACGGCCTCCAGGTATGCCTTCTGCACCTCGAGCGTGATCGGCCCGACACCGATCGGCCTGCCGTCGACTTCTCGGATCGGCGCAACCTCGGTTGCGGTCCCGACCATGAACACCTCGTCGGCGAGGTAGAGATCGGTGCGGATGAGCAGGGCTTCCTCGACCGGGTAGCCGAGAACGCGCGCGATGTTGATGATCGTGTCCCGCGTGATGCCGGGAAGGATCGACATGGAGAGCGGCGGGGTCAGGAGCCGGCCGTTCTTGACGACGAAGATGTTCTCGCCCGGGCCGTCGGCGACGTAGCCGTCGCGCGTGAGCATGATCGCCTCGTCGTAGCCGGCTCGGCGCGCCTCGGTCGTGGCAAGCATCGAATTCAGATAGATCCCGGTTGCCTTCGCGACGTGCGGGATCACGTTCGGGCCGACCCGCTCCCAGCTCGAGACCATCGCGGAGATCCCGGTCTTCTGCCCGTCCTCTCCGAGATACGCGCCCCATGGGAAGCTGACGATCGCGACGTCGACGGGATTCCCGGCGGCGGCGACGCCGAGCTCGCCGTAGCCGTAGAACGCGATCGGGCGGATGTAACAGGAAGGCAGGCCGTTCGCCGCAACGAGCTCGTGCGTCGCGGCACGGAGCTCCGCCGTCGAGTACGGCAGAGCCATGAAGAGCACCTTCGCCGAGTCCTGGAGGCGCTGCAGGTGATCCTGCAGCCGAAAGACGGCCGGGCCCTTCTCGGTCTCGTAGCAGCGGATACCCTCGAAGACGCCGGACCCGTAGTGAAGCCCGTGGACGCCGACGTGGACCTTCGCATCGGCCCAGTCGACGAGCTCCCCGTTCATCCAGATCTTGTCGGTCTCTTGCATCGAGTCAGCGCTCCCCTTCTCCAGGTTCTCCGGGCAAATCGTAGTCCTTGACGACGTCGGTTGGGCGTGCGCGAGTGAGTCTGACGAGCTCGGCCGGCGCGAGGCCGACCAGATGGGTCGGCGAACCGGATCCCGCCCAGACGAGAGGATGCCGGAGCAGCGTCCGCTCGATCAGGACCGACTCCACCCGCGGAAGCGGGAACGGCGCCACAGCGCCCGGAGCGAACCCCGTCGCCTGCTGGACCTCTGCGGCGGAAGCCACGCGTGCAGACTCGGATCCTGCAGCACGGGCGATCTTGTCGAGATCGCCGCGCCGGTCGCCGGGGACGAGCGCGAGGACGGGCCCGGATTCGCTCATCAGGACGAGCGACTTCACGATCTGATCGAGCTCGCAGCCGACCGCCGCAGCCGCCTCTTCAGCGGTGGGCGTACCCTCGACGAACTCCTCGATGCGAGCCTCGGCTCCGGCCTGGCGCAAGAAGGATGAAACCCGTTCCACGGGCTCCGGCCAGGCCGCTACCACGAATGGAATCCTAGATGCTTGACCGGGAATTGACGCGCAGCCGGGAGCGGTCACGACCAAGTCGGGCCACGCACTGGCGATCCGGCGCCGTGTCGTGGCCGTCATCCGTCCCCGCCGTGAATTCCCGATCAAGCATTTGGTCGGCGGCGAAAGAACTACGCGAGGACGATGAAGTGCGCGTCGTCGAACCCCGAAGCGCCGACGCGCTCGACGAGCTCCGGTGGAGGCGCGCTGTCGATCGAGAAGGCCATCAGGGCCTTCCCTCCCTCTTTCGTACGCGAGACCGCCATGTTCGCGATGTTGACGCTGGCTTCTCCGAACATCGTCCCCACTCGACCGATCACGCCGGGCACGTCGTCGTACACGAGGAACGCCATGCGCGGCGCGAGCTCGATATCGATCGCGAACCCGAGCGCGCCGGCCAGGAAGAGCCGAGGCTCCGGTCCGATCGTCGTCCCGGAGACCTCGATCTCCTCCCCTTCTCCGGAGACGACGACGCGAACGAGGTTCGTGTAGTGCTGCGACGCTGCGAAGCGCTGCTCGGACACGTCGAGACCCCTCTCCGCCGCGATCACGGGCGCGTTCACGTAGTTCACGGTCTGATCGACGCGGTCCTGGAACACGCCGTTCAGCGCGGCGACCGTGAGGAGGCGGGTGTCGTACTCCGAGAGCGGCCCGTGGGCCGCGACGACGATGCGGGCCGGCCGGACCCCTGCGAGCGCCGTCGCAAGGCGCCCGAGTCTCGCGGCGAGCGGGATGAACGGGCCGAGCACTTCCAGATCCGCCTGCTCGACGACAGGGATGTTCACCGCCGTCTGGACGAGCTCGCCGTCGAGCGCAGCCGCCACCTGCTCGGCGATGATCAGCCCCGCCCGGTCCTGCGCCTCCGTGGTCGAGCCGGCCAGATGCGGGGTGACGACGACCTGCTCGAGCTCGAGCAGCGGCCCCGAGTACGGTTCCGACTCGAACACGTCGAGCCCCGCACCGGCGACCTTCCCGGAGCGGAGAGCGTCGGCCAGGGCGCCCTCGTCGATCAAGCCGCCGCGGGCAGCGTTCACGATCCGGACGCCGTCCCGCATCTGGTCGAACGAGGCGGCCCCGAGCAGCCCTCTCGTCTGCTCGTTGAGCGGGAGATGGAGGGTGATGACATCCGACTTCGCGTAGACATCCTCGGGGGTGAGCGCCGACTCGACTCCCAGCTCGCGGAAGCGTTCGAGCTTCACGTACGGGTCGTAGGCCACGACTCGCATTCCGAGTCCGAGTGCGCGCCGCGCCACCTGCCAGCCGATCCGGCCGAGTCCCAGCACCCCGAGGGTCTTCCCGGAGAGCTCGATTCCTGCGAATCGCCCCCGCTCCCACTTGCCTGCAACGAGCGCCGCATGCGCCTGCGGAACATTCCGGGCGACTGCCAGCAGCAGGGCGATGGTGTGCTCAGCCGCCGACACGACGGTGGCTTCCGGTGCGTTCGCCACCACGATCCCCCGCCGTGTCGCCGCGTCGACGTCGACGTTGTCGATCCCGACGCCGGCGCGGCCGATCACCTTCAGCCGGCTCGCCCGGGCGATGAGCTCCGCGTCGAGGCTCGTCCCGGAGCGAACGACGATCGCGTCGAACTCGCCGATGATGTCCACGAGCTCGGACTCGGTGTCCTCGACGACGTCGAAGCGACTCCGCAGGAGCTCGAGCCCGGACTCGGCGATCGGCTCCCGGATCAGGACGCGCGGCTGCGACTTAGACACGGAGGGCTTCGTGATACGCGTCGAGCGCGCGCGCGACGGCGACACCGCGCTCGACGTCCGCACCGCGCTCGACGAGGAGCACCTCGACGGCTGCCAGCGCAGTCGTGATGTCGAAGACGTCGTAGTAGCCGATGTGGCCGATCCTGAACATGCGAGCGCCGAGCTCGCCGTGGCCTCCCGCGACCGTGATCCCGAAGCGTTCTCGGAGGGCCAGGACGAGCTCGCGAGCGTCCACGCCGTCCGGAGTGAGGATCGCCGTGACGATCGCAGAGCGTTCCTCGTCCGGCGAGAAGAGGGTCAAGCCCATCGCCTTCACGCCCTCGCGACACGCACGGGCGAGCGCGGCGTGGCGCGCGAACGCGGCCTCGAGACCCTCCTCGAGCAGCAGTTCGAGCGCCTTGTCGAGGGAGACGACGAGGGACACGGCCGGGGTGAACGGCGTGGTGCCAGTCTCGAGCGCCGCGCGCAGCTTCGTCCAGTCGAAGTAGACGCGAGGAGTCGTCGTACGCGCGCTGCGCGCCCAGGCGGCCGGAGAGACAGTCGTGAGCGACAGCCCGGGAGGGGTCATCAATGCCTTCTGCGACCCGGCGACCACGACGTCGATGCCCCACTGATCGGTCTCGAGCGGAACCGCGCCGAGGCTCGAGACCGCGTCGACCACGGTGAGCGCGCCGGCTTCGCGCGCAGCCTGGGCGAGTGCCTGAACGTCAGCGACGACGCCGGTCGACGTCTCGGAATGGACGAGGAACACGACCTCGGCTTCGGTCTCGTCGACTCGCGCGCGGAGATCGTCGGGGCGCGGGGTCTCGCCCCACGAGTAGCGAAGTTCCTGGACGTCGGCGCCGTAGGCTGTAGCCGTGGCTGCCCAGCGCTCGCCGAACTCCCCGGCGGACACGGCCAGCACCCGCTCGCCGGGCGACAGGAGGTTCACGACCGCCGACTCGAATGCCCCCGACCCGGACGCAGTGAAGACGAGCACGTCGTTCTGCGTTCGGCACACCTCCTGCAGCCGGTCGAGCACGCGCAGCATCAGCGCGCGGAAGTCCGGCCCACGGTGGTGAAGGACGGGCTCGGCCCCCGCGGCAAGCACCTCGGGCGGGACGGGTGTCGGCCCCGGCGCCATCAGGTAGCGCTTCCGTGCCATCGCGCCTGAGCCTAGCGCCCGCCGTCCGTCGGCTGGACGCATCGTCGCGTTGTCCGTCTGCTGCATGGAGTTCCCGTGCGCTAGCTCGTGTGGCGAGGTCAGCCCGTCGTAGAGCGGCCGCAAGCCGGAAGTAGAGTCCTCGGAGGCGTGGAGGCCCTCCTCGCATTCGGCGCGACGCTCGTCTCCGTGCGGCTTTCGGCGGAGCTCGCGCGCCGCTTCCGCAGGCGCCGTGCCTCCGAGCTCCTGGCCTGGGCTGCAGCCCTGGCTGCGTTTGCCGTGGCGGCGGGGGCACTTGCCTGGAGCGCGGCGGCAGGATGGAGCGAGCCCGCCTTCCGCGTCTACTACCTCGGTGGTGCGCTCCTGACCGCGCCTCTGCTCGGAGCGGGATCGCTGCTCCTCGTCGGCCGGCGCTGGGCAGCACCTCTGGCGCTCGTGTACTCGGGGCTCGCCGTCGGGGTCGCACTGGCCGTTCCGCTCGAGGCCAGCCCGTCGGGCGGCGACGTGCCCGAGGCGCAGGACGTGCTCGACCTCTGGCCTGCGCGCGTCCTCGCGATCGCCGGGAACTCGCTCGGCACGCTCGCCGTCGTCTTGATCGCCCTCGCGACCATCCGCAGCCGGCCGCTCGGGAACGCACTCATCCTCGCCGGAGTCGGCGTCGCGGCGCTCGGGAGCGGGCTCGCGGGGCTCGGAGTAGGTGCGCTCGCACCGATCCTCTTCGTCAGCGTCCTGCTCCTCTACGCCGGCTTCGTCGCGCCTACTCGTCGTCCCTGAGACGGGCGGGGCCGTCGGGAGCCTCGTCGCGCCGGACCCGCCGCTCCCTGAGCCAGACCGCGATCAGGACCGCGGCGACCGTCAGAAAGAGGAGCACCTCCACGATCGCCCCGACGAGGCCTCCGTGGGCGACTAGCCCTGAGAGAGGAGCCACAGCCCGCCCACGGTGTACAGGACCATCAATCCGAGCATCGGATACTGGGAGCGTAGAGCGTCTCTCCGGCTCACGAACAGCGAGACCGCGCGATCGTGCGCGATCGCGAGCCCGGCCACGTGCCCGACGACGAGCGCTCCGGCCTGGACGTACCACACGGTTTCGGGAGAGACGGCGGCCAGGTTGGGCGCGAAGTCGACGGACCCGAAGAGGTCCCAGCCGCGGCCGAAGGGATCGGAGACGAGCGAGTAGATGAACTGTCCCTGGATGACGAAGAGCGAGAAGTAGTGGGCGACGAGATAGGCGAACGCGATCGGCACCAGCGGGAGTACGAAGTCCGAGACGAGTGAGCGAGGCGCGTGCACGAGCAGGCGCGCGCTCTGCACCGCGAGGAGATACGTGCCGACGACTACGCCGACGAAGACCAGAAGCCCCACCATATTGACGAACGTCGTCGCGAGATCCACGACCCACTGTGGTTGGTCCGAGACGTTGGCACGGACGTCTGCCAGCACGTCTTGCCAGGCGGACGTCCTGCCGAAGCCGTCGAAGCTGGTCGAGCCCAGCATCACGGCGACGAAGACGAGCGTCCCGTGCACGCGGTCGACCCCCGCGAGCCCGGTGAAGGGCCAGCGCACCACGATCGCACCGTCTCGTCGCGCGAAGGGCGCGATCCGCGCCAGCAACGAGAACGCGACCGCGAACCCTTCACCGCCTTTGGTCCAGGAGTCGCGGCCGAACACGGCCATCCCCGCCAGCGCCCAGTAGGTGTAGAGCGCGACCGCGACGCCGAGCGTGCGCGGGTACGCCGGCCTCGGATGCGCGAGCTCGAGCGCGACGAACGCGAAGAGCGCCACCGCCGCCGGATATCTCCCGTACCGCCACTCCGAGTCGAGCACGGGCGCCGCCTTCCGCCCCGTGCGCTCGATCGCCCACACCGTCGCGTCCGCGATCGCCCTCCACGGGCTGAGGACACGCCAGACATCGCCGAACGACACTGACAGGAGCGGGATCCCGAGCCAGAAGATCACGAAGACGAACGTCGGGGCGAAATTGAGAAGCTCGAGCGAGGTTCCGAAGAGCGCCGTGGCCAGCGTGAGCAGAAGCAACCCGACCGAGACCAGACCGAGAACGAAGCGCAGCGCACGGGAGCAGACCACGGTCGCAATCGCGCGCGGCAGGAATCGCCCCTTCTGCTTTGCCTCGAGGAGCGGCCGGCGCCAGAGCACCCCGAGCAGGACGAAGGAAACGACGAGGACGATCGCGGCAGTCGGATAGAAGACCGACTCGGGAACCGGGAGGTCGCGCACGCCTCCGATCCCGTGGGCGAGTTGGGTCACGGCTGGACGGTCAGGTCCGCGATCTGAACTCCTCGATCCTCGAGCTCCACCTCGAAGCGACCGGGCACGGTCGCCCTGAACCGGATCCGTGCGGTCCCCCCCGCGGCGACGTCTCGCATGATGTCGTAGCCGTGGAGGTGCACGTGATCAGCGACATCGGAGGTCACGACGATGACGACGCGGTCTCCCCTGTCCACCGTCCTACGGACGATGCCGCCCTCGGGGACGCCGCCGACGACACGTACTCGGACGAACGCGGGCGGCTCGACTGCGGGCGTGGTTTGTGTCGTCGTGGTGGTAGTGGTCGTCGTGTCGGTCGTCGTCGGGATGGTGGGCAGCGTCTGCGTATCGGTCGTTTCGGCGTCGTCGTCACCGCCGCACGACGCGAGCCCGAATCCGGCCAGCAGGAGAGCCGCAGCGGCGAGAAGAACCGCTGGAAGCCGCCGTCGCATGCGGAAACTGTACTCAGCCCCGGCGACAAAACGTGTTAGCGCAGTGCAGCCCGCGCGACGGGCGCCCAGCGCACCGAGAATTCCGGATTGAGCTCGAGCGCGCGCTGATACCAGTCCTGCATCGCCGCGCGATCGCCCCCACACCCCGCCGTGTACCCGCGGTGGAAGTACAGGAGCGGGTCCTTGGTGCCGAGGCGCAACGCGCGCTCGGCCAGGGGAAGCGCGTCAGCGCACCGGCCCGCCCGCGCGAGCGCCCAGCCGAGAGCGTCGTCGCCGTAGATGGACGGTCGCGCTGCACGTGCCTGCCGTGCGAGGCGCACCGTCTCCGCCGGCCGAATCCGGTAATCGGCCCTGTAGACGGCGGACTCGAGATCGACCTGGACGCCGTTCGAAGCCAGCAGCCGGTCGATGACCGCGATCGTGGAGCGCTGCCTTCGGGCCTCGGCGTGCCGTCCCACCCGGTCGAGAAGCTCCGCGTAGAGCGCGACGGCTTCCTGGGTCGGAATCGCTTCCGCGGCATGCCGCGCCTCTGGGAGCGCACGCTCGATCCGCCCGCGGGCCGCTTCGATCCGCGTGACCTCGAGCCGCGCCGCGGGGTACCCAGGCAGAGCACGAAGGGCGCTCCGTACGCGCGTCGCTGCGGCCTCCGTCCGCCCGAGCCCGAGCTCGAGCTTGGCGATTTCGACGAGCGCGTACGCCGAAGGCTCGCGCTGGCCCGCTGCGGCGTCGAGCGCGAGCCGCATGGCCGCGAGCGCGCCGACCGGGTCTCCGGTCAGCTCCCGCGCGTAGGCCACGCGGGCGTACGAGGCAAGCCCGGGGCGAAGCGTCACCATCCGTTGGAAGGCAGCGAACGCCTCCTCGTAGCGTCCGAGCTCGATGAGTGCATCGCCGATGACTCCGTAGGGTCGCCCTGAGCCCGGCAGGAGCGGCCGCGCCCGTCGACCGTACGCGAGGGCCTGGCGAAACTCGTGCCTGATGAGGGCGAGCGAGCCCAGCCCGAGCACTGCGTCGGGATTTCGTGCCTGTACGCGCAATGCCTTGCGCAGCGCCGCGTCCGAGCGTGGCAGGTAGGAGGGATCCGAGGTTTCGCGCCAGCGAAGCTGATACGCGAATCCGAGCTGAGTGAGGAGGCCGGCGTCGCCGGGTCGAGCCTGAACCTGCGCCTCGAGCCCCGAGACGCCGGCCGCCGTGATGCCACCCGCCGCGCCCCCGAGCGTCTGCTCCGCGAGCAGACGAGGAGTCGCGGTGGGGAGCCCTGCGGACGGAGACTCGCCGAAAACACCGCCGACAAGAGCTCCGAGAGCGAGCGCCACCGCAACAGCGCCTCCCACGAGCAGCGTCGTCTTGCGTGTCATGCCGAGTCCTCCTCCGAGAACCTCACGCCCTGGTTCGGCACGCGGCCCGATCCGGTTCGGATCGGCTACGTTCCCGGCAGCCGACGCTGACCTGAGGAGAGGCCATGGAGCTCGAGAGCGAGATCGTCTGGATCACGACGCGGAGGATCAAGCCCGGCACGTACGAGGAGTTCCGCAAGGCCTGGCGTCCGAACGAGTTCCCGGAGGGCATGCTCCGTGCCTACTCGTGCTATTCGGAGGAGCGCAACGAGATCGTGGGCATCTCGACCTGGGACTCGCTCGAGTCCCGCGAGCGCTACCGGCTCTCGCGGGTGGAGGAAGAGCGGCGCCAGGCGATGACGCCCTTCGTCGAGGCCGAGAGCTCGGGCCTCTACGTCGGCCGCGAGCTTCGGATTCGCCACTAGGGAGGAGCGGCCTGGCGTCTTCCCCCCGAGTTCAGAGAAAGCGAAGCTCGACGATGCGCGCCTCGTCCACGCGGAGGATCTCCACCTCGTGGCCGTCGACGGAGACGACCTCACCCACGTCTGGAAGGCGTCCAAGCTGCTCGAGCACGTGTCCCCCTAGCGTCGCCTCGGGCGCGTCCGGAAACTCGAGCTCGAGCTCCTCCTCGATCAACCGCAGCGGTGCGAGGCCACTGACGCGGACCTGCCCGTTCTCGCGCACGATCAAGGCCTCCCGCATGGGATCGAACTCGTCTTCGATGTCCCCCACGATTTCCTCGAGAATGTCCTCCATCGAGACGAGACCCACGGTCGTGCCGAGCTCGTCGACGACGAGCGCGATATGGCTACGTGCGGTGCGGAGGGTCGTGAGCAGCTCGTCGATCAGGATCGACTCCGAGACGCGCCGCAGCGGACGAGAGATCGCCTGCAGATCTGTGCGTTTCCCCTCAAGAACCGCCTCGAGCAAGTCCTTCGCGTTGACGAGGCCAACCGCTCCGTCGAGGCCCACGTCCGGTGGGCACAGGGGTAGTCGCGTATGGCCGCTCGCCGTGGCGACGTGCGCGGCGTCCTCGATCGACTGATCCGTCGTCACGTACCGGATCTCACTTCGGGGCACCATGACCTGGCGGGCACGGAGGTCGCCGAAGGAGAACACCCTCTCGGCGTACTCGCTCTCGTCGAGGTTGATGAGACCCTCGCTGACGCTCTGCCGGAGAAGCAGCCGCAGCTCGTCCTCGGTGTGCGGGGTGTGCCCGACCTCGCTCGCCGGCGGGACGCCGAACGGCTTGAGGACGAGGTTTCCCATCCAGTTGAATACGTCGACGAGAGGCTTGGTCGAGAGGTAAAAGGCCCGCATCGGAGGAGCGACGACGAGGGCAGTGGAGACGTTGCGCGCGATCGCCAGGCTCTTGGGAGAGAGCTCGCCGAAGACGACGTGCAGGAACGTGACGATCCCGAAGGCGAACGCAAACGAAAGCACGTACGCGAGCGTCTCTGCGGAACCGGCGAGCGGGTCCACGACAGGCTCGAGCAACGCCTCGAACGCCGGCTTGGAGACGAAGCCGAGACCGATGCTCGCCATGGTGATCCCGAGCTGGCACGCAGCCAGATAGGCGTCGAGGTGGTCGACCGCATGGCGGAGCGAGCGGACGCCCGGCCGTCCGGCCTCCTCGAGCTCTCGCACCTGCGTCGGCCGCATGCGGGCGAGTGCGAACTCCGTAGCGACGAAGAAGCCGTTCGCAGCGACGAGCACGAATGCCGAGATGATCCCGAGGATCATCTCGGCGCCACCCGCGTACTTGGGGGGTCGCCCTCCACGAGAGGGTTTAGTCTAGCCTAAATCTAAAAGGGAGTGGCGCTAAACCTCGGCGCCGTCGAGCTTCGCGCGGACGAGCTCGGAGACGACGCGGGGGTTCGCCTTGCCGCCCGTCTCCTTCAGCACCTGGCCGACGAAGAAGCCGAGCAGGCCCTCCTTGCCGTTTCGGTAGGCCTCGACCTGGCCGGGGCTCGCCTCCAGGATGCGAGCGATGACCGGCTCGAGCTCGGCTTCGTCGGACACGGCCTCCTGAGCGAGGTAGGGGTCGGCGGAGAATCCTGCCTCGCCGAGCTTCGAGATTGCCTCGTCGAAGGCGGCGCGTGGGATGCGATCGCGCGCCTCGACGAGGCGTGCGAGCTCTTTGGCCGGCACCACGCCCGGATCCAGGCCCGCGCCGACGACGGTGTTCGCGATCACGTTCGCGGAGGCGACCTTCTCTGCGCCCGCGGCAACCGTCTCCTGCCAGAGCCCGTCGAGCCCGCCGGTCACCAGTACCGATGCGCGCTCGAGGTCGAGCTCCGCCTCGAGCCGGCGGATGCGCGCAGCCGGGAGCTCCGGTAGCTCGGAGCGCAGCCGCTCGGTGAGGTCCGCGGGCGGCTCGACCGGAACCAGGTCGGGCTCGGGGAAGTAGCGGTAATCGTCCGCCTCCTCTTTCGCGCGATGCGGCGTCAGCGCGCCCGTCCCGGCATCGAAGTCGTACGTCTCCTGCCTGACCTCCCCTCCCGAGTCCCAGACCTCGATCTGGCGTGCGATCTCGGCGTCGATTCCGCGTGCGACGAAGCTGAACGAGTTCATGTTCTTGAGCTCGGTTCGCGTGCGCAGCTCGGTCGACCCGGCCGGACGAACGGAGACATTGGCATCCACGCGCAACGTCCCTTTCTCCATTTCCGCATCCGAGATCCCGAGCTCCACGATGGTCTGGCGCAGGAGCTGCAGAAAGCGTTTGGCCTCGTCCGCCGAACCGATGTCCGGCGCCGTCACGATCTCGACGAGCGGCGTCCCGCAACGGTTGAAGTCGACGAGCGAGTAGTCGGCGCCGCGGATCCGTCCCGTTCCCCCGCCGACGTGGACGGTCTTCGCAGCATCCTCTTCCAGGTGCGCACGGACGATCCCGATCGTATGGTCGCCGTCCGCAGCAGGTACTAACACTTTACCGTTTGTGCAAAATGGAAGATCATACTGCGAAATCTGATAACCCTTGGGATTGTCGAAGTAGAAGTAGTTCTTGCGCGAGAAGACTGCGTGCTCCGCGACCTGGCACCCGAGCGCGAGCCCGAGCTTGATCGTCCACTCGACCGCCGTTCGGTTCACGACGGGCAGCGCTCCGGGGAAGGCGAGGCAGACAGGACAGGTCTGCGTGTTCTCGGGCGCGCCGAACCCGACCGGGCAGCGGCAGAACATCTTCGTCCGCGTCTTCAGGTGGACGTGCACCTCGAGCCCGATCACCGGCTCCCAGGTCACGAGCGCCACCTCGCGGGCACGGTGTCGAACGCGAGCGCCTGTTCGAGCGCATGACCGACGCGAAAGAGGAGGTTCTCCCCGAACTGGGGGCCGATCAGCTGGACGCCGACCGGAAGGCCCTCCGCAAGCCCGCACGGGATCGACAGCCCGGGAAGGCCTGCGAGGCAGGAGGGAATCGTGAGGAGATCGCTGGCGTACATCGCGAGCGGGTCGGCCGCACGCTCGCCGATCTCGAATGCCACCGTCGGGGAGGTCGGTGAGACGAGGAGGTCGAACTGCTCGAGCGCGTCCCGATGCTCCTGGATGATGAGCGTCCGCACTCTCTGCGCCTGCCCGTAGAACGCGTCGTAGTAGCCGGCCGAGAGCGCATACGTGCCGAGCATGATGCGGCGCTTGGGCTCGGTGCCGAAGCCCTCGTCGCGGGTCCGGTCGACCATCTCCTGGTAGCTCGACCCGTTCGCCCGCGGCCCGTAGCGGACGCCGTCGTAGCGCGCCAGGTTCGAGGATGCCTCGGCGGGCGCAATCAGGTAGTAGCACGGCAACCCGTACCGAACCGAGCGCGGGAGCGAGCACTCCCCCACCTCCGCACCGAGCTCCTCGGCGAGCTCGATCGCCCGCGCGACTGCCTCCTTCACACCCGGCTCGATGCCCTCTGCCTCGTTCAGCTCGGTCGGCACGCCGACACGCACGCCCGCGAGCGAGTCGCCCTCCGGGAGCTGGACGGCGTGCGGCAGCTCGGCGGTCGTGGAGTCACGAGGATCACGCCCGGCGATGATCGAGTACAGGAGCGCGACGTCACGCACGGTCTTGGCGACCGGGCCAACCTGGTCGAGGCTCGACGCGAAGGCGACGACGCCGTAGCGGGAGACGCTTCCGTAAGTCGGCCGCAGGCCGACGTTCCCGCACAGCGCGGAGGGCTGCTTGATCGAGCCGCCCGTGTCGGAGCCGAGCGCCCAGGGTGTGAGCCCGGCCGTTACCGCTGCTGCAGAGCCGCCGCCCGACCCGCCAGGGACGCGCGCAGGATCCCACGGATTGCGGGAAGGACCGTAGGCCGAGTTCTCGGTGGACGAGCCCATGGCGAACTCGTCGGTGTTGGTCTTGCCGAGCAGCTGGAGCCCGGCCCCCTTCACCCGCGACGCCACGGTCGCGTCGAAGACAGGGACATACCCCGCGAGGATGTGCGAGCCCGCCGTCGTCTCCACGCCCTTCGTCGAGATGACGTCCTTGAGCGCGATCGGCACGCCCTCGCCGTCGCTCTCCACGATGCGCAGGAAGCAATGCAGCTCCCCGTCCCGCTCCTCGATCGCGTCGATGTAGGCAGCGCGGAGCTCGGCGCCCGTGAGCTCGCCGCGAGCGAGGAGGCCGGTCGCCTCCTCGGCCGTCAGGCGAAGCGTGTCGACTACTCGCGCCACGGGGGTACTCGGAAGAGCCCGCGCTCGGCCACGGGCGCATTGGCCAGCACGTCCTCGAGAGGAAGCGAATCCTGAGGGACGTCCTCGTCCCAGACGTTCACGAGATCGAGCGGATGCGAGGTCGGCGCCACGTCCGCGAGGTCGAGCTCGGCGACGATGCCGACGGCGTCGAGGATCTTGCCGAGCTCGCCCGTGAGCTGCTCGATCTCGGCGTCGGTCAGCGCAAGCTGGGCCAGCTTCGCGACGTGGAGCACCTCTTCTCTCGATATCGCCATTGGACTCTGCGTTGGGGTCAGGCTTTTAGCCTGACGCCAACTCCGTCTCCCTTCCTCTCAAACGAACGGGCTCCCTTTCGGGAGCCCGCCGCACCTTCGATACGAGTCCGGTCAGCGTCAGCTCATTGCTGCCGTGACGTTCGCGGCCTGGGCACCCTTGGGCCCCTGGACGACCTCGAACTCCACACGTTGGCCTTCGGTGAGGGTCTTGAAGCCGTCCATCGTGATCGCGGAGAAGTGGACGAACACGTCGTCGCCTCCCTCGCGCTCGATGAAGCCGTAGCCCTTCTCGTTCGAAAACCACTTGACGGTGCCCTGCTCCACTTACGTCCTCCTACAGCGATGACGCCGGCCCGCGCTGCAGCCGACGCCGATGGATTGAACGCGTCGAACGGTAGCGCCTACGTGCCTGGGACCGCAACCCCAGAACTATGCAGCTCGCGCCGATGTTGGGCCGCTGTGAGGGTATTGCGCAGAAGCATCGCGATCGTCATCGGCCCGACGCTCCCGGGCACGGGCGTCAGGAAGCCGGCCACGTCGGCCACGTTCTTCTCGACATCTCCCGCGAGACCGCCCTCCGTTCGGTTCATGGCGACGTCGACGACGACGGCTCCCGGCTTGACCATATCCTTGGTCACGAGGCCCGGCCGGCCCACGGCCGCGACGAGGATGTCCGCGCGGCGCGTGTGCTCCGGCAGGTCTGTCGTGCGCGAGTGGCAGATGGTCACAGTCGCGTGCTCGGCGAGCAGCAGCATCGCGATCGGCTTCCCGACGATCTCGCTCCGCCCGATCACCACCGCGTCCTTGCCCTTCGGCTCGATCTCGTACTCGGCCAGCAGAGCCATGATGCCGAGCGGCGTCGCGGGCACGAGGAGCGGATCGCCCTGGTACAGCCGGCCCGCGTTCAAGGGATGGAACCCGTCCACGTCCTTCCTCGGATCGACTGCGAGGGTGACCTTCGTCTCGTCCATGTGCTCCGGGAGCGGAAGCTGAACGAGGATCCCGTCGACGCCGTCGTCCGCGTTGAGCTCGTCGAGGAGGTCCAGCACCTCGCTCTCGCGCGTCGCCGCCGGGAAGCGGTGGTCCCGCGACTCGATTCCGGCCTGGGCGCACGCCTCGTGCTTCCTCGAGACGTAGATGTGCGAGGCCGGATCGTCTCCGACGAGCACCGTCGCAAGGCACACGGGGCCGCCGAACGCCTTCACCTCTTCCGCGATTCCGGCTCGCAGCTTCTGGGCGAGCGCCTTTCCGTCCATGAGCACTGCGGTCACGGATCTGAACCCTACTGAGCAGCAGGGAGGGGTAGCGTAGCCCGGCGTGATCGAGTCCTTTCTCCGGCGCCTCCTTCGCACGCCACGAGCCGACGTGTGGCGCAGCTGGTACCGCCCGTACGACGAGAACCCGTTCGGGGTCGATCCGGCGACCGTTTCCCGCGAGCGATTCCTGGATCTGGCCGCACGCGCACGCGCGAGCCGGAACGAGTCCCTCTTGGCTGCGCTGCGCGCGCGTTTCGGAAACCTCCCCGACGCAGAGTTCGTGGACGAGCTCGCACTCGCGACCCAGGTCGTGCCGAAGGACGAGGAGCTCGACTGGAGCCACGGCTTCCTGCTCTACGCAGCTCTCACGAGCTACCTGGCGGGAACGGGATCGAATCGGCCGGTGACGATCCTGGAGACCGGGACGGCGCGCGGGTTCAGCGCGGTGTGCATGGCCAGGGCCCTGCGAGACGCAGGACGTGCAGGGACGATCCTCACCGTCGACGTGCTCCACGCCGAGCGGCCGATCTACTGGAACAGCGTCGCGGACGCGGAGGGTCCGAAGACCCGGCTCGAGCTGCTCGACGCCTGGTCCGACCTCGTGGAGGACCACGTCGTGTTCCTGCGCGGGGACGTCGCTGTCGCGCTCGAGCAGATCGGGCTCGCGCGTATCCACTTCGCCTTCCTCGACGCCGAGCACACCTTCGACGCGGTGCGGCGCGAGCTCGCATTCGTCGCAGCGCACCAGGAGCCAGGGGATGTCATCGTCTGCGACGACTACACGCCGCGGGAGTTCCCGGAGGTCGTCCGCGCCGTGGACGAGCTCGCCGCGACGGGGAACCATGTGCTCGAGCCGTTCGTAAGCTCGGACGACCGGGGCTACGCGTACCTGCAGAAGGTCTGACTCAGGATGCTTCCTCGTCGGGCGTGATCAGCTCCGCGTCGTTCGTGGGATTGATCTCCCCGAACGCGAGGACGGCGAGGCCGTCGGTACCTGCTTCGAACGAGCGGACGACCGGGCCCGACACACGAATCGCGTCCCATTCCTTCACCGCGTGAGCCTCACCGTCGAGGAGCACGCGCCCGCTCCCTTCGACGATGACGTAGATCTCCTCGGCCTGCTCCTTGTGCCGGTGGGCGAACGGCGATGTCTCGTCCGGCGCCACCCGCTGGTAGCTGACGCTCAGCTGCTCCGATTCGAGATCCTTCTTCCCGAACCTCGCCTCGAGCGTCGGCGAGAAGCCGAACTCCTTCGCCGAGTCCGCGACGTCGGTACGGAGATTGGCGATCGAGAAGTCAGCCATGTCTGGTTCATTCCCTCCGACGACGCCGGTGCAAACGCGTTCAGCGGGCCAAGAGGCGCCGTGCGGACTCGAACCTCGATCAGGACGCAGTGTGACGGCCTTGGTAGACGGCACAACCTAGCGACCTCGCCGTTCTCCCGCCGCCAGAGCTCACTGACCGGGTTGGTCCCCGGTCGCAAGGCCTGGCGGACGGTCGAGGCATCCGACGGGACGGACTAGCCGACTCTCGCGGGCGGGCTCATCGACGTCTACGTGGGGCGCGGGCGCCGGGTCTGGCAGATGTCGCCGCGGGATCATCCCGGCCGGGCGACTCGCGGGAGCTACGCCGGTCTCTTGCCGTCGGAGTGGTCGAGGCGTAGCAGATCGAGCAGTTCGCCGATTTCGTGCTCGCGCTGAGACGGATGGCGCATCCGCAGGCCGGTGTTCACCGTGTAGTAGTTCCGCCTCCCGACGCGCTCACGAGTCACGTAGTCGGCCTCGACGAGGTCGGTAACGATCCGATGCGCCGCCCGCTCGGTGATGCCCACGGTCTGGGCGATATCGCGAAGACGAGCGTTCGGGTTGTCCTGTAGGCACAGGAGCACCTGGGTATGGCTCGTGACGAAACGCCAGCTCTTGGATTCAGGACTTGACATACTGGACATAAATATCTACTTTAGCGTCGTCATTGAGGTTACCTGACTCGCGAAGGGAGGGACACCCGTGAGACCTACGCTCGAGCTCTCGCCGCTCATAGGTAAAGCCGGCATCAAGCTCACTGGAGAGGTTGATCTCGCTACCGCCCCTCAGCTAAGTGATGCCCTGGCCAATATCTGGACCGAATCCGAGGTTCTTCTCGAGCTCAGCGACCTCACGTTCATGGACAGCTCAGGCGTGAGCGCGATCCTGGCGTTCGCGAGGTCGCGCAACGGAGCCGGTCCCCTGGTGATGGTCAATCCCCCCGCTGAAATCGAGCGACTTTTCGAGCTCACACGCCTCGAGCAGCATCCGAACATCGAAGTGAGACACACGCGCGGCCAGGCAGACGCATCTGTCGACGCTGTCGAAGACGGGGTTTTGCTCACGCATCGGTAGGGCACTGAACCGCCGGCCCGGACTAGGCTGCAAACGAACCCGCCGGAGCGTGGGCGGCGAACTTGATGACCGGCGGAGCGATTAGCTCCGATGCAGCGCCGCAGAACTCTATCGCCCGAACGTCGACTCACTTTCCGCGAGTGGCGGGAGGCGATTCGCATGATGCGGGACAAGGCGCCGAGCGGACTCGAACCGCTGTACGAGGCTTTGCAGGCCTCTGCCTAACCACTCGGCCACGGCGCCGCGCGCGGCCCCATCGTAGCCGTCCCCCTCGGGGAGTACGTTGACTCGGTGTGCAGCGCTCCCGTCCCCGCGCCTGTCGAGATCTGCCTGCGCTGCGGCGCGGCGATGGAGTGGCGACACGGGACCTTCCAGTGCCCGAGCTGCCGGTTGAAGATCGGTTGCTGTGAAGGCGAGACAGGAGACTGCCGAACCTCCTACTAGAGGGCGTTTCCCGATCGCCATCGCAGGGCATGCATCGCCGAGCGATGGCGAGCGGCCCGCATGAACCGGAGCACGACGACGACGTAACGATCGCCGATGAGGAGTGGCCGGTCGCCGAGCAGTACCGCGTCGAGCCGCGCCCGGAAGCTCC
>Ga0299907_10000379_pt1 | contig 21051 bp, 20 predicted proteins | sample RVTome_16_FD_198680 | JGI IMG/M metagenome (GOLD analysis project Ga0299907, IMG submission 198680) | Soil microbial communities from uranium-contaminated site in the Upper Colorado River Basin, Wyoming, United States - RVT152D67 (version 2) ...
GAGGTCGAGGTTGTTTGTGACGGTGACATCGCACTCCACCGCCATGCCCCCGACGTTGTCGGTGCCGTTGCACTGGTCGACGGCTGCCCCCGCCGTGGCGGCAGCAACCATCTGGACCGTCTCCATGCTCTCTTCGGGATCGACGGGGAAAGCAGCTTCGGAGACTGCCGCGCCTACGAAGAGATCGGCGTTGACGTCAGACGAGTCGGATGTGGACTCACCGAGTCGGGCAGCAGCGCGCTCTCCGATGCGGAACGTCCATGTCTGGCAGCGCGGGAACTTGCCTCGGAGTGTATGAGTCCCCGGGATTCGTCGGGTGATCGAGGATGCTGAATGCGATCGGGTCCTGACCCCCGAGGACATCGCAACGAAGTCGCTGCGAGCTTCGCGGAGATCTCTCGCGCGTTGTACTCCGCGCACACAGTTCAGGAGACTTTGCAGCGGATCGTGACGTACTCGGTTCGCACGATCGAGGGCTGTTCCGGAGCAGGGATCTCGTTCATGCAAGGCGACGAGATCGTCACACCCGTGTGGACGGAACCGAACGTGCTCGAGGTCGACAACATGCAATACAGGACCGGAGAAGGGCCGTGCTTGGATGCCATCGCCCAAAGGGTGAGTTTCTACGCCGATGATCTCCTGACGGATCCGCGCTGGCCCAGTTTTGGGCCGAAGGCCGCCGAAGCCGGGATGCGGAGCCTCCTGTCGTTCTGCCTATTCGGCGAGGCGACGCTCGGCGCCTTGAACCTCTACGCGCAACTTCCGCGAGCGTTTGGAGCCACCGACCGCGCTACGGGCCTCATCTTCGCTACACACGCCGGTGTCGCCTTGGCCGCCGCCGCAGAACTGGAGGATGCGACTGAAGCCTTGGCGGTGGAGACGAGGAGGTTGCGTAACCTCGACGGAGCACTCGCCTCCCGGCAGCTCATCGGTCAGGCGGAAGGCATCCTCATGCAACGGGAGCTCATCACCGCGGATCAGGCCTTCGACCTGCTGCGCCGTGCATCCCAACACCTCAACACGAAGCTGCGCGAGGTCGCGCAATACGTAGTCGATACAGGCGACATGCCCCGCGACCACAAGTAGCCCCGACAGAACGTCCACCTTCGACCTCCGGAACCAAAGCGCCTACCCATACACGCCCGCCGCCGGTAGCGCTTCGCGAAGGCCGCGGAAAGCGGCGCGGTAACGCGGCGGTGACGCTCGTCGGCGAGCCTTAAGACAGGAGATGACTGGTCAAATGAGGACGAGGCGGTTGTTGGCTACCCCGATGCGAAAGATCTTGGTTGTCGGGCTGATCTCTCTACCGATCCTGATGGTCGTGGCCAGCTCGACGTCGCGCGCAGCACAGGCGCCTGTGGGCCTCAAAACGGCCGAAAGTTTCGCCGTCCTGGCGGGCTCCACCATCACCAACACCGGGCTAACCACCATTACCGGTGATGTTGGCTTGCACCCGGGGACTGCGATGACCGGCTTCGATGGCCTGACCGATTCCGTGGTATTGGATGGGGAGCGCCATACGACCGATGCCGTCGCCTCGCTCGCCAAGACCGATCTGGTCACCGCGTACAACGACGCTGCAGGACGCGGGCCGGTTACGGAAAAGGCGACGGAACTGGGCGGTACGACCTTAATGGCCGGGGTCTACGACTCCGCGGCAGGCACGTTTGGGATAACGGGAACCCTCACGCTCGACGCAGAGAATGTTCCCGGTGCCGTCTTCATCTTCCAGATGGAGAGCACGCTCATCACCGCGACGGGGAGTGCGGTGAACCTCATCAACGGCGCCGACGCCTGCAATGTCTTCTGGCAGGTCGGCAGTTCGGCAACTCTCGAAGGGGCCACCCGATTCAAGGGAAACATCCTTGCGATGCAGTCGATCACTCTCGTTACGGGCGCCCAGGTCGTCGGCCGCACGCTGGCACGAACGGGTGCGGTCACGATGGACACCAACAGCATCTCGAAAGAGTCATGCTCATCCGCCTCTACTCCTACGGCGACGCCCACTGAGTCGCCGACGGCAACACCGACCGACGCACCCACGGCAACACCGACCGACGCACCCACGGCAACACCGACCGACGCACCCACGGCAACACCGACCGACGCACCCACGGCAACACCGACCGACGCACCTACGGCCACCCCGACGGCAACACCCACTCCCACACCGACACCGGGGGTTCTGATTCCGATCCTGCCAACCCCGGCGCCTACTCAGACGCCGAGCCCGACTCCATCACCTTTGCCGGCGCCCACTTCAACTCCGACAGCCTCGCCCGCGCCGATCGTGCCGGTAGTTCCGGCTGCGACCCCCGGCGCCGCGACGCCGGAGGTCTCCGTCCGCGGCCTGAACGTCGTGGCTTCGCCGCCCGCCATCGACCAGCAGAGCCTGCCGCGGACGGGTGCCTCCATCGGGATGTTCGTCCTCGTGGCTCTCGGTTTGATCACGGGCGGTGCGTTCCTGCGCCGGTGGGCGGGAAGCCGGTGATGGACATCAGACGACGGATGTGACCGACGAGCTGGCTCTAAGTCCCGCCGAGTCTCCTCGTGCACTGCGATGATCAGCACGTGAGGCCCCGGTCCGCGCACATTGGTCAACGGCCCCAAGCCCGCGCTTAACCGTCTCCGGAGAAGGCGCATCGGTCACCGCCTCATACGCATAGAGCGTCCCACCCGAAATGGGTCCCGGGGACCTCAAACCGATCCCTCGGCGGCATCGGCGTCATGACTCGTCGGGGCCGACGCATGCAGTATTGATCTGCACCATGCCCGGCCCACCTCGATATGTCCGCCGCATCATCCTTGCTCTGGTCCTCGTCCTCGTCCTCGAGTACCTCGTTCTTCCGCAGATCGCCGGCGCGCGACAGTCGCTCGGGCTCCTGTCGGACGTCAACCTGCTGTACGTGCTCGCCGGCTTCGCGCTCGAGGGGGCCTCGCTCGTCGCCTACGTGCAGCTGACCCGCGGTGTGCTGCCGCGAACGCCGGCGTCGCCCAGCTTCTGGACGGTCCTGCGCATCCAGCTCTCTACCTTGGCCATCAGCCATGTAGTGCCGGGTGGCGTGGCGGCCGGGGGAGGCCTCGGTTACCGGTTGCTCACTGCATCGGGGGTGAGGGGGTCCGATGCGGGGTTTGCGCTCGCTACGCAAAGTATCGGCTCGGCCGTCGTGCTCAACGCCATCCTCTGGCTCGGACTCGCCGTGTCGATCCCGCTCCGCGGGTTCAACCCCCTCTACGTGACGGCTGCGATCGTCGGACTCGTACTCGTCGGGGGATTCTCCGCCGCGGTCGTGGCGCTGATGCGCGGCGAAGACCGGGTGGCGCGTCTTCTGCGCACGGCCGCGCGACGCGTGCCGTTCCTCGACGAGGAAAGTGTGCATGGCCTCGTCCATCGGATCGCAGCGCGCCTGCGGACACTGACCGCCGACCGCCCGCTGATGCTGCGCGCCATGGGGTGGGCCGCCGCGAACTGGCTCCTGAGCGCCGGTGCGCTATGGGTCTTTCTCCTCGCCTTCGGCTACCGGGCTCCCATCGACGGGCTCGTTGTCGCCTACGGGCTCGCCAACGTGCTCGCGGCCATCCCGATCACACCCGGAGGCCTCGGCGTCGTCGAAGCCGTGCTCACGGCTACGCTCGTCGGCTTCGGCGCCTCGCGCGGCGTGGCGGTGCTCGGCGTCATCTCCTACCGGCTCGTGAACTTCTGGCTCCCGATCCCGTTCGGGGCCGCTGCCTACCTTTCACTGCGCCTGCAACCGGAGGTACGCCGGGCCGATGCCTTGCGTCGTATCACCACCGAGGCCGCTCAGGAGGCGGAGGACGTGCGGACCTGGGCCCAGCGGCACGGGGTGAAGGTTGCGCGGCCGGCGACACGGAAGCCGTCCGACGAGCGTCCAGCGCCGGGCTAGCTCCTCTTCGGTTTCCGGGAAACGCAACAGGGAGCGAGGTGGTCCCTCGCTCCCTGTCTACGGCCTTACAGGAAACCCCGTGGTCTATCGGGGGTTAACGGTGTCCCTGATCGCGTCGCCTGCGGCGTCCGCCACGTTCTGGACGTCACGGTTGGCGATGCGGTTGACGTCCCGGCTCATGATCCGGTTGACGTCCCTACCGATCGTGTTGCCACCCTTCACCTTCTTGCCCTTGGCCTTGGGGTCGAGGTCTTTCGCCTTCTTGCCCTCGGCACCCTTGCTGGGCTTTGCCCGCTTGGTCATGCTGCCTCCCTCCGCTGTTCGGCCGTTGGGTGAAATATAGCAACGGGTTCAGCGGCGTCTGTGACCTTTTTCACACATCTGGTGAGGTCAGCCCCACTCCTGCCATCATCTACACGAGCGATGCAGCGCCTAGCCGGCCGAGCCGTGTTCACCGTCGGCGGGCGGGAGTACGGCTGGGAGGACGTGGCCCTCGCGGCCCACCTGTGGGGTGAAGCAGCCTCTCTCAAGCGCCGGACCCGCGAAGGGATCGCCTGCGTGAGGCACCTGGAGCGGCTCGGCGACAAGCATCCCGAGACGGAGGTTGAGGAAGCCGCCGATGCCTGGCGGTACGCGCGCGACCTGCTCTCCGGCGATGACATGCATGCGTGGCTCGAGGAACGCATGCTGACGATGGACGACTGGCTGGCGTACGTCCTTCACACGGTGCTGCGGACGCGCTGGTCGGCCGAGCTCGGCCGCATCACGAAGGAGCAGAAGGTGTCGTCCCGACAGATCGAATCCGCCCTATACGGCGAAGCGGTGTGTTCGGGGAGACTGGCCGAGCTGGCGGATCGTCTGGCCGGTCAAGCCGCGATATACGAACGCGAGGTGGGGGAGTCGAAGACACGGCGTCCGAAGGGCTGCTCGAAGGCGGAGCTGCGGGCCGTCCTGAAGGGCCTACCCCGCGGTGAGGGATTCCTGGGAGCGCGGCCCGTCCCGACGGAACGCGCGGAGTTCGTGGCCTGCGTCACGCTCTCCTTCGATGGGTTCGTCGAGCGCCTCACCTCACCGGCCGCCGTCGAGCGAGAGATCGAGGCGCGAACCCTGGACTGGACTCGCATCGATTGCGAAACGGTGAGGTTCAGTGGTGAGGACCCGGCCCGAGAGGCCACGCTCCTGGTCCGCGAGGACGGCTTGTCGCTGGCCGAAGCCGCAGCGACGGCGAGGGCTCCGCTGGAGGAACACCGCTATCTCCTGGAGGACGTGGCTCCGCCGTTGCGGGACCGCCTGGTCGGGGCGCGGCCGGGAGAGCTCATCGGGTCTCCGTCCGGTGACGGCGGCTTCGTGCTCATCTCGGTTTTGGACCGGGTAGAACCGTCGTCCAAGGACCGTGCGATCCGCAAGCGGGCCGCGGAGGCTCTCGTGCGGCGCACGGTCCAACGCGAGGTCGGCAAGCGGGTTCGGTGGCATGAGCGCTTCTAGGAAAGGCAAGCCGGCGCCGCGAAAGCCGAAGGCCGCGGCCCGCAAGAGTCCCGCGCGGACGAAGACCGCGCCGAAGCGCAAGCCCGTCCGCCGCAAGGCGACACGGAAGCCTCCGGCCCGCAAGCGCGCATCCCGGGTGCTGGACGGGATCCATCCCGTCCTCCGGGACCTGCCCTTGCTCGAGTTCATGCCGGCGGAGCTTCGCCGCGTGGTCGCGGACAGCTTCGTCTCGCTGTCCTTCCCGTTCGGCGAGGTGATCGTCCGGGAGGACGAGGAGGCCGACGCGCTATTCGTCCTGGCCTCCGGACGAGCTCGGGCCGTCAAGCGGGGAGAGGCGGGCGAGGAGGTTCCGCTGGGTATCGTTGCGCCGGGTGACACGTTCGGGGAGTTCGGTCTGCTCTCCGACACCACTCGATCGGCGACAGTCCGCGCGTCGAGCGACGTCGAGGTGCTCCGGCTCGACCGATCGCTCTTCCAGGCGCTCCTCAGAACGCATCCGGAGATCCGGGAGTCGTTCGAGCTCCACATCCGACGGCGCAGCCTCGAGAATTTCTTCCACCTGTATTCCGCCTTCGCCGGGCTCCCTTCCGACGCGCTGGCACTCATGCTCCGGGAGCTCACCACTGTGGACGTGCCGAAGGGCGACGTAGTCGTTCGGGAAGGTGACCGCAGGGGTCCCATGTACGTGGTGGAGGAAGGCCGGCTCCGGGCGTTCAAAAAGATGAACGGGAAAACGCACGACGTCGCGTACCTCCGTAAGGGAGATTTCTTCGGCGAGGCGTCGATCTTCAAGGGAGGTGCGCGGGAGGCGACCGTCGAGGCCGTGACGAACGTGCGTCTTCTGTCCCTCGGACGGAAAAGTTTCGCCAAGCTGCTCGCCAGCGCACCGGAGTTCCGCGAGAAGATCGAGGAGCGGATCTCGCAGTACGACTACCGGCAGGTAGCCAGCGTCCCCCTGGACTTCGCCGAGGAGATCCTCCCGGCCGACCTCGGGCTGCACAAGGCCGTCGCGCCCGACCGGTCCGAGGAGCTCGAGTCCACGGCCGTCGACGAGGACCAGGACGAAGCCGAGCTCGCCGACGATCTCGACATGGACAGGTCGTCCCGGAGGGGCCGGCGGCGGAAGCGCCGGTTCCCGCACGTCTATCAGCTGGACGAGATGGACTGCGGGGCAGCTTGCCTCGCGATGATCACGAGGCACTTCGGCCGGCACGTGAGCATCAGTCACATCCGTCGAGCCGTGGGCACAAGCCTGGAGGGTACGAGTCTGCTCGGCATCACCCAGGGGGCGGAGATCCTCGGCCTGGCCGCGAAGTCGATCAAGGCCTCCAAGAGTCGTCTCGACGAGATGGCGCTACCCGCGGTCGTGCACGTGGAAGGGAATCACTGGGTCGTCCTCCACGACGTCGACCGAAGGCGGGTTCGGATCGCGGATCCGGCTCGGGGCTTGCGCCGGATGCGCCGGGAGGAGTTCGACGAGAAGTGGAGCGGATACGCGGCCCTGTTCGCCTACACGCCGGACCTCGAGAAAGCGCCGGTGGCGTCGGCGAAGATGCGGTGGGTCTGGCAGTTCTTCCACCCATACCGGTGGACGATCGCGCGTGCCGCGCTCCTGGCTCTGCTTTCAGCCGGCCTCTCCATGCTCATCCCGGTGTTCACGCAGATCATCGTGGACCGGGTGGTCGCCGAGCGGGACTTCGGGCTGTTGAACGTCGTGGTCCTGTCGATGGTCGGGGTGTTGCTGCTCATGGTGGGCACGAGCTTTGTGCAGCGCTATCTGCTGAGCCGCACGGCGGTCAAGATCGACGGGACGACCCTGGACTACATCACCGGGAAGCTCCTCGCGCTTCCCATGAGCTACTTCCACACGCGCAGGACTGGGGACATCTCTCGACGCCTTACCGGCTTCCGAACAGCCCGGGAGTTCCTCGTGCAGCAGGGCGTGCAGCTCATCACGTCCGTGACGCAGCTCCTGGCCGCAGTCACCCTCATGTTCATCTACAGCTGGACGCTCGCCCTCGTGTTCCTCGCCGTCGTCCCGGCCTACGGGGCCTTCATGCGCTACTCGAAGCGCCGGCTCGGACCGATGTACGACAGCCTCGAGGAGGCCTTCGGCAAATACCACAGCCAGCAGATCGACGCGATAAAAGGGATCGAGACCGTCAAGTCGATGGGGGCCGAGGGAACCCTACGAACCCGGTTGCTCGATCAGTTCACCGGCCTGTCGCACCGGCTGTTCCGGGCGGACTTCACGATCATGATCTTCCAGGGCGCGGTGCAGATGGTGACGTTCCTCTCGCTGGCGCTGTTCCTCTGGGTGGGTGCCTACCAGGTGCTGAATGGGACGATCACGATCGGCGAGCTCGTCTCGTTCAACGCACTCGTGCTGCTGGCCAACGGTCCACTTTTGGTGATCCTGTTCATGTGGGATCAATTCCAGGCCGCGCAGGTGCTCCTCAACCGGCTCAACGACATCTTCGAGCACGAGCCGGAACAGGGGGCCGATCAATCGGGGCTCCGTGCGGTGAAGACGCTGCAGGGGGCCGTGCGCTTCCACGACGTGAGCTTCTGGTATCCGGGCCCTCACGTAGCGCCGATCCTCGAGGAGATCAGCTTCGACGTGCCGGCCGGGACGACGGTGGCGATCGTCGGACGAAGCGGGTCGGGCAAGACGACGCTGGTGAAGTGTCTCGCCGGCCTGATCGAGCCGACCCGCGGCTCGATCACGTACGACGGTGTGGACCTCACAACGCTTCAGTACCGCGACCTCCGTCGGAAGGTCGGCTTCGTTCTCCAGGAGCCGTACATGTTCGACGACACCATCGCCGGGAATATCGCGTTCGGTGTGGAGGCGCCGGACATGGAGCGTGTGGAGCGCGCAGCGCGTGCGGCCAACGCGCACGAGTTCATCGATCGTCTGCCACTCGGTTACGAGACGCGTATCGGCGAGACCGGGATCCTGCTGTCCGGGGGGCAGCGCCAGCGCGTGGCCATCGCCCGCGCGCTCTATCTCCAGCCGCCCGTCCTGATCTTCGACGAAGCCACCAGCTCGCTCGACACGGAGTCCGAGCGGGCCGTGCAGGAGAACATGGATCAGCTCCTCGAGGAGAGGACGTCGTTCGTCATTGCGCACCGGCTGTCGACGATCAGAGACGCGGACATGATCGTGGTCCTCGAGAAGGGGAGGTTGGTGGAGCAGGGGAGCCACGACGAGCTCATGGAGCGCCGAGGCCTGTACTACTACCTCGTGAGCCAACAGCTTGGTGTGTGACACGCGCCCCAAGGCAGTCCTGCTCGACGTCGGCGGGATATTCCTCCTCCCCGATCACGACCGTGTCCTCGGCGCGCTTTCGCGCGCCGACTGCTCGAGCTCGCCCACGGCCGATCTGCTCGACTCGGCCCACTACGTGGCTGCGTCGGGGTTCACAACCGACCTCGACGTCGAAACGGATTGGACCGGGTGCTGGCGCGGCTATCTCGACAGGTACATCGAAGCATGCGGGGTATCCCTCGGAGACCGTGAAGAGGTCCACCTCCATCTCGACAGCGAGTTCGCCGATGCCGCTCTCTGGATGCACGTCATTCCGGACAGCCGTGACGGTCTGCAGGCCATCGCCGACACCGGCGTGCGCCTCGGGATCGTGTCGAACGCCGACGGTGTGATGGCGTCTCGGTTGGACGAGCTGGAGATCCTCCAGGTCGGACCGGGCATGGGCGTACCGGTCGACTGCGTGATCGATTCGGGCGCCGTCGGAGTGATGAAGCCTGACGTGCGTATCTTTCGCCTCGCGCTCGAAGCGATGGCGATCGACGCCGACGAAGCGTGGTACATCGGCGACATGCCGGCCATCGACATCGTGGGCGCACGCCGGGCCGGGGTCCGGCCGTTCATCATGGACCCGCTCGGGCTGCATCGAGACGCCGACTACGAAGGTGTCCCTTCGCTCGCCGAGCTCGCAGCGCGAATCCGCGCGTCCGAGCTGGATTGAGCAACGGGCTCTCGGGTACACACCAGGCCATGGGTCGGGATCTCCGTTTCAGCCTGGCGTCGGCGTTCGAAGCTGCCGAGCAGGATCGTCTCGCCCTCTGGGTGGGGGAATTCCTCGCCAGTCGTGGAAGCGACAACGCGGCGCTCGCCGCCGGGCTCTCCGGCCGCAGGCACTGGTGGCTCGGTCCGGTGCAGTTGCCGGTAGACGAACTCGTCCGTCTCGCCGGACCGGAGGACGATGTCACGTGCCCGATCGAACCGGAGGAATGGGAGGACGACGTCGAAGAGATGGAAGAGAGCCTCGGCAAAGGCTGGGAACCGCCACCCCTCCTGGTCGAGTATCGGGACGGCGAGCTTCTCCTCCAGGACGGCAATCACCGATACGAAGCCCTGGTTCGAGCGGGAGAGGATGACGTGTGGGCGTTGGTGTGGTTCGACGATCCGGCCACCTGCGAACGGTTCCGTGAAACACTTCCCGATGCCGGTCGCGTTCAGCCGGCACCATTGCCCGACGCTTGACCCGGCAGCGCTGGTAGGCCCCTACAACGACGACGGAGGTGAAAGTGAGCGACGTTCGGCCGGCCGCACTCGAGCGGTCGGAGGTGTCCCATCCGGACGCCCCCGACGGCGTCAACTGGGAACACGACTTCGATCTCAACTACGCGAAGGTTGAGTAAGTGAGGGAAACACCATTCAGCTCGCTCGTCGGCTGCGACTTGCCCCTCCAGCTCGCGGGCATGGGAGGTGGGCTGTCCGACGTGTCGCTCGCCGCCGCTGTGTGCGACGCGGGCGGTCTCGGCGTTCTCGGAGCAGGAGGATTGTCGATCGACGCTGTGCGATCGATGCTCGACGCGATGGCTGAAGCGACCGACCACCCGTTCGGTTTGAACTTCCTCATGCCCTTCATCGAGCGCGACCAAGTCTCTCTGGCCGCTCAACGCTGCCGTGTGTGCGATTTCCATTTCGGCGATCCGGATCCCGTCTACGTCGAGATCGCCCACGAAGGCGGTGCTTTGGCGTGTTGGCAGGTCGGGTCGGCGGAGGAAGCCGAAGCGGCCGCCGAGGCCGGATGCGACATCGTCGTGGCTCAGGGAGTCGAGGCCGGAGGCCACGTCCGAGGGACGAACTCCCTGGACGAACTGTTGGAAGACGTGATTCGAGCCGTCGATACTCCAGTCGTGGCCGCAGGGGGAATCGGGACGGCGGACAGAGTCAGAAGCCTGCTCGACGCCGGTGCCTCCGCGGTACGTGTGGGGACTCGCTTTGTCGCCGCGACAGAGTCGACCGCACATCCCCAGTACATCGACGCCTTGATCGCGGCTTCGGCTGAGGACACCGAAATGACCGAGACCTTCTCGGCGGATTGGCCCGACGCTCCGCATCGTGTTCTCCGGTCGTGCATCGAGGCGGCGAACGCGGCTACCGAGGATGTGGTCGCGACGGTAGGGACCGGCGGAGACGCATGGCCGATACCGCGGCTGTCGAGCATGCCTCCCGTGAAGGAGGCCCAAGGAAATATCGCGGCCATGCCCCACTACGCAGGAACGTCCGTTCAGCACGTTCAGCGGCGCCAGCCAGCCGCCGAGATCGTCGCGGAACTTTGTAGTCAACTCTCTTGATGAACCAGCCGGACGAACTCAGGGCGAGGGTAAACGAGGTGCCGTGGTATCACTCCATCGATCTCGGACACGGAGTGATCACGCCCGGAGACTCGAAAACTGTGCCCCTAGCGGGTGATGAGTTGCCCGACTTCTCCGGGCGCAGCGTGCTCGACATCGGAGCGTGGGATGGCTACTACTCCTTCCTCGCGGAGCGCAGAGGCGCTTCCCGGGTGGTCGCGCTCGATCACTACGTGTGGGGCGTGGACTTCGCTGCCAGGCAGGCATATTGGGAGCAATGCCGGTCGCGGGGCGAGCTGCCCAACCCCGAGCGCGATCTGACCGACTTCTGGCGTCCCGACTTACTGGCGGGCCGCCGCGGCTTCGACCTCGCTCATGAGGCTCTCGGCAGCCGAGTCGAGGCCGTCGTGGGCGACTTCATGTCGATGGGGGCCGATTCGCTCGGCGTGTTCGATGTCGTCCTGTTCCTCGGCGTCCTGTATCACCTCCAGGAGCCGCTGGCCGGCTTGCGCCGCGTGCGCGAGCTGACGAAGGAGGTCGCGGTCATCGAGACGGAAGCGATAGAGGTACTCGGGTATCCCCAGCAGAAACTGCTGCTCTTCCTCCCGGGGGACGAACTGGGAGGCGACTATACGAACTGGTACGTCCCGACCGTCCCGGCATTGGAAGGGTTGTGTCTGGCGGCCGGGTTCAGTCGCGTGGAGACCGGTCTAGGCTCGCAGCCAACCCACGAAGTGGCCAACCTTCGGTGGCGCCTTGGTCGGTCTCGGCTGGGCCTCGTCGGGCGCGGAACCATCCGGCATCGCCGGGCCGTCGTCCACGCCTTCGTCTAGGGTTCGACCGTGCGCCGTCGCGACGTCGCTGGGGGGATCTTCGTCCTGGCCTTGGTCCTTCCGATGGTGATGCCCGCCGTGTCAGCCGGCCCGGCGACCTCCGGCGAATTCATCGCTCTCACGTACAACGTCGCGGGGCTCCCGCAAGCGATCTCGGGTTCGGATCCCGAGACGAACTCGCCGCTCATCAGCCCGTTGTTGAACGCCTACGATCTGGTGCTCCTGCAGGAGGACTGGGCCGATCCGGTCGAGGCCGCGCCGCTGTTCTTCTATCACCATGAGATCGTTGCCGAGGCGAACCATCCCTACCAGTCGGAGCCGGCACCCGCTCCCATGGGTACCGACCTGCGACGGTTCCCTACCGGTCCGCCCCTGATCGCGGACGGACTCAATCGGCTGTCGCGCTTCGAGTTCGGGACTCTGGAGCGTCATATGTGGGAGATGTGCCACGGCGAGCTCGCCGTGGAGGCAGCGGAAGCGTTGCTGGGCGCCCTCGGACTGGACGAGGTCATCGACGACGCCGGCTTCGGTGACGCAATCGACGGCGGCGCCGCGGACTGCGCGGCACAGAAGGGGTTCTCCGTGGCCCGCACAGAGTTCGCTGCCGGCGTCGAGGTCGACGTGTACAACCTGCACGCGGACGCCGGAGGTGGAGTCGGCGACATCGCGGCCCGGTCGGCCAACTTCGCCCAGCTCGCGGACTTCTTGACGAAGCATTCGGCGGGTCGGGCGGTCATCGTCGGAGGGGACACGAACCTCCACACCGACACCGGTACCGATCGTGCCGAGGACAGGAGAGCATGGGAGACGTTCCAAGCCACGACCGGGTTGTCCGACGTGTGCCGCGCCGCCGATTGTGGAGCCGACGCCGCGGTGATCGATAGGTTCGCCTTCCGTAGCGGGGGCGGGGTCGTACTGACACCTCTGAGCCATCACTTCGAGCGCGAGAGGTTCAAGCGATCGGATGGCGAGCCGCTCTCGGACCACGACCCCCTCGCGGTGAGGTTCGCTTGGAGTGCTAGCGATGCGACCGCACAAGCCCCACCGGTATTGCCTATGACTGGTGGGGCGGGTCAGGAGCGGCTGATCGCGTTCCTGCTCATCGCGGCGGCGGTCATCGCGTACACGTTGGCGAACCGTCGGCTCGTTGATGCATGAACGATGACCAGATGGTCGCGTCGTGTACGGGGTGAAGGCTACGGGCCACCCGGTCCGGAGGTACGTCGCATCAGATAGCCGATGAGGATTGCGACGACGACGCCGATGGCCGGCAATGCCCACAAGACGGGAACGTAACCGAGCAGGGTCAGAAGGACGACTGCAACCGAGACCGCGAAGATCAGGCCCACGATCATGCCGACAAGTTATCGAACATGCGCCGGACGCCCGAGCGTTCCACTTTGTGCCCCGCCGGTGCTGATGGGTGAACCGCGTGGTGGGTGGGTAACTCCTCCCCATGGACATCAGCACCGGACAGATCATCGCCGCCGGGAGCCGCGCGAGAGCGGAGGAGCTGGCGGCGCGGGCGGACGAGCTCGACCCAGACGTCCGGCAGGATTAGCGACCCGACTTCAGGGATCCGGCGCAGAACTCGTAGTGCATCCCTCGTGTCCGTGGACAGGTTTGGGGAACCGCTTGTGTCGGAGGGCCGAACCCTCCTTCACGCCGCACGGAAGCGCGGAGAGTCTGGTCTTAGCTAACTAGGCCTAGACGAGCCTGTAAACGCGAACCTCGTACGGACCGAAGACGTCGTTTTCCAGATCGGCGAGCCGCGCTTGTCCGTTTCGCATCTCGAACGCCCGTCCAGCGAGGGCAGCGGAGCGGACCGAGAGACCGGCCACCACCTCGTCGTTCCCGTGATTCACGGCGATCAGGACGAGCGATCCGTCGCCGGGCTCACGGAACAAGGAAGCTGTGACGCTCGGAGCCGCGACGCGCACACCGGGGATGGCTTTGCGTTCGAACGCCGGACGGAACTGCCGCAGCTCGGTGAGGACCGGAGACAGGACCGACTTCACCCATTCGCTTCGTGCCCGGTATCGGGTCCAGTACACGATGCCGGTAGCGCCGGCCACGATAGACGCGAAGGCCATGTATCGCGTCTCGGCGCGTGTCGGCAACCGCTTCCCAAGGAACGGTCCGCCGAAACCTTGGATGACGGGGATGAAGCCACCAACCTGGCGGCCGATGGCCGCTCGGTCCTTGAGGTGTTTCCACCAGATAGGCAGTGTGCTGAACTCAGGCCTGCTCGCGACGCAGGGATAGTCGTCCAACATCATGATGTCCATGGCGCCGATGAACGGACGCGCGTCCTCTGAGACGCCGAAAACGATCCCCACCGGATGGTCGGGATCAACCGACCGAATCGCCCGATACACCGCCCGTGCGTTCTCCGGCGAGATTCGTTGCCTGCCGATCGTCGGTTCGTCGGACAGATGCCAGCCGGACAGAGCTGGGTGTGACTTGAATCGGGCGACGTACGCACGCACACGTGCTAGGTCCGGTTTCGCAGCCAAGGCTCGGTCGATCATGAGCATCACTCCGACCCCGGACACGAAAGCCGAGTTGAGGTACGAGGTGGGGTCGACGCCGTCGCGGTTGTAGGGGACGACCATGTCGACCCCCTCCTGGCCGAACCGGACGAGGCGCTCAGGGTGTTTGATCCCGTCGTACCAGCCGAGCGGGAAGGAGCTCACCCGCCCGCCTTCGGGGACCGGACCGGCGACGGCGGGTGCCGCTGTGGACGCCATGGCGACCACGAGCAGCAGCCCAAGGAAGCGGTGTCTACCCCCCAACTCGCGAAATACGATACCGGTTCAGGAGGCCGAAGCTGGCGCACCAGCGGCGCCTCCGGCGCGGCTCCCTCTAGGAGAGCTCGTCCTCGAAGCGCACGGTGTCTGTCCGCGCGGCGCGTCGTAGCTCCTCGAGGGCACCGGCGTCGTTCCGAAGCGTCCATCGCAGGAATGCGAGTGTGGCCGCCGAGACGACCGAGCCATGGGTTCCTGTGTCGTCGAAGAACGGCCCCGTGTGATCGGCGCCCGCCAGCGTGATGAACGCCTTCGGTCCGGTCGCGTCCCTGTAGGCCTCGCGTCCGCTCTCGTAGGACACGACGGCGTCGGCGTCGCCGTGGATGAACAGGAGCGGCGGCGCATCTCGGACGAAGCCGTCGTCCCGGAACGCGGTAGCGTCGCCGGCGTAGATCACGCCGGCGTCGATACGGCCGTCCGCGCAGCACGTGCTGGCGAGGGCGACCGTCGTCATGCCGCCCATCGAGTGCCCGACCGCGGAGATGCGTTCGGGATCGAGTCGTCCGGACAACTTATGGTCGCGTTCGGACATGAGCTCGATCACGGAGTCGAGGACGAACGACGCATCCGCGGGCTGGTTCACGAGGTCCCGTGGGTTCGTCGCGTTGTGTCCGTTCGTGTGCGGGTAGGTCGGTCCGATGACGACGAAGCCGTCATGTACCCAGTCCTCGAAGAGCGGCCGGAAGCTCTCTGGGAGCGCGCCGAGACCGTGGCTGAAGAGCACGATCGGGAATGGCCCATCGCCCTCCGGGGCCCAGATCGTTGTACGCAGGGTGCGCCCGTCCCGCTCGAAGGTCTCGGTCAGGGTGATGATGGCGTCCGTCACCTGCGCCGGGTCCCGCGTCGTTCGATCGGGTGTCGAGTTCGTGCAGGCGCTCGCCAGCGCCAGGATCGACGCCAATGCGGCGGCCCGGATACAGCGGCGCGACGCCGTTCGGGTCCTTCGCTCTAGATCCAACGGACTCCGTCGGCCGGTCGAATCGCAGTGGCCGCCCGTACGAGTTGTAGGCGATCCATGTGAGCCATGTTGACCAACGCGTAACGACGTGTCTCATCAGCGCGAATCGTCGGCTACAACGAGGTGGAGGTCAGAGCACCCCGATGCGGAGTGCGCCACCGGGACGGGGGGTTCGCGGCTCGGGAAGTCCGAGGGACCGTAGGCGCTCCAGGTTGGTGCTGACCGGCCGCCTCTCCGCGTAAGCGTCGAGGAGGTTCGGCTGCCCTCGCACGTAGCGCTCCTCGTCGAGGCGTTTGGCGGCCTCCCACTCCGGTGGGCGGTATGGGGTGATGGTCTCGCAGGGGGACTCGTGCGACCCGGACTTAGCGAGGATCGCGTTGGCCGTGCGGCGCGCGTTGTAGTTGGCCGCCTCCATGTTCGCCACCTGCCATTCGCCCTCGAGGTAGTCGCCGGCCAGGAGAAGGTTTGGGATCGCGGTGGCGACGTCCGGGCGATCCGGCCGGCTCCCGACGGACGGGAGCACGAGCGGGTCCTCGCTGTATAGGCGACCGTTGCGCCACACGAGTCCCGGGTCTAGGTACCACGAGTGGAGGAGGTCGTCGGTGAGGCGGGACTCGCCTGAGTCGTTCACGTGCCGCTTCATCTGTTCCCACACCTCTCGCGCGATCTCGCGCGGCGTGCAGTTGCGGGCGGACTTTCCGAAAAGGACGCCGGGACTGCTCCACTCGCTCGCGACGGCCGAGATGCAGTCGTGGACCTGCCCGTCGCCGTAGGTGGAAGCGAAACCACGCCGCCAGAACTGCGCCTGGCTGATCGACGACACCAGCCACGGTGAGTCGTAGTAGATGACGGGACCGCGGGCGATCGGCGTCGGCTCGCGAAGGTAGAACTGGATGCCGTTCATCCAATCGGTATCCAGCCGGTGCATCCGCTCGAGTCTCGGGTCGGCGGCCACGATCGAACGGCTCCAGAGCTTCCGGGCACGCTCGACCGGCAGCGCGACGACGTAGAAGTCGGCCCGGACGCGGTGGACGCCTTTGGATCCGACGAGGACAGCTTGTTGGATCCGTCCATCCCGCGGGTCGAGCGCCGTCACGGCGTAGCCGAGGCGAAGGCGCACCCCGAGCTTCCTGAGGTGGTCCAGCCAGGGGTCGATCCATGCGTCGTTGGTTGGTGCGTCCAGTTGCCTGATGAGCGAGCCGTCGGCTCCTCGGCCGAGCAGGGTGTAGATCGCGACCTCCCAGATGAACGCCGCGAAGTTCGCGCTCGTCAGCTCCGTCTTCGATGCCTGGAGGAAGTGGCTCAAGGTCTCGGCGAAGACCTTGCGGTAATCGGCCGAGTACCGATTCGATCCGATGAACTCATCCCAGCGGGTGTGCTCCCACTGACCGAGACGACGTGCGTCGCAACTGGACATGTATACGGCCAAGCGGTCGGCGAAATGCGCGACGGCCGACGGTGGGAGGTCGGTTTCGATGAGCAACCCGACGATCGTGTCGATCACCTGGTCCGGCGTGTGCGCCACGTGCCGCGTATCGACGGGGAACGCGACGTCGCGTCTCTGCTGCCGCGCCCATAAGATCTGGGGCTCGCTGACGAGGTTGTCGAAGACCCCGTTGGGGTTCGATCCGAAGGGGATCCGGCGGAGCGTGTCCGGCAGGTTCTGGTAGAAGCCGAACTCCATCCTGTAGCCGTGCTCGCCGGGGAGAGGCAGGCGGCCACCGGCCGCGCTGTCCGGGACCGCCATACTGCGGGCCTTCCCACCCCAGGCCCGCCGTTCGTAGACCGTGACGTCGAAGCCCCGTTCGGCGAGCTCGTGCGCTGCCGTCAGTCCTGCGATCCCACCGCCGAACACTGCCACCGTCGGACGAGACTTGCGGACAACTCCGGCCAATGCGGTACCGGGCTGAGCGGCCACCGTCGCCACCGCGGCCCCGAATATTCCGGCCGAGCGGAGGAAGCGCCGCCGAGAGATGTCCTCGCTCTGGTTCGCCGCATGGCCCGCCATACCTGGATGCTCGCCCGATGAGGTCTCCGCGTCATCGGCGAGCTCACTGCTGTTCGTTCGGTACGCACACCGGTGACACGCCGGTGGGTACACCGTGGTCGGACCGTGCACGGATCGCCATCATGGCGAGGTGACTTCGAGAACCGTCACGATCCTGTTCACCGACGTCGTAGGGTCGACCGAGCTCCTCGAGCGTCTCGGCTCCCAGGCCGACGATTTCAGCACAAGACACTTCGCCGCGCTCCGAGACGCCATCGCGCAACAGCGAGGCGTCGCGGTAAAGACCACGGGCGACGGGATGATGGCCATCTTCGAGAGCGCCGCCGACGCGCTCGCGTGTGCAGCCAGGATCCAACGCGACGTCGCCGGCCTCAACCATCGTTATCCGAAGCAGCGCTTCGACGTGCGCGTCGGCATGAGCGCCGGCGACGCGCGCGAGCGGGACGCGGACTACTTCGGACCGGCGGTGACCCAGGCGAGCCGTCTATGTGCTGCAGCGCTCGGAGGACAGATCCTCGTCGCAGAGGTGGTTCGGCTCGTCGCCGGGGGTGCAGCTGCCGGCGGGTTCCGTGAGCTGGGGGAGTTCGGCCTGAAGGGCCTTTCGGAACAAGTCCTCGTGCACGAGCTGGAATGGAGTGCAGACGATATCCGTCCCCTCCGAGTTGCACTCGCGGACGACTCCGTCCTGCTGCGGAAGGGGATCGCCGAGCTCCTCGATGCCGAGGGCATGGATGTCGTTGCGCAGGCGGACGACGCCGAGACGCTCCTCGAGTTACTCGATCGGACCAGGCCCGACGTCGTCGTGATCGACGTCCGGATGCCGCCGACCTTCACGACCGAAGGGCTGGACGCGGCTATGAGGATCCGCGACGAACATCCGGAGATCGGTGTGCTCGTGCTCTCACAGACAGTTGAGGTGCGTGCCGCGGGACGACTCCTCGACTGCCGCGACCGGGTCGGCTACCTCCTCAAGGAACGGGTCACCGACGCCCGTGAGCTCAGCGCGGCGATCCGCACCATCGCCGACGGAGGCTCCGTGGTCGACCCGGAGGTCGTCGACCGGACGTCGCCGCACTAGTTAGCCGTCGCGCGGAGGTAGGTGAGCACCGCCAGCACGCGGCGATGACCGTCGTCGGCCGGGTCGAGGCCGAGCTTCTGGAAGATTGTCCGGACGTGGCTCTCGATCGTGCGTTGGCTCAAGACGAGCCGCTCGCAGATGCCGGGGTTGGAAAGGCCCTCGGCCATCGACGCCAGGATCTCTCGCTCTCGATCGGTCAGTACGTCGATCGGCCGGGAATCACGTCTTCGCCCGACGAGGGCCGACACCACCTCGGGGTCGACGACCGATCCGCCCTCCCCGACGCGACGGATGGCCTCCACGAATGAGTCGAGATCACTGACGCGATCCTTGAGTAGGTAACCGCGTCCCGCCGTCCCGTCCTCCAGCAGACGCATCGCGTAGCCCGACTCGACGTACTGCGAAAGGACGAGCACGCCGACCTCGGGCTGACGCTCGCCGATCTCGCGCGCGGCCTCGAGGCCCTCGTCGGTGTGCGTCGGCGGCATCCGGATGTCGATGATCGCGACGTCCGGTCGAAGTACGTCGATCCGCTTGACCAGCTCGTCGCCGGTGGCGGCCTGGGTGACGACCTCGAAGCCGTGCTCGGTCAGCAGCCGCACGAGGCCCTCCCGGAAAAGAAGAGAGTCATCGGCGACGGCGACCTTCATCGGCCACCGTTCGCCACCAGCGCCGCGAGGCGCTCCGGCGACAACGCTCCCTTCGAGATGAACCCCGTTGCACGTGGGGTCGACAGTCGGGAACCGAACTCGGACGCGTCACGCGTCGACGTGAGCACGATCACCGGCGCGTCCGGCTGTTCGGTGAGGCGTTGTGCCACCTCGATCCCGTCTATGCCGGGGAGCTGGATGTCGAGCAGCACCACATCTGGTCGCAAGGTCTCTGCTGCCATCAAGGCGGATTCTCCGTCGGCCGCCTCGCCCGCGATGGCGAAACCCGCCGCCGATCCGAGCTCGCGGGCGAAGCTCCGGAAGCCATCGTGATCGTCAACGATGAGCAGCGTGAGTGAGGCCTTGGAAACCGCTATCTCATGTCGCGTCACCGGGAACCCCTAGGCCTCGGGTCCTTCTCCGGTGCTGAGCGGGACACGACCTTCGACGGTCGTTCCCCAGCCTGGAGCCGAGCGTATGTGGAGGTCTCCGCCCACCGCGCCGAGCCGGTCGGACATGTTCTGTAGGCCACCCTGGACGATCGAGCAGTTCGTCTCGAAGCCGGCGCCGTCGTCGCTGACCTCGAAGCGCAAGCCGTTTCCTTCCGGTTCGAGTCGGACGACGGCACGGGCACCTCGTCCCGCATGCTTCGCGGCGTTCTGCAGCGCCTCGAGGCAACAAAAGTAGATGGCGGTCTCGACATCGCGTGGGTAGCGGCCGGCGCCGTTGAGCTCGGTCCTCACCGGCAACGGCGCGCGATCAGCCATCTCGTTCAGCGCACCGGGCAGACCTTCGCTTGCAAGTGTCGCAGGGTAGATCCCTCGTGCGAGCTCGCGGAGCTCCTGGATGCCACGTTCGATCTCCGTACGCAGCTCCCCGGCAAACTCTGAGGCACGACCCTCGCCGCGCAGCTCTTTTTCGAGCAGACCGAGCTTGAGTTGGGCAAGAACGAGATGCTGCTGCGCGCCGTCGTGGAGGTCGCGCTCGACCTTGCGTCGGGCCTCGTCCGAGGCCGCGACGATCCGGGCGCGCGATGCGCGCAGGGCGTCGGTCGCCCGGCCGAGATCTTCGACCATCTTGTTGAAGCTCGCCGACAGCTCGCCGAGCTCGTCGTCGGATGTCACGGGCACGTGGGCGTTGAAGTTTCCAGCCCCCACTCGGCGAGCCATCAGGACGAGATTGTCCATGGGCGTTTTGAGGGCATGAACGACCAGCAGTGTCACGGTGAGAGCGAAGACGAGGCAGATACCGGCCACCATCAGGCCAGGCCTAAGAAGGTCCGCGAGGGGCTCGTCGCTGTTCCCGACCCATAAGCCGATACCGGTGGCCGCCCAACTAGCGCCTAAGAGAGCGCCGAACATCTTCGCGCCGAATGGGAGGCCGCGCTCAGGGGGGCGGAAGTCGGCCGGCAACCGTCCCGCAGCATCGAGCACGATCGGACGGATCACCAGCTCGACCAGGAAATACCCGGCGGCCGCGGCGCCCGTCGCCATGAACGTGGTTTGGAGCAGCGAGGACGCGGTGCCGGCTGCGCTCTCCCGCAACGCTCCGGCCATGGTCAGCGTGCCGACGATGTCCGTACCGATACCGACCATGACGCCCGTCGAAGTCACCTTCCACGCCAATGTAGACAGCCGGATCCACACGTCCTCGGCTCCTTCAGGCGGGCGACCTCTACGCCACCAATCGGCGACTGTCAGAACTGTGAGCCAGCCGCGAA
>Ga0299907_10000380_pt1 | contig 21042 bp, 15 predicted proteins | sample RVTome_16_FD_198680 | JGI IMG/M metagenome (GOLD analysis project Ga0299907, IMG submission 198680) | Soil microbial communities from uranium-contaminated site in the Upper Colorado River Basin, Wyoming, United States - RVT152D67 (version 2) ...
TGCCGACTCTGCGGCCTTTCGGGGGCGGTTGGTTCGCCAGCAACGATGCGACGTCGAACAGACCTTCCAGGGTGGCCGTGCGGATGACGCCGGCCTGTTTGAAGAGCGCGTCGACCGTGATGTCGCTCGCTGCAATCAATGCGCCGGTGTGCGAACTGGTTGCCCTAGCTCCGGCCGCAGACCGGCCGCTCTTGACCACGACGATCGGCTTCTTCTTGCCGACGCGCCGGGCGATGCGGGCGAACTTCCTCGGATTCCCGAAGCTTTCTAGGTACAGAAGTATGAGGTCCGTATCCTCGTCGGCCTCCCAGTAATTCAGAAGGTCGTTGCCGGAGATGTCAGCCTTGTTGCCTGCCGAGGCGAACGTCGAGATCCCGAGACCGAGTTGCCTCGCGTAGTCGATCACCGACAGTCCGAGCGCACCCGACTGCGAAAGGAACCCGACGCGCCCGGCGGGCGGGAAGTCCGGCGCAAACGTGGCATTGAGCCGGACGTCCGGGGCTGTATTGATGATCCCCATGCAATTTGGACCGATGACCCGCATGCCGGCCTCGCGGCAAACGGCCATCAGAGCTCGCTGCCGCCTCAGGCCCTCCTCGCCGGTCTCCGAGAAACCTGCCGAGATGATCACGAGTGTCTTGACGCCCTTGGCCGCACATTCGCGAGCCGCGTCGAGAACGTGAACCGCAGGGACCACGATCACGGCTTGATCGACCGGTCCGGGGCAATCGATGACGCTCTTGTATGCGGCAACGCTCTGGACGACGTCGGACGACGGATTGACCGGGTAGACCGGCCCATTGAAACCGGTCGTGATGAGGTTGTGGAAGACCTCTCCCCCGATCGTCCCGCGCCGGCGGGATGCTCCGATGACCGCAACCGACTTAGGGGCGAAGAACGAACGCATCGCAGCCACAGCTGCGGACTGCTCCCTCATCTCGAATCGCTCGACGGCCTCCGGAGAAATCGAAGTTGGGAACTCCACGACGACGAGCCCGGGCTCGGAACGGATCTCGACGGGGAAGCCGCTCTCCCTGAAGACCTCGACCATCTTGTGGTTGGCGGGAAGCACGTCCGCGTAGAAGGTACCGATGCTGTTCTCGGTCGCAGCTTCTGCCAGATGGGCCAGCATGATCGTGCCCAGGCCCTGGCCCTGAAGCGAATCGCTGACGGCAAAGGCGATCTCGGCCCGACCGTCGCCGGTGCTCTGATAAGTGCCGTGACCGACGATCGAAGCTTCGGGGCCGCTGGTTGCAACCAGGCCGTGCCGATTGCGGTAGTCGACGTCGACGGCCCAGCGCGCCGCCTTCTCGAGGTCGACCGATCCCGTGAAGAAGCGGAAGAAGATCGAATCGGGCGAGAGGCCGCGCAAGAAAGCGAGCAGTCCGTCGTGGTCATCAGCCCGCACCGGCCTGACCTGGACAGTCGACCCGTTGCGCAAAACGACGTCGGCTTCACGGTGGACCGGGTAGGTCACGATCACCGCGGCATCCTAAACCCCGCGCACCTCTCCAACAGCATGACCGGCAGGTCTCCCGAGAGGGTCCCCCGCCCAGCGCATCACGGTACGACCACGCTGCGGTGCGCCGGCTGAATGTGAAGCGAACACCGAGGGGTGGTGGTCGATTCACAAATGAGCTCCGGCGCCACGGAGGGACGGGCGCGCCGCGGGCTTACCCGACCCGAGCGACTTCGTCCTGCGGAATCCACGGGGGAGTCTGGGCGACAAGCCTCTCCGCGTCGACCACCGGCACCGGGCGAGAGAAATAGAAACCTTGTCCCACCTGAGCGCCGAGCTCACGCAAAAGCCAGACATGCTCCAGCGTCTCGATGCCCTCGGCAACAACCCGCCGGCCGAGCGTCTGCGCCAGGGAAACCACGGCGCGCACGATCGCCTCGTCTTCGGCGTTGGGCAGAGCCTTCACGAACTGGCGGTCGATCTTCAAAACGTCAACGGGGAAGTTCTTGAGGTAACTGAGCGACGAATAGCCGGCACCGAAGTCATCGAGGGCGAGCTTGACCCCAAGCTCACGCAGTTTGCGGAGCGTGTCGACCGTCGTGTCCGCGTCGTCCATCATAGTGGTTTCGGTTATCTCGAGGCCGAGCTGCCACGGGCGGATCTCGTTGCGTTCGACGAGCTCGCCGATCTCCTCGACCAGAGTCGGACGCTGGAACTCCTGGGCCGACAGGTTCACGTACAGCGTGGGAAGAATCTTGTCGTCGTGCCACTCTCGCCACCGCCGCATCTGGAAGCAGACCGTCTCGAGCACCCACCGCCCGATCGGAACGATAAGTCCCGTCGACTCCGCTAGCGGAATGAATTCCGGCGGCGGGACTAACCCTCGCTCGGGATCCTCCCATCTCACAAGAGCTTCCATTCCGACCATCCGCCCACTGAAAAGGTCGACCTTGGGCTGGTAGTGGAGTATGAACTCACGCTGGTCGACGGCGCGCCGGAGTGCAGACTCTGCTTCGAGCTGCACCTGGCCGAGCGCATCCCGGTCGAAGTTGAAGACCTCGGTGCGCGCCTTTCCGTTGAACTTTGCTCGGTACATGGCGAGGTCGGCATTGCGGACCAGAGCTCCGGCTTCCATGCAGCCCGGCCAGCTGACGGAGATACCGATGCTGATCGTCACCGCGATCTCGACGCCGTCGATGACGTACGGCTCCTGAAGCCGGTGCGAGATCCTCTCGGCGATCATCGTGACCGTATCCTTGTGACCGATGTCCTCAATGAGAATAGTGAATTCGTCGCCGCCAAGGCGCGCGACCGTGTCCTCGGGACGAAGACAATCCTGCAACCGTTGGGAGATCGCAACGAGGAGTCTGTCACCACCCTGGTGACCGATCCTTTCGTTGAGCTCCTTGAAGTCGTCGAGGTCGACGAGCAGGACCGCGAGCGCCTCATGTCGCCGGTCCGCGCGCGCCAGGGCATGTTCGACGCGGTCGTCGAACAGTGCCCGGTTAGGCAATTTGGTCAGCGCGTCATGAAAGGTTTGATAGGCAAGCTCGTGGAGTCGCTCGTGATCTGCCGCCCTCAACAAGGCATTCTCCAGGATCATTGCCCCTTCGTAGGCGAGCTGCGTGACCAGCCGGCGCTCCTCCTCCGACCAAGTTCTGTATTCGGTGACGTTGTTGCACAGCGCCATTCCGATCATGCCTACGGGGGATCGCAGCGGCACAGCGATGTACGAGGCCAGGCCGAGCACCCCCGCTGCCTCCTGAGAGAGCAAAGGACCCGTACGGGGATCCTCCACGAACACTGGCTCTGTTCGTTCCGCAATGAGGTGCCAAACGGGAAAATCGCGCACCGGCATTCCCACCATCGAGTCGCCGAGACGCGCCGACCCACCCAACGGAACCCCTACCCCGAGGACGTGAGAGAGCCTTCCATCGGAGTCCCTGATGTAAACGGTTGTCTGCCCCGTTCCGGAGGCGTCGCGCAAGACGCGCGCGAAGGCTTCCGCCGCCTCCTCCAAAGAAACCGCACGGGAGCTGTCCTCGAACAGTCTCCGCACCTCACTGGCGGCGCGCATGTTGAAGTGGCGTTCATCCTGTGATCTGCTGCGTTCCAGGGGGCCAACGAGTTGAGCGGCAGCCGCCGATGCGACTCGCAGTTCCCGGGGAGAGAACGGCCGGGGTTCCGCCGTATACATCAGGCAAACGCCGGATACGGGAAGGCGAGCTCCGAGGGGCACCGCAACCGCCGAACCTAGGCCCAGCGTCTCCGCCCACCGGGCGGGCACGAGCGGAGAGTCGGCGCCGGCAACAGACGCTATCCCCGAGCCTCCTACTGCCTCTATGAGCCCGAGCGGCGGCAGTCCTGCGGGCAGCAAGTCGATCTGGGGGGTGAGGTCTGTGCCATCCCAACGCCGCGCGAGGCGCGGTACGTAGCGGCCGTTCTCGGCGGTAAAGACCAAGGCGATCTGAACACCCATGTGCTGACCCAGACCCTCACAGAGCGCGCCGGCGGCTGCACTGAGAGACTCCTCGTGGGCCAGCACTGCCGTGAGCTCCAGCAAAAGCTGACTATCCAATCTCAGCTGGGCCGCTTCGTGCCTGACCTGCAACCCACCGAGTGTTGCCGCAGCCAGAGCGACGGCCGGGTCACCTTGGGGTGAAACGTGATCGTTCGGGGGCTCCACGGCGAGAACCCCGACCGGGCCCCCGAAGAACAGGGGGACGAGAAGGATGGAGTCGATGCCCAGGTCGCGCGCCATGGACCCCGGAAAGTAGCCGTTAACCTGAGCGTCGCGGACGACCTCCGGCGAGCGCTCCGACAGTAGGTGTGCCGCCGCGTGGAACTCGTCTACGGTCACACCGGGCCACGTCGGACCTTCACCTAAGACGTCGCCCGAGACGTCCTCCATTGCCACAACGGTGATGGTTTCAGTGGGAGCATCGTAGGCCCACAAGGAAACGCGATCAGCGGCGAACGACTCCAGAGCGAACCTGCAGGCATGACGCATCGCGTCGGTTGGGGTGTCCTCTCCGGCGCGCATGTGGCTCATTTCCTAAATGTCCCTCGTTCCGGCCGAGCCCGCTTATCAATATCGGGCCTCTGCGCCTTGATCTTGAGCGGGTACTAGGCCGATCGGACTAGGGCGCACACCGGTGTGTCGCGGTGTTAACGAAGTCGAACGATAGGCAAGCATCTGCCCAGCTGCTCTCCCAAGCCGGGGGCTAGCGAGGCGGCGGGGGCGAATAGGGCACGAACCCGAACAATCGGTCGATGAGCTGCCTCGTGGCCGTTCGGAGGTGGTCCGCGGTCTCCCTGTAAACGCTCGGCCGACTGCCCACGGGGTCACGTATCTGAACGTTGGGAGGCAACGGGGCGGCAGCCGGGGGGCGGCGCTTATGTGCGGACTCGATCGCCGCACGAGCCCTTGTCACCGGATCGCGTTCATCGGGAACGTCGACCTCCTCGAGAAGCAAGATCAGCTCGAGGATGGTGAACGTGCGCTCGTAGTTTGCATTGGCCTCGACAACGGCGGCGGCAACGTGCTCGAGTTGGAACCCAATCACGAGGTCGGCCTGGGAGAGATCGAACCCCCTCAGCGACCGGGCGCGGTGTGCAGTGAGATCCACGCCAAATTCCGAAGCGAGCCGCACCGCCTCGGGCAGCGCGGGTGCGGCGCCCAGGTCCCTGGTGCCCACCGACGTCACCCGGAGCGGGAGTCCCATGGTCGAAGCGCGCATCAGTCCCTCCACGATCGGACTCCGGAACTGATTACCGGTGCAGACGACTATGGTGTCGAAGTTGTCGTCCGACGCATCCTCGCCGGTCGGAAAGAGACTGGGACGTCTCTCAGGATCGCGGTGGTCTTGGGATTCATGACTTTCATCATTTTGTTCCTCCGCCCCGGAACTGCCGGTTGTTTTCCGCTTCACCGAGTGTCTCCGTCCGTTTCTCCGCCGGCGCTCCTCGAAGACCTCCTGCGCCGTGAGCACAACCGCCTCGTCGAGTAGAACCTCCCGTGAGGGGGTCCACGTGAAGGTGCCCGTCTCCCAATCGAGAATGTCCAGAATACGGTCCAGCATCTGTTCGCGAAGAACCTCAGACAGCAATCCCAAATCGACGTCGCCGGCGTCCACAAGGACCTGCCCCAGGGGTGCCCCTTGCTCGGCGTGCTCGTCAAGAGCAGCCCGCAGGCGACGCCGGGTGACCACGCCGCTGCTAACGAGCCGCAGCCCGATGGGCCCGTCGTCGAGGAATGAATACGCCCCGCAGATGTCACCGCCGGCGAACCTAATCTCGCCCCTCCCCGAGGGGCGCCGCAGTTCTAGGCACCCGGACCGCCGAGAGTGTGCGAGAAACCTGATCAGAGTGTCCGCACCGAACTCCTGGATGTCTCCTTCGAGCAAGCGCCCCACCTCTTGTTTCAGGAATCCGGTACTAGCTGCCGCTGCCTACATTAGAGTGTTCGGGTCTTGAAGCGAAAGCTCCTTCTCTCCTCCCTGGGCGTAATCCTCGCCGTGGCTGCACTCGCCCTTTACGTCGGCATCAATGCTCGGCGAGAGCTAAACGCTGCACGCAGCATCCTCGGCACCCCAGCGGGGGACCTTTCCCCGTCCGAGGTCCGCGAGGCCCGCAGTAATCTCGAGGCAGCCGAAAGCCTGCTCCGCGGGCCGCCCGCAGCAATTCTTCGCCTTGTCCCGGTGGCGCGACAGAACATCCAGGCGGTCGATGCCGTGGTGGATGCGGGAATCCCCGTGATGAACGATGCGATCGAGCTCCTCGATGCACGAAAAGCCCTCGGCGAGCAGGAGCTTGTCAGTAAGGGGCGTGTCCGGCTGGAGGTCCTCGAAGACCTTAGGGAGCCGTTGCGGCAGCAACTCAAGAGCCTGACGGCGCTTAAATCACAGCTTCTCGCACATCGCTCGGGGTGGCTGTTACCGCCCTTGTGGGACACCGTTGACGACTTTGCAGGGCGAACGGCGGAACTTAGAAGCTCGGCGGAAAGAGCCACGCAGGCTCTAGAGATCGCTCCTTCACTGCTCGGCGAGCGCGGGCCGCGCACGTATCTCGTTCTCCTCCTCAACAACGCCGAGCTACGAGGAGCTGGCGGGATTCTTTCCGCCCTGGGCACGATCAGTGCCAGAAACGGTGTCTTGGAACTTGGTGAGTTTTTCTACTACGCGGATATCGCGATAAGGCCCCCGGAACGGGTTCCCGCCCCCACGGATTACGAGCGACGATTCAGCCGTTATAGAGCCAATACAACTACAGTGGTCAATGCCACTGTGTCTCCTGACGTTCCCGAAGTCGCCGCAGTAGCGGCTCGGCTCTTCAAGAGGATTCGAGGCGTTAAAGTCGATGGAGCGCTCTTGATCGACCCCCGCGGGATATCGGCGCTGATGCCGGCGGGGGCTCAGACGCCGGTACCTGGAAGTAATCAAACACTGAGCAACGACAATCTCACCAAATTCATCTACTCTGACTCTTACAACTTGCTTGGCGGGGCAGACCCCGGTCGTCGGTCCGCCATCCTCACTGTAGGTCGGGCGGCCTTCAGGAGCATCCTCGCCGGCGGAGGTAGTGGATTTACGCCTCTTGACACTGCTGGCGACGCAGTTGCCGGGGCGCACATCCGGTTCGTGTCTTTCCACGACAACGAGCATGAGAGTCTGAGCAGTCTCGGGCTGAGCGGCGGATTGACGACGGACAGCGTAGACAATCTTCTCGTTACGGTGCAGAACTTGGGCGCGGACAAACTCGATTTCTGGATGAGGCGCCACATGGAGCACAATTGCAGCATCCAGGAGTCGGACTCTGCCCGGTGCGAAACAGTCGTGGTGCTCAGCAATGAGACACCTCGAGGACTCAACAGTTATGTAACGCAGGTCGAAAATCAGATTAAGGAGGCGTACAGATACGGCACATATGTGGGCTATCTAGAAATATACGTTCCCGAGATGGCCGATCTCATCGGAGTTACGCTCGATGGGCGTACGGAGACTTTCTACCGAGAATCCGAGAACGGCCGTACGTCGATCGGAATGTATTTTTCGACTCAACGCGCAGAGAAGACGACGGCACGAGTGACCTATGAACTGACCTTGCCGGACTCGGGCTACTCGCTCGAAATAGCGCCGCAACCACTGACGTCCGACACCCTCCTAAAAGTGGACATCAAAGGCCCATCTCAGTGGGCCCTCAGCGGCCCGGGAACACGAGAAGAGGGCCGAATTGCGTTCGACGGGAGACTCTCCGGCCCCCTTCGCTTTGCCAGCCGACCCGCCGGAAGGACCGGCCTGGCCGCCGCGTGGGCGGCCTTATTCGACTTCTGGACGCAGCCCCTCAGGTTGTGGTCTGCCGGCCTAGACGGATCGAGCTTTGCGGGTCCGGCGCATCATCACGGTGCCGGCCCCAATCGCTCCCAAACCGATCACCACAAATAGTGTCAAATCCGCACCGGTGAACGGCAATACGCCTTCACTGGACCTCTCGGCCGCAGGAGCCGGTGCCTCTCCCCTGCCCAACTGCTCGCCGCCGATTCCAGGAGGTTCGACATTCCCTCCGCTCTGGGCGAAGGCTGCCGAGCTGACACCCAGCAGGGCAATGACAAAAGCCGTCACAACTACCAATCTTAGGCGTCGCACCGCTATCTTTCCTCGCTTCCGTAACATAAGGGGCGAATCCCCCAAATCTTCCTTCGTCCAGCCATATTCTGTAAGATAACTATACCCCTCACCAGAATTGTCGCAAGGACATTCCGCCTGTGAATCTCGGGACTTTCCGCCCAAATCGTTACAAGCGCGTCACTGGGATCACATCGCGAATCATGATTTAGCTACGCAAAGACATCCCAGAGGCCCAGAGCATTTCACTCATCCCTCACATTGACCTCACTCACCGAACACTTCCCATCGACCAGCGTCGCAACAGCTTGTGCCCACATAGAGTGCACGGCAAACTTCTGTTCCTTCTGTCTGTCGCTTCGACATTGAGTCAAGTCGTCCAGCGTCCCCTGTTGTGCTCGTAGATCTCTTTCAAGATACGCGGGACGTCGTATTCCGCCCGCCACTCGGGGTAGTGGGACTGAAACCTGGAGTTGTCTCCAACCCACCAGATGTGGTCGCCCACCCGAGCCTTTTCGTTGTACGACCAAGAGAGTTCCCGACCCACGATCTCCTGGCTCATCCATATCGCTTCCAGAACTGAGCAGTGGCTGAAGCGTCCTCCACCGATGTTGTAGATCTCCGCAACTCGAGGGCTTTTCCAGAATTCGTGAAAGGCGCGAATCAGGTCGTTACTGTGAATAGCATCGCGAACTTGCTTGCCTTTGTACCCGAACACGGTGTAAGGAGTGGCGGTCATCGTGCACCGCATTACATACCCGAGAAAGCCGTGGAGTTCGGTCGCGGAGTGTGCCGGACCAGTTAGCGTGCCACCGCGGAAGCAGACCGTAGGCATTGAGAAATAGCGTCCGTATTCCTGGACTAGGACGTCCGCCGCCACTTTGGAGGCGCCGAACAGGCTATGCAAGCAATCGTCCAGCGACATGTCCTCGCGAATACCTTTTGAGTAGGTGTGCGAAGGATCAATCTCGTATCGCGAATCGAGCTCTATGAACGGAAGACGGTTCGGTCGGTCGCCGTAGACCTTGTTTGTTGATGTGAATATAAAGGCGGCATTAGGAGAGAACCGACGACTTGCTTCCAAGACATTCAGCGTTCCGACCGCGTTTATGTCAAAGTCCGTAAAGGGATCATTCGCGGCCCAGTCATGCGATGGCTGGGCCGCTGCGTGGATTACAAGATCGATCTCCCGTCCGTAATGCTCGAACGAGCTCAAGACCGCATCGCGGTTTCGGATGTCAAAGTCGAAATGGCGGTACTGAGTTCCGAGACTCGTTCTTAGTTCCTTCACCTTCCATGCCGTAGAGGCCTCAGCACCAAAGAACTTCCTGCGCATGTCGTTGTCGATTCCGACGATGTCGAGCCCACAGCCTGCAAAGTATGTGGCAGCCTCCGAGCCAATGAGGCCGGCGGAACCTGTGATGATCGCAACGCTCATTTAAGGTGGGTCATCTCTAGTTCAGAAGGCCACTGCATGCTGATCATGTCACCGACAATACAAAGCTGGAGAGCCCGAAACCCAATAACTTGTCAAGGCAGTAGAGGCTGGTTGCGGTGGCGAACGGGGGCACCCCTTCCGTCACCACGGCGGGGAACAGCTGGCGCTCGGCTGAATAGACGCCTCCGCCGGGTGTGCGGTCGAGGATCGAGTTCGAAGACGTACACGCCGGCGTTGATCAGATTCATTGGTCAAATCTTGAAACCCGGCATAAGGTGTATAGGTACAAAGAAGACTTCCCGGAGAAAGACCCGCGTCCAGAGCTTGCCGAATTGCGCGCGCCGGTCGGGGGGCCTAGTCGGCCAAGGCACTCCGTCGCGTCGATCGAGGAGCAGGCTTTCCGTCCAGAAATCTCGCCGGTACGTTGCCATCCTGACCCGCCAGATGATCGTCGCAGACCCATACGGAGATTGTTTTTCCCTTGTCTCGTCCTTCACGGAGTCGGAGGACGGCTACCGCGGTAGCCCGCCGCTGGCACCCTTTCTGCGAGCAGGTAACGTTCATAGTTGAGCCAATCGGCCGCCCTGTAAGTCACCTTGAATTTGCGGGCCTTCCTGGTTCTTTAAGTTCTGCGTCATTTCCACCGATCCTCTTGGCGACTACCAATAATTGGGAGACAATACCCAGCCAATGAGCAAACGAAGCTCATGGTCCGGAGGGAAGCATAACGATCCCCTACAATCGGCGGGCGGAATTATCGAACAAGATGCCAGATACGGGATGACTGAACTACACCGAACACACCAGATCCAGGCGGCGTCCCCTCTGGGGGAGGCCCCTGATCTTCGCGATTACCTTGCGATTCTTCGCCGGCGTAAGTGGTACGTGATCCTCACCCTGGTCGCCATCGTGGGGGTCACGATTCTGTGGACGGCTCGCCAAGAATCGACGTTTACCTCCACGTCTCAGGTTTTGGTGCAGAGCCCCACCCTATCCCCGACGCAAGGTCCGGCGACCTTCATCAACATGGAGACGGAGAGATCGCTTGCCCAATCTTCCGAGGTGGCGGTTCTCGTCAAGCGGGCGATTAAGGCCAATGAGTCTCCCTCGGAGCTGCTATCGGGGGTCTCTGTCGAAACCCTCCCCGAGACGGAGATACTCGCCTTTAGCGTCACACATCCCGACCCCGACGTTGCCAGGGAGCGGGCGCAGGCCTTTGCTGAGGGATATCTGCAATTTCGCCAAGAGCAATTCCTCCGAGAGGCTATTCAGAGAGCGGAGTCCCTCCATGAGCTTATCGACTCCACCCAGACCGAGTTGGAGAGCGTCAACGAGAGACTCCAAACATCGCCAGAGGGTCCCAGTCGAGACGTGCTTGAGAGTCGTGCCCAGTCGTTGCAAGCACGACTGGACGTTCTACAGCAAAATCTCGTGACGACCAGTGGCCAGCTTCAGGTGGGACAAATCGTCCAGGCCGCCTCCCCGCCAAGGGACAACGATTCAACGACCCCTCGGGTGGCACTGGCCATCTCTATGGGTTTGGCAATCGGTGTGGGGATCGCTTTTCTGGTGGAGAGGCTGGATAACAAAGTCCGCGGTCGCCAGGATCTGGAAAATCATTTCCCGGCTCCTGTTCTTGCAGTGATCCCGAGAGTTTCGGGCTGGCGACAGACGGACGATCCAATGCTGGCCGCCGTTTCCGAACCAGACTCCCCCGCAGCGGAGGCATTCCGGACACTGCGGACGGGGATCTTGTTTGCCGCCTCCCAAAAACCCATTAAAACGATTCTGGTTACAAGTGCCGAAAGCCGTGAAGGAAAGACGGCCACCGCAGCAAACTTGGCGGTGGCCCTGGCTCGAGCGGGCAAGAAAGTCATCCTTTTGTCGGGAGATTTGCGGCGTCCGCGACTCCACAACTTTTTCAGACTTCCCAATACTGTGGGACTTACGAACGTCCTCGCGGGAGAAAGGGACCTCAGCGAGGCGTTGCAGCAGCCGCCTGGCATGCCGAACCTCAAAATCCTCAACAGCGGTGCCGTCCCCGGTAATCCGAGCGAGCTTCTCTCCTCACAGGCCATGCAGAGGGCGATGGTCGAAATAGAAGATCTGGCAGAAATCGTTGTTATCGACGGGGCACCGGTATTGGCGATTGCGGACTCGCTCATCCTATCGAGGCTTTCGGATGCAGTCCTGCTCGTTGCCCATGCACACAGAACAACGAAGTCAGCCATCGATCAAGCGCGACGGCAATTGGAGCAGGTCAACGCATCAGTGATCGGATCCGTTCTCAACAGCCTCGATCCTCGGAAAGCTACCGATTACGAGAGGTACGAAAGCTACGGTTACGTTCAGGATGCGAAATGAGTACGCTTTCCCGAGACCGGACGCTCGCCGGCGGCCACATTGTAGGCGTCAAGGATTTCGGCCTCGAACGATGTGCGTGCCGGAACGGGAGCTTCGGGTATGGGAGGGGGAGTGACGAGGAAGTCATCCATCGCAGAAGCGAATCGTTTCGCGATTTCCTTACGGTTCGCGGGCGGAACGCAGACTGATAGATGTGATGGCCACTGCTGAGCGATTTGAGCGGGGCCGCCGCGTTGAAGAGTCACTACTGGGGTACCTAAGCTCAATGACTCGGCAATGCACATCCCGGCTTCTTCGTGGAGTGATGGGTGGATGAGAACACCGGCGCGACTCAACCGATCAAGGAGCTGAGGACGCGACAGCCAACCCTCGAAAACGACTCGATCGATCACTCCCAGAGATCGGGCGAGCCGTTCCACGCGAGTGCGCTCGGGGCCATCCCCGAATATGCGGAGTACAGCATCGCCGCTCTCCATCGATGCCAGAGCGCGAATGGCCATTGTCGGGAGCTTCCACGGCAAAAGTCGCCCGACAAGAAAGATTTCCTTGGATCGGTTCCGGGAGCTCGACGGTGCGGACACGCTTGTTGCAAGTGCATTGGAGAGCACCCGGATCTCGGACTTAGTCCGGAGTCTCGCCGCGGTCTCCAGGTTTTGCGCAAAGACGACTCTTGCGCTGCGCTGAGCTCGCCGGACGGAGGGCAGGCAGGCGAGGACGGGACGGGAAAGGGTTCTCGCAACATCCTCAAGGATCCCCCGGAAACCAAGCTCCGCCATGAGGACCCGCGGCGGATTTACGCCGCCCCCCACCGGTCCCCATACAAGCGGCTTGTTTACAGAAGCAACTCCTGCCCGAGTCCAGTAACTCGACAGCGTAGCGTGGTGCACGACATCGAATCCCACTCTCGAGTCCAGCTCGGCTGCTACTCGACCCGCCTGTCTTTGCCACGCACCGTAGTAGCGCTGGAACCCCACCATCCCGAGGTGCTCAAACTTGTCCCCCGTAACTACAAATTCAAGCGCCTGGAGATGGATTCGGTCGGCGACGTCGGTTCCCTCGAGTGCCCGGCGCAGACCTGCTACGGCAGATGGATTGGTTATTACCCACACCTCATGCCGAGTAGCCGCGGCCATCACCGTCCGAAAACCAACTTCGTTTTCAGAACCCCTGCCGGGCTCACATGCCCAGGCGGAAACAAGAACCTTCATAGCCTCTCCCGTGAGCCCCGCCAATTTACCCCACTATTCGGTCCGTCTGCGTCTCTGTATACCCGACGCTACGCTCTTAATCGGCTCAACCGCCCTGGGATTTAGACAAGTGAGCAGATCTGGAGTCAGTTCATCTCGGTGGGTAGAGAACCGGCCGTCGCAGAGGCTGCGGGGCCTCGACCTACGCGAGTTGTGGGAATATCGAGAGCTCGCCGGATTTTTGGCACTTCGTGACCTGAAGGTTCGGTACAAACAAGCGGTGTTCGGCGTGGGCTGGGCAATCGTCCAGCCCATGGCCACAGTGGCGGTATTCACGATTGTGTTCAACAGACTCGCATCCATATCGAGTGAGGGCATTCCATACCCCGTTTTTGCTCTCGCGGGGCTGTCCTTATGGACGTACGTATCGAACGGCGTGAACCGTGCGACCCAGAGTCTCGTTGGAACGCCTGCCCTTGTCACAAAGGTCTATTTCCCTCGGATCCTGGCGGTGATCGCATCCGTTGTCCCGGCTACGGTTGACCTGCTGATCTCCTTGGCGCTGCTTGGTCTCCTCATTCCCGTCTACGGAGCAACGCTCTCCGTCGCGGCCGTAACGCTACCCATCTGGCTGATCGGGGCGACTGCCACGGCCATCGGAGTCGGGGTCATCTTCGGGACTCTCAACGTGAGCTACCGTGACGTGAACCAGGGAATCGCTTTCTTCATACAGTTGTGGTTCTTCCTCAGCCCGGTCGTTTACTCGTCGTCGAGCGTTCCCGACACGTGGAGGGCTCTTTACTCGCTCAATCCGATGGTTGGGTGGATCGATGGTTTGCGTTGGGCTGTCCTCGCCGCTCCTTGGCCGGGGCCTCGCCTTCTCATATCGGTGCTGTCGACTCTGGCAGTTTGTGCACTCGGCGTGGCCTACTTCCAGTCGGCCGAGCGACGCTTTGCGGATGTGATCTGATGGGCGACTGTGTAATCGAGTTAGTAGATGTAAGCAAACGGTATCGACTGGGCGAGATGCGTCGCAATGGCTCCATCCGAGATGCCATATCTCAGAAGGTATCCCGCACGTTCAGGCACCGGAAGAGATCTCGGCCTGAAGTGTGGGCTCTACGTGGCGTTTCCTTTGAAATGCACGAAGGAGAAGCTCTGGGTGTGATTGGTCGCAACGGAGCGGGCAAGAGCACCCTTCTGAAAATCCTTGCCAGGATCACTGAACCTTCATCGGGGTACTCCCGCACCAAAGGCCGGGTGGCCTGCCTTCTGGAAGTCGGAACTGGATTCCATCCGGAGCTCTCCGGCAGGGAGAACATCTTCCTGAACGGAGCCATCCTTGGTATGTCTGGCCGTGAGATCCGGAAGCGGTTCGACGCCATAGTCGATTTCTCTGGCGTCGAGGAATTCCTCGACACACCGATCAAACGATTTTCCTCCGGAATGCAGCTTAGGCTTGCCTTCTCAGTGGCCGCGCATCTAGAGCCGGACATTCTGGTCGTTGATGAGGTCCTGGCGGTTGGGGACTTCGAATTCCAGAAGAAATGTCTTCAGCGGATGGCAGAGGTTGAAAAGGAAGGCCGGACTGTAGTCTTCGTCAGCCATGACCTAGAAGCGATTGCGCGATTGTGCCCCTCAGCCATCTGGCTCGAAAAGGGGGGCTTGCACCAACAGGGGACGGCAACCGAAGTGATCGATTCGTACCTGGCTTCGTCGGTGCAAGAAAGTGGATCCGGAAAGGACACCGTTCATGCAGGCCCGCTCCACCTGTTCTCCGTAACTGTCACGGACGACTCCCAGCGCCGTTCGGATGTGATCCGGCGTGATGCTCCGTTCACTATCTCGGTCGACTACGGTCTCGATGAACGGATACCGGGGTTTGACGTTGCCCTCTACGTGGTGAACTCGAATGGCGTACGGATTTTCGATGAGGCCTGGTCCGACCTCTGGACGCAGAGGCCAGAAGGCCCCGGTCGGTATACCGTCGCTCTGAAGGTGCCGCCAGTCCTCAATGTCGACGAGTATCGAGTAGGGCTGTGGGCAGGCACTGCATACGAAACACTTATACACGACGAGATCACAGCCGTTTTCCGGCTGGAGGGGAGCGTAAAAGGGCGCCCCGACCGTGCCGTCGAGCTCCATCTGCCCTGGGAGCTCGTCTCACCCCAGGCGCCCGCCCACGCAGGCGAAGATGAATCTTGAGCTTGCGCATCCAACAAATTAAGGCCGGGCTTCGAAACGCAGCGAGGGTTATTCCCGCTCCGATCAAGCGAACGCTCAAGAGGGTCAATCGGGAGATTCCGCCTCCGACAGGGGTTCGCTGGGGAGACCTGAGGCGGCAGGCGCCCTTTGATCGCAACTGGGGATACGCGCGCGGCACTCCAGTGGACCGCGTTTACATCGAGACATTCCTGACGCAACATGCCGCCGATATAAGAGGCAGGTGCCTTGAAGTTCTCAATGATTCGTACACGCGGCGCTATGGAACTGGGCGTGTACACTCCTCCGACATTCTCGACATAAATCCGGCGAATTTAGAGGCGACGGTTATTGCGGATCTTGGAGACGACGGATCTCTCCCCGAGAGCCGGTACGACTGCTTCATCTTGACGCAGACGCTCCACCTCGTGCCGGACATGGGAGCCGCCCTCCGGAACGCACATCGAGCTCTGGCCCCCGGAGGCGTTCTGCTGCTAACGGTTCCAGGGATAGGCCGCCACGAGTCCCGGCAAGGTTACGAGCACGATCGATGGCGCCTCACGCCAACCGGCCTCCGCTGGCTCCTCAATCAGCCGATGTGGGAGGAACTGCAGGTGACGAGCTTCGGCAACGTACTGACGGTTGTCGCCATGTTGTATGGCCTTGCAGCGGAAGAGCTGGAGCCACAAGAACTCTCCTTTCACGATCCCGACTATCCGCTGATCGTGTCATGCCGAGCGAAGAAGTCATCTGGATGACTCGACAATCCGGTGTGGTCCTCCTCTATCACCGGGTGGCCAATTTGGCATCCGATCTGCAGGAGGTCGCAGTGCGCAAGGCACACTTCGCCGCTCACTTGAACGTCGTCCGTGACGTCGCTCGTGTCGTCCCGCTGCGTGACATTGGCAAGCTCGATGAGCCGCACGTGGCTATCACCTTCGACGACGGCTACCGTGATAATGCTCAGGTTGCTGCCCCGATGCTCAAGGCAGCGGGGATCCCGGCAACCTTCTTTGTCGTCTCGGGTTTTGTCGGTGCTGCCGAAGCTCCCTGGTGGACGGTCCTCGAGGCCCTGTGCCAGTTGAGTGAACAGGCGGAGCCCGTTCAGATCGACAGGTCCGGCATCAAACTCTGGGTGGATGCAAGAAATCGCGCAGGGCTGGACCGTCTCTACTGGGCACTGTACTGGCGGTTGCGACCGCTGCCGCTCGATCACATCCACGAGTTTATGCAGGAGCTGGCGGCGACACTCGGACCCCCTCCCGAAACCCTACGCACGGACCTTTTTATGAGAGCCGATGACCTAACGCGCGTCGCCGCGGATGATCTCTTCGAGATTGGCAGTCATACGGCTAACCATCCTTTTCTGGCATCGCAAACTAGCGAGGCTCAGGAACGAGAACTCAACGATAGCCGCGCCATGCTTGAGGATTTGACAAAGAAGCCCGTGATTTCGCTCTCCTATCCGTATGGGGGACCCGGAGCCTATGACGAAACAACCATCGCTCTTGCCCGCGCCGCGGGCTACGAGCGCGCGTGTATCGTGCGTAACCTTTGCGTTGGTCCTGATACGGACCCCATGCGCATCCCGCGCTGTGTCGTCAAGGACTGGGATAGAGAGATGTTTGCACAGCAGCTGTCACACTGGTTCGGTGACTGATGGTGCGATCACCGGCGGTTTCGGTTGTTATTGCGACGCGGAACCGCTCGCTGTTCTTGACCCAAACGCTGCGAAGCGTGTTCTCTCAGCGCGACGTCACCTTCGAGGTCATCGTGATCGACGATTACTCCACAGATGACACGCTGGAACTCCTTGCAGCTTTCAAAGATCCCCGGCTGCGCGTGATTCGCACCGAGCGGCCCTCCGGCGCGGCCGTAGCGCGTAATCTCGGCACGGAGAAGGCAATCGGAAGATGGATCGCTTTTCTCGACGACGACGACCTGTGGGCGCCTCACAAGCTTGCCCGGCAACTTGAGACGCTCAACGACGCGGGACGGTCGTGGGCATACTCCGGCGCGGTCTTCATCAACCAGGTCGGCCAGATCCGAGGCGGGACGCCGCCGCCCAGTCCGGATGAGGTCGTTATGCTTCTCCCTCGCTACAACCCGATTCCGGCCGCCTCCTCGAACATGATCGTCGCAGCGGAGCTCATCGCGGAAGCGGGGCCGTTCGACCGCGGGCTGGCGCATATGACGGAGTGGGACATGTGGTTGCGAATAGCCGCTCGCGGGGGACTTCCCGCCTGCGATGTCGCTCCTTCTGTCGCCTACCGTATGCACGGAGGGAATTTCTCAGTTCGGCCGGGTGGCGTGCGGAACGAGGTCCGAAAAATGCAGATCCGCTATCCCACTGTGGAATCAACCCGCATCTACCGACACATGAGCCGGCTGGCGATCGAGTCGGGCCGCTGGCTGGACGGCCTGCGCCTGTTGTGGTCTGCGGTGAGAGGAGGTCCTGTCCCTTACACGTTTAGCGATTTCAAGGAGGACGGACGCATGGTGCTGACGGCCGCAACGACTGCAGCAGCAAGAAGGTTAGGTCGCGATATGCAGCGAAGAGAGCGCCGGAGGCACGATCGACTCCTGCGAGCGGATCCCAACCGCGCCTACAAGGATGCGGCGAGGGTCTGGCTTAAACGAACTTATCCAGCAGCCTGATTAGCACTGAATTCTCCAATCCATCTCTCCGCCTCGCTGATCCAGTCGGGATCGCCGCCCGGACGCTCCGATACGAGAGGTCGGCCCAAGATGCGCTTGAGATAGCGGAGACGAAAGCGCTCAGCCGCCTCCCGCCCGACGTAAGAGATGTCTCCTGCAAGATCGCCGAGCCCGTAGGCATCGCTCCCCGACCTCCACGCCCGAAGCAGGTAGCGAATTGACCTTCCCGTGCGACCGCCTCTTCGCGCCGACCACCCGAGCCATCGGTAGATCGCGGCCCTGTCCACATCGATCCCCCTTCGAGCGAAGATGGCCAAATCACGCTCCACGGCCTCGCCGGCCACGGTCATGTTTCCGGCGTGGACGCGGTAGGCCACCAGAGGGCTGGGCACGAACGCGGGCAATCCCGACGCGGCAAGGCGAATCCAGAGATCCCAATCGGCGAATGGTTGAAGCTCGGTATCAAACCCACCAACCTCCATCATCAGAGTGCGATCGGCCATCACGCTCGACGTGCCGCCGGGAATCAGGTTGAGGTAAGTCACTTTCGCAACCACTTCTTCGGGGGTCGATGGAGGGCCGCCGGCGACGACCTGTAGTGCAGGAGAGACATTGACGGCCCCCGTATAGACCCACTTCCTGCCGGTGGGCCGAACGGCGTCCAGCTGGCGCCTGAGCTTGTCCGGTGCCCACAGATCGTCGTCGTCGACGCATGCAACCCAAGCGCCGCGAGCGGTGTCAATGCCTCGATTGCGAGCGGCGCTTACTCCCAGCGACGTCTCATTGCGAAGAAGCCGCCCACGGCTATCCAGCATGTCGCCAAGTGCCGCGCCCACATCTTCAACTGAGCCGTCGTCTACAACGATGACCTCGAAGTCGACGTTTGTTTGGCCGAGAACACTTCGCAAGGTTTGCGTGAGCAAAGCCACCCGATCGCGGGTTGGAATGACTACCGAAACCTCAGGAGTCGCATCCATCACGCATCCCTCGGGAACACGTGTAGTCCCACAACTGCCGCCCCACGAAGGGAACGCTGAATTCTTCCTCGACCCTGCGTCGCCCGGCGGTACCGAGCGCCCGCGCTCTTTCAGCACTGTCGACCAGCTCACCCAGGGCCCCGGCGAGTTCCTCAGGGTCCTCAGGTTTAACGACGATCCCAGCAAATGAGCGACCAGTTCGAAAGACATCCGATCCGCCGGGGACGTCGGCCACGACGACGGGAAGTCCGCAGGCCATTGCTTCAAGCGCCGCAACCGCAAAGCCCTCGTGCCTCGAAGGCAAGCAGTAGATGGTCGCCGCGCGCAAGTAACCGGCGACCTCAACGGAGTCGTGGACATAGCGGTCTACCCAGACGACCTCCTCGGGGGCAGGCAACTCGCCGATCAGCCGCCGAAGAAGGTCGCCGTCTCGTTCCCAACCAATGATTAGAAGCCGCAGGTCCCGCTCTGGCCGTGTGGCACGGAGTCGCCGCCAAGATTCCAGCAACACGTCCAAGCCTTTCCTTTCCACCTGTACCCGGCCGTGCCACGCAACCACTGTGGCTCGCCGATCTATTTGCAGTCTCGGAGGTGGTACGGGATCTCCCGGCGCCCAAACGTCCACGTCCACTGAATTAGGGATGTGCGCGATCTTTCGGTCGGGAAGCCGGTAACGGGCCTTGACCTTTGCGATCTCGACCGAAGCCCCAATCACAAGTCCCGAGCAGCTGCGGACGGTTATAGGTCTGATGATCCTTTCGGGCCCGGCATGGTTCTCGAAGGCCCCCTGAAAGGTGGCGAACACAGGGAGACGAAGCAGCTTGCCGACGAGTAGGCAGACATCAAACCTCGGGGACTCGAATTCCTGACACAATATCGCCGCGCAGCCGTGCCGGCGAAGCTCGCGAATGAGTCGAACCATGGGCAGCGCACTGTACGAAGAGATGGAGGTCCATGCTTGAGCCGACGAATCGCGCCGCATAGCGAAGTTGCGGAGTCTTCTGTGAAGCCTGGACACCGGGATCACGCAGACCTGTGTACCCGACGGCTTGTGAACGAACCTCGCCGTGGCCGCCACCCGCGCCGAGCCAAACATGAGAACCGTCGAAACTCCCTGATGCTTCAGTCCCTCAACGTAGTTGAAGAGCCACCCACCACTCTGGCGCAATCTGAAGTCTTCGAGAGAGACACCGATCTTGTCGTAGAAGTCCTCGAATCGATCCCCGGCAGGGATGAGAGCGATGTTCGGGCGCCCATCAGAGCTACCGGGTCCCCTGGATCGCATGGCTCGGATGTTAGGGCATCGACTAAGTGAATCCCACCGCATCGGTGGTCGTGCCGACGCACGACCGCAACGACCTCCTGCTGCAGACGCTTGCCAGCGTGGTCGCCCAGAGGAGCGTCGACTTCGAGGTCGTGGTCGTCGACGACGGCTCGACCGAGGACGTCCCTGCGGCGGTCGCCTCGCTCGCCGACGACCGGATCCGGGTGGTGCGGAACGAGCGCCCTGAGGGTGTCGCCCGGGCCCGCAACCAGGGTATCGAGCAGGCGCTCGGCGAGTGGATCGGGTTCGTGGACGACGACGACCTGTGGGCCCCGGACAAGCTCCGGTCGCAGCTCGAAGCTCTGGAGGGGACCGGGAGGCGGTGGGCGTACACCGGAGCCGTCAACATCACTGCGGGCGGAGAGGTGATCGGAGGCGCCCCACCTCCGCCTCCGGAGGAGGTCGCCGCCTCCCTGCCGCGCCGCAACACGGTCCCCGGCGGTGGATCCAGCGTCGTCGCCGCGCGCTCGCTCATCGAAGACGTTGGGGGCTTCGATCCGACCCTGTACAACACCGAGGACTGGGACATGTGGATCCGGATGGCGCGCGCCGGGCTCCCGGCGTGGGTCCCCCGTCCGTTGCTTGCATATCGGGTCCACGCCACCAACGCGTCGCTCAACGTCGCCGAGATCATCTCCGGCGCGCAGGAGATCGGGCGGCGCTACGGGGGTCCGGTTGATATGACCGAGCTACATCGGCACATTGCGCGCATTCACCTTCGCTCGAATCGGCCGGCGGCGGCGTTCACCTCGTTTTTGAGAGCGGCAACCTTCAGGGATGCCTCCTATCTCAAAGAAGGCTTCTTGTCTG
>Ga0299907_10000381_pt1 | contig 21007 bp, 17 predicted proteins | sample RVTome_16_FD_198680 | JGI IMG/M metagenome (GOLD analysis project Ga0299907, IMG submission 198680) | Soil microbial communities from uranium-contaminated site in the Upper Colorado River Basin, Wyoming, United States - RVT152D67 (version 2) ...
GCCGCTGGCACAGGTCGGCGATCACGTTCACGCCCTCGGGCGTGAACGAGCCGCAGTCGACGTCGACCATCTCGCGGAGCGCGCCCACGAAGTCGTCGTAGCGCTTCGATGCGTGGTCCCGGAGTTCGTTGAGCTTCATCCTCAAGGCCCCGATCCGGACGGGCATCCTACCCCGGGATCCGGCAGTAGCATCCGGCGATGGCTCGACCGGGGGACCTGAACGGATGGTGGCGGCTCGGCCTCGTCGTCGTCGGGTTCCTCTCCGGGCTCGTCTTCCGGATCCGCGTCGCGGGCGCCGAACGCGTGCCCGCCTCCGGGCCAGCCATCCTCGCCGCCAACCACGTCTCGGCGTTGGACGGCCCCATCCTCGGGTTCGCGACGGGGAGGCGTGCTCGACGTATGACCCGGTTCCTGGTCGCCTCTGAGTTCTTCGCGAAGCTGCGGTTCGGGTGGGCGCTCCGGCTGTACCGGCAGATCCCGCTGAAGCGGGGCACCCGAGACGCGGGGGCCCTCGAAAAGGCCTTCGCCACGATCCGCTCGGGCGCCCTCGCCGGGATCTTCCCCGAGGGCAGGGTGAACCCCGACCCGGACGGCGGCCTGCAGCGCGGACGCAGCGGCGTCGGCAGGATCGCCCTCGCGACAGGTGCCCGGGTCGTACCGGTCGGCATCTGGGGGACGCAGGACAGGTGGCCGAGGGGCGGCCTGCACTACCGCCGTCCCTGGCGTCGGACGATCGCGATCGCTTACGGCGAACCGATCGAACCCCGCGGCGAGGCCGGCTCGCCGGAGGACGTCCAGGTGTTCACGGACCTGGTGATGACCGGGATAGTCAAACAGACAGCGGAGGCACGGGTCCTCGCCAACGCCCGTCGATAGGGCTAGGACCGGTCGCCGGGCTCCTCGAGGTGGGCGACGAACCACTCGGCCGCGAGGTCGGCCACGCGCTCGAGCGCGCCCGGCTCCTCGAACAGATGGGTCGCGCCGTGCACGATCTCAAGCCTCGTCTCCGACCGCATCCGCGCCTGCGCCTCGCGGGTGAGCTCGAGCACGTCGCGGTCACGCCCACCCACGATCAGCAGGGTCGGCGCAGTTACGTGCTCGAGCGCCTCACCGGCGAGGTCCGGCCGGCCGCCGCGAGACACGATCGCTCGCACCTCAGGCAGGCCGACCGCTGCAACGAGCGCGGCGGCGGCGCCGGTGCTCGCGCCGAACAGCCCGACCGGTAGGCCGCCGAGCCGCTCGTCTTCGGCGATCCGCCGGACCGCGATCTCGAGCCGCTCGGCGAGCAACCCGATGTCGAACACCAGGCGGCGATCGGCGGCCTCGGCGTCGGTCAGGAGGTCGAACAGCAGCGTCGCGAGCCCCTCACGCTGGAGGCGTTCGGCGACCGCGACGTTACGGGGCGAACGCCGGCTCGAGCCGCTCCCGTGCGCGAACGCCACGAAGGCCCCAGGATCGTCGGGAACGGCTACGTCGCCGGGCAGGCGAACCCTGCCGGCGTCGATCTCGACGGCACGGATCTCGACCTTGATCATGTCACCCTCACCAGAGAGCGTGTCCACCCCTTCCGACGTAGTCCACGGAACGGTTCGACATCCATCGCGAGCGTAGCGAGGCCCGCGACCGCATCACAAGCGTCCTTCGCCGACACGAGCCTCCGCCGACTTCCTCGAGCTCTCGGGCACCTCAGCCGGAACGGAGCGAGCTCAGGTCGATCGTCTCCACCACATCGGAGACCGAGAGACCGGGCTCCGTGCCGCCCGCGATCGCGTACGCCACCGTCCCCACGGCCACCATGCCCAGCCCGTGGCGGGCCGTCGGAATCGGGGGCAACGCCAACCACCGCTCGACCCGGACGTCATAGGCCTCGGCCTCGTCGAAGGTCGAACCGGCCTCGCCGCCGGCGGAGACGACGTAGCCGTTCGAGGTCGCCGTCGCTGCGCTGCCGCCCCGCGCCGTAGGCATGGGGGCGAGCTTGCGCCACGAGCCAGCGGCCGCGTCGAGGGCCTCGGCAGTGTCGAGGTTCGAGCCGATCCCACCCGTACGCCCGCCAACCACGAACAGCTGCCCCTCCAGACCCGCGACCCCGAGATGCTCCCGCGCCGTCGGCGGTCCCCCGCGCACGGTCCAGGCACGCGTCCGCGGGTCGAACACGAACACGTCCTCCGCGAGCGCGCCGTCGAGACCCACGCCACCCGCGACGTACAGGCGGCCATCCACCTCGGCCGCACCGCCGGCCGCTCGTGGGGCCGGCATCGGCGGGAGCTCCTCCCACCTCCCGTCGTCGAGCGCGAAGGCGCGATCGGTCGGGTTGCCGAGCCCCGGCCCGATATAGCCGCCGAGGACGACGATCGTTCCGTCGAGCCCGGCCGCCATCGGGTGGTTGATCGCTATCGGCAGGTCCGACCCCTCGCTCCACGTCGTCGTCGCGAGATCGAGAACCTCCACGGTCGCCACGGTGGAGCCCGATGCGTCGAACCCGCCGGCGACAAGGATCCGCTGCCCGTCGGTCGCCGCCGCCACCTCCGAGCGCGCCGTCGGCATGGGCGGGAGCGTCTGCCATCGGACCGCGGAAGCGGTCGGCACCTTCGAGCCGGCGGCATCGTCGACGTCGCCGTTGCAACCGGCGAACGTCAGGACAAGAGCCAGCGCCGAGCCAAATGCACCGGGAGCGCGCACGGCTCGACGCTACCGCGGCTCCCGGGAAACGATCACCCCGCGAACGCAGAGGGGTGGCCGAACGGCCGCCCCTCTGGCGTCTCCGATGTCGCCGTCGCTACATCGCGGCGACGGCGGAGATCAGGTTCGAGTCGCGCAGCTTACGGAGCGCCTCGCGTTCGATCAGCCGGACGCGCTCGCCCGACAGGCCGAGCACCTTCCCCGTCTCACGCAGCGACAGCGGCTGTCCGTTCTCCAGGCCGTACCGGAGCGCGACGACGTGTCGCTCGCGCTCGTCGAGCACACGGTCGACGGCGCTGCCGATCTCGTCCCGAAGCAGCGCGTCCTCGACCTCGTTGAACGCCGCGTCCGAGTCGACCTCCTCGATCAGGTCGCCGAGCTCGGTGTCCTCGCCGACCGGCGACTGGAGCGACAGCGGCTCGCGACGACCCATCTCGGTCAGGTCGTCGATCTCGTCGACGGTCGTGTCGAGCGCCTTCGCGAGCTCCTCGCGCGACGGCTCGCGGCCCATCGACTGGGCGAACTGGAACCGCGTGCGGTTCAACTTGCGCAGGCGGTCGTGGATGTGGACCGGAAGCCGGATCGAACGGGAGCGATCGGCGATCGCCCGCGTGATCCCCTGACGGATCCACCACGTCGCGTACGTGGAGAACTTGAAGCCGCGCCGCCAGTCGAACAGCTCGACCGCGCGCATCAGGCCGATGTTGCCCTCCTGGATCAGGTCGAGCAGCGGCAGGCCCTGCCCCTGATACTTGCGGGCCACCGACACGACCAGCCGGAGGTTGGCCATGATGAACCGCTGGCGGGCCGCCTCGGCCTTCCGGACCTCCTGGCGGGCCTTCATGATGGACTTCTCGGACCGGAGGCGGCCGGCGCGCAGGCGCTCCTCCCCCTCCTTGCCGTGCTCGATCAGGATGGCGAGCTCGACCTCCTCCTCCTTGGTGAGGAGTGGCTCGCGGGCCGCCGCCTCCAGGTACAGCCGGAGGTCGTCGGCGTCGTCCGTCCCGAGCGGACGTGCAGGCTCTGGCATGAACTCACTCTCCTCCTCGAAGCCTCCGTCGGGGGCGTGCTTCGCCCCCGGAGGTCTTCGGGACCGCTTCTGGTCGGGCCTGGGCCCGGGCGCAACGGAACCGGCCTCCCCGGGCCACCGGGTTGCCATGGTATCTGCAGGCAGTGACCCTGTAAAGCCGTCCTCTATGAAGACGTGATGGAGATACCCACTATTCCCGATTCCTGGTCGGCCACACCCGGAGCACCCCTACCCGGATGCGGAACTCCGTGTCATCTCAGGCGGCCCGGACCGAGAGCACGGGCGCGAGGTCGCCGACCACGACGTGCCAGGAGGCACCGCCGTCGGCCGAGCCGAACACCTGGCCCGAGGTCGCTCCGAACCACAGGCCGAGTGGCTCCCCGCCGTCGCCGCCCATCGCCTGGCGCAGGATCGTGAGGTAGGCGTCCTGTGGCAGCCCCGAGGTCCGGGCCGTCCACGTCGCCCCCCCATCCCGCGTCTCGAACACGCGCAGCCGCCCCTCGGCCGAGACGCGGTCTTCGGCCGAGTTCAGCGGGATCACGTACGCGGCCTCAGGGTCCCGCGGGTCGATCAGCATCGGGAACCCGAAGTCCGACGGCAGTCCGTCGGCGATCGAGATCCAGGAGCTGCCCGCGTCGTCCGATCGGTAGACCCCGCCGTGGAACTGCATGAACAGCCGCTCGGGCCGGAGAGGCGCCCGATACATGTTGTGGACGCAGAGATCGATCGCGCCCTCGCGCGCCTCCTCGGGGAGGTACCGGGCCAGCAGCCCCGCGTTGCCGTTCGTCCAGGTCCGCCCGGCGTCCTCGCTCAGCCACACCCCGGCCGCCGAGATCCCGATCGCCAGGCGCGATGGATCGCCCGGCCACGGGGCGATCGAGTGCAACGCCAGGCCACCCGCCCCCGGCTGCCACTCCTTCCTCGAGGGCTGATCCCACATCCCGCGGTTGAGCTCCCACGTCATGCCCCCGTCCCGGCTCTCGAACAGGGCTGCCGGCGCGACCCCCGCGTACAGGAGCCCCTCCTCCTCCCCCGGGATGATCACCCACGTCCGCTCGACGCTCGCGTCCTCTCCCTCGGGGAACCTCGGCCCGTCGGCCTCCTGCCATTCCCCGGTCGGATCGTGCGCGACGTGGACACGCGGTCCGAACTGCCCGGACGTGACGCTGGCGAGGTAGCGACCGGTCCGCGGGTCGCGCATCGCGTACTCGACGGTCATCCCGGCGAACGCGCGCGCGACGATCTCCATCGCGCCGCCGCGGGGTCCCCTGAGCACGAACAGCCCCTTCCGCGTGCCGACGAGCAGCTCGGCGACGGCATCCGCCCCGCCGGAGATCGACCCGATGATCTCGAGCCGGTCGGCCTCGGCGACCCGCGCCTCGCCGTGGACGCGCTCGCCACCAAGGAAAACGGCCACGTGCTCGCGGACGCGCCCCCGGTCATCGAGCACCCGGCCGCCGAGCCGAGGGTGCGTCCGTTCGAGGTCGCGGAGCGCCTGCTCGACCGTCGAACCCTCGACGCGAACCTCGCGACTCCCGTCGGCGAGCTCCCGGAGCGGCGGCCGGAGCCGCACGATCGCCATCTCGGCCGAGTCTACCGACCGATCGTCCTCGTCGGTCCGGTCGATCGAAGGCATGATGGATGGAGCGCTCATGACGATCGAGGTGCCCCCGAGCCGGTTCGCCGACCTCGACGGCGCCGTCCACTACGTCGAGTGGGACGGGCCCGCCGAGCGGACGTTCGTGCTGGTGCACGGCCTCGGCGGGTCCCTCCTCTCGTGGCTCGCGGTCGCGCCGGGGCTCGCGAAGCACGGGCGCGTGCTCGCTCTGGACCTCCCCGGGTTCGGCCGCTCCGAACGCATCGGACGCCGGAGCCGGGTGAGCGACCTCCGGGCCACGGTGTCGCGGTTCGTCGACGAGGTCGCCGGCGGCCCGGTGGTGCTCGTCGGCAACTCGATGGGCGGAGGGATCTCGATGCTCGAGGCGGCGCTCGAGCCGGACGGCGTCGAGGCGCTCGTGCTGTCGAACTCGGTCTTCCCCTGGACCCGCGGCTCGCTGCCTGCGCCGATCGTGATGCTCGGCTTCTCCCTGTACCAGGTCCCGCGCGTCGGGGAATGGGTCGCGAGGCAGCGGATCACGCGGCTCGAGGCCGAGCGCGCCGTCGAACTCGGGTTCAGGATCATCGCGGCGGACCCCTCGACGATCCCCGAAGACCTCGTGCGCCTGCACGTCGAGCAGCTCGTTCGCCACCAGCAGAACCCTGATGCGGGGGCGGCGTTCCTGGAGGCGGCGCGCTCGCTGATGGCGCTCGGCCGTCGCCGCGACGTCGTGCGGTGGATCGTGAACTCCGTGACGTGTCCCGTCCTCGTGATCCACGGCCGAGCCGACCGGCTCGTCCCCGTCGGGTTCGCCGAGGCCTCGATCCGGATGCGCCCGGACTGGGACCTCCGTCTGCTCCCGAAGGTGGGACACATCCCACAGATGGAGGCGCCCGAACGCTGGCTCGACCTCGTGGAGGGATGGCTCGCAGGACTGCGGGCCGCGAGCCCCGCGCCGGCAGCGGGCTAGAGGCCCGCCGCCTTCGAGACCTCGCCGAGCGACTCCTCGATCGCGAACGCCAGATGCTGGAGGTCGGGGATCCCGTCGTAGTCGCCCGTGAGCCCGAACGCCATCGTCCCGCCGATCGACGTGCACGCGATCGACAGTGCCGAGTTCTCCCCGAGCGGCAGGGACGGGTACTGCGCGACGAGCCGCGCGCCGGCGAGGTACATCGGCTGGGGCGGACCCGGGATGTTCGAGACGACGAGGTTGAACCACGGACCGCGGCTCGCGAGGCGCGCGGCCGCGGCCAGCATCCCGCCCGGCGCGTACGCGCCGAGTCCGATGATCGCGTCCGCGCTCATCGCCATCATCGACTCCTTCAGGTGGGCCGTCCCCGCTCGAACCAGCGCCAGGCGCCGCTTGGGCCCCATCGCCCCGACCGGCAGGTCGATGAACGCCGGGGCGACGCGGTTCCCGAGCGAGGCATCACGCGAGCCATGGACCGAGACCGGCACCATCACCCGCAGGGTCCGACCCCGCGTCGGTTCCTTCCGGTCGCGCAGCAGCCGATACATCGCCCCGCCCACCACCGTGAGGACGGCGTCGTTCACGGTCCCCCCGAGCGCGTCCTTGATGTCCTTGAACCGCTGGAGTGGCGCCTCGGCGATCGCGAACCGACGGTTCGGGCCGATCTGCACGTCGAGGCCCGACGGCGGCCGGGCGCCCATGTCGAGGATGCTGCGGAAGCCCGACAGGACCGTGCCGGCGTCTAGAGCCGCAACGGCCGGCGAGCGGCGGATCGCATCGATCCCGTTCATCAACGCCTGCATCGGGTGCGCGACCAGCGACTGGGTCGCGTCGCGGAGCAGGTCCTGCGACGAGGGTTCGGGCTCGGGCTCCCAGGCGGGAGCGGGCGGATCATCCGGGACCTCGGGGATCAGATCGAACAGGGCGGCCGTGAGGTGCATGCCCGACATGCCGTCGATCATCGCGTGGTGCACCTTCATCAGCGTGGCGACGTGGCCGCCCTCGAGCCCCTCGATCACATAGAGCTCCCAGAGAGGCTTCGTGCGATCGAGGGGGCGGGACAGGATCCGCTGCGCCTGGTCCGAGAGCTCGAGGCGCCCTCCCGGGCTCGGCAGTGCCGCCCGGCGGAGGTGGAAGTCGAGGTCGAACGACGCGTCGTCTACCCAGACGGGCAGCGCGAGCCCGTAGGGCACCATCTTCACCTTCTGGCGGAGCCGGGGCGCGAGGTGCAACCGTGCGGCGAAGACGCGCTCGACGTCCTCGGCCCGCAGGCGGCCGTCCGGTCGCGTGGAGGGGTCGAGGACCGAGAGCCCCGCGACGTGCATGTGCATCGCGGGCCGCTCCAGATACAGGAACGATGCGTCGAGAGCGCTCAGGCGTTCGGTGGCCATGGCCCCTCACGGTACCGCTCCACCGTCGCCGCGCAAACCGATGCTAGCCTCGCCCGCGATGCGCCGACGCCTGCGCACCGCCTCCTTCCTCGCGTTCGTCGTCGCGCTCGCGGTCCCGTCCACGGCGAGCGCCGGCACCGCCGAGCCCGCCGAAGACGTCCAGATGCTCGACAACGTGTTTGGGCCGAGCGTGGTCCGCGTGCCGGTCGGCGGGACGGTGGAGTGGAGTAACGAGGGCAGGTCCCTCCACAACGTGACGGCCGACGACGGCTCCTTCGCGTCCGCCGATCTCGGGCCCGGCGGCCGGTTCGACCGGACCTTCCCCACCGGGGGCGCCTTCCCGTATTTCTGCTCGCTGCACGGGACGCCTGGGGCCGGCATGACCGGCGTGGTCCTCGTCGGCGACGCGCCGCTCCCGGGCACCGGCCCGGGCGCCGGCCCCGGTCGCGAGGCCCCGCCGGCGCTGCCCGGCGGCGAGATCCGCGTCCCCGGGGACGCGCCGACGATCCAGGCGGCGGTCGACGCCGCGGACCCCGGGGGCCTCGTGCTGGTCTCGCCGGGCGTCTACGAGGAGGCCGTGGTGGTGACCACGCCGTTCCTCACGATCCGGGGCACCGACCGGAACGAGGTGATCCTCGACGGCCGGTTCAGGCTCGACAACGGCATCGCGGTGATCGAGGCCGACGGCGTGACGATCGAGAACCTCACTGCCCGTCACTACCTGCTGAACGGCTTCCTGTGGCAGAGCGTGTTCGGCTACCGGGGATCGTTCCTCACCGCGTTCAACAACGGCGCGTACGGGCTGTATGCGTACGACTCGGTCTACGGACAGTTCGACCACGCGTACGCGAGCGGCCATCCGGACTCGGGGTTCTACGTCGGCCAGTGCTTTCCGTGTCACGCCGTGGTGACCGACGTCCTCGCCGAGAACAACGCGCTCGGGTTCTCGGGCACGAACGCGGGCGGCGGGTTGTTCGTCGTGAACAGCGAGTGGCGCGAGAACATGAGCGGGATCGTTCCGAACACCTTGGACTCCGAGGAGCTCGCCCCGCAGCGCGACGCGGTGATCGCCGGCAACTGGGTGCACGACAACAACAACGAGGATGCCCCGGCGTTCGACCTGCAGTACCCCTCGTTCGGGACCGGGATCCTCGTGAACGGCGGACGCGACAACCTCGTGACCCAGAACCTCGTCGAGGAGCACGCGAACTTCGGGATCGCGCTGATCGCCTCGCCGGACGAGAACCTCTGGCTGACCGAGGGGACCGAGGTTCGCGGCAACCTGGTGCGGGGCTCCGGCGACGCCGACCTCGCGCTCGGGGCGCCGGCCGCGGGCGGCGACTGCTTCGAGGCGAACGCGTTCGCCACGAGCCTGCCGCCCGCGATCGAGTGGCGGAACGGCTGCGGCTCACCGCTCGCGAGGATCGCCGGCGGCTCGTTCGGGCTCGTGCTCGGGCCGCTCGAGCGCTACCTGGATGCCGCGTTCGGCGAGGTCGAGGTCGGCGACTGGCGATCGCAGCCGCCCCCGCCGCCGCAGGGGTCGATGCCGGGCGCCGAGAGCGCGCCACCCGACCCGGCGATCGCCGCGGTCGCCGTCCCCCAACGGGTCCAGATCCGCGACGCGCGCGCTCTCGAGGTGCCCGCATCCACCGACGTCTCGCAGGAGGTCACCGTGCTCGGGATGCCGCTCGCCGCCAGCTGGTGGGGTGTGCTCGTCGGCCTGTATGCCTATGCGCTCCCCCTGATCCTGTACTCGGCGTGGGTCTCGATCGCGCTGTGGGACCTGGTCCGCCAGGACGCCGTCCCGAACCGGACCCGCGTCCTGTGGATGATCGCGGTGCTCATCGTCCCGCTGGTCGGCCCGATCGCGTACTACGTGTTCGGGCGCTCGCCGATCCAGCGGTCACTCCGGATCATGCTCGTCGCGGGCGGGCTCGCGATCTACGCGGCGCTGACGGCCCTCGCGATCGCGCTCGGTCCGTGAGCGCCGCCTAATCGACGACGATCGTGCCGGTCATCTCCGGGTGGATCGCGCACGCGTAGGTCACGGGCCCGTTCCCCTCGACCGCGACGCTGAACGTGTCGCCGGGCTCGAGCGTCCCGGAGTCGAACCCGCCGCCGTCGGCGGTCACGGTATGCGGCGCCTGGTCGTCGTTCGTCCGGGTGACCTCGGTGCCCGCCGGGACCTCGAGCTCGGCCGGGTCGAACGCGAAGTTCGCGATCGAGACGGCGTCGGGGCTCGCCGCGGCGTCACGCTTCACGAGCGGCGCGTCCTGGCGGACCTCGAGGAACCCCTCCATCCCGAGATCGTCGTGCCCGGGCACGAGGCATTCCACCTTGTAGAGGCCGGCGGAGAGGTTCAGCGTGAGCTCGGTCGACTCGCCGGGCTGGAGCAGGCTCGTCTCGGCCTTGAGGCCGTCCTCGTCCCCGCCGCCGGGGCCGCTCGAGTCGTCCTCCTCCTCGATCTCGATCTCGAAGCCGTGGTCGATCGTCCCCCGGTTCGAGACGACGAACGTGACCTCGCCGGGCCTGATCGCGCCGGCCTCGAGCGTGACCGCCCACTCGCCGAGCGCCACGTCGAGCCCGCCGGTGCGAGGGTCGACTCTCCCGCCCCCAGTCGCCTCGCCGTCGCCGGACGAGGTGACGGGCCCCGTCGCGGAGGCCTCGCCAGGGGTGTCGCCCTCGGTGCCCGAGCGGTCGTCGCCTCCGCCGGCGCACGCGGCGAGGAGGAACGTCGTCGCGATGATCGTCGTGATCCTTCTCATGCCACCGACGGTACGGGTCCCCGGGTTAACGCCGGGCAAACCGTCGGTTAGGGGATCTGCTGTTCCTGCGGGGTCGGGGCGCGCGCGAGGCTCGCCATCACGGCGCCCAGCAGGATCAGGATGCCGCCGATCGCCACGCCGAACGTCACCGACTCGTCCAGGAACACGAACCCGAGGATCGCCGCCGCGAGCGGCTCCATCGCCGAGACGATCGCCGTGCGGACCGCGCCGATCCTGGCGAGCGCCTCCATCAACAGGAAGAACGCGCCGGCGGACGCGAGTCCCATGCCGACGAGCGGTCCCCACTCGGCCGCGCCGTTCGGCAGCTGCCAGTGACCCACCACGTTTGCGTAGACGAACAGACCCGCGGAGGCGCCGGCGCTGATCCACATCGCGCCGGTGAGCGCGTTCGTGCGGTCGATGAACAGGTCGACCCCGGTGAGGTATGCGCTGTAGGTGGCCGCCGTCGTGAGCGCGAGCACCACCCCCACGCCGTCGATCGCGAGGCCGGCCCCCGCGCCAACGACGATCGCCGCGCCGGCCACAGCGCACAGGAGCGCCACGAGCGTGAGTCGGGCCGGAAGGTGGCCCCCCAGCGCCCACGCCCAGACCGTCACGAACACCGGGTAGGTGAAGAACAGGAGCGTGACGGCCGCGACGGTGCCGTGTTGCGTGGACGTGAAGAACAGGCTCGCCTCGATCGCGTACCCGAACAGGGCGAGGAGCACGAACCGCAGGCGCTCGCCGCGCTCGGCCAGGACCGGCCTGCGCGTGACGAGCAGCGCCAGCAGCAGCACGGCGGCGCCGATCGCGAAGCGGACCGAGAGCATCGACTCCACCGGGACCCCCCGTTCGAGGACGTGCCGGCCCCAGATGATGATCGACCCGAACAGCAGGGCCGAGCCGGCGGCCGCGATGCCACCGAGCACGTCCGCTCGGGCGTGGGCGTCGCTCACGCTCAGACGAGCTCGATGCGCATACGCTTGAACGCCTTGCCCTTGCTCTCGGTCTTGGCCACGCGGACGCGGCCGACCTCGGCGGTCGAACGCACGTGGGTCCCGCCGTCGGCCTGCTTGTCGATCCCCTCGATGTCGATCACGCGGATCGGATCCACGGCCTCGGGGATCAGGTTCACCTTCGTGCGGATCAGGTCCGGATCGGCGAGCGCCTCCGCCCTCGGCAGGAAGGTGACGTGGACCGGGGCGTCCGCGGCCAGCGCCTCGTTCAGGCGCTCCTCGACCTCGCGGCCGAACTCGGCCGACATCGCGTCGAGCTCGAAGTCCATCCTCGCTACCCGCGGTTCGGAGATGTTCCCCCCGGTCACCTTGGCGCCGAACCCCGTGAACACGATCCCCGACAGGACGTGCAGCGCGGTGTGGGTGCGCATCAGGGCGTGGCGCCGATCCCAGTCGACCTCCGCGGTCACGGCGGTACCGGGTGCGGGCGCCGTCCCCTCGACCGCGTGCAGCAGCTTCCCGCCCTGCTTGAACGTGTCCGCGACGGCGACCTCCCCGCCGTCCCAGCGCAGCATGCCCGTGTCGCCGGGCTGTCCGCCGCTCCGCGCGTAGAACACGGTCCGGTCGAGCACGACGCCATCGCCCGTCGTCTCGACGACGACCGCGTCGCAGCTCCTCGCGTACGCGTCGGTCGAGTAGAGCTCCTCGGTCACGGGCGAAGGGTACCGGACGCCCGGAAGTCCCTCTCCCCCGCGCGGATCGCGACCGTGAGCCGATTCTCGGCGGGCGGGATCGGGCAGGACCACTCGGGGTTGTACGCGCAGTACGGGTTGTAGGCGTAGTTCAGGTCAACCACCACGGTGCCGTCGGGCGCGGGTGGCTCCACCTCGAGGTACCGCCCGGCCCCGTACGTCTCGCTCCCGCTCGTCGCGTCCCGGAGCGGGAGGAACAGGTCGTGCATGTCCGGCGAGGCGAAGAGCGTCAGCTCCCCCGGCTGGCCGTCGACCTCGAAGCGCACCTTTCCCGCGCGCCGGTACGCGCGCTCGCCGCCGGTGGTCGTCGGCATCACCATGCGCTCGGCCGAGTCGACGCCCTCGGTCTCGAGCGGGGCGCGGATCACGAGGTCCGGGTTCTCATCGAAGTACGCGAGCCCCCCGAATGCCGATCGCTGCTCGGGGGTGAGCGGCGACCGCGGGTCGTCGCGGAAGAACGCGTCCTTCTCGGCGCGGAACTCCTCGAGCTCGCTCATCCCCCGGTTCAACCGAGGCCCGGCCTCATCAGTTCCCGGCGATGAACGAGGACACACGGGCCACGAGCTCGGGGACGCGCTCGAACAGCTCCTGCTGGCTCGCGAACTCGATCAGCTCGGCGTTCGGAAGCAGGGCCGCGAGGATCCGTCCGAGCTCGGCCGGATGGATCTCGTCCCCCTCGATGCAGACGATCTGTGTGGGGACCTCGACCTTTCGGAGGAGCTCCCGGTCCGGGATCGGCCAGTCGTCGACCACGCCGTGGATCGCGCGGGCCAGGCCGTCGGGATCTTGGTGCTGCCACAGCATCTTGTCGATCTCGAGCCGCCAGGGCGTCTCGACGTACTGCGTGAGCCGGCGGGGATCGTTCAGCACCGCGCCGAGCGCCTCCTCGGGCGACTTGCCCTCGAGATCGCCGGCGAGCTCGTGGTATCGGCCGGCGAGCGGGAACGGCATGTCGAGCCCGGCCGGCAGGAGCCACACCATGCGCTCGAAGCGGTCGGGCTGGCGGCAGACCAGGTTCCCGATCGCGCCGGCGCCGAGAGAGGTCCCGACGGCCACGGTCGCGCCGAACGTCTCGGCGACCGCGTCCACGTCACGCGCGAAGTCCTCGAAGCGATAGCCCGATGCGGGGGCGCTCGAGCGCCCGTGCCCGCGGAAGTCGAACCGCACCTTCGTCCCGGGGACGAGCGGGGTGAACGCGGCGAGCTCGTTCCGGTTGTTCGTCAGCCCGTGCGCGAGGACGGAGACGGGCTCGCCTCGCCCGTCGACCTCGCAGTACAGCGTCGCATCCTCGGTCCCGACCTCCGGCACGGACCCAACCTACCGAAGGCCGGACCTAGGATGGTCGGTCGTGAGCGAGATCGCCGTCACGCGGGAGGCCGGGGCTGGCGACGACCCGATGCGTTTCCGCGTCGCCGTCCGCGACGGGGGGTCGAGCACCGAGCACGAGGTGACGGCCTCGGTCGCGGATCTCCGGCGTCTCGGATCCGGGCGCACGCCGGAGGCGTTCGTGCGGGACTGCTTCCGGTTCCTGCTGGAGCGCGAGCCGAAGGAGTCGATCCTGCGCGCGTTCGACGTTGGCGTGATCGCGACCTATTTCCCCGAGTTCGAACGGGAGATCGTCCACCTGCCCTGAGGGCCTCAGCCGGCTCGGACCGCGGCGAGCGCTCGGCGCGCCTGATCAAGGTGGAACCGGTCGTGCCCCGCGATCATCGTGAACGTGAGGTCGTAGGACTCGGGCCCGCGCTCGGCGTGGACGCCGACGCGCGCCCGCTCCTCCTCGGTCGACCGCGCCCAGAGCGCGAGGTTGGCCCTGCGGAGCGCCTCGAAGGTCGCGACCAGCTCCTCGGGGTCGTCCTGCGCGTGGTTCAGGCGTTGTACCCACAGGTCCTGGTCGTAGCCGATCAGAGGCGGTTCGTCGTGGGCGAGGATCCAGCGATAGCGGCCGCTGCAGACGACCTCCGCGTCGGTGGCGTGCCCGAGGCACTCGAGCACCGACCATTCGTCCGGTTCGGGGCGCTCGGCGACGCGGGCGCCGGCCTCGCGGATCAACGCCCGCCAGGCATCGGCCGCGGTGGCCTGCACGTCGGCCGGGTCGTCGTCCCCGACGAGTCCCACGAGGTGCCGCTGATACGCGGCGGCCTCGGTGACCGGATCCGGCGAGGGAACGCGTTCCACCTATCCCACCTCCACCTATCCCACCTCCACGATGTCGTCCTGCGTGGCGAACTCGTCCCCGATGGATCGTGCCCATCGCCAGACGAGGCCGGTGAGCACGAGGAACACCGCGCCGGACGCGACGAGGATCGTCCGGACCTGCCCGGGGTCGTTCTCGATCCACACGAACGACAGGATCAACGCCGGGACGATGAACCCGAGGTTGTAGGCGATGTCGAACATCGCGAACGCGCGGCCGCGGAAGTCGTCAGGCATCGCCTGCTGCATGATCGTGTCTGCGGAGATCTTGGCCACGAAGAACGAGAAGAAGCCCGAGAACAGCAGGCCGGCGAACCCGGCGAGCGTCACCCAGAACCCGAACACGACGGCCCCTGCCCCGAGCAGTGCCATCGAGCCGAGCAGGAGTCGGATCGGTGGGACGGAGTCCTTCCATCGCTGTGCGAGCACCATCCCGAGCGCGCCGCCGACGAACCCGAGCCCGCCCACGAGCCCGAGCGCCACCGTGTCGGCCTCGCCCCCCTCGACGAGGTTCTTCGCGTACAACGCGAACGTGAAGAGCGTGAACCCCCAGAACTGGTATCGGATCATCTGGAACGACACCAGCCCGAGCGCGCCGGCAGGGCGCGAGCGCACCTCGCGGATCCCGTCGGCGACGTCGCGGAGGATCCGCCTGGCCTCCTGGCCGAAGGTCATCTCGTGCGGCCGTGCCTCCATCCGCTGGATCCGGCGGGCGACGATCGCGGCCGCGACCAGCACGCCGGCCCCGCCGATCACCACGATCCACGACGGCAGCGCCGCGCCGAACCCGAACGCCAGGCTCGCGCCGAGCACCTGGAACAACGCGCCGCCGGCCTGCGAGAGCCCGTTGCCCTGCATCAGGTCCCTGCCCGAGAGCACGTCCGGCATCGCCGCGGACTTCACAGCGAGCACGATCCGGACGCACCCCTGCATGACGAGCATCCCGAGGATCAACCCGGCCGTGATCGCGATGCGCCCCTCCGATGTGCCGTCTCCGAGCGGGAGCAGGGCGCCGACGGCCACCGCCGAACAGATCACCGCGGTCGCGATGTTCGAGACCGAGAGGACCCGGCGTCGTTCGAACCGGTCGATGAACACGCCGATGAATGGGCTGATGAACGTGTACGGGATGTAGAGCGCGAGCACGACCTTCAGCAGGTAGTCGGCGTTCGGCACGGTGGTGACGTCGAACCCCTCCTGCCCGCCGAACGCGATCGACTTGGCGATCGAGCCGCGGATCACGCCGTCCGCGGCCATCGCAAGGAACTGCACCCCCATCAGGGCGGCGAAGTCCGCGTTCGAGAAGACCGAGAACATCCCGTTGAAGAAGCGACCGAACCCATCCAGCGCGCGAAGGATCGGCCGGGCGCCGAACCGAAGCCCGAGCGCGGCGAGGGTCGCCAGGCCGAGCGAGGCCCACCCCTGCGCCACGTCGAACGGCGAGCGCGTGACCGCGACCACCACGATGCCCGACAGCACAGTGAGCGTGATGGAGATCCCCGGGACGAGCGCGACCTTCAGCCACGCGTCGTCGAGCTCGAACCAGCGGGCGGCGATCGCCCCGGGCACCACGAGCAGCAGGCCGAGCGCGAACAGCACCCAGAGCGTGTGCCCGACGTTGTCGAACGCGCGCGGGTGCTGGAGGTAGAAGCGCGTCACCTGCTCCTCCGCGGTCCGAGCCGCCGCAAGTGCCTCCTCCGAGGGGCTCGACAGTCCTTCGCCGGTGACCACCGCGATGTCGCTTCCGAGCACGACGAGCTGCTCGGGTGCCTCGTCGAGCAGGTCCTCGTTCACCGTGCCCTCGTTGAACTGGCGGACGAGGAAGGCGACAGGCGGGCCCGTGTACTCCTCGCGGAGGTCGGTGAGCTCGCGGTGGAACCCGCGCGACATCTTGTTGTAGGTGTCGTCCGTGAGCACGGTCGGCTGGTCGGCGAGGAAGTCGTCCACCTCGCCGAAGTACGTCATCGAGCGCTTGACCGCGTCGCCGGGCAGCCCCGTGCGGGAGACGTTCGTGAACGTCTTGGACCACCCGTAGGACTGATACGTGTCGCCGAAGTTCACGATGAACACGATCGGTGAGTCCTCGGGCGTGTTCTCGACGATCGCGTTCGTCGCCTCGAGCGCCGTGCGGGTCGGCTGGTCGATCCACTGGCTGTCGGGGTTGGCCCAGTTCGACGACTCGCGGCCCGAGAGCCAGATGTACCCGAACGAGCCCACGATCACCAGGGAAGCGACGACGCCCGCGATCTTCGCGAGACCCTCGCGCCTCCACAGCCACTTGATCGCCACGTAGGCGCCGAGGCCGCCGAGCGCGAACAGCGCCACGGTCGCGTTCATGAACCGGTAGTACGGATACGCCGCGCCGGTGATCCAGCCGAACATCCCGACGAGCGGCAGTAGCATGATCGCGGCGATCGACCCGAACTGGTCCGAGGGCCGGTGGTCCCTGCGCGCCCGCCAGATCGTCCAGCCGATCGCGAGCAGGACGAGCGGCACGAGGATCGCCGGCTGCAGCGAATCCACCCATCCGTCGAGGCGCTTGAGGAACACGTCCTTCGTGTACGGCGGAGGCAGGGCGGCGTCGGCGAGCGAGCCCGCGACGCCCCACGGCGCGAGGAGCCAGGTCGCCAGCCCGAAGACCATCCCGAACCCGGTGGCCATGAGCGAGGGCCCGAGCTCCTTCAGCGGCGGGCCGAGATGGAACCGGCTCGTCAGCACGCGCAGGCCGAAGAACGCCACCAGCGAGAACCCGAAGATCACGCACGTGGTCGGGTGCGTGAAGGCCGCGGCCACGCCGAACAGGAACAGGGCGCTCCGCGCGCCCCAGGATGTTCGGCCCGGTGGGAAGAAGGCGATGATCAGCGAGAGGAAGTACAAGACCGTGATGTTGTCGAGGTAGCCGACGTAGGGTGTCGTCATGAACAGCGCCGCCGTCGACAGCATCACGAGCAGGAACAGCAGCGGGTCCCGGTGCGTCCGCCAGGAGAAGGCGCCGAGCGCCAGGCCCGTCAGCACCGGAACGCCCACCATCATGAACGCGCTGAACGTGTACAGGTCGATCCCCGCGACCCGCTGCAGGATCGACCCGACGAGCGGCACCGTCACCCGGTAGCCGCCGCCGAACATCGAGAACGGACCCCAGTCCCCGGCGATGAGCCCGGGGTCGTCGTTCATCATCAGGTTCGATCGCCACGTGTACCAGGCGGGGTCGCGCGTCGGGGCGCTGATCGACGGATCGCGCAGGAACGTCCACCCGAACGCGAGCAGCAGCAGCGCGATCGCCGCGATCAGGATCAGGGGACTCGACAGCCGCCCCCGCCGTCGCGGCTCCGGAGCCTGGACGACCGCCTCGGAGCGGTCCTTCGTCAACGCCATCGTGTGCGGTGGTCCCCTCGGGTCGTCACGCTCGAGACCGGTCTCGTGGTACGGGCTGGGAGTCGGCAAAGGATACGCGACCCGCCAGGCGCCGGGCGGGAGGCTCCGTCATCCGGGGGTGTCCGCGGCCCCCCAGCGGGACAGAGCTCACTGGTATCGGCGTGGGGGCTCGTCCGGGAACGGTTCCCCCAGGCAGTCGATGGGAAGCGGCAGCGGCTCCCCCGGCCGCGGCCGCTGATCGAACTCGAACGAGTCCAGGAGCGGCGTCGCCATCCGGTCGCGTTCGGCGAGCTGCGGCAGGCCCCAGTTGTCCTCGATGAACCGGACGGGGGACGAGAACTCGGCCAGCTCGTGGCTCACGTGCCCGTGCTTGGCGAACGGGGAGATCACGAGCATCGGCGCCCGGATCCCGAACCCGAACACGTCGACCTGCGGCGGCGGCTCGTGGTCGTAGAACCCGCCGTAGTCGTCCCACGTGAGGAAGATCGCGGTCTCCTCCCACATCGGGCTCTCCATGACGGCGTTGATCACCCGCGTCGTCCATTCCTCCCCCCAGCAGAAGCTGTATTCAGGGTGGTCGGAGACCTCGAAGCGCGGGGTCACCCACGTCACCGGCGGGAGCCGGTCCTCGCGGATGTGCCGCACGAGGTCGTCGACGGGGAAGTTGTGGCGGGCCCACCGTTCCGGGTCGCCGCGGACGTGCGAGATCGCCGAGTACGCGTTCCAGAGGTAGCCGTTCTGGTATGGGGTCGCCGAGTAGCACGCCCACGGGATCCGCTTGCGGTCGAGCAGGTCTCCCGCCGTCTCGATGTCGAAGCACGGGAACATGCGGTCGGTGTTGCCGTCTGCGTCCTTCACGCCCACGTAGGCGTCGCTCAGCGAGTCGCAACCCCACGCCTTGAACAACCCCGTCTTCCGGTGCCGGTATCGGAGATCGGCTCGGTCCTGCGCGGGGTTCTCGTACGCCCCCCCGGACTGCGCCGCGATCGAGAACAGGTGGTTCGGGAACGATGGACCGTGCGCGGACGTGAAGAAGTTGTCCAACAGGACGAACTGCTCGGCCCAGTGCCAATGGTTCGGCGCGTCCTCCGGCAGGAACTGCGTGTACGAGCCGAAATCGGCCGCCTCGCTCCGGTTGAACCCGTCCATCTTGCCCTCGTTCCAGGCCGCGATCGCGCACTCGTAGCAGTGCTCGATGTCCGCCGGGAGGGCGTGGCGCGTGGCCGGGGTGAGCGGCCGCTGCTCGGCCCCATCCATGCCGACGGAGACGCCGTTCGCGCCGGGGAACCGGCCGAACATGTGATCGAAGGTCCGGTTCTCCTTCACGATGTAGAGCACGCGTTTGATCGGCGTCTCGGTCGCGAACGCCTTCGCGTCGACCGGGTCGGGCGCGGTGCCGAACGGGATCGGCGGTTCCCAGGTCGGCCGCCGCACGCCGGCGGCCCTCGTGCACGCGGCGACGAACGCGCCGACGCCGAGCGCCGCTCCTCGCAGGAACGTCCGTCGCGAATGGGGCCGGTACATCGGCGGACGAGTCTACCGAGCGCCGGCGCCCGATCCGGACGCGTCCGCGGTCGCCGGCATCAGGTCCGCGCCTCCGGGAGACACTCGAGGTTCTGGAGGACGGAGATCGGGAACGCCGCCGCGAACACCGGGTCATCACGCTCGGCCTCGGGCACGGCGTCCGGGCCGTCCGGGTGTCCTTCGCCCTTCGTGTAGTGCAGCACGAAGCTCGCGATCTGCTCGAGCGAGTAGCCGCTCTCGCGCATCGGCGCCTCGTTCACGTACAGCTGGCTCGTCCGCACCGCCTCGAACACCGACGTGTCGCTCGCGGACGGGAAGGCGGCGTTCAGGTCGCGCTCGAGCTCGGTCGGCGTGACCTGGAACGCGCCCGAGACGGCGGGGTCGTACTGGGCGCCGTGGTCGGCGGTGAGCACCAACGCCCAGCGGCCCGGGCCGACCTCCTCGTCGAGGAACCCGACGAACCGTCCGAGGTCCTCGTCCTGCGCGCGGAGCGTGTCCTGCATCTCTGGGCTGTTCACGCTCCAGATGTGACTGACGTGGTCGATCGCCTTGAAGTTGACGTACAGCAGGTCCGGCACCTCGTCGTCCCCGAATCCCTCCCGCGCGATCACCTCCTCGACCATGCGTCCCTGATAGGGGATCCGCGCGGGCGTCGCCCAGCCCTGCTCGAACTGCTCGATCGAGTTGTCGCGCCAGTTCCCGTCGAGCGTTCCGTCCTGCCGGTCGACCGCCTCCGTGTACGCCGAGAGGTTCGGCAGGTCGTTCACGTACTCGGGGAACTCGAAGAACGGCTGGTACCGCCCCTGCAGGTTCCAGGTCGTGCCCTCCGCCCCCTCGTTGTCCGCGTCGGTCGGCACCCGCAACACCGCGAGGTCGCGGTCGCCGCCGCCCCAAAGGGACCCATGGCTCGCCATGTTGAGGTGCCAGGTCACGCTCGCGAGCCCCCCGACGAGCGGCTCGTTGCCCATCGCGCGGTCGTACAGGTCCGCGAGCGTGGGCTCCATCAGCAGGACCGGGCCGAGAGCGCCGGCCCGGACGAGCTCGTCGCCGAGACGGAACTCGGCGTCGGTCTGGCCGGTGCGCATCGGGTAGGCCCCCGTGCCGAGCGTCGCGTGCGTGGCCGGCGTGATCGAGGGCGACGAGCCGACGCTCGCGTCCTCATACCAGACACCGTCCTCGATGAGGGAGGACAGCACGGGCCAGTCGTCCGGGAACGAATCGAGGACGCTGTCGCCCCCCGCGTCCCACACGAGCGTGACGATCAACGGCGTCGGCTCGTCGGGCACGGGGATCTCGGGAAGCACGCGGCCGTCGAGCGCCTCGAAGTCGTAGTGCAGGAGCGCCGCCTGGGTCGGCGCGACATCGGCGAGCGTCACGGTGCGGTCGACGCGCCCGAGCGCGGGGATCACGCCGGGTCCATACCAGAACAGCGGGACGTCCTGGAGGTAGTCCCACGGGCCCGAGTGCGGGAAGTTCGTCCCGACGAAGTTCGGCTCGTCGGGCACGAACACGATCTGCCCCGAACGCTCGGGGTCGGTTCCCCGCCACACCCTCAGGAGCTGTTCGTGCGGCAGGGAGCAGGCGGCCCGTTCCAGCACGCCCGGGGTTGGCGGGGCGACCGGTTCCGCGGTCGGCTCCTGGGAGCCGCCGGCGCTCGGCTCCGGCGCGCTGCCGGCGCTCGGCCCCGCCGCGGTCTCGCCGCTCGAGGTGCACGCCCCGGCGAGGAGCGCGAACGCCAGCACCGCCGCGAACCGCCTCACCCGCGCGCCTCGGGC
>Ga0299907_10000382_pt1 | contig 21005 bp, 27 predicted proteins | sample RVTome_16_FD_198680 | JGI IMG/M metagenome (GOLD analysis project Ga0299907, IMG submission 198680) | Soil microbial communities from uranium-contaminated site in the Upper Colorado River Basin, Wyoming, United States - RVT152D67 (version 2) ...
GACCGAGCGGTGTTGCTCATCGACGAGATCGACCGAGCCGACGATGAGTTCGAGGCTTTCCTGCTCGAGTTGCTGTCCGACTATCAGATCACGATCCCGGAGATCGGCACGATCTCCGCAGCCGCCCCGCCGCTCGTGATCCTCACCTCGAACCGCACGCGCGAGCTCCACGACGCGCTGAAGAGGCGATGTCTCTACCACTGGGTGGGGTACCCGAGCGCTGAGCGCGAGGTTGAGATCATCCTGGTCCGGGCCCCGGGAGCCACCGAGGCGCTGGCGCGCAAGGTCGTGGCGGCGGTCGGCCGGCTCCGCCAGCTGGATCTGGCCAAGCCGCCCGGCGTGGCCGAGACTCTCGACTGGGTCGCCACGCTGAACGTGCTGGGTGCGGCAGACCTCGACTCCGGGACGGTGCAGGACACCCTCGGCGCCGTGATCAAAGAGCGCGACGACCTGGAAACCGTTCTCGACCACGTCGAGGAGCTCGTCGCCGATGGCTGACGGCTCGATTGCCGTCGATGAGGCCGGTCCAGCCGATCGCACATCATTCATAGAGATGCTGGTTGGCTTCGGCGACCAGCTTCGGGACGCCGGAGTGCCCGTCGGCTCGGGAGATGTTCTCACCTACTGCGCGGCGATGGCGTTGCTCGACCCAGGCGACGTGCTCGATCTCTATTGGGCCGGCCGAACGTCGCTCGTGTCGCGGCGTGATCACATCCCCATCTACGACCGGGTGTTCCGCATCTATTTCCTCGACCATCCCGACGACCTGCAGGAGCCCGCACGAGTGGTCCTGAAGCAGTCGCGCATCGAGAACCAGTCGGTGATAGAGGTTCCGTCCGCTGAGCCGGCACAGCCCGGCAAGGAAGAGGAGGCACGGCTTGGGTTGATGGCCTCCGACATCGAGATCTGGCGAAACAAGGCGTTTTCGGCGTGCACCGATGAGGAGCTCGCCGCCCTTCGCCGCATCATGAACCAGGTGAAGGTCATCCCCCCACGGCGCCGCTCCCGGCGCACAGCACGGTCTCGGGCCGGGAGCAGACCCGATCTTCGCCGAACGGTCCGGACCACGATGCGCACTCATGGCGAGCCTTCGGAGTTGTTCTGGAGGCAGCGGCGGCTCAAGAGGCGCCCGCTGGTCCTCATCCTCGATGTGTCCGGTTCGATGGCCGATTACTCCCGCAATCTCCTCCAGTTCGCCTATTCGACCCGGCGCGCGGCGACGAGGGTGGAGGTGTTCTGCTTCGGGACACGGCTCACACGGATCACCCGGGCCCTGGAGCGTCGACGTCCCGACGAGGCCCTCGACGAGGCGGCGAGATCGGTCTTCGACTGGGAGGGTGGCACCCGCATCGGGCATGCCATCGACACCTTCGTCCGCCAGTGGGGCCGCAGGGGTATGAGCCGTGGAGCCATCGTTGTCATCTGCTCGGACGGTCTCGACCGCGGTGATCCCGCGTTGCTGGCCGCGGCGATGGAGCGGCTTTCCCGGCTCTGCCACAAGGTGGTATGGATGAATCCGCACAAAGGCAATGACCCGGAGTTCAGGCCGACGACTCTCGGCATGATGGTGGCCGCTCCCTACATCGACCTGATCCTGTCCGGCCACGATCTGGCCAGCCTCGAAGAGCTCGCCCAGCGGCTGCCGGAGCTGAGGTGAGCCGTTGAGGTGGAGTGTCTCCCTCCAGACCGAAGGAGACCGGGTGATCGAGCTCGACGAGGTGGTCGAGCTGGCTGACGCGGTGGCCGCCAGCGAGGGGATCGCCTCGGGGATGGGCACCTACGGATACGGGGTCCAGGTCGTGGTCGAGGCCGACAACAGCGAGCGCGCCGTAGAGCTGGCGATGGCGGTCCTCGCCGGTGCCATTGAGAAGTCCGGTCTCCCATCATGGCCGGTGGTCAGCGTCGAGACCATTGCCGAGGACGAAGAGGTGTTCTACGACATGGTCGACGAGTGATCCGCCTCGGATCGCTCGCCGGCTATCCCTTCGAGGGGCCGAGACTGCTGGCGGGATGGACCCCACCACAGCGCGCCGCCGTGTTCGCCGTGATGTACCAACCCGACCCCGGCGACAAGCCGGAGGAGTACGCGGTGCTCTATGTCGGCCATTCCGACGATCTCGCTGCGGAACGGCTTCCCTTCGATCATCCGGCGGCATCGTGCTGGTTGAGCCGGGTCGACAACAAGCGCTTCGACCTCTACATAGGCACCTACGAGGCTCCGGGGGCCAATGCCCGGCACCGCGAGCAGATCACCCGCGAGCTGATCGCCATCTATCACCCGGGGTGTAACGGGGATCAATACGACCAGGCGTGGGAGGACCATTGGATAGGCGAGTACCAGACCCCGGGCACCACCGGACCGCTGACGACTCGACGGGACCCGTCAGCGGCCGGTGGCTGATCAGTACTGACTAGGGGGTGAGAACGAGGGTGTCAGTCACGGCGCGCAGCTCGGCCACATCCTCCTCCGGGGACACGGGGAACCAGCTCGCTTCGACCATGACCGGGATGCCCTCCACATCGAGGAACCAGTATTCCACCACCTGCCCAGGGCTCTGGTAGAAACGCCCGAAAGTAGGGCCATCCCAGACCATGAACGAGTCGCCGGCGCACCCCGCAGGCACCTCTACGACCAGGTGATGCCCGTCGTGGCCAAAGGCACTCACCGGTGCCAGAGCCTCCTGGATCGCGAATCCATTGGCAGCGACCTGGTTGGCCAGATCCGCCGCTGTCGCTCCGGCGGCCAACGCAGCGGGCTCTACACATGCCGGCGACCACACCTGGTCGACCTCGACGACCATGAGCGAGACATAGTCCTCGCCAAACTCCTTTCTCGTCCCCGATGGCAGGGCCGTCCACCCAGTGCCTTCGATTACGAAAGTGCCTCCGAGCGACGAGGTCTCGTCCCCGTCGGGGTCGACGAAGTAGGCGCCGGGCGCGAGTGGCGAGTCCATCTCCTCCGGGTTGATGCGGGTCGCATTCGGGGCAGGTGTCGCCACCGGCGGATCATCGTTGGTCAACACGACGACCAAGCCTCCCACGACGATCGCAGCTGCCACCGCGATGCCAACGAGGGGGCCCCGCCAGCGATTCTGCCCTCGGCCATTCGTCACCTCTCGCCTGTCTGTCTGCATTTCCATCCTCCTCTCCAGAGGGGTCCTGAGGACAGGCACATCGACACTCTCGAAAATGCTCGGGTCCGGGATCGGGTTCACCCGGCGGACCATCTCTCGGATCTGGTCGTGCGTCATGTCCCTCCTTCCTCGGCATCCGGAGGGGAACTGATTGATCTGAGCTCCAGGACGGGCTCGAGGGCGCGGGAGAGCTTCTGATAGGCGCGGTGGATCCGCTGATCGACGGCGGACCTGGTCATGCCCAACACCTCCGCAATCTCCGCCCGCGAGAGGTCCTCCCAGACATCGAGCATAACGATCTCCCGGTCGATGGGCTTGAGCCTTCGCACCGCGTCTGTCACCACCCTGTCATCGGCGCTCTGCACGACGATGTGCATCGGATCAGCGGCGGACGTCATGCCCAGGTTGGTGAGTTTCGTGTGGAGCCGCCCTCGTCGGTAGAAGGCTCGCGACTGATTGGACAGCACCTTGCGGGCGATGCCGTAGAGAAAAACAAGAGTCTTGGGCGCCGGCGGTATCGCGTCGATGCGTCGCCAGACGACGAGAAACGTCTCGGCGCAAGCGTCCTCCGCGTCAGCGGACGAGGCGCGTCGCAGGCAATAAGCCAAGACCTGATGTCGGTGAGCGCGCCAAATCGCCTCGAATCGCGACTTGTCGGTCTGCAAAGTCATTGCCCCTTAGTGTCCGCCCGTTGTAGCCCGCTGACGAGATTCTTCTTCAGATCTCGTGTCATGCGTCGTCGTTACGCGGACACAAACAGGATGCCGGAACACCGGTCAGGTGATCCGGAGGGGAATGAGATGGGCCGGGTCGGCCCCGGCCCATCTCGATAGTGAGCAGGCGTTGGGGATGCGACTCGACCTACGAAGGCTCTGACGTGTCGGCCAGGGGGGCGTGAGCCCTGGCCCCTGGGCCGTCCGGCATGTATCCGATGGCGTCATGCAGCCGGGACCGACGACTACCCGAGGCGGGCAGCGCGGTGCCTCGAGCTGGCACCTGCTCGGGGTCGTAGGTGGCGCCAACCACGATCTTCTCTGCCATCCCATAGAGGAGGGGCAGGGCACCGGCGATGACTCCTCCCGTGCGGTTCACGTGCTCGAGGTTGCCGTCGATCGACTCGGCGTTGGCTCCGATCTGCTTCACCAGCTCGTTGCACTCCTCGAGGTTGGTTGCGATCCGGGTGAGCTGTGACCCGACGATCCATAGATAGATCGCCAGCCCGGCGATGAGCAGGACTATGTCGATGACTGTGAAGAGCACCAGGTTGTTCACGAGCGCACCTTCCCCAACACCCGGCCCAGGAACAGATGATGCTCCAGACCTTCGGCGAGGACCAGGTCGACTCCGGCGGCAGTGGTGTTCAGCAACTCGGCATCCGCGGTGTTGGCCTCGGCATGGGTCAGCGTCGCCTTGATGTTCTTGACCCTTTTGTCGATTCTGTGCACCAGGAGCACCAGGATTGTGAGCAAGAGCGCCACGGCGATCACGACGGCGAGCCCGGCCCAGTTGGCGATCCGCCAGAGGGTCTCCTGGTTCTCGGTCAGGGCAAAGACCATGCTCAACCACCCAACCTCTGCCGACCCCGCTTCAAACCCTCGATCACATTGATCGCCATCGTGTTGGTGCTCGCCAGGTCGGCCAGCGCCGCCGTGTTTTGCACCGACTTCTGGAGGCTTTCGTCGATCAGCTTGGCCTCGCTCCCGATCTTGCTGGCCAGGACCAGGATGGGCACCACCAAGGCGACCACCACCAGGACGATCACGATCCCGATGACGTATCCGACCAGCCAGCCGGTGTTCCCCTCGAAGAGCTCACTCATATCGACTCGCAGAAGTCGCTGACGGGCTTGAGATTGGCGTTGACCGAGCCCACCACTGCCGGCACGGTGCTGGTCTTGTCCGCCACCACTCCGACACCGCCGGTAAGTGCCCGGAGCGTCCCGAGGGTGGCGCTGAGATGGCCAATGACCCGGATCAACCCGAGGGCGGCCGCGGCGATGATGAGCGTCGCTAGCACCAGGGTCACGATTGCTGCTGCAGGCATATGTCTCGTCCTCTCCTAACCCAACAACTTCGCCACGGAGCCGGCGTAGCGGACCGCGCCGGTGGATACGTCCTCGATCGTCTGATCGGTGACCGCCAGCAGATCGGGAACCCTGTCGACCTCGCCGATAAGGGCGACACCGCCGGCGAGAATCTCGTTCGAGGCGCCCCTGATGCGTTCCAATGCCGCCAACACCCGGTTGAGAAGGGCGACCAGCACCGGAACCACCACCAGGAGGAGCAACGCATTTCCAATCCACCACCAAGTCATCAGCGCCTCCTCAGATCCGGTCGGGTTGGTAGGGGAGAAAGAACCGTCGCCCGACTCGCTTGAGCGCCATCCACGCCGCGGCGATGGCGATGCCGAAGCCACCAGCCGACTTCGCCTGCTGGATCTGGTCGGGTGAGACACCGCGGTCGTAGGCATCGATCCTCGTCTGCATGTTGGTGGCGAAGTCGCGCATCATCACCGCGCTCACGTCGCTGATCATGCCCCTCCCGTACTGCGCCGCCGCGCCGGAGAGCTGCAGGTCCTGCTCCACCTCCACCCTTGTTCCGTTTGCAGTGGGGACGAGTCGGGCGGTCAGCCCCAGGTTCGCCTGACCGCGGCCCTTCTCGTCGGCCCCCGAAGCGTCGACGACGATGGTCCTGTTGGCGTGATCGCGCTCAGTGACCGCGGCTTGCCCGGCGAACTGCATCTGGACCGGTCCCAGGCGGATCCCGACGTTCCCCGAGTATTGATCGGGGGCGATCTCATTTGTGAGCGAGGCTCCCGGGAGGCAGGCGGCCACCTGGGGGATGTCCTGACAGAATTCCCACACCTTGTCTACGTGAACCGGTACCTCGAAGTCATGTTTGATGAGCATGTGTCCCCTTGGCGATGTAGCTGATCGGATCCTTCTCGAATGCCGTCCGACAGCCCGGGCAGCAGAAGTAGTAGGTCTGTCCCTCGTATCCGAAGGGGCGACTGGTCTCGTCGGCCGGCACCGTCATCCCGCAGACCAGGTCGACGGCAGTGACTGCCGCCGTGTGATCGTGATCATGATCGGCATGGTGGCCCTCCACTGGCGCCGCGTGCGATTCCCCCCGTGGCTCCGGGTCGAGGGCACCTTTGGCCCGTAGCTCGACCAGTTCGGCCAGCACGGATACAGCTATCTCCGCATGTGAGGTGTGGCCGAGGTCGATGCCGACCGGTACCCGCACCTGCTCCAAGAGCTCTTGGGGGACGCCACGGTCAGCGAGGTATCCGAGGATCGCTTCGCCCCGCTTGCGTGAGGCGACCAGTCCGACGAAGGCGGGTCGGGCCGTGACCGCCTGCTCCACCGCCTCTTCGTCACCGTGCCCCTGGGTGGCGACGACCACGACGGATCTGTTGCCGACGTGGGCGGCCTTGAAGTCGGGGACATCGACCAGATCTGCACGCCATCCGACACCGGCTGCCAGCTCCGCCAAGGTGGCCGCCATTGGCGACCGGCCAAGCACGACCAGGTGCGGACTGGGGAGCACCGGCTCGACGTACAGCTGGAGGGCGCCTTCGGATTGGCACGACATCTGGACGAACGTCATTCCGTCAGGGATCTCACCGAATTGGTCTGGGTTGCCCAGCAGGATGAGCCGTGGGACGCGGTCCTCCATGGCCCGCTGCGCCTCCCGTATCACCACCGGCTCGGCGCAGGCACCCCCGATCCAGCCGTGCATTTGGCCGTCGGCCGTGATGATGGCCCTCGCACCTTGATGCCCCGAGGAGGGCGCCTGGCGCCAGACGACGGTGGCAAGAGCGAACTCAACGCCCTGTCGGGCGAGATCGCTCGCCATCTCGATCATCCTCCACCCGTCGGCCGGCTGGGAGTTCATGTCTCGTCGGTCCTCACCGGCGGAGCTCCGCTCACGTCCTGGCCAGTCTGCAGCGCCTGATAGACCCGGTCGGGAAAGACCGGCATGTCGATGTTGCGAACCCCGGTGCCCTTGAGGGCGTCCATCACTGCATTGACGAACGCGGCAGGGCCGCCGACGGCGGCGCACTCGCCGATGCCCTTGGCGCCGATCGGGTGGTGGGGGCAGGGCGTGACCACCTCGTGCAGCTCGAAGCCGGGCGTCTCCCAGGCGGTCGGGAGCAAGTAGTCGGTGAAGTTGGAGCCGATGCAGTTGCCGTGTTCGTCGAAGGTGATGAACTGCATGTTGGCCATGGCGTAGGCCTCGGTGAGGCCGCCCATGATCTGCCCTTCGACGATCATCGGGTTGATGCGGACCCCGCAGTCGTCGACGGCGACCAGCCGCAACACGTCCCAGACGCCGGTCTCGGGATCGACCTCCACGGTCACGATGTAGCAGGCGAATGGCCAGGTGAGGTTGGGCGGGTCGTAGTACGCCACATTCTCCAAACCGGGCTCCATCCCGTCTGGCATGTTGGAGTACGCCGCCATGGCGCACTCCTGGATGGTGACCCCGCGCTCTGGCTGGCTGCGGACGTAGAAACGGCCCAATTCCCACTCGACATCTTCCTCGGATATCTCGAGGAGGTGTGCTGCGATCTTCCGGGCCTTGGCGCGGATCTTGCGTGAGACCATGGCCACCGCTGCGCCGGCCACCGGCGTGCTCCTGGAGGCGTAGGTGCCCATCCCGAACGGCGCGGTGTCGGTGTCGCCTTCCTCCACGAGAATGTCCTCGGCGGGAAGACCCAGCTCGTGGGCGACGATCTGAGCCCATGTCGTCTCGTGACCCTGACCCTGGGTCTTGGCCCCGGTGCGCAGGAGCGCCCTGCCGGTCATATGGATCTTCAACTCGGCCGAGTCGAACATCTTGATGCCCAGGATGTCGTACTCACGGCTGTTGCCTGCCCCTAGCGGCTCGGTCATCGTGGAGATCCCGATCCCGAGGAGCCGACCCCGCTTCGCCGCCTCTTCCTTCTCCTTGAGGAAGTCCTTGTAGCCGATCGCCTCGAGACCGACGTCCAGGCACTTGCCGTACTGGCCCGAGTCGGTGAGGAAGCCCCAGGGGGTCCGATGGGGGAAGTCGTCGTCGCGCACGAAGTTGATGCGGCGGAACTCGGCCTGGTCCATGCCCAGGTCGTCGGCAGCCGCCTGCACCATCCGCTCCTGGAAGAACATCGCCTCGGTCACCCGGAACGAGCAGCGGTAAGCCACACCACCCGGCGCCTTGTTGGTGTACACCCCCCGAGCCTGGAGATGGGCGTTGGGGATGTCGTAGCAGGCGAACGCCGAGTGCATCAGCCCGATCTTGAACTTCGACGGCTGGGCGTCGGAGAAAAAGGCTCCGTGATCGGCCATGGCCTTTATCCGCACTCCGAGGATCCGGCCGTCTTTGCGCAACGCAAGCTCGCCCTGGAGATAGATGTCACGGGCGAAGCCGGTCGAGATCAGGTTGCCGGTCCGGTCCTCGATCCATTTCACGGGGCGCTCCAAGAGGATCGACGCCAGGATCGAAGCCACGTACCCCGGGTACACCGGCACTTTGTTGCCGAACCCGCCGCCGATGTCAGGAGCGATGATCCTGATCATCTGCTCGGGCAACTCCGCGACCAGGGCCACTGCGGCTCGGATTATGTGGGGCGCTTGGGTGGTCAGGTAAACGGTCAGCTTCGATGTCGACCGGTTGAAGTCGGCGATCGACCCACAACACTCGATCGGCGCTGGGTGTGACCTCGGGTAGTGGAGATCCATCTTGGAGATGACATCGGCCTGGTCGAAGGCCCCGTCAGTACCCTCCTTGTCGCCTACCTCCCAGTCGTAGATGACGTTGCTCGACTGGTTCTCCTTGTCGTCCCGAATCAGGGGCGCTCCCTCGGCCAGAGACTGGGTGGGATTGACGATCACGGGGAGTGGCTCGTAGTCCACGACTATCGCCTCGCAGGCGTCCTTGGCGATGTACGGGTCGTCGGCGATGACGCAAGCGACCTCCTGACCCTGGAAGCGCACTTTGTCGGTGGCCAGCACGGCCTGGGTGTCGTATGACAGTGTGGGCATCCAGGCCAGGTTGCGGGCCGCCATCGTCTCGCCGGTCAGCACCAAGCGGACACCGGGCATCGCCCAAGCCTTCGAAGCGTCGATCGACTTGATCCTGGCGTGTGCCAGCGGGCTGCGCAGGATCTCCATGTGCAGCATCCCGGGGAGCACGATGTCGTCGACGTAATTGCCCTTGCCCCGGATGAATCGGTTGTCCTCGACACGACGGCGGCTGACGCCCATGCCGCCGATTTTGATCTCGTCGACCGCCGTCATCTCACTGATCCTCCAGCTTCTTTGCCGCCCACATGACCGCCTTGACGATGTTCTGATAGCCGGTGCAGCGGCACAGATTGCCGCTCAATGCCCATCGGATCTCGTCCTCGGTGGGGTTCGGGTTCTCTTCGAGCAGGGCCTTCGAGGCCATCATCATCCCAGGGGTGCAGAAGCCGCATTGGAGCCCGTGCTCTTCTTTGAACCCCTCCTGGAGAGCATGAAGCTCACTGGGCCCGGCCAGGCCCTCGACGGTCATCACCTCATGGCCATCGGCCTGGACGGCGAACATGGTGCAACTCTTGACCGGCGTCCCGTCGACCAGGACTGTGCAGGCCCCACAGTTCGAGGTATCACAGCCGGTGTGCGTCCCGGTGAGATGGAAACCCTGACGGAGAAGATGGGCGAGGATGAGCCGGGGCTCGACCACGGCGGTCCGGCGCTCGCCGTTGACCGTCACCGTGATCTGCCGGGTCGGAGTCTCCTCCGCTGCTCCCGGGCTGACCTCCTGAAACAAGCTGGTCATCTCAGGCCGCCTCCTCTTCCGATCGAATCAAACCCGTCAGGATCCTGGTCGTGAACACGCTCACTAGATGCCGCTTGTAGGAGGCGCTGCCCCTGTGGTCGGTGCGGGGTTGGGCGGCCTGGGCCGCCAGCGCGGCCGCTTCGCCGATGGCCTCTGGGTTGAGCGGTCCACCGACCAGCAACTGGGCCGCATCGTCTGCGGAGATGGTGGAGCCACCCACACCGGTCAGCCCGATCCCTGCCCGGGTCACCTCGTTGCCGGTTCGGTCGACGGACACGGCGACGCCAACCGTGGCGAAATCGCCAACGCGGCGCTCCAGCTTGAGGTAGCCGCCGGCCGGCACACCCTTCGGCGCCGGAGCGATAGCTTCGACGACGACCTCGTCATAGGCGAGGGTGTTCTGAAACGGGCCGTGAACCAGGTCCTTGACCGCGATGGTGCGTCGGCCGTCAGGGCCTTGCGCCACCACCAGACCGTCCAGGGAAACCATTACCGACGCCCAGTCACCCTGAGGGTCGGCGTGGCAGAGCGAGCCCACCAGTGTCCCACGATTCCTCACGATCGGATCGGCCACCAGTGGAGCTGCCGCCGTCATGGTCGGCTGACGAGAGGCGAGCAGGGCGGAACGCTCGAGATCGGCGTGACGGCACAGCGCCCCTACGTGGATCGATCCGTCGGCATCGACGCGGTGGTAGTCGAGGCCGGGGATCTCGTTGATGTCGACAAGCATCTCCGGCGAGGCGAAGCGCAGTTTGATCATCGGGACGAGGCTCTGGCCACCGGCAAGGACCTTGGCCTCCCCGCCACCGTCGGACAGGAGCGCCATGGCCTCGTCGACCGACCTCGGTGCCTCGTAGCGGAATCGAGAGGGGTAGATGTCTGCCTCCTTGGGTTTCTTCAGGCCTGCGGCCCGGATTCCCAGGAGGGCTCGGGCTGACGAGGCGAAGATTGTGGGTCGGGCACGGCCACGGGGAGGGATTCGGCCGAGGGGTCGGGTCTTGGCTGCTGATGGGGCGGCCAGGGGCCCTGGACCGGTTGGCCGGCGACTTTGAGGTAGTCGACGATCTCCGGCCACGCCCAGATCGTGGGGCTCTTCCCCGTCTTGGGGGCGTGCTCGATCAACTCGTACAACCGTGGATTGCCCCGGCTGTGACCGGACGTCTCGACTGCCAAAGATCACCTCCCGGGTCTCGTGGGCCAACCGTTTGCAACCGACGGCCGGACCTTCCCATTGCACAAAGGATTCCTGCTACACCGGAATCCCGCCCGTCCGAACCTTACGCATCCGGCCACCCCGGCGTCGGCCTTCTTGGCCATTACGTCGTGGGCTCGGATCCGGTTCCCGGTCAGAGCTACGCGCTCAGTCGACCTCGATGAGGGACTGGCGCTCGCGATGCCATTTCTTCATCAACGAGGGGAGCTCTCGCTCCATGAAGTCGAGGAAGGCGATCGTCTCGCTCAGGCGTCGCCCACCCGGGCGATCGGCGCCGATCCTGGAGACGCCGGACTCCAACACCTCCTTCCATCGTCTCAGCAGGGGGGAGCGCTGGCTGGTGATGGCCAGCCACACGTCGTCGTCATAGATGCGATAGGTGTCGCTGCGCGAGCCGGGCATTCGTTCTTTGCCCAGCAGCCCGGCGTGGGTCAAGTAGCGGACGGCGCCGGAGATGGCAGCCGGGCTCACACCCAGCCCTTCGGCCAACTCCCGTGCGGAGTAGCGATCGGCATCCTCGGCGAGGGCATAGGCGAAGACACGGGCCGGCATCCGGGGCATGCCCGTCTCAGCCAGGATCAGGGCGAACTCCTCCACGAACGCGAGGAGGTTCTTCGGGTCCTCGGGATCCTCGACGCTCTGCCTCGACGCGTTCATAATATTTACAATAGTGTGAAATCCCTGTATTCTCAACGACATGTCAGCGATATCTGTCTCCGGCCTCGTGAAGAACTTCGGGCAGGTCCGGGCCCTCGACGGGCTCGACCTGGAGGTGGCCACCGGCGAGGTCCATGGCTTCCTGGGGCCCAACGGATCGGGCAAGACCACCACCATCAGGGTCCTGCTCGGGCTCATCCGCCAGGATGCTGGTGCGGCCACACTCCTGGAAGGAGACCCCTGGTCGGAGGCAACCGAGCTGCATCGCCGGCTGGCGTATGTCCCCGGCGACGTGACGTTGTGGCCCAATCTCACCGGGGGCGAGGTAATCGATCTGCTCGGGCGCCTTCGGGGCGGGCTCGATAAGTCGAAGAAGGAAAAGCTCCTCGAGCGATTCGACCTCGACCCGACCAAGAAGGGCCGCACCTACTCGAAGGGGAACCGGCAGAAGGTGGCCCTGGTGGCCGCCCTCTCCTCCGATGTCGAGCTGCTGGTACTCGACGAGCCGACAGCCGGGCTCGACCCGCTGATGGAGGCGCAGTTCCGGGCATGCATAGAGGAGGACCGAAACAACGGGCGCACCGTCTTGTTAGCAAGTCACATCCTGGCGGAGGTCGAGGCGCTCTGTGACCGCGTCAGCATCATCCGCAAGGGCAAGACCGTGGAAAGCGGCACGCTGTCGGAGCTGCGTCATCTGACCCGGACCACGATCAGCGCCGAATTGAGCTCAGATCCTGCGCCGGTGGCATCGGTGCCCGGGGTCCACGACCTTCGTCTCCACGATCACAAAGTCGACTTCGAAGTGGACTCCGACCGTCTCGACGAGGTGGTCCGGGCCCTGGCCCCGCTCGGGGTGCGCAGCCTGGTCAGCCATCCGCCCACCCTCGAGGAGCTGTTCCTGCGGCACTACGAGGACGAGGAGTCCCCGGCATGACCACCCTCGCCGGGACCGGGAAGCTGATCCGGCTCATACTCCGCCGGGAGAGGGTCCGCCTCAGTATCTGGGTGGCGGTCCTGGTCGTCGTCCCGGTCTTCACCGCAACGGCATTCATCGATCTCTATCCCGACCAGGCCTCGCGCGAGGCGCTGGTAGCAACAGTCGCCTCCAGTCCTGCGCTCACGGCACTGCTCGGACCGCTTTACGACTCGAGCATCGGGGGCCTCACCGCCTGGCGCGCCGGCACCCTGGGTGCCTTCTTCGTGGCCCTCATGGCGATCCTTACCATGATCCGGCACACCCGGGAGGAAGAGGAGACCGGCAGGCGTGAGTTGCTGGGGGCCACGGTCGTCGGACGGCACGCCCCGTTGATGGCTGCGTTGACCGTGACCATCGGGGCGGGTGTCCTCGTGGCCGCGCTGCTCATGGCCGGGTTGGCCGGAGTGGGGCTCCCACTAACGGGGTCATTGGCCTACGGGCTCGGATACGCCGGTGTCGCTGCCGTTTTCGCCGGCGTCGGAGCTGTGGCCGCACAGCTGACCGAAGCGTCCTCGACGGCGAGGGGGATCGGCGTCGGTATCGCCGGGGTCGCCTTCCTCCTCCGTATGGCAGGAGACTCGAGTGGGGAGGCGACGGAGTGGGTGGCGTGGCTCTCTCCAATCGGCTGGTTCAGCCGTTTGCGGCCCTTCGCCGACGAGCAGTGGTGGGTGCTCCTTCTCTGGCTCGGCCTTTCGGCTGTCCTCGTCACGACCGCCGCGCTGGTCGCCTCCAGACGGGACGTGGGGGCGGGTGCCCTCCCGCCCCGGCCCGGGCCGGCCGATGCGGCACCGGGATTGAGTAGCCCGCTGGGGCTGGCGTGGCGTCTGCACCGCGGCTCCGTGATGGGCTGGACCGTTGGGCTCGCGGTCCTCGGGGCGGTCTATGGGGCCGCCGGGGACAGCATTCAGGGCATGCTCGAGGGGAACCCCCAGCTTCAGGAGATATTCGAGCAAATGGGTGGTGCACAGGGGCTGACCGACACCTTCTTCTCCGCTGTCGTCGGGATTATCGCCCTCATCACCGCCGCCTATGCGATCCGAGCCGTTCTCCGTCTGGATGTGGAAGAGGAGGCAATGCGCGCCGAATGGGTGCTGGCGACGGCGACGCCACGTTTTCGCTTTGCGGCGAGTCATCTGATTTTCGGGTTGGCAGTCCCGGTCCTCATCCTTGCGGTCGCCGGTCTGGTGGCGGGTGCGACCTATGGGGCGATCGTTGGCGATGTCGGTGGTCAGGCCCTCCGTGTCCTCGGCGCGGCGATGCTGCAGCTCCCGGCGGTCTGGATCCTGACCGGCACTGCCATGGCCTTGTACGGCCTCGCCCCCAAACGGGTGAGCCTGAGCTGGGGAGTGCTGGTGGCATGTCTGATTCTTGGTCAGCTCGGCCAGATTCTCCGCTTCCCGCAGTGGAGTCTGAATCTGTCCCCGTTCACCCATATCCCCGTGTTTGGCGATGACATCGACGTGTTGCCGCTGGTGGTCCTCATCATCGTCGCCGGTGGTCTCATCTCCGCCGGTCTGATCGGCTTCCGTCGCCGCGACGTGGGCTAGCGGTCGCTCGCCACCTACGGTTCACGACTTGTTCGACAGCCTGACCCAGCGATTCGAAGACGTCTTTGCTTCCTTGCGCGGGAAGGGGCGTCTCTCTGAGAAGGACATCGACGCCGCCCTCCGAGAGGTTCGTCTCGCCCTGCTCGAGGCGGACGTCAACGTGAAGGTGGTCAAGGATTTCCTGGCCCGGGTCAAGGAGAGGGCCATGGGTGAAGATGTCTCCAAGTCGCTCTCACCCGGTCAACAGGTGATCAAGATCGTCCACGAGGAGCTAGTGACCACACTGGGCTCGGAGGCGGTGCCCTTGAAGAAGGTCGCTCCGCCGCTGACCATCCTGATGGTGGGGCTCCAGGGCTCGGGAAAGACCACCACAGCGGGCAAGTTGGCTCGTCTCCTCAAGAGTCAGGGCAAGAAACCGTTGCTGGTGGCCGCCGACCTGCAACGACCTGCGGCCATCGATCAGCTAGAGACCCTCGGCGGACGCATCGATGTGCCGGTATTCACCGAGCGAAAGGGCAAGCCGGCCCGTCTGGTCAAGGCCGCCATGAAAGAGGCGACCCGGACCGGTCGTGACGTGGTGATCGTCGACACGGCCGGACGTCTTCAAATCGACCAACAACTGATGAGCGAGCTCGACGACATGCGAAAGGCGTCGGACCCCGACGAGGTGCTCCTGGTAGTGGATGCCATGACCGGCCAGGACGCGGTGAATGTCGCCTCCGGGTTCCAGGAGCGCGTAGGGCTCACAGGTGTGGTCCTCTCCAAACTCGATGGCGACGCCCGAGGCGGGGCGGCCATCTCGGTGCGGGAGGTGACCGGGGCCCCGGTGAAGTTCGCCGGCATGGGTGAGGGCCTGGACGATCTCGAACCGTTCTTTCCCGACCGCATGGCCTCGCGGATCCTGGGCATGGGCGACGTGATGAGCCTGATCGAGAAAGCCGAGGCGACATTCGATGAGGCCGAAGCAGAGAAGGCGGCAAAGAAGCTTCAGAAGGGCGAATTCACGCTGGAAGACTTCCTGGCCCAGTTCCAGGCCATGAAGCGGATGGGGCCTCTGAAGGACATCCTTGCTATGATCCCGGGCTCCGGATCGCTCATGCGCGAGGTGGATGTCGACGACCGTGACTTGCGTCGCGTGGAGGCGATCATTCAGTCGATGACTCCAGAGGAGCGCCGGAACCCAAAGCTCATCGGCGGCAGCCGAAAGCGCCGTATCGCGTCCGGTTCGGGCACCAGGCCCCAGGACGTGAATCGGGTGCTCAAGCAATTCGTCGACGCGCAGAAGATGATGAAGATGCTGGCCGGAGGCAAAGGGGCCCCCTCGTTGCAGGGTCTCTTCCCGGCGGAGCGAACCAAGAGGTGAATCGATGGCCGTGAAGATGAGATTGATGCGGATGGGGAAGAAGAAGGCCCCTTCGTATCGCGTCGTGGTGGTTGACGGCCGGGCGCCGCGTGATGGCCGCTACATCGAGCAGATCGGGCGTTACGACCCACAGCAGGACCCATCTCTGGTCGAGATCGACAACGAGAAAGCCGCCTCCTGGCTGTCGAAGGGCGCCCAGCCCACCGAGGCCGTGGAGAAGCTCCTCAACATCTCTGGTGCGTTGAACACGATGAAGGTCCGCACCGGTCAGATCCATACCGTCGGGGCCAAGCCCGCCGCCGAACCTGCCGAGGCTCCCGACCCAGCAGAGGAGCCGGTTGCCGAGGAGATAACCGCCGACACGTCCAACGAGGAGGAGTGATCTTGGCCAAAGGCGAGATCGTCGAGCGAGTTGTGACCTATGTGGTCAAGAGCATCGTCGAGGAGCCCGAAGAGGTCTCCGTGACCATGGTCGAGCAAGGGCCCGACGAGGTGGTGGCCGAGGTTCGCACCGCCAAGGGCGACATGGGCCGCGTCATCGGGCGCCGGGGCAGGGTGGCCAAGGCGATCCGTGCCGCCGCGGGTGCGGCCGGGGACGAAGAGGGCATCAACGCTGGCGTCGAATTCCTCGACTGATCCCGAACGATTTGTCATCGGGAGGCTGGGGCGGCCCCATGGACTGGATGGCTATCTAGGCGTCTATGTCGACGAGGAGGACACGGTCAGCCTCCAGCCCGGTTCGACGGTCTACCTGGAGGACCGTCCGCACGTGGTGCGGGCGCTTCGTCGGGTCGACCGTGGTTTTCAGATCGCGTTCGAGGGCGTCGGCACCAGAGAGTCGGCCGAGGAGATCCGGGGACTCGCTGTCTCGGTCGACGAGCGCCGCCAACTCGCCGATGATGAGTTCTGGCCCGAGAATCTGGCAGGGTTGAGGGTGTTCGACGAGGCCGGCCGGGAGGTCGGGGTGGTGCAGGGAGTCGTCTTCGGGCCTGGCCAGGACCGGCTCGAGATCACGACCGGCGATGGCGCCAGATTCGAGGTCCCGTTCGTGGGCGAACTGGTCCCGGTGGTCGACCTGGGCGCGGGACGCGTCGAGATCAATTCGATCCCGGGGTTGATCGAGCCGGACTGAGGATCCTCCACCGCGGCGTGTCTCCCCCGCAGGGGGAGGTTCCGGCGAAGCCGGGAAGGGGGTAGATTTGAGCGTGTGATCAAAATCCGCGAGGGGAGGACACCATGCCTGAAGCCGTGATCGTCGCTACGGCCCGGTCTCCGATCGGCCGGGCATACAAGGGCTCACTCATCGAGGTCCGCGCCGACGACTTGGCCGGCTTCGCCATCGACGCTCTGATGTCGAAGGTGCCGGAAGTGGACCGCGCCTCGGTCGCTGATGTGATGGTCGGCTGCGCCCTCACCCATCACGAGCAGGGATTCAATGTGGCGCGGCCGGCTTCACTGCTGGGCGGGATGCCGGAGAGGGTCCCTGCCACCACGGTCAATCGATTCTGCGCCTCGTCGTTGCAGACGATACGCATGGCCTTCCATGCCATCGAGCGCGGAGAGGGCAACACTTACGTGGCCGGCGGCGTGGACTCGGTGACTCGAACCTATGGCAAAGGCTTCGACAGCGAGGACCTCAACCCGCGATTCACCGATGAGGGCCGCGCCGATTTCATCGATCAGGTCTATATCCCGATGGGCAACACCGCCGAGAACGTTGCCGAGAGGTACGGGATCACCCGGGAGCGAATGGATGAGTTCGCCAAGCGATCCCAGGATCTGGCGGTCGAGGCACAAAAGAACGGCTTCTTCGACCGGGAGATCACTCCGATCGAGGTGCCGGACGGGCGGACAATCGACACCGACGACGGGCCCCGTCCCAACACCACCATCGAGAAGCTGGCGGAGCTGCCGCCGGTCTTCAAGCCAGAGGGCACAGTGACCGCCGGCAACTCCTGCCCGCTCAATGACGGGTCGGCGGCGGTCCTGGTCATGTCAACGGATAAGGCGTCGGAGCTGGGGCTGCAACCCATGGCCCGGATCATCGCCTCCTCGGTGGTCGGTCTCGAGCCGGAGTACATGGGGATGGGCCCGGTGAGTGCGGTGACGGCCGTCCTCGACCAGGCCGGGATGGAGCTTTCCGACATCGACGTCATCGAGATCAACGAGGCGTTCGCCGCCCAGGTCCTGGCCAGCGTCGATCAGCTGGGCATCGACATGGACAGGCTGAACCCGCATGGCGGCGCGATTGCTCTGGGCCATCCCTTTGGCATGACCGGTGCCCGCATCATGGGGACCTTGATCAACGACCTCCGCACCCTCGACAAGACAATCGGCCTCGAGACGATGTGTGTGGGCGGCGGTCAGGGGATGGCGATGATCGTGGAGCGTCTCAGCTAGTCGGCGTCGGCGCTCCCGGTCATTTCGCCCCGGGCCCACGCCGTCACCTCACGCACCCGGTCCCGGCCGCTGTTCACCGCAACCATGAGGAAGTCACCCGCGACGAACACGGTGTCCGGGGTGGGGATGGCGGCCTTGTGATCGCGGATCATCGTCGTGATCAGCATTCCGTCCGGTGGCGGGTTACTGCCCAGCCTGGTGCCGACGAGGGCGAGGCCATCGGTCACCTCGATCTCGATGAGATCGACGTCCACATCTTCCAGCTCCACCGCCTCCGCGATGGATTGCCAGGCGGGCCGATCGACGACCAGATCGAGACGCTTGGCCAGGGGCGCAACCGTGGTCCCCTGGAGTAGAGCCGACACCAGGACCACGAAGAACACGAGGTTGAAGATCGTTTCACCGGCGGCGACCCCCGCCGTGGCCGGGAACGTGGCGAGGACGATGGGCAGTGCGCCACGAAGCCCCGCCCAGGAGAGGAACGTCATCTCCTTCCACGACAACCTGAAGGGGAGCATGGCCAGGACCACCGACAACGGCCGGCCCACCAGCAACAGGATTGCGGCCACAGCCAACGCCGGGACCGCGACCCCGGGTAGCTCGGCCGGGAACACGAGCAGCCCCAACAGGAGAAAGAGGGCGATGTCCGCCCCGTTGGCCAGACTGGCGTGAAAGCTCCGAACCACTCGGCGGTGACGGGGGGCGAGCGCCCCGATCATGAGCCCGCAGATGTAGACCGCCAGGAATCCTGAGCTCTCCACGTAGGAGGCCACCGCAAAGGTCAGCCCGGCGATGGCCAGGGCCAGCAGCGGATAGAGGCCTGAGGACCTCAGACGGAGCCGCAGCAGCCTGGTGCCGAGCCAGCCTCCGAGCAGGCCCACCGCGATGCCCCCGAACAGCTGCCGGGCGCCAAACACCAGCCAGGCCTCGACTCCGGGATTCGATCTGGTGACCTCGATGAGACCGATGGTGAGGAGGATGGCGAAGGGGTCGTTCACCCCTGACTCCACCTCGAGGATGCCGGCCAGCCGCTTCGGGATCGGCGTGCGGCGCACCACGTCGAATACGACCGCAGCGTCGGTCGAGGCGACCACCGCCCCGATGATGAGCGCCGTCTCCCATCCGGTGTCGAACAGGAGTTGCACACCCGCGGCGACGACCCCGGCACTGACGAGCACGCCGACATTGGCCAGGACGAATCCCGGGAGGCCTGACTCCCGCAGGACGGACGGTTTGGTGGTGAGACCGCCTTCGAAGAGGATGATCATCAGGGCGACGACGCTGATGTCCCTGACCATCGCCATATCACTGACGTTGACGAGACCGAGGACGTCGCTTCCGAAGACAATGCCGATCCCGAGCGAGAGAAGGGCTGCAGGCACCCGCAGCCGATCGGAAGCTCCGACGATGAGGACCCCGATAACCATCAGCCCGGCCGCGACCAGCAGGACGCTCTCGACCGGCAGATGATCGAGCGTCATGTTGTCGGTGCTTGGTCGATGGACATGTCAACTCTCTCCGGATGTGCCGGGGAATCGCCCGGAAGCCGAGGATATCGGTCGTAACCACCCGCCCTAGCCTTGCCGGCGTGCGGATCAACGTCGTGACCATGTTTCCCGACTTTTTCGACGGCCCTCTTCGGGTCTCGATAGTCGCCCGGGGCGTGGCAGCCGGGATGCTCGAGGTGGTCCTGCTCGACCTGCGCGAGCACGGGTTGGGCCGGCGTCGCCAGCTCGATGATGCGCCCTTCGGCGGTGGGCCCGGGATGGTCATGATGGTTGAGCCCTTGGCGGCCGCGCTGGAGCCGCTCGCCGGCACCCATCGCGTCCTTTTCACCCCGGCCGGGGCGCCACTCACCCAGGCAACGCTGGACCGCTGGGCGGGGTTGCCCGAGATCACCTTCGTCTGCGGGCGGTTCGAGGGAGTCGACCAAAGGGCTGTGGACAACTACATCGACGAGGAGACCTCCGTGGGTGACTTCGTCCTGGCGGGTGGAGAGGTGGCCGCGGCCCTTGCCATCGAGGGCATAGCCCGGTTGATTCCCGGCGTTGTCGGCAATCCCGGTTCGACGGAGAGCGAGTCGTTTCGGGATGGCCTCATCGAGGAGCCGGTCTACACCAGGCCCGCCGACTTCAGGGGATTTGAGGTGCCCGAGGTCCTCCTCTCCGGCAATCATGCCCTGATCGAGGAGTGGAGGAAAGAGCAGCGGATGCGAAGGACAAGGGAGCGCCGACCCGACCTGTTGCCGGATGGCGAGACTCCCGAGACCTGATACAATTCGCCCCGGCCGGGACTACCGAGCTACTCCCGGCGCCTCTAGGAGTCCTCCATGAACGATCTTCACGTAGTTGAGAGCGCGCACGTCCGCGACGATATCCCCGAATTCCGAGCGGGCGACACCGTCAAGGTCCACGTCCGGGTGGTCGAGGGCGGCAGAGAGCGGGTCCAGATCTTCGAAGGCCTTGTCATCGCCCGTAACGGGGCGGGGGCACGAGCCTCCTTCACCGTCCGCAAGTTGAGTTTCGGGGTCGGCGTCGAGCGGGTTTTCCCCGTTCATGCCCCGATCATCTCCAAGATCGAGGTCGTGCGTCGCGGTGACGTCCGCCGCTCCAAGCTCTACTACCTGCGCGATCGGGTCGGTAAGTCGGCCCGCATCAAGGAGCTTCGCGACTGATCTCGCACGACACGGGCCCCATCGACGAGGAGACGGTCACCGAGGCGCCGCCACGGCGGCGTTCGTTCTTCGCCGAGTTGCCCGGGTTGCTCCTGACCGCTCTGGCCATCGCCGTCGTCATCAAGACGTTTCTGGTGCAGCCATTCTGGATCCCGTCGGAGTCGATGCTCCCCACCATCGAGGTCAACGACCGGGTCATGGTGAACAAGCTGGCCTATCAGTGGGGCGAGCCGCAGCG
>Ga0299907_10000383_pt1 | contig 21000 bp, 18 predicted proteins | sample RVTome_16_FD_198680 | JGI IMG/M metagenome (GOLD analysis project Ga0299907, IMG submission 198680) | Soil microbial communities from uranium-contaminated site in the Upper Colorado River Basin, Wyoming, United States - RVT152D67 (version 2) ...
CGTGCGACTGGAGGGTCCCGTAGGCGAACTCGCCGATCCTTCGGCCCTCGGCGTCCCGGGCCGCGGGGCCGCTCCCCGGGGGCCAGACCTTCTCCGTGGCAGTGCCCGTGGCGCCCTCGCTGGTGCCGATGCAGTGACCGGCGGTGCCGATGTAGCGCGTGCCGTCGGGGGCCCGGAACAGGAAGTTCAAGGTGCACATGCCGAACTCGGTGAGCAGCCGGCTGCCGGGGCGCACCCCCGGGCAGCCGCCGGTCCCCACCGGGGCCGCGGCGGCGGGCACCGGGATCAGGGAGCAGGGCATGTCCCCCGGGGTGAAGGCGGTGTTCCCGGCCGCGGGCGCAGGTGTCCCGTGGCGGGGGTGGGCGGTGGCCACCGAGCCATCGGCTGCGGCTGGAAGCGGCAGGACCGTGGCGGCCAGGGTCGCCAGTCCGAGCATGATCAGGGGACGGCGCATCCGCCTATTTTGCCCGGTTTGCCCGGCGACCATGCTGAGGAGAGAAGGTCAGTATTCGATCGAGGAGAAGCGCTTCAGCTTCTCGCGGCTGTGCTCGCCGTTGATCGTCCGGACGGTGCCCGACCGGGAGCGCATGGCGATCGAATGTGTCACCGCCATGTCGCCCTCGTAGCGCACCCCGGCGAGGAGGTGGCCATCGGTGATCCCGGTGGCGGCAAAGAACACGTCGTCGCCGGACACGAGGTCGTCGGTCGTCAGCACCCGGTCGGGGTCGTAGCCGGCGGCCACCGCCTCCTGCCGCTCGGCGTCGGTGGGCAGCACGATGCGCCCCTGGATGGCGCCGCCGAGGCATTTGATGGCGCAGGCCGCCACCACCCCTTCCGCGGTTCCCCCGACGCCGAGCCACACATCGACGCCGGTCCCGGCGCGCGCCGCCGAGATGGCGCCGCCGATCTCGCCGGCGATGATGATCTTGACGCGGGCGCCGGCCTCGAGAACCTCCTTGACGAGCTGGTCGTGGCGGTCGCGGTCCAGGATGGCGACCGTCAGGTCGGAGGTCCGGCAGCGCCTGGCCGCCGCGACGCGCCTGAGGTTCTCGCCGACGGGGGCGAGGATGTCGATCACGTCGGCCGCCTCCTTGCCGACCGCGATCTTGTCCATGTACCGGCACGGGCCCGGGTCGAACATCGACCCTCGTTCGGCGAGTGCGGCCGCCGAGAGCGCGCCGTTCATGCCCTTGGCCGCCAGCCTCCTGCCGTCGATGGCATTGACCGCGATGTCCACGGCCAGGCCTTGGCCACGGCCGATGGCCTCGCCGTGGTAGAGCATGGCGGCGCGACGCTTCTCGCCCTCCCCGACCACGATGAGCCCGTCGGTCGGCAGGGTGTCCATCATCAGCCGCATGCCATGGACGGCGGCCTCCTCGGCCGTGCGCTGATCGCCTCGTCCCATCACCCGGGCGGCGGCCAGCGCAGCGGCCTCGGTGACCCGGACGAGCTCGAGTCCCAGATTGCGATCCGGCGTCGAGGGGACGGCGCCCGTGGTCGCAGGCCGGTCTCCGGGCAGATCGGCCAAGCCGCTTTCGTATTCCATCGGCCGCTCCTATCGAGGGGAGGCGCCCGCGGGGGACGCCGAGAGTTCCTTGACCACCATGCCCACGAACGCCTTGGCGTCGCCGAAGAGCATCAGGGTCTTGTCCATGTAATAGAGCTCGTTCTCGACGCCGGCGAACCCGGGGCTCATGCCGCGCTTGATCACCATGACGCTCGCCGCCTTGTCGACGTCGAGGATCGGCATGCCGTAGATGGGACTCGACGGGTCGTTCCGGGCGGCCGGGTTGGTCACGTCGTTGGCGCCGATGACCAGGGCAACGTCGGCCTGGGGGAACTCGGAGTTGACCTCGTCGAGGTCGAGCATCCGGTCGTAGGGGATGTCCGCCTCGGCCAGCAGCACGTTCATGTGCCCGGGCATGCGCCCAGCGACCGGGTGGATGGCGAAGCGCACGTCGACGCCCCGCCGGGTGAGGGCGTCGTAGAGCTCGCGGACCTTGTGCTGGGCCTGGGCCACGGCCATCCCGTAGCCGGGCACGATGATCACGGAGGAGGCGGACTCGAGGATCGAGGCCGACTCCTCGGCGGTGGCGCTGCGGACGGGCCGCTCCTCGACCTGACCTGCCGTCGCCGCCTTGACCTGGCCGAAGCCGCCGAAGAGCACGTTGGTGAAGGAGCGGTTCATGGCCCGGCACATGATCACCGACAGGATGAACCCCGAGGAGCCGTCGAGCGCCCCGGCGATGATGAGCAGGTTGTTGTCGAGCACGACTCCCATGGCCACGGCCGAGAGACCGGCGTAGGCGTTGAGCAACGAGATCACCGTGGGCATGTCGGCGCCGCCGATGGGGATGATGAGCAGGACGCCGAAGGCCAGCGACAAGCCCGCGAACACGGGAAAGAGGGCGGTGGCCCCGGGGTTGACCATGAGCGTGATGGCGATGGCGATGGCGCCGGCCAGCAGTGAGAGGTTCACGGCATTCTGGCCCCGGTAGACGATGGGCCGGCCGGGCAGGAGGTCCTGCAGCTTCCCGAAAGCCATCAGGCTGCCGGTGAAGGTCAGGAACCCGAGCAGCACCTCGAAGGCGATCGCCCCCATGATGAGAGCCGAGAGCTCGTCGGTGTGGAGGTAGTACTCCGAGGTGCCCACCAGGGCGGCGGCGAGCGCACCGAAGGCGTGGGACAGGGCCGTCCGCTGGGGGACGGCGGTCATCGGCATGAACACGGCCAGCGGGATGCCGATGGCCGAGCCCAGGACGAAGGCGACGAGGATCCACTGGTAGGTGACGATCTCCGCCTTGAGCAACGTCCCGATCACGGCGAGGAGCATGCCGATCTCGCCCGCCTTCACCCCTCGTCGGGCGGTGGCGGGGTGGGAGAGCCACTTGAGGGCCAGGATGAACAGCACCGCGGCGGCCAGGTAGCCGAATTGGACGAGGTCCTCGACCTCCATCAGCGGGGCTGCCTTTCCTTGAACATCTTGAGCATCCGGTCGGTGATCATGAAGCCACCGACCACGTTGGCGGTCGATGCCGTCACCGCGATGGTCCCCAGCACCGTGCTGAGGGTGCCCCGGTCCGATCCGGCAATCACGATCGAGCCGACCAGTGAGATGGCGGCGATGGCATTGGTGAGGGACATGAGTGGGGTGTGGAGCAGCGGGGAGACCCGCCGGATCACCTCGAGGCCCACGAACGTGGCGAGCACGAAGATGTAGAGCGCCGTATCCAGGTCAGGCTGAGCCATCAGCCCACCACCTCCAGTCCCAGCGCCTCACGAACCATGGGGTGCACCACGTTCCCGCCCGACGCCACGAGTGTGTCGCGGGCGATCTGGTCGTCGGGAACGACGGTCACCTTGCCCTCCTTGGTGAGGTGGAGGAGGTACGCCGAGATGTTCTTGGCGTACATCGAACTGGCCTGGTAGGGGGCGCTGGCGGGCAGGTTGGTGGGCCCGAAGATGGTGACGCCGTGCTCGATGACGACCTCGTCGCGCCGGGTCAGCTCGCAGTTGCCTCCCCGCTCGGCGGCCAGATCGACGATCACCGAGCCGGGCTGCATCCCGGCCACCATGGCGGCGCTGACCAGCCGGGGTGCCGGCCGGCCCGGAATGGCGGCCGTGGTGATGACCACGTCGCTGCCCGCCACCACCCTCGCCATCATCTCCTGCTGGCGGCGGTAGAACTCCTCGTCCATCGCCTTGGCGTAGCCGCCCCCGCCCTCGGCGTCGTCGGTCTCCAGCTCGAGCTCGACGAACTTGGCGCCCACGCTCTGGACCTGCTCCTTGACGTCGGGGCGCACGTCGTAGGCTTCCACCACCGCTCCGAGGCGCTTGGCGGTGGCGATGGCCTGCAGGCCCGCCACACCCGCGCCGACGATGAACACCCGGGCCGGTGGGACGGTGCCGGCTGCGGTGGTGAGCATGGGGAACATCTTCGGGAGGGCCTCGGCCGCCAGGATGACGGCTTTGTATCCCGCCACCGTCGCCTGGGAGGAAAGGACGTCCATGCTCTGGGCGCGCGTGATCCGGGGCATGAGGTCCATGGCGAAGAGCATCACCTTGCGTGCCGCGAGCGCTTCGACCGCCTCCGGATACGAGAGTGGGTCACAGATGCCGATCACCACCTGGTCGGACTGCAGGCGGTCAAGATCCTGGCGGGCCGCATCGAGGTTCGGTCCCAGGGCGCGCACCCGCACGATCACATCGACGGCGAACACCTCGTTGCGCCAGCGGACGACCCTCGCCCCCTTGGCCAGGTAGGCCTCGTCGGTGAACCCGGCGGCCTCCCCCGCCCCTTCCTCCACCAGGACGTCGATCCCCGCCTTGTCGAGCGCGGGGATCACCGCCGGGACCAGGGCGACGCGCTTCTCGCCCGGGAAGGTCTCCCGGGGCACGCCCACCGTCATCCGAAGCTCACCGCCCATGGCCGGGCGACCCCCTCCGATCAGAGCCGAGCGCAGCTCGCAGGGCCCCAGCGTACGAACGGAGAGGGGGGCGAGTCATCCCACCCCAGGCGGAGACCGGCGGGGAGGCTATGTACTCGACTCGGGTTGTCGGGAACTTGTCGCTTCATTTTTGGGTGGTCCCCGGGCAGGTACGTGATGCTCGTGATGCCGTATTTGCCGGCGGCTCCGAGGGTGACGTAACCGGGGGCGGCGGCCCAGAAGTCAGCGAGGGCTTGGGGATCTGCGCAGTCGAGGACGAGGCAGCCGAAGGTGGTCATGCCGGAAGCCTGCTCACATGCCGGGCGTGTGGGTCTCGGTCATGCGGGCGGCGACGACGAGCCCGGAGGCAATGCTGAGGGCGGCGACGACCCAGACGGCGGCGCGCAGGTCGAAGGCATCGGCGACGATCCCCCCGAGGAGGGCGCCGGCGACGTAGCCGGTGTCGCGCCACAGCCGGTAGACACCGACGGCGGTGGCCCGCCAGCCGGGGTGGGCCCGGTCGCCGACGGCGGCGATCAAGGTCGGGTAGACGAGGGCGGTACCGGCGCCGATGAGTATGGCGCCTGCGGCCCATGGTCCGAAGCCCGTGGTGGCGGCCATGAGGGCGAGGGCGACGCCTTGGAGGATCATGCCGGCGGTGATGAGCGGCTTGCGGCCCACCCGGTCCGACCAGGCGCCGGTGAACAGCTGGCCGACGCACCACACGCCGGGGTAGATGGCGGCGAGCACGCCGATGGCCTGCACCGACAGTTCCTCGGCGGCGAACAGCAGCGGGAGGATGCCCCAGGCGAGGCCGTCGACGGCGTTGTTGACGAGCCCGGCCTGGCTGACGGCGCTGAGGGTCGGATCGCGCCAGGTGGCGCGGGCGAACACGACCCCGAACCGGTCGTCGGCGTCGGTTTGGGATGCGTCGGTGGTGGCTTCGTGGCGGGCGTGGCCGTGGGTCTCGCGCACGAACAGGGTGGAGAGGCCGAGGCCGAGCCCGGCGAAGGCGATGCCGAGATAGAAGGGTTCGGGGCGGAGTCCATGCCGGGCGGCGATGGCGCCGGTGGCCACGGCGGTGAGCGCCACCGCGCCGTAGCCGGACGCTTCGTTGAGGCCGAGGGCGAAGCCGCGGCGGGCGGGGCCGACCAGGTCGATCTTCATGATGACGGTGGTGGACCAGGTCATGCCCTGGTTGACGCCCAACAGGACGTTGGCGGCGATGACCCAGCCCCAGCTCGGCGCCCAGATGAGCAGGAACGGGACGGGGAGGCCGATGAGCCAGCCGGCGACGAGGACGGGTTTGCGGCCGACCCGGTCGGTGAGGGCGCCGGTGGCGAGGTTGGTCAGTGCCTTGGTGGCACCGAAGGCGACGATGAATGTCGTGGTGGCGGTGAAGGCCGCGAGCCCGAACGTGCGCGTGGCCAGCAAGGGGAGCACGGTGCGTTCCTGGCCGATCATGCCGCCGACGAGGGCGTTGACGCCGACCAGGAGGCTGAACTGGGCGAGGTTCTGGCGGAGCCCCAACCGGGGGGCAGTCCTGGCGGTCACCGGCTCGGTCGCGGTCATGATGCGAGCGGCGCTCCGGCCGCCCGGGCCCAGTCGTCGGGGCCACCGACCATCACGGAGAGGTGCTTGCGGCCGGCGGCGGCCAGGATGCTGGCGCCGGTCATGGCCCGTTCCCCGTGGCCGCACATCAGGGTGATCGGGCCGGTGGGCACGGCGTCGAGCTGTGGGGCGAGCGAGCCGAGCTCGAGGTGGACGGCGCCGGGCACGTGGCCGGCGGTGTACTCGGCGATTTGGCGGACGTCGAGCACCTGGTGGGGGTCCAGCGCGGCCGGGCTGACGAGGGGGATCACGCTGACTGGCTGGTGTTCGGCGGTCCAGGCGCCGAGGCCACCGGCCAGCTCGCCGGCGAGGCGCTCGTAGCCGATGGTCAGGCATTGGCGGACGAGGTCGACGCGGTCCTGGTCGTCGTCGACGACGAACACGATCGACTGGTCTCGTCGCACGAGCCAGCCCAGCCACGGCGCGAATTGTGGTCGCAGCGGGATCGACAGTGAGCCGGGGATGTGGCCGGCGGCGAAGCGGTCGACGGGCCGGACATCGACCACAGCGGCGCCGTCGGCGGCCAGCTGCCGGGTGGTGGCGACGTCGAGGGGAGCAAGGGTGGGGAAGGAGCCGTAGACGCGGGCGCCGCGGCGGTTCACCTCCCGGAGCTCGGCGAAGTACGGCGGATAGCTCCCCAGGCCGGCAAAGAGACGGGCGACGAAGGTGTCCTCGTCGGGCGCGCCCAGCAGCGGGTTGGTGGCCCGCTCCCGTCCGATGGTGGTGGTGCGTTCGCCGCCCGCCGGTGCGGAGCAGAACGATCCGGCGCCGTGGGTGGGGTAGACGGCCAGGTCGTCGGGCAGCGTGAGGAGCCGCTCGACGATGGAGCGCCACAGGGCACGGGCCAGGGTCTCGGTCTGATCGGGTGCGATGAGGTCGGTGCGGGCCACCGAGCCCACCAGCAGCGACCCACCCGAGAACAGAGCGGTTGGCTTGTCATCGTCGGAAAGCAGGTACGCCAGGTGCTCGGGGGTGTGGCCGGGGGTGGCGAGGGCCAGCAGACGCAGCCCGCCCAGGTCGGTCTCGTCGCCGTCGCCGAGGCCCCGATGGGGCCACGCCATCGCCGCCTCGAGCGGGGCGAGCACGGTGGCGCCCCGAGAGGCCAGCTCGGGACTTCCGGAAACGAAGTCGGCATGCAGGTGCGTCTCGGCTGTATGGCTGATCGTCACGCCCCGCCGCTCGGCGAGCGCCAGGTGGGGGGTCGGGTCGCGGGGCGGGTCGACCGCCAGGGCGCGCCCGTCACCCAGGTCGACCAGGTACGACGAGTTGCCGAGGCCCTCGTCCACGAGGGCCATGACCGCCGGGCCGGCCATCGCCGCCTCCTCATCCTCGAGTGAAGACCTGAATGGTGCATCCAAGGTCTCCGTCTTGTCAAGAGATCATTTGAATTCTTGACAAGTGCAGAGCCAGGCCGGAAGATGGAGGCCATGGGTGACCGAGCCGCCAAGGACGCGCTGTTCGACGCCTTCGCCGAGGTGGCCAAGGCGCTGGCCAGCGGGCGCCGGGCAGAGATCGTCGACCTCCTGGCCCAAGGGGAACGGTCGGTCGACGAGATCGCCGGCGAGATCGACCAGAGCGTGGCCAACACCTCACACCACCTGCGGGCCATGGCCCGGGCCGGTGTGCTGCGCACCCGGCGGGAGGGAACCCGCATCGTCTACATGCTGGCCAGCGATCGGGTCGCCGACCTGTGGGCGGCGTTGCGGGGCGTGGCCGCCGAGCATGTGGCAGGGATCGAGCGCTTGGCCGGGGACTATCTCGGTGACCGGACCGGCTTGGAGGCGGTCGGTCGCCGGGAGCTCGTCGCCCGCCTCAAAGCCGGGGACGTGGTGGTGCTCGACGTGCGGCCGGCAGCCGAGTACGAGGCCGGGCACATCCCCGGAGCCCGCTCGGTCCCGGTCGGGGAGCTTCGCCAGTACCTACGGGCTCTGCCCAGTGACGCCGACGTGGTCGCCTACTGCCGCGGCCCCTACTGCGTGTACGCCGACGACGCCGTGCGGTTGCTCCGCCGCCGCGGCTACCGCGCCCGGCGCCTCGAGGACGGGTTCCCGGAATGGAGGCGAGCCCGCCTGCCGGTCGCAGTCGGCCAGGGAGGCTGAACCGCAACGTCGCTCATGGTGCTCATCCGCAAGCTACGTCGCTCCGTCCTCCTCCAGCTCCTCGGCCGAGATGACCCGGTCGGCGAAGTGGTCGTGCATCCAGGCCAGGTGGTCCCAGCGGCTGGCCACGATCCGCAGCGTGTCCCACACCGGGAGATCCTGCTGCTCGAAGACCGTCATGGCCGCCGGGTCGACCTCGTAGATGTGCTCCAGGCGCATCACCACCCCGTCCTTCACCGGTTGCGGTTCGGGTGGCCGCTCCGCCTGCAGTCGGAAGCCGTTCATCTCGCCTCCCTCCTCGAGCCGTCCTCTATCCGTCCTCGTAGGCCTGGTCCAGCAGGTACTTCCCGGGGTTCATGATGTTGTTCGGGTCGAGCGCCCGCTTGATCTGCTTCATCACCTCGAAGCCGCCGCCCATCTCCAGCGGGACGAGCTCGACGTCGCCGGCCCGGGTGGCGCCGTGGCAGGCGGTGATGGACCCCCCGTAGCGCAGGCTCACCTCGGCGATCTCCCGCTTGCACTCGACCCAGGCCGCCCACGTCTCGTCGTCGAGGCGCTGCTCCCAGATGCCGATGTCGATCTCCACCAGGTAGTCGCCCCAGGGCTTGTAGGGACCGTTGGTGTAGAAGAACATGCCCCAGTCGTCGAAGATGCCGTAGCCCTCGATGTAGCGCTCGGCGATGGCGTGCCACTCCCGGCGGACGTCGGGCAGGGCGCTGTAGACGATGGCGGCGTCCTCGCAGTGCCAGCACATCGGCACCACCGTCCCGTCGCGGAGCCGGCCGTGCAGCGGGGTGGCGTAACGGTCGTGGCGGGAGGCCCAGTCGCCCTGCGACACCTCGTCGCCGAGGTAGTCGCCCCCGGTCTCCCGGGCGATGCGCATGAGGCGCCGGGCGGCGGGCTTCACCTCGTCGAGGGTGCCGTACATGGCGGTGGCGATGACCGAGCGCAGTTCGGGCGGCTGGGGGATGTAGGCCTCGTCGTCGCGCCGCAGGTAGTCCACCTTCTGCTCGTCGAAGAGCACCACGCCGGCCAGGGTGGCCAGTCCCGACTTGGTGAGCGCTCCCGTGCTCCGGTAGGCCGTCTCGAAGTCGGGATAACCGAAGAAGGCGGCGAACTCGGCCTCGGCCCGGGGGACGAGCTCCAGGGTGGCCTCGGTGCAGATCCCCAGCGTCCCCTGGTGGCCCATGAACAGGTGCTTGAGTTGGAAGCCGGTCGACGACTTGCGGATCTTGCGCCCGCCGCCGTCGCCCACCTCGATGATGTCGCCGGTGGGCAGGACGAGCTGCATGCTGATCACCAGGTCGCGGGTGTGGCCGTAGCGGCCGCCGATGAGCGACCATCCGCTGGTGCCGATCCGCCCCCCCACCAGCGAGCAGGGGTAGGAGGCGGGGTCGTCGGGATAGAACACCCCGTGCTTCTTCAGCTCCTCGTTGAGCTTGAGCATGTTGATGCCGGGCTGGACGGTGACGGTCCGATCCACGAGGTCGATGTCGAGGATGCGGTTCATCAGCTTGACGTCGACGACGATCCCGCCCCGGAGGGGCACGGCCCCGTCGGCCAGTCCGGTCCCCCCCGCCCGGGCCACGATCGGGATCCGCAGGCGGTTGGCCAGCTTGACCACCTCGGCGATCTGCTCCGCCGAGGTGGGCAGCACGGCCACATCGGGCAGGTACTCGCTCCAGCGGTGGACGGGGAAGGGGGCCGGAACCCGGGTCCGGTTGAAGCGGGACGTCCGGCTGGTGAGGACGTGGTCGCCACCGAGGATCTGGCGGAGCTCTTCGAGTACGGGATCGTCGAGGGCGGTGGCCGTCATCCCTTCACCCCCCCGAGGTCGATGCCCGCCGCTTCGGCGACGAGCTCCATCAGGTCCCTCACCTCGATGGCCGGGTCGCGCTCCTCCCCCCGGGCGGTGAGGGGCCGCTCCGACCAGACGCAGCCGCTGATCAGGATGTCGACGTCGAGCTCCGCCGCCCGGGCCATGCGCCGGCGGCTGATCTCGGCGGCGATGTCGGGCCGCTCGATGGCGAAGCCGCCGCCCGCCCCCGAGCAGTAGGACCACTGCGTGACCCGGTCGACGTCCCTGAAGGTGAGCCCCGGGATGGCGCGCAGGATGGCCCGGGGCGACTCGTAGATCCCCTTGCGCTTGTTCAGCCGGCAGGGATCGTGGTAGGTCGCCGTCCGCTCCACCGGGACGGTGAGGGCGAGGCGGCCGTCGGCGATCAGCTCGGCCACCAGCTCCGTGATGTGGACGATCTCGAAGTCGTAGTCGTCGCCGAAGTAGGCGGGGTAGTCCTCGGTGAAGGTGATGTAGTCGTGGGGGTCGAGGGTGATGATGCGCCGGGCCCCCACCGTCCGCCAGTCGGCCACGTTGTGCTCGGCGAAGCTGCGGGCCTGGTCGACATAGCCCATCTCCGCCGCCGGCCCGCCGCAGCACCACTGCTCCCGCATGAGGCCGAACTCGACGCCCGCCGCGGTCAGCACCATGGCCGTCGCCCGGGGCACCGACGTGCGGTAGAAGGCAGCCTCGCAGTCGCAGAAGAGGATCGTCTCGCCCCCTACGGGGAGGTCGAGGCCGGCGGCCCACTCCGCCACCCGCTCCTGTTCGATGGGGACGTCGAGGACGGGCTCGCTCTTGCGGTCGACGGTGGCCTCCACCCAGCGCTTCCAGTTGGGCTGCTCGATGCCGGCCTGCACCAGCAGCGCCCGCACCGCCTTGACGACGTCGACGGTGCGGGTCCGGTGACGGTAGAAGTCGCCGGTGAAGAGGGTGTTGGGGCAGCGCAGCTCGCACGCCCCGCACATCGTGCAGTGGATGTAGTCCTCGGCCAGATCCTCGATCGACAGGCCGCCCTGCTCCAGGGCCACGATGTTGGCGTGGAAGGCCGTCGGGGTGTGGTTCTCGTTGCGGGTCACCTGCATCACGGGGCAGACCTCGCGACAGAACTTGTGGCCCGAGCTGAAGCAGCCGTAGCCGTTGTCCCGCCACTCCTCCACGAATTCCGCCTGGAGTTGCTCCCGGTCCGGCATGGCCCCCCACCCCCCGTGTCGGCGACGGGGTGATTCTAGGAAGGCCGGGAGCCTGGCGTCGGCCGTCCGGGCGCCCTCGCGGACATCTCCACCTCGCAGTAGTGTTGCTGCGCTCTGACGGGCTTGGGCCAAGGAGGCCGGACAGAGGAAGGAAGGGTCCCAGATGAGGTTCAGCTTCGTTACCTTGCCGGACTACCCACTGCAGGATTCGCTCGACCAGATCAAGCTCGCGGACGAACTCGGCTTCTACGGTGCCTACGCAGCCGACGAGACCTGGCACAAGGACCTGTACATCCTGTTCGCCGCCGCGGCGGACAAGACGAGCCAGATCCGCTTTGGGCCCAGCCTGGCCCCGATGGCGCTCCGGGAACCGACCCACGTGGCCCAGGCCGTCGCCACCCTCGACGAGCTCACGAACGGACGCGCCGAGTGCGTCATCTCGATCGGCAACTTCAGCATGCTCCAGCAGTACGTCATCGACTGGAAGTCGATCAAGCCGCTCTCCCGCGTCAAGGAGGCGCATCACGTCATCCGCACGCTCCTGGACGACGGCGCCATCACCTTCGAGGGGGAGTTCTACAAGTACGCCGGGCTGTTCACGTTCGCCCGTCCCGTCCAGGAGCACCTTCCCGTCCTGATCGGCGCGCTCCGGGGACCGAAGTCATTCGAGGCGGCCGGCGAGCTTTCGGATGGCACCCATTCCTTCGCCCAGTACTCGCCCGAGGCCTGTGAGTACATGGTCGAGCACATGAAGATCGGGGCCGAACGCGCCGGGAAGGACTGGCGACAGCTCGACATCGGCGTCTGGGAAGTCTTCGCCGTGAGCAACGATTCCGCCAACGCCAAGCTCGCCGCCCAGACCATCGGGGCCTTCTACATCCCGGCCATGGCCGTCGAGCAGCTGGAGCGCCACGGCATCTCCGAGGGGGAGGTGAAGCCGATCATGGACGCCTTCGCGGCCGGAGACGTCCAGGGCGCCATCAACGCCATGACCCCCGAGCTGGCGGAGAAGCTCTCGGTCGCCGGAACACCGGAGGAGGTCGTCGAGAAGATCAAGCGGGACATCGAGCCCTCCGGGGTGAACCACATGGTCATGTGCGTCACCGACTCATTCCTCCTCAAGGCCTTCACCGGACGCGACGTTGACGTTCCCGACGTGAAGGGTCAGCTCCAACTGGTCCACGACCAGGTGATGCCTGCCTTCAACTGAGGGCCCCCCGGCGTTCCTTCGTGACCACGGCGCCGGTTACACGCGGGCGAGAGCCGACGGTCCTATGGCTGGGGCGACGAAGCGATAGAGGTTGTCGATATCATCAGGCGGCCTGCTCGCCCCCGACGAGAGAGTCGACCAGTGCGGCCCAGTCGGTCAGCTGTCGGTCGTCGAGGAACTCCCGCTGGACGCGGGCCCGGGCCCGCCGGGCGATGGTGGCGGCGTCACGGGGGGCGTCGAGAATCCGCTCCAGGGTGCCGGCCACGGCGTCAGGGTCAGTGGGGTCGGGGAGCAGGTAGCCGTGCGTGCCGTCGTCGATCTGGTCCTGAATGCCGCCCACGGCACTGGCCACGACCGGTTTCGCCTTCCACATGGCTTCGGTCACCGTCAGCCCGAAACCCTCGGCCAGGCTCTTCTGGACGACGACGGCGGCGTGGCGCTGGATGGCGTTGACCATCCAGGCGTTCTCCTCGGTGTCGGCCATCGGCAGCGACACCAGGTGGATCCGGGCCTGTTGTGCCGCCGGCAGGGCTTTCCACACGGAGGTGCAGTGCTGTAGCACCGCCTGGCCTTCGGGATCGTCGGCCACCTCGGTGACGTCCGGGCCGACCAGGGCCAGGTGGCAGCCGTAGCGTTCGAGGTCGAGCCGGACGACCGCCTCCATCAGGCCGGCGGGGTCCTTGAGGGGGTCCCACCGGGACACCTGGACGAACAGCGGGGCCGCCGGGTGCGGCGCCGGTCCGGTGCGCACGATCCGGGCCCGCCGGTGCACCTTGGACAACGCCCGGCTGCCATGCGCCGCCGGTTCAGCACCATCGCAGGTGATCAGACCGATGCGGGCGAGGATGCCGGTCACCTCGTCGCTGCCGAGGGCCTGGTTCTTGGCCGAGAGAGGATCAATGGTGGGCGGCGCCACGTGGACCTGGCCGGCCATCCAGGCCGGGACGTACTCCCGGCGGGAGAATACGCAGGCGTCGGCGGCCTCGACATGGGGGCGTAGGAAGGCCCAGGCCCGGTCGGTGTGCTCGTTGGTGTGGTCGGCGCCGACGTGACAGCGCCAGACGGTGGCGACGCCGGCGGCGCGCAAGGGGGCGGCCAGGGGCGCCACCTGCGGGTCGTGGAGGACGGCGACGTCCCCGGGCCGGACCAGCCTGAGGAAGGTCTCGGCGTTGGCGGCCACGACGTCGCGGTAGTGGCGGTGCTCGGTGGGTCCGAGTGACCCGCCGTCGCCGGGCATTCCGTGGAGAGCGTGATGGAGCCTCTTGGTGATCGCGAAGAACCTCTCGTCGCCCGTGATCACCATCCAGCGGGCGTCGATCCCGGCCGCCCGCTGATAGCCGAGCACCCGAGCGAGCATCTCGGCGACACCGCCGCCGGCGGCAGTGGAGTTGACGTTCCAGAGCCTGCCGCCGGCGAGGGTGCTCCGCATCCGGCCCAGGGCGACCTGCACCTCGGCCAGACGGTCGGCGTCGATCACCGTCCGCAGCGACTCGATGTCCAGCACCTCAACCCGTGTCTCTCGCATGTCGAACGCCTCGCTTGTCTTGGATGCGGACTGCCGACCGACGGGTCTTCGCCGTGTCAGCCGGCGGTCCTTTCTGGAGTCCGAACCAAACCGCGACTGTTCAGGGCGCTTCCCAGACGTCGACGACGTGGTGGACCGGTACGAACCGGTCGGCCCCGTTGGTGAAGAGCCACACCGTCTCGACGCCATGCCGGCCTCCGGAGACGAGCTGGCAGTCGTCGATTCGCGAGCCATCGTCGAGGGCGACGCTCACCTGGCGGCCCTCGAGTTCCGGCAGCCGAGCCAGGGCTCCGGCGGGATCGGACTTCGTTTGAGAGCTCATGCTTCCGCGTCCCCTCGCCGTTTCACTTCAGACATTCGACCTATCGGCGCCAACTCCCCCGTCGGTTCAGCGTCGAGCCCGATCTGTGACCGGATCGCGACCAGATCGCGATGTCTGCCCGGTGCAGGCGCGCTGTGGAACCGGTCCCCGCCGGGAGCGCCGAAAGTTAGGCCGGGCCGCCGGGGGACGCGGGCGGTGGGGTGGTGGCGGCGCCCGCCAGGCGGGGGATGTCGAACATCTTCAGGGCCAGCTCGACCTGGAGTCGCAGGTCCCCCCGGGAGGGGTCACCGCCCAGCAGCGCCCGGATCCGCTTCAGTCGGTACTTGAGCGTGTTGACGTGCACGTACAGGCGGGCGGCGGCGTCGGTCACCGAGTAGTCGGCCGTGACAAAAGCTCGCAGCGTGTCGACCAGGTCCGTGCCATGCTCGACGTCGTAGCGGATCACCGCACCGAGCGCCTCGTCGATGAAGTCGCGGCGGTCACGGGCGCTGTTGGGCCCGAGCAGGACCCGGTACACACCGAGATGCTCGAAGAGCAGCGGGCGGTCGGCGATGTCGAGCGTCCGGGCCACGGCCAGCGCCCGCTCCGACTCCTCCAGCGAATGGCCGAGGTCGCCCGCAGACTCCACCGCCGAGCCGAGGCAGCAGTACAGGCGCAGCCCGGGGCGTATCTGCTCGCCGGCCTGGCGGGCCCGGGCGAAGAGCTCGGTGGCCACCGCCAGGTCGCCCTCGGAGTTGGCCGCCGGAACGAGCAGGAGGAACCCAGAGCGCCACGGCGCCACGGCGGCCACCCCGAGGAGTTCCGCCGACACCGCCGTGAGCTCGGTATAGAGCCGGGACTGGGGACCCTGCATCTCCTCCTGCCAGCGGGCGGGCCGGGGTCCGCTGTCGCCGGCGCGGGCCGCCGCTTCCACCCGCGCCACCCGGCACGGCCCCGTCAGCGTGTACCCCAACCGGCGGAGGAGCCCGGCCGCCTCCTCCTCGTCCCGGTAGCTGCCGGTGAACAGGTCCTGGAGGAGGTCACCCTTCAACCGCGACTCCACCTCGTAGGCGCTCTGCTCGCGCAGCATCTCCAGGGCGAAGATCCCCGCCGCGTGCTCGATGGCCCGCTGGTCGAGCACGTCGAGGGAGGCGCCGGCGGGCAGGACCGCCAGGTAACCGCCGAAGTGCGTCCCCACCGCGATGGGCGTCACCACCGGCAGGTCGGACCGGGCCGCAACGTAAGGCTGCCCGGCGCGCCGCCCCCGCCGCAGCCATGCCTCGCTCGGCGCCTGGTCCTCCGGCCACCGGGCGCGGGCCAGCGGCCGGAGCTCCTCGTCGAGCACCATCACCGGACGGGCGATGAGGTCGGCGAGGCGCTCGGCGAGGGGCTCCATCCCCGGGGCGTCGAGAACGGTGCGTGACAACTCCGCCTGGAGGAACACGGCCCGCTCCAGCTGGCGGCTCTTCTCCCGCAGCCGCCGGAACATCTGGGCCGACTGGACACTCGCGGCCATGAGCGGCGCCACCAGCGTGAGGAGGTCGAGGTCGGCCTGATCGAAGTCGCCGCTGCGCTTGTTGATGGCGTGGAAGACCCCGATGGGGCGGTCCTCGACGACCAGCGGGATCGACAAAGTGTTGCGGGCGCCGAACATCGCCACGAACCGCTGGATGATCCTCGGGTCGTTGGGGGCGTCGTTGCTCAGGTAGGGCCGCTGCGAGAGGAACACCCGCACCGCGTTCCCGCCCGCCGACAGGGGGACGTGATACTCGGCGATCAGGTTCGGGTCGTGGATCCCGAAGGCGGGCTGCTGGAGGACGAGCTCGTCGCGCTCGGGGTCGTAGACCAGGAACCCGCCGGTCTCGACGTCGAGGAGCCGGCTGACCGTCTCGATGAGCGTGCCGAGGGCCAACTCGTAGTCGGCGGCGGACACCATGGCCCGCCCGACGCGGACGAGGGCGGTGATCTTGCGCTGGCTCTCCTGCGTCCCGACCCCCATCGGCCCTCCTGAGCGTGCGCTGCGCTGTCCCGGACGGACAAGCGACGACGGGCTGCTTTTGTCCGAACGGTACATGGCACGCCGGCAGCCGGGAGCGCGAGGCTCGCAGGCGCTGCCCGGGGTCGTTCGGCCGCGGGTCAACAGCGCACGGAGGGGGTGGTCATGTACACGGTCGACATCGACACCGGCGGCACCATGACGGACGGCCTGGTGGCCGACGGCTCGCAGTTGCTGGCCATCAAGGTCGACACCACCCCGCACGACTTCACCGTCTCCTTCCGCCAGGTGCTGGTGGAGGCGGCCCGGGCCCTCGGCCACGGCGACGACGTGTCGGGCTTCCTCGACCAGGTGTCGTTCATCCGGTGGTCGTCGACGATCACCTCGAACGCGCTGGGCGAGGGCAAGGGCGCCAAGGTCGGCCTCCTCGTGCGGGCGGGCCACGAGCAGGACCTCTACGGCTCCGGTCGCTCGCCCGCGGTCGGCACCCTGGTGGCCGAGCACAACGTCATCGGCCTACCGGAGAACCCCGGCGCCGGCGACGTCCTCGCCGCCGTCAAGCGCCTGTTCGAAGACGGCGTCCGGCGGATCTGCGTGAGCCTCGACGGCGCGTTCCCGGACAACACCCCTGAGCGGGAGGTCGCCGACGTCATCGAGGGGCAGTACCCCGACCACTACCTCGGCGCCGTCCCCGTGCTCATCGGCAGCGAGATGGCCCAGGTGGATGACGAGGCCACCCGAACCCACTGCTCCCTGATCAACGCCTACACCCACACCCGGCTGGCGTCGGGGCTGTTCCAGGCGGAAGACATGCTCAAATACGACGAGGGATGGGACGGGCCGCTCCTCGTCGGCCACATCAACGGCGGCGTCGCCCGGGTGGGCAAGACCAAGGCGCTCGACACGATCGAGTCGGGCCCGGTGTTCGGCACCTACGCCTCCGCCTACCTGGCCCGGCGCTACGGACTCTCCGACGTGGTCTGCCTCGACGTGGGCGGGACGACGGCCAAGGCCAGCGTCGTGGCCGGCGGCGAGCCCCTGTTCACCCGCGACGGCGACATCTTCGACATCCCCGTCCGAGCGCCGCTGCCGCTCCTCCGGTCGGCGGTGCTGGGCGGTGGGAGTGTCGCCCGGCCCCACAAGGATGCAAAGGGCGGTGTGACCCTCGGCCCCGACAGCATGGGCGCCGCCCCGGGCCCGGCCTGCTACGGCCTCGGCGGCGACCAGCCCACCGTCACCGACGCCTTCCTCCTCCTCGGTCACCTCGACCCGGCCCACTTCCTCGGGGGCCGGCGCACCCTCGAGGTGGCCCGCTCGGAGGAGGTCCTCAGCCGGCAGCTGGCGGAGCCCCTCGGCATGAGCGTCGAGCAGGCTGCCCGCCTGGTGGCCGACACGGCCGTCGGCATCGTCGCCGACCTCGTGTCCTCCACGCTGGGCAAGGCCGACCTCGACCCCGCCGGTGTCACCCTCTTCGCCTACGGCGGCAACGGCTCGCTCTTCGCCGCCCCGGTGGCCGAACGGCTCGGGATCACGACGGCCCGGGTGTTCGGGCTCGGCCCTGTCCTGGCCGCCTTCGGCTCGTCCGTCTCGGACGTCGTCCACGTCTACGAGCGGAGCATCGTCCACGGCGCCGCCGTCGACGCGGCGGAGGAGGAGCTGCGCGCCACCGCCGCCCGCGATCTGGAGGCCGAAGGGTTCGACCCCGCGACCGCCTCCATCGAGGTCGAACACGACCGGGCCGGCAACGGCTCCGGCGGCGACGTCGAGGTCGTCCGCGTCCGGGCCCGGTACGCCGTCGGTGCCTACGAGCCCGTCGGGCAGCCACCCGGCGATTCGGACCCACCGATACCCCTGGCCCGACGGGCGCTCGACGTCGGCGGACAGAAGACCGAGGCGCCGGTCTACGACTGGGACGCCCTGGCCGGACGGGGCGAGATCGCCGGCCCGGCCCTGGCCGTGGGGGAGACGATGACCTGCCTCGTCCCGCCGGGCTGGTCGCTCACCATCGACGAGTTCGCCAACGGCACATTGACAACGGGGACACCCCGGGCCCCGGGGAGGGGGTAGGGGAGATGGCAAGGATCCGCTTCACCGAGTACCTCGATCTCGACATGGACGCCGAGCTGTGGCGCTGCAACCGCTGCGACGCCGAGCTGGTCTCAGCCCGCCGTCCGTACAAGGAGGGGTGCCTCGTCTACGAGCGGGACCCCCGCGAGATCCACCCGCCGCTGATCGAGGGCGAGTTCACGTTCTCGCCCGACCCGGACTGGGTGCGCATCCTCGAGTTCTACTGCCCGGGCTGCGGCGCCCAGGTGGAGACCGAGTACCTCCCGCCCGGGCACCCGATCACCGTCGACATCGAGCTCGACGTCGACAACCTCAAGGCCCGGCTCGCCAGCGGTGAGCTGGTCGTGGCCGACGGTCGCCTGGCCGTCGCCGAGGGTCGGGAGGTGTCGTTGTGAGCATCGAGACCGCCAGCGAGCTCAACTCCATCGACATCGACGTCGGCGGGACGTTCACCGACTTCGTCCTCACCCTCGATGGAGAGCGGACGTTCGCCAAGGCGCCGACGACGCCCTACGACCTGTCGGTGTGCTTCATGAACGCCATCGAGGAGGGCGCCGCCGAGGCGGGCCTGAGCCTCGAGGAGCTTCTGCCCCGCATCGACGTGGTCCGCTACTCCACCACCGTGGCCATGAACCGCCTCATCGAGCGGAAGGGCCCCCGCGTCGGACTCATCACCACCGAAGGCCACGAGGATGCCATCCTCATCGGACGGGGCGCCCAGTGGACGGACGGGACCCGGGTCCAGGAACGGCGCAACCTCGCCGCTCAGCACAAGCCCGAGCCGCTCGTCCCCCGCCGCCTGATCGTCGGCGTCAAGGAGCGGATCGACTCCACCGGCGCCGTGATCCGGCCCCTCGACGAGGACGACGTCCGGCGCAAGCTGCGGATCCTCATGGAGCGCGGGGCGCGGGCCATCGTCGTGTCCCTGCTGTGGAGCTTCATGAACCCGGGGCACGAGCGCCGCGTCCGGGAGATCATCCGGGAGGAGTACAAGGCGTACCACATCGGCTACCTGCCGGTGGTGCTGTCCTCCCAGGTGGTGGCCAAGCTCGGCGAGTACGAGCGGACCATGACCGCCGTCCTCGACGCCTACCTGCAGCGGGCCATGCAGACCGAGCTGTCCGCCACCTGGGACAAGCTCCGGGAGGCGGGGTACCGCGGCAGCTTCCTCATGATCCACAACTCGGGCGGCTCCGGCGAGGTGTTCAAGACGACCGCCAGCCGCACGTACAACGGCGGCCCGGTGTCGGGTCTGATGGGCTCCTACCACCTGGCCGGTGCGCTCGGCTACGACAACGTCGTTGCCGGGGACATGGGCGGGACGAGCTTCGACATCGGCCTGGTGGTCGAGCACTCCGTCCGCAACTACGACTTCCGCCCGGTCATCGACCGGTGGATGGTGAGCATCACCATGCTCCAGACCCTCTCCATCGGGGCGGGCGGGGGTTCGATCGCCTGGATCAACCCCATCGGGAACCAGGTCAACGTGGGCCCGCGCAGTGCCGGCTCCATGCCCGGACCGGTGTGCTACGACCAGGGCGGCACGGAGCCGACCGTCACCGACGCCGACGTCGTCCTTGGCTACATCAACCCCGACACGTACTACGGCGGCCGCATGCCCCTCAACCGGGCCAAGGCCGAGCGGGCCATCAAGGAGAGGATCGCCGACCCGTTGGGCGTCCCGGTCGAGGAGGCGGCCGCCCTCATCCGCCGGATCGTCGACCAGAACATGGCCTCGGCCATCAAGCGGGAGATCCACCTGCGGGGCTACCACCCCGAGGACTTCATCCTCTTCGCCTTCGGCGGTGCCGGCCCGACCCACGTCGCCGGCTACCTCGGCGATCTGGCCAAGGCGGTCGTGTTCCGCGCCGCTCCGGTGTTCTGCGCCCTGGGCAGCTCGATCATGGACATCGTCCACGTGTACGAGACGTCCAAGCGGATGATCTTCCTCGAGTCGCTCACCCAGAAGTGGATCGAGGACTACGACACGTTCAACTCGACCGTGCGCGAGCTCATGGACCAGGCCCGCCAGGACCTGATGGCGGAAGGCCTCCCCGCCGACGAGGGAGTCTTCAGCCTCGAGCTCGACATGCTCTACGGCGGCCAGGTGAACGTGAAGCGGATGCTGTCGCCCGTCCTGTTCCTGGAGAGCGAGAAGGACGTCGTCGCCGTCTACGACGCCTTCGAGAAGGAGTTCTCCGAGGCATTCAGCCCCCTGGTGGTGAACAAGCCGGGCGGCGTGTACCTCGACAACTTCGTCCTCAAGGTCACGGTGCCCACCCCCAAACCGGTCGTGCCCGAAACGCCGCTCTCCGGTGAGGACGCCAAGGGGGCGTTGACCGGTTCCCGGCGGGCCTACTGGCCCGAGCAGAAGCAGTGGGTAGAAACGTCGCTCTACGACGCCGACTCCCTGCAGCCCGGCAACGTCGTGGACGGCCCCGCCGTCGTCGAGGCCCCGCTGACCACGGTCGTCGTCCCGCCCGGGATGCGGTACTCCATCGACAAGTACGGCCTCGGGATCCTCGAGTCCACCACCCGCGTTGACATCGACGCCGAGGCGCTCGCCACGGCAGGAGGGAGGGCGTCGTGAGCGGCATTCCCACGCTGGAGGAGAAGCTCGCCTGGCTGAAGCCGGTGGCGGCGACCGAGCACGAGCTCAAGTGCGTCGAGCAGATCGGCCTCGGCGAGTTCGAGATCGGCTTCCAGCGGACCAACGACATCCTCGACGAGGGGA
>Ga0299907_10000384_pt1 | contig 20973 bp, 21 predicted proteins | sample RVTome_16_FD_198680 | JGI IMG/M metagenome (GOLD analysis project Ga0299907, IMG submission 198680) | Soil microbial communities from uranium-contaminated site in the Upper Colorado River Basin, Wyoming, United States - RVT152D67 (version 2) ...
CCACTACGGGCAGATCGAGCCGCCGGAGCCGGTGGATGTGGTGATGGTCGCTCCCAAGGGCCCGGGGCACCTCCTCAGGCGAACCTACGAAGAGGGCAGCGGGATTCCCTGCCTGGTGGCGGTACATCAGGACCCGAGCGGGACGGCTTTCGCGCTGGCCCTGGCATACGCCTCCGCCATCGGCGGGGGCAGGGCTGGGGTGTTGGAGACCACATTCGAGGAAGAGACGGAGACAGATCTGTTCGGGGAGCAGGTCGTGCTCGTGGGCGGTGTGTCGGAACTGATCAAGGCCTCTTACGAAACCCTTGTCGAGGCCGGGTATCAGCCGGAGTCCGCCTACTTCGAAACGCTCCACGAGCTGAAACTCATCGTCGACCTGCTCTACGAGGGTGGTCTGACCTGGATGAACCACTCAATCTCCAACACCGCCGAGTACGGCGGGTACACGCGCGGCAAACGCATCATCGACGACCAGACCCGGGAGAGGATGCGGGGGATTCTTGCCGACATCCGCTCCGGCGCTTTCGCCACCGAGTGGCTGGCCCAGGCTCGGGAAGGGTCACCGGTACTGCAGGAAGGCCGGGCCGACATGCTGAATCATCAGATCGAGTCGACCGGAGCCAGGCTCCGCGAGCTGATGCCCTTCCTGCGCAGAAGTCAGTAGGCGTCGGGATCGTCGAAGGGCTCGCCGGTGGTGGCCAGCCTCTCCGAGATCCAATCGTCGACCTCCATCCACAGGTCGAAGAGCCAGTGCTCCTGATCCTCAGGCGGGGGCAACTCCTCGGCTGGGATGTGCCACACCCGCACCGCGATACGCGTGTCGAGGGGCATCCCCCGCCAGATGTCACCCGGCGTGACGAACGTCTCCAATCCGGCATGGCCCACCACGAAGACATCGGTATCGGACGGAGCATTGGCAACGGCGGTCATCACACCCTTCGACCTGGGCGGCAGCGTGTTCCGGAGCTGCTCGGCGCGCTCGGCGAGATCCGGCCGTCCGATCTCGTGGAGCTTCTCCACGGCCCGGCGAGCCCGCTTGGGCGTGTAATTGGCTCCTTCGGGGAAGATCACCAGGGCATCCTCGTCACCCAGCGTCGAGGCCAGTCTGGCGATCTCGTCGACGGCCGAAGCCCGGTTCCAGGGGACGAAAGCGGACGGGATGCGATGGAGTATCACGTCGAGGGCCGGGTCCCATTTCAGGAACTCCTTGAGCACGATGCGCGGTCGTCTCCGGTAACGGTTGGCCAGTCGGTCCATCAGCATCATCGAATCGCCTGGCCCGGCATGCCGGCTGAGGACGATGACCGGCCGGCGACGCCCATCGTTGCGGGCCTGTGAGCGCGGTCCCTCCCTCTCGATCTCGATCCGAAAGGTGAGTTTGGCGGAGGCCACCACGCGTCTCAGCATCCAGGCCAGGAGCTCGTAGTGAGCGGAGCGGAGGGCCTCGGCCTCCATCCTCAGACCGAAGCCGGAGACCACCCAAAGCCCGAACATCGCGACCAGGGAGAGCGCCTCGATCATGAGGTAGAGGAAGAGGAACCAGACGATGCGAGCGATCCGCCACTTCCCCGGGACGTACCTGGAGGCGAAGGCGGCCACCGGGACCAGCAACGGCAGCGAAGCCACAGCCAATATCACGCCCAGCACGACGGCAGGACCTACCACCAGGCGGCGGAACCACCGGGGTGGCGGTCTCAACCCAGACCGGAGCGAGCCAGGTAGTCGCGGCTCGCCGTATAGGCCCCTTCGACGAGGCGAGGGGTGGATGCGGTGTCACTCCATCTCAGCTGCCGGCGGTCATCGAAGGTCACCGGGTTGCCGGAGGGGAGAAGATGCACCTCGACCCCCTGGGGGAGGTTCTCCATGGTCGTGGCATAGCGATGTCTCCGGGCAATCTCGAAGGAGATGAGGGCGGCCTCATGAAGCCTCTGCGGCGGGCGCAGTGAAGTCTCGACCCTGCCCACCTGGAGCACGAAGATGACGGACGCCCCCAGGTCGACGGCGCGGGTTAGCGGCACCGAGTTGACCAGACCCCCGTCGTAGAAGTGCTCTCCGTCGATCTCCACCGGCGGAAAGAGGGCGGGCACCGCCGACGACGCCAGCACGGCATCGATCAACGGCCCGCTCGTGAACCAATGCTCCGCGGAACGCTCGATGGAGGCGGCCACACATTGGAAAGGGATTGCCAGCTCCTCGATTCTCCGGTCGGGGCCGTACATCCGCTCCAGGATGGCTCTGATCTCCGACGTCTCATGCAAAGCCGGCCTGAGGGTCGCCACACTCCTCATCCGGCCGAGGAGGGTGCCTCCAAACAAGTCAGCACCGGTGACCTCATCCCAGAACGATGCCAGTCGCTCCACTCCGGACGGGCCCGGGTCGTCTGCGATCACGGACCCGTTGAACGCTCCGATCGAGGTGCCCAGGATGAGGTCGGGCTTGATCCCCGCCCCGTCGAGGGCCTGGAGCATGCCCACCTCCACGGCACCCCATCGTCCCCCGCCGCCCAGGACGAAGGCGGTGCGGAGTGGGATCACTCCTCCTCCTCGATGTACCACTCGGTGAAGTCGTAGCAGCGGCCGTCATCGGCGAAACGGATCACGAAGAGGTTGCGATAGCTGGCCGGCGGGTTCTCATAACGGGTGCGACCGGTGACCACGGCGAGATCATCGGTCTCGACGAGGGGACGCCACTGGAAGACCCAGTTCTCCTCGTCGTCATCGATCTCCTGCCACTTGGCGACGATCTCGGCGATCCCCTCCCACTCCCCTCCGGCGGTCTGCGGGTCGTAGACCGCGTCCTCGGTGAACAGGGCTCCGATATCTGCGGCATCGTTGCTGCTCCAGGCGAGGACGTAGCGGTCCATCCAGTCGTCGAGGCGCTCGCTCATCGCCGGAAGAAGCTAGTGGTCCACTGGCCGCCGACCGCATGTCACCCGTCGCCGTCGACGCTTAGCGGCCGCCGCGACGAACATTGGCCGATGTCCTCCCGGCAAACCAACCTCGCCTTGCTGGGTCTCGCGTTGCTCGCCGTTGTGTCCGGGTTCGCCGCTTTCGGAGTGGGCACCAACACAGGCCAATGGGTGGTCGTCGCCCACGGGATCCTGGGGCTTTCGCTTCTGGTGCTCTCCCCGTGGAAATCTGTGATCGCCAAACGGGGCCTTGGAAAGGAGAAGTCCGGGCGTGGCATCTCGCTGGCATTGGCTGTAATGGTGCTGGCAACTCTCGTCAGTGGCCTGGTACTCGTGTCCGGTTTTGCCGAACGCCTGGGGCCGCTCACCATGACGCAGATCCACGTCGGCTCCGGGCTGACATCGCTCCTCCTCGTCGGAGTGCACTATGCCCAACGCCCAGTTCGTCCCCGAGCCGCCGACGTGAGTCGGAGAAATGCGATCCGCTCCGTAGGGATCCTGGGTTCGGGCGGCCTGCTCTATCTGATGGCTGAGGGCGCCTGGCAACTCACCGATGCCCCGGGAGCCACCCGTCGCTTCACCGGCTCACACGAGATAGTCGAGGCCTCACGGATCCCCGCCACGCAGTGGCTCAATGATCGTGTCCAGCACCTGGATCATTCCCGGCATCGGGTAACGGTCGGAGGACGGGAATTCACCGTTCCGGCCCTGGCGGAGCCGGCCGACAGCTTCGATGCGATCCTTGACTGCACCGGCGGCTGGTACAGCCGGCAGCACTGGTCGGGAACCAGACTCGACCGTCTTCTCGCAGTTGACGAAGCCGAGAGCATCGTGGTGGTCTCGGTAACCGGATACTGGCGTCGCTTCCCGATGGCCCATGCACCGAGGCTCCTGCTGGCGACACATCTAGCCGGCGACCCGCTCCCGGATGGGAACGGTGGCCCGGTACGGCTGGTGGCCCCCGATCGGCGTGGTTATTGGTGGGTGAAATGGGTGTCCCGCGTCGAGGTAGACCACTTGCCAACGTGGTGGCAGCCTCCTTTGCCCCTCGCGTGAAACTCATGGCGATCCCGCGCCGGGGCGGTAGATTGTCTCGGGAGAATCGTCATGACTAGTCCCGCGGCACCCGAGCAGGTCCTGGGCGCAGAGGAGCTTCAGCGCTTCATTGAGTCATGCTCGCGGGAGAAGCGGTCACCGATCACTCACAAGACTATGGACGCCATTTCCTATGGGTGGCTCCAGCGGTTCATCAGCGAGCATCTCGATTCACCGGACGGAACCAGCGCCCACTGGCCGCCGCCACCCGAGGTCGATGAGATAGCGCTGGCTGGTTTCTTCTCCAGAGTGATGCAGCGGACCCGGGAAGGCCCGGCACGGACATATTCGGAGAAACTGGCAGGCCATTTCGACGAGGCCAGCGAGGGTCTTGCCGGGTGGGGGCGTGAGATCGTCACCTGATCGGGCTGTCTCGACCGGGAAAACACCCCATGTACGAACCACCTACCCAGGGTTAGCCTGTGGACAAGTATCGGCAGGATTGTCAACACACCGGGGTTTGATGGACCGGTCAGCCGAGTCGAGACCAGGCAGAGGTCGCGGTCGATCCTCGTAGTCGGAGGTCTGATCGCAACCATTCTCGGACTGACCCTGGTCGCCTATGCCGCCATCTCCTCCATACAGCCCGTCAGCGGCCAGGGGGAGCCCGGCGACACCATATCCGCCGTAGTCACCGTCTCGACGACCGGGCTGACCAGCTGTCTCAGTGCCACCTCCGACATCCCTTTGGTGATGACCTTCGACGGTTTCACCACCAAGTGCGACGCCGGCACCTGGTTCGCCACCATGGAGGTGACGATCCCGGCGCTCACCCCGCCCGGCACCTACACGGTCACCGTGAGCGAGGTCAGTCTGGGGGGCTCGGGTTCCTACCCTTGGCCTCTGGTGGTCGCCGCACCGACGACGACCACGCTCCTTCCCGACCCGCTTCCCACGATCACGCTCCTCCCGCCGTCGACGACCACGACCACCGACGCAGTAACCACCACTTCTTCGTCTTCCACCACCGCTGCCCCCGCCCGGACGACGACAACCACAGATCGCGGCGTGTCCACTAGCACCACGGAAGCCGACAAATCGGGAGCCCCTTTGTCCTCAACCGGGAATGACACGCCCAGCAGCGATCCCTCCCTGCCGACGGCTGCCGGAGAACCGAACCGCATCGGCGACGAGGCACCTTTCTCGGAGATAGCCGTCACTTCAGGGTTGATCGAAGTGGCCGACCATGCCTTGCCCCCGGTCTTTGCCCAGGCCGTGCTCTCCCCGCTCGTGATACTCGAGGTCCTGCTCCGGGCGCTGGCCCGGACGACGGGTGGTCTTCTCATTCCGCTGGGCGTGACCATCCTCGCCGGTTTCGCGTTGGCCCGCCGACTTCGGCGGGACGCCGAAGGGTTGCCCGAGCTCGATGACCTCGTCGAGATCCCCGAGGACGGTGAAGAGGACGACCTCTCATGAAGCAGGGGTTCAAAATCGTCTCGTCACGGGTGGCACAGATCGCACTGATCGTGTTGTTGGTCGGAGCGGCCATCGTGCTCGCCGACGCCGAGGGAGGCAGGCAGATCGCCGACGACGCCGCAGTGCAGCGTTCCGCCGAATCGGTGCAGAGCGCCGCGGCCGTGACCGATGCCGCCATGCAGCAGGCAGTGGTGTTGGCAAGGGCCTGGGAGGAAGGGGTCGCGGACCGCGAAGAGGTCGACGCTGCCGAGTCATCGCTTCGCCGACGGATGGCCGAGCTCGAAACCCGGGCCGAGACGCTGGCAATCCTCACCGAGAACCCGACTCCGGTCAGGGACGCTCACCTGGAGTACCGGACGGAGGTCCAGCGTGTCGCGGACAATTTGACGTCGGGCCATATCACCGTGATCTGGGAAGAGACCGACCCTTCTTCGTACGCCTCGCTGACCGGCCTCGCCGTAAGCATCCAGGACGAGCGACAAGTCCAGATCATCAACGTCCGGAAGGGAGTGGAGACCGTGTCGGCGGCCGCCCGTCTGTTCGTAGGGCTGGGCCTGCCCCTCCTCATCCTCTTGCTCCTGTACAGGGGGCTGAGCCAGCGACAGCGCAGGGTCATCCTCGACGAGGAGCTGCGTCGGGAAAAGGCCCTGCGCCATGCGAAAGACCGCTTCCTGAACGGGGCCTCCCATCATCTCAACACGCCTCTGACCGCGGTGCTCGGATTCGCTCAACTCCTCAGCGACGGGCACCGGAAGTTCACCGCCTCCGAGCGCAGTGAATTGATCGAGCTCCTCGCCATCCAGGCCGAAGAGGCGAGCCACGTCGCCGAGGACTTCCTCATCGCGGCGCGATCCGACATGAGGGAGCTCACACTGAACAATGCGAACGTCGACCTCAGGAAGTCGGTGGAACAGGCGGTCCAGGGGTGGGACGGCTCGGAACTGGCTCGCCTCGAGATCACCGGCAACGCGATCGCGATCGGCGATCGGGTACGAGTAACCCAGATGATCAGGAATGTGCTCCGGAATGCGGTCGGGTACGGCGCCATGAACGTCATCGTCTCCATCACCCGGGGCGCCCAGGCCGAGATTCGGGTTGTCGACGACGGACCCGGGATCCCCAATGGATTCGAAGAGAAGATCTTTCAGCCCTACTACACCCGCCGAAGCCACGACGGGATACCGCCCGCCTTGGGACTCGGTCTTTCCGTGGCCCGCAGATTGGCCCGCGTCATGGGAGGCGACCTCAGCTTCCACCGCGAATCGTCGAAGAACGTCTTCACCCTCGGCCTCCCCCTCGCCGAGACGCCGGTGCCTGTCGCGTCGGCCGATGTGGTCATCGATCCCTCGTCCGGCCGACCCACACCGATAGAGATCGTGAAGTTGCTCGAGGATGGTGGCCCACCCGTCATCTTCCAGCCGGTAGTCGACATAAAGGCCCACGAGAACGGGGAGAAAGCCGTGATCGGATTCGAGGCCCTGGCCCGCTTCCCTTACGCCACTCCCGAAGACTGGTTCCGGGCCGCGGATGTGGCAGGTAGGACCCTCGACCTCGAGTTGTCTTGCATCCGGCGGGCTCTCGAAGGGTTCGAACCCGAGAACGACGACCAGTTCCTCGCGCTAAACCTGTCCGAGGAGACGCTCGGCTCGTCGCGTCTCGTGACCGCCCTGGCCTCCGCCCCGACCGAACAGGTGATCCTCGAGCTGTCCGAGACGGCCACCATCAAGAACTACCAGAAGACCAAGAGGAGTCTCGATCGGCTCCGCAAGTTGGGGATTCGTCTGGCCATCGACGACATCGGGGCCGCCGAGATCGACCTCTGGCACATTGTGCGCCTCGGCGCCTCCGTAGTAAAGCTGGACATGTCCCTGGTCAGCGATCTCGACCACTCCCCCAGCTCGAGGGGGTTCGTCCGAGCCCTCCTCGCCATGGCCGAAGAGCTCAACATCGTCCTCATCGGCGAAGGCGTGGAGACCGAGCATGAGCATCGGGCCCTTCTCGAGCTTGGTGTTCCCTTCGGACAGGGATTCTTCTACGGCCGCCCCCATCCCATGGGGTCGTGGACGAGCTTGACAGTCATCGCCGACTAGAACTGGCCTCACGCAAGCAGAGGAGGTGGCCTGTGAAGGCCGAGACCGAGGGGCAGAAAACGATCACGCGGCTCGTGCTGGCCGCGGCAATCCTGGCGATGGTCCTGGTGGCCTGTACCGCAGGACCCAATCCGGAAGTGGGCGCCGCGGCCGACGGAGACGTCGCCGGCTTCTGGTTGGGGCTATGGCACGGCTTCATCGCCCCCATCACCTTCTTCATCTCGCTGTTCACGGACAACGTGAGCATCTACGAGGTCCACAACAGCGGAAACTGGTACGACTTCGGATTTGTCTTCGGCGCTGGTCTTCTGTTCAGCGGAGGGGTATTCGGGCGAAAAGGTCGCTGACTGTCACTAGGAATCGCGTCGTCACCGGCTGATCTCATCGGTCAATCGCGAGAGGAACCGAAGAGTCTCCTCGGTGCCCGTCAGGGTGTATTTGGCCCAAGTGTCCGCACCCCGCGCATTCCCCACCAGGATGCCGACACCGAAGCTTCGCCTCACCTCGGCGAAGGCGTCCTCGTCTGTCTCGTCGTCCCCTATGTACAGCGGTACGGCACCCTCCGGGAGCATTTCCAGGAGATGAGCAACCGCACGACCTTTGTCCCAGTCGATAGCAGGCCTCAGCTCGATGACCTCCTTTCCTCCCCTGAGCACCAGGTTGGGATGATCTGATCCCACTCTCTCGGCGAGCTCGTGCGCGCCCGATCTGGCCTCTTCGGTCTCGGCCCGCCGAGTGTGGACCGCGATGGCGAACGGCTTCCGCTCGATCGTCACCCCGGGTAGTCCATGGACCTCGTCGAGCAAGGACTTCTCCGCCTCGTCCAATTGGGGGACGACCGCTCTCACGTCCGGTTGCTCAAAGATGAAACCGTCCGCACTCATGATCTCGAAGCCGTGGCTCCCGGAGTAGGTGATGCCCTCGACTGACACATGGGACCTGACATCATCCAGACCCCGGCCGCTGATAACGGCCACCGGTGCCACCCCCACAAGCCGCGTGAGGATTTCCCGCCCCTCGGGCCCGAGGGTGGCGGAAGCGGGGTCGTCCATGATGGGAGTGAGTGACCCGTCGTAGTCGAGGAAGATGCCGGGTGTTGGCCCGAGCCGATCGGTGATGGCTCCTAACGACACGTGCGCCTGCCCTGGAGTGGGAATCAAGTCTGCCCAGGCGGCGATGTCCTTGGGGAGGTCTGCCACTTCTTCAAGACCGATATCGGCGCCTGCTTCCTCGAGAGACCGGGAGCCCTCGTGCTCGACACCCACCACCATCGCAAACCCACCAGCGATCCCGGCCCGAATACCGGCTGGCGAGTCTCCGACCAGGGCCGCTTCGGCGGGGGCGACGCCGAGCCGGCGAGCAGCGTCGAGGAACGGAGCAGGATCGGTGTCCCCGGACAGGTCGGAGTCGTCGACCACCCCTGCCACAGGGAAGCGGAACGCCGACGACTCGGGCAGAGGCATTGGGGCGGAGGGCGGTTTTACCCGCAGTCTGCGGAGATCGAAGACCGCGGCTCGGGGCTCACGCAGCCTCAGCCTCGGCGACAACCGGCGGTCTCCATGGGCCGACCCTAATTGGCCAATTTCCCGGGCCTGATAGGTTGGGGAGAGGAGGCGAGAGGCAGAACGCCAATGCCGGCCGTCAACAACCCACCACCCCGCCCGGGATTCACCAGAGCGGTACCACAGCGCACCGCACCAGTGGTGGTGAGCGTCACCGAGTCGGCTACCAGCATCGTCGCGTTGCGCCGCGCCGCCGACGAGGCGGCACAGCGCTCGTCTCCACTTCATGTGATCGCGGGAGGCCCGGTTGAGGACGCGCTCGGCTCGGTGGTCGCCGACGACGAGAGAGAGTGGCACACGCTGTCCTGGATGCTGAGGGGGCCGCACGTGACGGTTTCCGTCGTCGTCGACACGAGCCCCGAGGCACTCGCCGCCTACTGCAAGGATGTGGCCGCCTACCTGCTCGTGGTGGGGTGCGACCAAAGCGCCGACCACGATGACATGGAGAGCATGAAGGCCGCACACCGTCTCGTCGATGTCGCCACGTGCGACGTTCTGGTCATCCACGCTCCGCAGCAGGTGGGGCAAGCGCACTCCTAGAGCGGGCTCAGCCGCTCGTGGCTTGGTCATAGAGTTCCCAGCCGATGGACTTCGTCGACGTGCAACGCAGGGTCATCGACCTTTATGGCAAAGAGGCCTACGACCAGGGCCTCGAGACGATTGCCGTGGCGCGGCCCGAGCACCCTGATGAGGACGGAATTCTCACGTTCTACGAGGCTTGTCTGCTCGGCAAGTCTGGGCGCATTCGAGAAGCGCTGGAGACACTCGAAGCAGGCTTGGATCGCGGCCTGTGGTGGGCTCCCGGCCAGCTCGCCGACAGCGATCTCGACTCGGTGCGAACGCTTCCCGGATGGGAAACCGTTTTGGCTCGTGGTGAGCAGGCAGTATCGGAGATGTCCTCGCTGCGGCCTGATCCCCTGGTTCGTCCCGGGGCAACTGCCAACCCAGAAGGCACCTTCATCACACTGCACGGGGCCGGAGTCGACCCGATGGCGCACGCCAAACGATGGGAGGAGGCCGCCCCGAGTACGTGGACCGTCATCACTCCTGTAGGCAGCGTCCCCATGACTTCCGGGCATTGGGCTTGGCCATACGACTTGTCTCTGGAGCCCCTCATCGAGCATCTCGAGGGACTCCCCTTATGGAGGCCCCTGATCTTGGCGGGGTGGTCACAAGGTGGAGGGATGGCCGCCTCGATGGCCTGGGCAGGTCCACTCGAGGTCGATGGCCTCCTGCTCTTCGGTCCAGGCCTGAGAGACCGCCAATGGGATCCGGGATCGCACCGCCACGTCCCCACCTACATCGTCATCGGCCAACACGATCTGGCTCTGAGGAGCTGTCTGGAGCTTCGCGAACGCATGGCAGACCACGGAGCAGCGGTCCTTCTCGATGAGCTACCCGGAAAGGGACACGAACTGCCGGAGAACCTCCAGGGAACCATTGCCCTCGCCCTCGACTGGCTACTCGGGAGTCTCTGAGCTCCGATTCCTCATGGGGCGGGTCGAGGGTGCCAGGTGACGTGGAACAACCCCCAGTCGCCTCGGGCCTTGACGATATGGAGGAAGTCGACCCAATGACACGAGTAGACCCGAACCGAGGCTATGCCCTCGGAGATGTCGTCGATGACGACCTCCACCTCGCAATCGGAGATGACCGAGCTACCGCTCGACGCGTAGTCGACCATGATGCGTGGCGAGAGCACCTGAAGCTCGTCGATCCCACTGTCGTCATCGGTGACGAAGCGCCGCTTGATGCACTCCGGGTGGTAGGCGCGCCCATGTCTTTCGGGATCCCGTTCGAGGAAGCCCTCGATGTAATCGAGGGCGGCTCTCATCACCGCATCGATGTCTTCTCGGGAGGCGGTCATTTCGGCGGGAGCAAGGCTCATTGGGACCCTCTCGTAGCTTGCGGTTGCCACTTCGACTCGATGAGCGAACCTCTACGGGCTGCCATGGAAGGCGGCCTCGGCTGGCTGCGCGAACCGATCGGTAGTTTCCACCGTATCAATCTGAAAGGGAACCAATGACTCACACGACTCCTCGGCCAGCAACTCTGGGATCGGGAGCCTCCCAAGGTTTTTGGCTTCTTCGAGCGGGCTTCACGGTGGCGCCGATCCTGTTCGGTTTGGACAAGTACTTCAACTGGATGGTGGAGTGGCCGCAGTACCTGGCTCCCTGGCTTGACGACCTAATCCCCGGAACGGCTCAGCAGTTCATGTATGTCGTCGGCGGGGTCGAGATCCTCGGAGGGCTGCTGGTCGCGGCGGCGCCGTGGCTCGGGGGATATGTGATCGCCACTTGGTTGTCGCTGATCGTGGTGAATCTGCTCACCTACGACCCACCGCTCTATTACGACATCGCCCTGCGCGACGTGGGCTTGGCACTGGGAGCCCTTACTCTTGCCCGTCTCGGGCAGGAGCGGCGCCGAGTCACGACATGACTGACGGAAATCTGGCGCGCCTGGCGTCTCTCGTGCTGCTGATCCTGATCTCGTGTACTGGTGCCACTACGGAGCCGGAGCCGGCCACCACCACGGAGCAGGCGACGACCGAAACGACGACGGGATCGACCGATGGTGGGGAGGAGGAGGTGGTGATGGACAATGTCGCATTCCGCCCCGACGAGGTCAGGGTGGCGGCAGGTACCACCCTCACTTGGACGAATCAGGACCTGGTGGCCCACACCACCACATCCGAGGACGACCTGTGGGACTCGGAACGGATGGGCCAGAGCGAATCCTTCAGCTTTACCTTCGAGGAGCCGGGCACCTACACCTACCTCTGCACGATCCACCCGGCTCAGATGCAGGGGACGATCACCGTCGAAGGATGACGGGCTCGGTGGCGTGAAGCTCCGCGGGTAGGACTCGAACCTACAACCAATGGATTAACAGTCCCGCCTCGATCGTCCGCACTGAGCCATTTGATGCTTCTTAGTGCGGTTTCGTCCGGCGTTGGAACCTTTCGTACCGCCTAGTTGTGTCCTGTGCCGTGAGGTACGGCTACACAAATGGCTACACATGAAGACAGCCCATAGCGGAAATCCATGATCACGTCGCCTGCAGAGCTTTGGGAACCAGCGCAGAATGCCGGTTATCGAGCGCCCGGCCTCGAACACTCCAAGGCGACGCAGTTCCGCACAAATAGACACCGGCGTGGTGGCACCGCGCACATCGAGGAGGCGTTTGACTACGTGAGGGACGAAGAGCCGCCTCTATTCGTGGTACCAGTCATCAAAGCGAAGGATGCAACCAGCGCCACGATAGCCAATGGGATGCCGGCAAAGACCAACACTGTGTCGGCTGCGTTCTGTTGGGCGAACCCCCGTTGGATTACAGCATTGACAAAGATTGGCAGCAAGAGCAATGCAACCAATCCGACCATGATGACTCCGCTTCGGCGGCCCGCAGCCGCCAAGACAACCCCAATGATCAGGAGCAATATGGGCAGGAGGAAGGCGACCGGAGCTTGAGAAATGTCGAAGTCGTTTTCTGCCAGCAGAAAAAGGACCTTGGCGGCGATCAGTAATGCCAGGGCTCCCCCGGCGATGAGAAGAGCAGAGCGGCGACCCATCAAACCCCTTCGCTGCGGTGCCCCGCTGAGTGTACTCCTGTGTGGGTTCGCGCGTAATGGTGCTCGAAACAAGATGCATACCGAGGGGGTAAGGGTGAGCCACCGTTCGAGATCGGCACTCGGCGTGCGGCACGGAACTGCCGGAATGCGTGGGTGACGAAGTCGATGTCGGCACCGGGCGCGCGTTGTGCGCTAGAGCCCAAAGCCCCAGAACCGATCCTGACCGGGGAGTCTGCATCCGGCATGTCAGAGTCGCGGTTCGGCCCACATCCGATAACCACACCACGCAAGCCCCGAGCCGAGGGCCAGGCCGCCGAGGACGGCCACGAACCAGAGCGCTGGTGAGACCAAAAAAGCAATGGCACCTCCCACCAAGAACGACGGGGCGCCCACCGCGACGAGGATTCCGGACCATCGCGGGAGAGTCGAAGTCCTGGCTATGGCCACACCGAAGATAACGAAGCCGGCGAGGAACCCGATAACGACGAACCCGTTGAGAAGCACAACCGGCAGGTACACGTTGATGGCGTCAAGCGTTTCGGGTGCCTCCGCGGCCAAAACCGGGGCGAAGAAACCAAACATGCTGGAAATCGCAAGCAGGGTGATGCCCGTGAAAGCCATCAAGAAACCGGTCAACCCCAGCCGCCCCATACGTTGCGATTCGGAGACGTAAAGCGCTGGGAGACCAAGAAGGACCAGCACATTGGAGACGACCCCAACGGCGTGAGAACTGACCAGCCTCACCTCGGTCTCGAGAATGGTGACAGGGGTCTCCTGGGAGGGATGCAATACCGTCGCCACGGCAAACAGCAAGCCACCAGCGGCCAAGACCATCCCACCCCCGCGAACGAGAGCAGCCAATGACGGTCCTCGGCTACCGAGAGCACTTTGTTCTTTCAACCTTGCGTTCCTCCGGCTCGCCCGCCAATCCCAATAGGACCTATCGAGCATACAGCCGGGTTGGCAGCCTCTCTCAGCCATGATCCGGATCGGTAGCTGATGTGGCGACGCGGGCCGAGGGACTGCACTCGCGACACCAACACGACCGGCTTTTACGCCTCTCCGAAGACTGCTGGTTCGATATCGGGCGCGTCATCACAGGGTGACGCTCCTTAAGAGCTGCGGCACCTACCAGCTTGAAGACGGTGACACCACATTGATCCTCGAACAAGACGCATACGGCGCCACTACGAATCTCTACGGCTCAGGATTCCTCGGGGCTTCTCTTCGTAGCGGGGCGGGATTTGAACCCTCGACCTTCGGGTTATGAGCCCGGAGGTCCAGTGGGTCGCTTGCGGAAGTGATGATCGCTCTGCCCTCGGCTACAGATGGGCTACACAAGAACGTGTGTTCGTTTATCGCTGCGCCGAAATACCCATCACACAAGCCTGAATCGAAGCTCCGCGGGTAGGACTCGAACCTACAACCAATGGATTAACAGTCCACTGCTCTGCCAATTGAGCTACCGCGGAATGGTGCCGAGTTGGCAACCCCAGGTTACCAATGGGTGTTCCCATAGCCGAGCCGAGCAGGTCGTAGAGTCGGGGTCCCCCATGAGTGACTTCACCCTCGACGAACCCCATCGCGGCGCCATCGGAGACATGCGCGCGTTTCAGCTCCCTGGGCTGGAGGGCGCACGTCGCTACGTCCGGGGTGAGCTGCCCGGTGCCCCCATCAACCGGCTCACCGGCCTGAGGCCCACCGACGTCGGACTGGGCAAGGCCACCTTCTCGATGCCGATCACCCGCTGGTACGAAGATCCATTCGGCTTGGTCTGGGCGGGGGTTTTCGCCCTCTTCGCCGATGCTCCTCTCGGTATTGCGATATGGACCGGTCTGCCCCCGGGGAAGACAGTTGCCACCTCCGAGCTCAATCTCTCCTTCGTCCGGCCCTTCACCCGGGACACCGGGAACCTGGTGGGCAGGGCCACCAGCATCCACCAGGGACGGCAAGTCGGACTGTCCGAGGTGGAGATCTCCGATCGAAATGGCCGCATCATGGGTCACGGCACCACCCGTTGCCTCATCATGGACATGCCTGTCGACCTGGAAGCGGAGTATCCGGTACCCGACACCGGGCCGGAGGACGGGCCGGACCCATACCTACGCGAGCCGCCTCGCGACGGGTATTTCGATCTGGAGACGGTGATCAACGGCGAGCCGATCGAGATCCAGAAGCGACTCATCGCCGGGGAGGTCACTCCGAACGTCTGGCACTACACCGGAGCTCGATGGACCCACAAAGGAAAAGGTCACATCACCGGGGTCTTTCCCACGTCTCCGTGGTTCTCGAGCGGGGGCCCCAATCTCTATGGCGGCGTCATCGCTTGGTTCGCGGAAGCCGCCATGGGATCGGCCGTGTATTCCTCGGTCGGTCCCGGTGAGGTCTTCGGGACCTTGGACCTCAATGTCCGTTTCACGAGACCCGCGCTGATGAACAGTGGAGATCTCACCGTCAACGCCGAGGTGACGCACGAGGGGCGGAGGCTGCGGATTGCATCCGCGGAGGTCCTCAACTCCGAGGGCAAGATGGTGGCCATGGCCACCTCGTCGGCCCTGGTGGTCGAAGGGGGGATCAGGGCGTTGATGCAGGGATGGATCCCAGACGAGGTGCTCCAGGCCTGAGTTTTCGCCTGAGATTTGCGCTGCACGGGGGATCGAAAGACGCACCCTGGTGCAGCCGTGTCAATCGCCCTCGAGAAAACCCTCCAGCTTGACCGACTTGTCCGGATGACGCAGCTTGGCCAAGGCTTTGGTCTCCAGCTGACGAATGCGCTCCCGGGTCACATTGAAGTGCGCCCCTACCTCCTCCAGGGTGCGCAGCCGGCCGTCGGCGAGGCCGAAGCGCATGATGAGCACCTGACGCTCCCGCTCGTTGAGACCCTCCAGGGCTTGGGCTAGGGAATCCTGGAGCGACGAGAAGGTGGCCACGTCGGCGGGCCGCACCGAGTCGGCGTCCTCGACCAGATCACCCAGGGTGCCGTCCTCACCCTCGCCCACAGGGGTTTCCAGGGACACCGTGTCCTGGGCGATCCGGCTCAGCTCCGCCACCCGAGCAGGTTCCAGATCGAGCTCCTTGGCGAGCTCATCGAGAGTAGGCGCCCGACCCAGCACCTGGGCCATGTCCCTCCTCGCTCTGGTCAGCTTGTTGACCGTGTCCAGCACGTGTACCGGCATGCGGATGGTTCGGCCCTGGTCGGCGATCGCCCTGGAGATCGCCTGACGGATCCACCATGTGGCGTAGGTGGAGAATTTGAAGCCTCGTCTGTAGTCGAACCGGTCGACGGCGCGCATCAGCCCGACGTTGCCCTCCTGGATCAGGTCAAGCAGGGCCATGCCCCGGCCGACGTATCTGCGAGCGAGGGCGACCACGAGTCGCAGGTTCGACTGCACGAGTTTCTGATGGGCGCTGGCTCCGATCGCCACCTCGTGGGCAAGAAAGGCTCGATCCTCTTCGCTGAGCACTTCCTCCACGGCGAGACGCTCCCCGGCACGGCGGCCCCCCTCCATCTGGAGGGCCAGCTCCACCTCCTGCTGGGCCGTCAGGAGCGGGTATCGACCAATCTCGTTCAAATAGAGACGAACCGGGTCGGAGACAGACCCGGCCGATACGGATATGGGCTCCTCGACGACAGCAGGGCCCTCCTCGACCAGCCTGATGCCTTTGAGACGGAGCTCATCGGCGACCTTCTCGAAGGCCTCGCCTTGGGCTTCCATGTCCTCGAGCTCCTGCTGGACCTCGGCCATGGTGAGGAACCCCCGGTGGTTTCCCCGCTTGATCAGGGCACTGGTCAGCCTCGTCAGCTCCTCCGGTGCCATCACTCTCCTGAGCGTCGCTTCTTCTGCTGCAAAGCTATCAGCTGCCGGAACACTTCTGAATGGGATTGCGACCCCGGCTCCAGTTCAGCCAGTCGATCTTCCAACCCGTCGATTTCGGTATCGAGGCGACGCGCCGTTACCAGGCGCATCATGTCTCCCCATTCGGGCAGCGGTCGACCGTCCAGGGCAAGGGACCGCAGCAATTCGACCACTTCGGGGTCCGAGATGACCCGCCCCACATCGACCGGGGCTCCCGGTGGCCGGGTCTGCAGCTGGGCCATCACAGCCTGGTAGGCCATCCGCAACCTGGGATCGGAGAAGTCGTCTGGGGTGAGGTCAAGACCCGGCGGATTGGTCAGCGCGAGTCGGAGAAGCTCCGCTTGGGGACGGTCGATCGGCTTGCCCTCGACACTGGCTGTCTGCTTAGACCGGACGGAGCCTCGCCTAATCGCCCGCTCCGCGGTGGCGAGGTCCACACCTACGACCCTGGCCACGAAACGTGCGTACTCACCGCGAGTGATTTCGTCCCCGATCCGGCGCACTTGGGCTGCGGCGGCGTGAAGGGCTCGAGCCCTCCCCTCGGGTCCACTCAAGTCGTGTCTCGCCACCTCGTGCTGGATGCGATGCTCGAGCAGCGGACGAGCCTCCTCGACCGACTTGAGCAGTTCGTCCTCCCGGTCCGCCTGCACCAGATCGGCCGGGTCGAGCCCGTCGGGCATTGTCGCCACCCGAAGGTCGAGGTCGAGGCGGAAGGGCGTCTCGAGCTCGTCCCCCCTGAGCGCCGCACGCTCCCCCGCCTCGTCGGAGTCGAAGGCGAGCACCACCCGTTCGGTGAAACGGCGGAGCAGGTCGAAATGACCGTCGCCGAGGGCGGTGCCGCAGGTGGCCACGGCGGTCCCGATGCCCGCCTGGTGCATGGCGATGACATCGGTGTAGCCCTCCACGACGACCGCCCTCTCCTCGCTGCTGATCGCCTTTCGGGCGCGGTCGAGACCGTAGAGGACCTGGGTCTTGTGATAAACCAACGAGTCGGCGGAGTTCACGTACTTGGCGTCGGGGTTGTTGCTCTGCTCGCGTGGAATCTCCTCCAGCCGGCGGCCACCGAACCCGACGGGGTCACCCCGTAGGTCGTGGATGGGAAACATGAGCCGTCCCCGGAACACGTCGTGGAGCCCATGCCGTCCCCGGCGGGCCAGGCCGGCGTCAATCGTCGCCTGGTCGCTGATCCCCTCCGCTTTCAGCGACTTGCTCAGCGTGTCCCAGTCGAGCCCGGCAAACCCGATTCGCCACTCGGCGATGAGATCGGAGTCATAGCCCCTGGCGCGGAGGTAGGCACGGGCCGGCCCCGCCTCTGGAGACTTGCGCAACCGTTGGTGATATGTCTCGACGGATCGACGCAGCGCGTCGACCGCCGCCGATCTGCGGCCTCGCTTCCGGTCTTCGTCCGGGTCCCTGACCAGAGTGATCCCGGCCCTCGCTGCCAACAGCTCCAGGGCATCGCCGAAGCCGATCCCCTGCGTCTCCTGGACGAAATTGAACACATCGCCGCCTTCGCCACACCCAAAGCAGTGATAGAGGCCACGGCCCCGGTCGACCGACATCGAAGGAGTCTTCTCCTGGTGGAACGGGCAGACCGCCATATAGGAACGACCCGACTTCTTAACCTGGGTTACCTCGGCGACCAGCTCGACGATGTCGATCGCCTCCCTCACCCGGTCGATGTCCCCTCGGTCCGTCATGGCGACCGATGATACGGCCGCTCGGTCGCTGGCTACCCGGCCACCGCGACGAAGTCGAGGACCAGGGTGACCTCCTCGGAAACGTCCGCGACGTTGGGCACGTTGGGTATCCCGATGTCGAAGTCGGAACGCTGCACCACAGTCTGAGCTACACCCTGGATAGTGCTCTCGTCGACCAGGGTGGCGGTGACGTCGAAGCTGGTCTCGCTCATGACCCCCTTGATGGTGAGAGGCCCGGTCACGGTGAACTCGACCTCCTCACCGACCTCGATCGGGCCTTCGAGCCCTTCGATCGCTGTGGGCTGGAAGGTGATCAGCTCGAACTCGTCGGAAGCCGAGTTGAGTATCACGGGGCCGCGGATCACCCGGTCACGGTTGGCGTCATCGGTCATGAAGGTGCGGGCGTTGATCACGATCTCCGAGATCTGCGCCGTCTGGGGATTGGCCGGGTCGACGAGTACCTGGCCGACTACGGCATTGGTGAAGCCCACCACCTCATTGGGGCTGCCCTCCAGTTCCTCAGTGATCTCGAAACTGACCTGTGACTGCTCCTGGTCGATAACGAATGCCGTCTCGTCGGCGTCCCCCGCGGATGTAGTGGTCCCCTCGGCTGTCCCCTCGGTCGTCGGCGTAGTCGTGGTGGTGGCGATGGTGGGTGTGGTCAGCTCGGCGGTGGGCTCTCCCGATCCCCCGGCGAAGTAGAGCCAGCCGATGAGTCCTACCGCCCCGACGAGTACGGCGCCGAGCACCCAGAAGATGACGTTGCGGTTCATGGGTTCCCCAATTCTGGCCGACCCTGGCTCAAGATCGGGTAAATCCTCATGTCAGGCGGCCCCCCAGATAATCCACCAGGCCCTCCATGGGTATCCGGTCCTGGGCCATGGAGTCCCGGTCACGCACCGTCACCGCGTGATCCTCTAGGGAGTCGAAGTCGACGGTGACCGCATATGGGGTGCCGATCTCGTCCTGGCGCCGATAGCGGCGCCCGATCGACTGGGTGACATCGAGCTCGACCATCCAAAGACGACGCAGCTCGTCGGCGATCTTTTCCGCCGGCTCGATCAGCTCGGCCTTCTTCGATAACGGCAGCACCGCGACCTTGTAGGGGGCGAGCCGGTGGTGCAGTCGCATCACCACCCTGGTCTCCTCGTTGACCGTCTCCTCGGCATATGCATCGAGAAGGAAGGCGAATGTTGTTCGGGTCGCCCCCGCTGCGGGTTCGATGACGTAGGGGAAGAAGCGTTGGTCGGCCTCCTGGTCGTAATAGCGGAGATCCGCACCCGACAGCTCGGTGTGCTGGCGCAGGTCGAAGTCGGTCCGGTTGGCGATGCCTTCCAGCTCATCCCAGCCCCAGGGGAAGGCGAACTCGACATCAGCAGTGCTTGCCGAGTAGTGGCTCAACTCATCGGACTCGTGATGACGGAGACGGAGACGCTCCGGGTTCATTCCCAGGTTGACGTACCACTGGAATCGCTCCCCCAGCCAATACTGGAACCAGTCCCCGGCCTCCTCGGGCCGGCAGAAGAACTCCATCTCCATCTGCTCGAACTCCCGGGTCCGAAACACAAACTGACCGGGGGTTATCTCGTTACGAAACGACTTCCCGATCTGGGCTATGCCGAAGGGGAGTTTGAGACGGTTGCTGCGACGGACGTTCTCGAAGTTGATGAAGATCCCCTGGGCGGTCTCCGGCCGCAGGTAGACCAGGTTCTCCTCCTCCTCGACCGGCCCCATGTGCGTGCGGAACATGAGGTTGAAGTTGCGTGGCTCGGTGAAGGTGCCCGTCTTCCCACAGGTGGGGCAAGTGTCCGGGTCTTCGAGCTTGTCGAGGCGATGCCGAGCGTTGCAGTTGCGACACTCCACCAGGGGGTCGGTGAACACGTCCTCGTGCCCTGATGCCTTCCAGACCTCGCGAGCTTGGATGACGGCGCTGTCGATCCCGACGACGTCCGCTCGTTCCCGGACCATGCTGCGCCACCACTCCTCCTTGACGTTGCGCAGGAGCTCCACCCCGAGCGGCCCGTAGTCGTAGGCGGAGCGGAGCCCCCCGTAGATCTCCGAGGACTGAAATACGAACCCGCGCTGTTTGGCGAGGTTGGCGATGGTGTCGAGGCTGATCTCGCTCATTTCGACGGTCGCACGGTGGCCCGCTCGGTTCTTCTAGTCAACCCGAAGGCCGATCCTCGGCGGCGCCGAACCGCCGGGCCCGAGTTTGATAGTCGACGACCGCATCGAGAAGGGCGTGCCGGTCGAAATCGGGCCAGAGGATCCCGGGGAAGTAAAGTTCGGCGTAGGCGGCCTGCCACAATAGGAAGTTGGAGAGACGCATCTCCCCTGAGCTCCGGATCACCAGGTCGAGATCCGGCATGTCGGGGATGTAGAGATGGCTGCGCATCGTTTCGTCGTCCACGTCAGCCGGGTCGAGATGTCCTTGACTCGCTTCCTGGGCGATTCGAGCCGCCGCGTCGGAGATCTCTCGCCGAGACCCGTAGTTGAAGGCGAACACGAGATGGAGACGGTCGTTGTCCTCGGTGAGCTGCTCCGCCTCGGCCATGTGCTTCCGATTCCGATCGGGAACGCGCGGATCGGCCATGTCGCCGGCGAACCTCATCCTGACGCCCTGAGCGTGGAGATCGTCCCGCCGACGTGTCAGGAGGTCCTCGTTGAACCACATGAGAAACTCGACCTCCTCCTCGTCCCGTTCCCAGTTCTCGGTCGAGAAGGTGAACGCCGTCAGCCAGGAGATGCCGATCTCGAGAGCTCCTTCCACTGTG
>Ga0299907_10000385_pt1 | contig 20946 bp, 17 predicted proteins | sample RVTome_16_FD_198680 | JGI IMG/M metagenome (GOLD analysis project Ga0299907, IMG submission 198680) | Soil microbial communities from uranium-contaminated site in the Upper Colorado River Basin, Wyoming, United States - RVT152D67 (version 2) ...
GTTGTCGAACCCGTCGCCGTCCTCGTCGAGGCCCGGGTCGTCGGCGCCCGTGCAACCGCCGCCGCCGCCGCCGCCGCTGAAGTCGTTCGGCTCGAAGACGTAGACCTGATCGGTGGCGATGTCGGCGACCCAGATGGTGCCGGGGAACGCCTCGTTCCCACCCATGATCGTGACGTCGAGCGGATGCGTCCCGACGTTCGAGAAGAGATCCTCCTTCGAGACGACACTCGTGCCTGCCGAGTTCAGCTCGACGCGCTGCACCTCGTTGGCCACGTAGCCGGTGACGATGAGGTCGCCGTCCATGGCGCCGCCGAAGTTGTCCGCGGTGTATTCGGCGATCCCATTCGACGAAGCCGACAGCGTCGTGAGGCCGGGGCCTCCTGAATTCAGATGCTGGTAATCGCACTCGATGCCGTTCTCGGACGGCACGGGCGATTGCGGGTTCGAGCCGTTGAACGTGTTGCTGTCGTTCCCTCGGGTCGGGTTGGGGTGTCCCCCGTAGTAGCCGGTCGTGAGCAAGTGCAGCACGTCAGGGTTGCTGGTGCCGGGCTCGTTGACCCCGTTCGTGCAGTTGCCTCCGGTTCCCTCGTTGATGGGGATGTCACCCCAGCCGGCGTTGGGGCCGTTGTCCACCGTGTACATGTTGCCGTTCTGCGTGATGACCACGTCGTACGGATTGCGGAAGCCGGGCGCGTGCACCTGCACGGGCCCGCCCGGCACGATCGTTGCCTGGTTCTTCCCATTGTTGCCGCCGAACGGGTCGTTCGCGTCCGGGTTTCCGGCGCGATTCTCGTCGTTCAGGGTCGGGATGCTGTGCGTACCCGCGATCGCGTCAAGGTCCACGGACAGGATCGCCGCGGACAGCGCGAACTCGGGCAGGAGGGCGAAGTTGTTCGAGGGAGCGCCCTTGTTCGTGTTCCCGCCCTGGGCGATGTACAAAGTGTTCGTCGCCGTGTCCAGAGCCATGCCATTGCCGGTGTGGTTCTCTTCCGAACGCGGAAGCCCCTGGACCACGATCGTGTGCTGCCAGCTCGAGCCGTTCCAGGTCAGCCTGGAGACTGTTCCCGAGTTCGTGTCGAGGTTGAGATCCTCGCCCTCGGAACCACCGCCGATCCGCGGGTCGCTCGAGGTCGCGTAGATCACCGGGTTGCTCGCGGTCCCCGTGACCAGGATGCCGGTCATCAGCCGCTTGCAGAGCGCGGGACACGTGCTGTTGAGAGCCCCGTTGTCGTCGTGGTTCGGGATGTTCTTGACTGCCTGGATCTCCTGCACCTGCGTCGCTGAGTAGCTGTTCGCAGCGTTGCGCTGTACGGTGTAGACCTTGATCGTGCCGTTGATCAGCCCCACGTAGAGCCGCCCGTCCGGCCCGAACTGCAGCGTCGTCGGCTGGTTGAACGCAAGCCCCGAGTTGGTCCGGCTCAGCGTGCTCTTGCCGAAGCCGACAGGAACCGGGTCACCGCCTCCGCCTCCTCCTCCATCACAGCCCGGGAGCGTTCCGGGCGTGAAGGCCTGGTGGATCGCGGTCGCGTTCCCCCCACCTTGATCAGCCGCACCGGTGGCGATGTAGGCATTGCCGCCGTACTGGGCAGCTTGGATCCCGTGGAGGCCCGTCGGCATGGACGTCAGGGCGTACCAACAGTCGTTCGCCGTGTCGTACGCCTCGACCTCGTCCTTGGCTTCGCCACCGCCTTCACCGCCGAACACGACGATCTGGTCCCCGACAGCCGTGGCGGCGAAGCCACCCCGCGGGGTCGGGATCGGCTCGAGGCCCGTCTGCCACGCGCCCGTCGAGATGTTGAACGCGTCGCTCTGGGTAACGAGCGCGTTGATGTCCACCTTGCGTCCACCGAAGGCGTAGAACTTCCCGTTGACGACCGCGGCGTGGAAATGCTCCCGCTCACGTGGCATGTCCGGGAGTTGCGACCAGCTGTTCGTGGCCGGGTCGTACACGTCGAACCACTTCACCGCCACCCCGTTGTGGAGGCCCCCTGCGTAGTAGATCTTGCCCTGGTGGACCGCGACGCCGCCGGCGCCGCGACCCCGAGTGCCCATGGAGGCGCCGAGGCTCCACGCGTTGGTGGCGGGATCGTAGATCCGCACGGTGCTGACATGGGGGCTCGGCCATCCGGTGAGACCGCCGATGAAGTACAGCTTGCCGCCCACCTCCACACCCTGGACGTGGTGGACCTTCTCCGGCAGCGGAGCCTTGCTCGACCACGTGTTCGTGGCGGGGTCGTACACGTGGTGCGACAGCTTCGTCCCGACGAGATGGATCTTGTCGCCGAGGGTCACGTAAGCTGCCTCGCTTCGCGTAGCCGGTGCAGGCGCCTTCGTCTGCCACGTTCCGGGCAGCGCAGCGGCCATGGTCGGCAGCCCAAGGGTCACGATCGCAAAGGTGGTGACGATCACCGCCCCTCGAGCACCTGCCAGCCGTCGTCCAGACCTCACGAGCGTCCCCTCCCACGAGCCCACGAAATGGTCGTGCGGAGCCCCGCGTCGAGAGCCACCTTGGGCTCCCAACCCAGCACCTCCCGGGCAACGGAGATGTCGGGACACCGCACGTTCGGGTCGTCCACCGGGCGTCCGGTGAACGAGATCTCCGACGAGGAGCCGGCGAGCGAGCGGATCAACTCCGCAAGCTGCAGCACGGTGAGCTCCTCGGGACTGCCGATGTTCATGGGGCCGACGTGGTCCGACGTGAACAGGCGCCAGATCCCCTCGATCAGGTCGTCCACGTAGCACAGCGATCGGGTCTGCGAGCCGTCTCCGTGCACGGTGAGCGGCCGGCCCGAGATGGCCTGATCGATGAAGTTCGGCACGGCGCGGCCGTCGTCGCGACGCATGCGCGGCCCGTACGTGTTGAAGATCCGGACCACCCTGGTCTCCAGATGACCCTCGCGGTGGAACGCCATCGTGAGCGCTTCGGCGTAGCGCTTCGACTCGTCGTACACCGACCGCGGGCCGACAGGGTTCACGTTGCCCCAGTAGGACTCCGGCTGTGGGTGAACCAGCGGATCGCCGTACACCTCCGAAGTCGACGTGAGCAGGAACCGGGCGCCCTTGTCGCTCGCGAGGTGCAGGGCGTTCAGGGTGCCGAGCGCCCCGACGCGGAGCGTCGCGATCGGATGCTCGAGGTAGTCAGGAGGCGATGCCGGCGACGCGAGATGGAAGACCGCGTCGACCGGCCCGGCGACCTCGAGGCCGGACGAGATGTCCTCTCCCACAAGGGAGAACCCGCCGTGATCGAGCACGCTTGCGACGTTGCCCTCGCGACCCGTGATGAACGAGTCGACCGCGACCACGTCCCAGCCCTCGGCGAGCAGCCGTTCCGAGAGGTGCGAACCGAGGAACCCCGCGCCGCCGGTGACGACCGCCCTAGGCACGGGACCCCCCCATGGGCGGGCTCTGCCCCGGGCGTCCCATGGGGTGGTAGGAGAAGCCGGCCTCGACCACGGCGGCAGCGTCGAGCAGGTTCCGGCCGTCCACCACGATCTTGAACGCAACGAGCTCCCCGACCTTCGCGAGATCGAGCTCGCGCAGCTCGTCCCACGCCGTGCAGATCACGACGCAGTGGCTGTCCCTCGCCGCCTCGTAAGCGTTCTCGGCGAGCTCCAGCTCGGGGACCTCTTGCTTCGCCATAGCTCCCGCGACGGGGTCGTACCCCACCACGCGGGCTCCCTCCACCACCAGGCGACGCGCCAGCGCCAGCGCCGGCGAGAACCGGACGTCGTCGGTGTCCGGCTTGAACGACAGACCGAGCAGCGCGATGCGCTTGCCCTCCAGGTTCCACAGCGCGTCCCGGATCTTGCCGAGGGCCGCGTCGATCGCTTCGTCGTTGATGCGCGCCACCTCGGCCAGCATCGGGAACGGGTAGCCCAGTCGCTGCGCGAGGTGCCCGAACGCGACCAGGTCCTTAGGGAAGCAGTACCCGCCGAAGCCGAGGCCCGCGCGCAGGAACTCCGGCCCGATCCGAGGATCGGCTCCCATCACGCCCGTCACCGCCTCGACGTCGGCTCCCGACGCCTCGCAGAGGCGGGCAAGCGCATTCGCGTACGAGATCTTCAGCGCGAGGAACGCGTTGGACGCGTGCTTGGCGAGCTCCGCGCTGGTGATGTCGGTCTCGATCAGCCGGACGTCGTCGGAGAGGAACGGGCCGTAGAGGCGTCGCATCACCTCGAACGCGCGCGGCGAGCTCGCACCGACAAGGATCCGGTCGGGATGCATCGCGTCGTGCAACGCCTGACCCTCCCGAAGGAACTCCGGATTGGACACGACGTCCAGCCCGTCCACGAGGTCGGTGCGCTCCAGCACGAGCGTCCGCTGCACGCGGGCAGCGGTGCCGGCGGGCACGGTCGACTTCTCGACGACGACCAGCGGACCGGTCGCTGCACGCGCGATCTCCCGGGCGGCCTGCTCGACCGCCAGCAGGTTGGCTTCACCCGAGGCGCGCGGTGGCGTGCCCACGCAGATGAACACGACGTCGGCTCCGTCCACCGCCTCGGCGGTGGCGGTTGTGAACCGGAGCGTCCCGTCGGCCAGATGGGCCTTCAGCAGCTCCTCGACACCCGGCTCGTGGAACGGCATGCGGCCCGCGACGAGGTCGCTCACCTTCCCGGGATCAGCGTCGCATCCCACCACGCGGTGTCCGACCGAGGCGAGCGACGTGCAGGTGATGAGCCCGACGTGGCCGGTGCCGATCACGCCAACGCGCAAGGGAACCACCTCGTCGGGGGTCCGAGAGCTCACCGGATCACGCCCCGGCCGTCGCCGGCACGCGGCGCCCGGTGCGCTCCAGCTCCGAGCAGATCCAGCGGTACGTGTCCGTCAGGCCGTCCTCCAGGCTCGTACCGGGCTCCCACCCGAGGACCTCACGGAGGTGCGTGTTGTCACTGTTCCGTCCCCGCACGCCTTGCGGCTGGGAGGTGTCGTGCTTCTTCACGAGCGACTTCCCGGCGATGCTCGAAACGAGTTCGACCAGACCATCCACGGTGATCAGGCGATCGGTGCCGAGGTTCAGCGGGGCCGAATGTTCGGAGCGCATCAGCCGATGGATGCCCTCGACGCAGTCGTCGACGTAGGTGAACGACCGTGTCTGCTGCCCGTCGCCCCAGATCTCGATCTCGTCGCCGTCGGTCGCGAGCGCCACCTTGCGGCTTATAGCGGCGGGAGCCTTCTCCCGTCCGCCCTCGTACGTGCCGAGGGGCCCGTAGATGTTGTGGAACCGGGCGACGCGGGTGTCCACCTTGCCCTCGTCCGTGTAGTACTGGCACAGCTTCTCCGCGTAGAGCTTCTCCCAGCCGTACCCTTCCTCAGGCTCCGCGGGGTAGGCGTCCTCCTCCTTGAGGGGTGCAACGTCGGGCTGATGCTGCAGGTACATCGGGTAGATGCAGGCCGACGAGGAGTAGAAGTACCGACCGATCTCGTTCTGACGCGCGGCTTCCAGCATGTGCGCATTGATCAGCACGTTGTTGCGCGCCACGTCCGCGCGGAACTCGGTGATGTAGCCGATGCCGCCCATGTCGGCCGCCAGCTGATAGACCTCGTCCACTCCGCGCGTGGCCTCGAGGCATCGCTCGTACTCGCGGAGGTCGGCGACCTGGAACTCGTCGGCGTCGGTCTCCTCGTACTCGGGCGTCTTGACGTCGACGCCGCGAACCCAATACCCATTCGCCTTGAGGTACTTCACTAGGTGGTGGCCGATGAAGCCACCAGCTCCTGCCACGACTGCCCGTTCGTTCATCTGGGGGGAATGTCCTTCCTACTCGTCCCTACTCGTCACCCATCGACCGAGGGTCCGCGACCCTCGGCGCCTGACGCCTGCCAACAAGCACCTGCCGTGCGAACAGCGCCACGAACCGCGGGTTGTGGCGCAGGTATCGGCGCCAGAGCCGCCGTGGCTCGCTCGCCAGCCGGAACAGCCACTCCAGTCCGAACCGCTGGAGCAGCTTCGGCGCCTGGCGCTTGGTGCCCGCCAGGAAGTCGAACGCTGCACCGACCCCCACCATCACCGCGGGGATCCGGCCGCGGTGATCTGCGATCCAGCGTTCCTGTTTCGGACAGCCCAGTCCAATGAAGAGTACCCGTGCGCCGGACGCCGCGACACGCTCGACCGTGGCAACGTCTTCATCGGCGGTGATCTCGCGGAACGGCGGACTCTCGTGGAAGGCGACCTCGAGCCCAGGGAACTCGCTCCGCACACGCTCCAGCAGGATCTCCAGCGTCGCCGGCGATCCGCCGTAGAAGCCCACGGGCACGCCTCGCTCGGCCGCGGCGCGCATCACGTTCGGCGTGAGGTCGGGGCCGTACACACGGGTCGCCTCCTTCACACCGAGGATCTTGAGACCCCACACCAGCGGCATGCCGTCTGGAGTGGTCAGGTCTGATCCGTTCATCACATCGAGGAAGGAGCGATCCTCGTGCGCCTCCATGACGTTGTTCACCGTTGCGATGAAGACCGAGCGAGACTCGCGCGCGTCCGCCCAGCGGACGATCCGCTCTGTCGCGTCGCCATACGAGGTCGCGTCGACACGCATGTCGATGATCCGGCGTGACGGCAAGGTCTGCGCCATCCCTGTGGTCGTGGCGCTCACCGAGCGCCCTTCCCTCGGAGTAGCACGCCGATCGTGCGGATCAAGATCGAGATGTCGAGACCCAGGGACCAGTTCTCGATGTAGAACAGGTCCTGACGCACGGCCTCCTCTGGCGCCACGTCGCTCCGGCCGTTCACCTGCCACCAGCCCGTGATGCCGGCGCGCACGTCGTGACGAGGTCCGAGCAGCTCCGGGTTCGCGATCACCTGCTCGACGGGGAGCGGGCGGGGACCAACGAGGCTCATGTCTCCCCGCACGACGTTCCAGAGATTGGGCAGCTCGTCCAGGGAGAGCTTGCGGAGGACACGGCCGACCGGCGTGATGAGATCGTCTTCCTCGGGTTTGAAGAACGGACGGCTTGGGTCGAGCGAGCGGTCCTCGAGGAGCCGTGCGACGTCGTGATGCATCGTGCGAAACTTGACGATCTGGAATGGCCTGCCGCCGCGGGTCACTCGGACCTGGCGGAACATCACGGGACCGTTCGATGTGAGACGGACCAGCAGCGCGATGGCAGCGAGGAACGGCGAGGCGACCAGCAGGCCGAGGCCCGCACCGCACACGTCGAGCGTCCGCTTGAGGGAGGCCTGGAACCCGGAGAGGCGCGAGATCCGCAGGTCGACGAGCGCATAGCCTTCGGCGGCGCGCACACGGGTCGCGGACGAGAGGCTCTCGGGGATCCGAGCGAGCACCGATAGATCGGCGCCGCGCAGGCGAGCGAGACGGCGGATCTGCTCGAGCTCACCCGAAGGCACACGTGCGGAAGCGACGACCACTCGTTCGGGTGCCAGCGTCCCGAGCAGCTCGGGAAGATCGGTGAGACCACCGAGCGTCGGCAAACCGTCGGTCGGCTCAGGGTCTCCCTGGATCCTCACCCGACCGATCGGCATCAGGTCGGCACCCGGAACCAGCAAGCCCGTGACGGCATCCGCACCCTCCGGGGTGCCGATCACGAGCGTGCGAGCGGCGAAGACCCCGTTCCGGCCCACACGCGCCAGGTACCGCCGCCATCCAGCACGAGCGACGAGTTCCAGCCACACCAGCGTGACGAGGGCCCACCCGAGTCGGCTTCCCCCCCATCCGAGGAACAGCTCGATCCCGGTCGCCACGGCACTGGCCGCGAGCACCCGGCGGGCCTCATCGATCTGTGAACTGCGAGCATCACCCAGCCCGAATGCCGCCGTGAGGGCGAGCCATACGGCGCCACCGATCGCCAACCGAGGGAGCGTGGTAGCGACGTTGTCGCCGGTGCCGGCCACGCCCATCGCGATCCACACGGCGAGCAGGGAACCGAAGGCGAGACCCACGGACACCAGCCGGTCCCGCCGGGCCGCGGCCCGACGGAGCATCGCGCTGCGCGCTGCGACCCCTGCAGCCGTCTCCGGGGGCTCGATGACGGTGAGGTCTCCCTGCGTCACGGAGACGACAGGAGATTGTTCCGAAGCGATACCTCCACCGCTGCCGGCAGTCACGATGGAAGGATCATCCGGAGCGGCTGAGACATGCCGCCTGAGTAGTGAGATGACGCGTTCCGCGAAGCTTGTTTGGAGATCGCCGAGAGGTCTCATGGGTCACCTGGGGTTGCCCTGACGGGGGTACCTATCATCTGCCGGGTGGGAGGGCTACGTCAATCGGGCGATAGTTCACCGCCGTTCTCCGGGAAGAGCTGTCCCCCGCATGGTCCCAGACAAGAGGGTCGACCGTCCGACGTGCTCAGAGTATTTGTCCCACAACGCTTCCCGATTCGGCATATGCCGATGTGCGCATCGCCCAATCAGCGAGGCCGCGTCGGTCGGCCGGCCATCCCCGGTCGGCGAAGGAACTAGTCCTTGGGAACCAGTCGAATCGACGTGTTGAGCGTCGGTGTCCCCAACCGAGCGATCACACGCCCTTCAGGTACGCAACCGTCTCGGCAAGACCGTCCTCGAGATGGGTCCACGGTTTCCACGCCAGCGCCGACGCGGCCCGCCCGATGTCGAGGGCGATCCGCCGCAGCTCTCCCGGGGGCAGCGGCCCGTGCTGTGGCTCGCCCGCGAACCCCACGAGGTCGGCGAGGAGCCGGTACAAGTGATTCACGCTCGTCTCGAGGCCCGTCCCGACGTTCACGAGCTTTCCCGAGGCGCGGTCCATCGACTGTACGAACGCATGCACGGTGTCGTCGATGAACACGTAATCGCGGGTCTGGTTCCCGTCACCGAATATCGCCGGTGTCTCGCCGCTCAGCATCTTGGAGGCGAAGATCGCGATGACGCCGGCCTCGCCTTGCGGATCCTGACGCGGCCCGTACACGTTCCCGAGAGCGAGCGCCGTGTAATCCAATCCCCGGTACCGCTGGTAGAAGCCCAGGTAGTCGAGCACGACCTTCTTGGAGACACCGTAGGGGCTCAACGGGAAGGATCCCTGGGCCGTCGACTCCTTCGCGGGTTGTCGTCGAGGTTCGCCGTAGATCGTGCCGCCAGAGGCAGCGTAGACGACCTTCCGGACACCGGCGCCGCTCGCACACTCCAGGATGTTCAGTGATCCCATCAAGTTGATCGATGCGTCGGTGACGGGATCGTCGATCGAGGGGCGGACTCCGGACTGCGCAGCCAGGTGGAACACCACCTCTGGCCGGTGACGCTCGAACAGGGACGCCAGGCCTTCGGCCCGCACGTCCATGTTGAAGAACGTGTAGCTCTTCCCGTAACCGCGTGCGTCGGCGAGGTTAGCGATCCTCCCGGTCGTGAGGTCGTCAACAGCGATCACACGGTAGCCCTCGGCCAGGAGGCGATCCGAAAGATGCGAGGCGATGAACCCGGCGCCCCCGGTCACCAGGACTGTCGTCACGAAGCCAACTGTAGGTTCGGGTCCGCGGCGATGTCCAACGCGGTGCGTTCGCCACGAGCCAACCTCGCCGCTCCCACGCACGCGATCATCGCGCCGTTGTCCGTGCACAGTTCGGCCGAGGGGAACAGCACGCGGATCCCGCGCGAGGAGGCGTCGGTCTCCATGCGTTCACGCAGTCGCGTGTTGGCAACCACGCCTCCCCCGAGCAATACGGTGTCGACATGCGCCCGTGTGGCGGCTTGGAGCGTCTTGGCGACCTGTACATCGACGATCGCCTCCTGGAAGCTCGCGGCGAGATCGGCGAGATCGACCTCATGCCCTGCCGCACGCTCCCGCTGGACGTGACGTAGCACCGCCGTCTTCAGCCCGCTCATCGAGAAGTCCAGGTCGCCGGAGTCGGCCATCGCGCGCGGGAGCGCGACGGCGTGCGGGTCCCCGTCGGCGGCCGCGCGATCGATCGCGGGGCCACCCGGGAACCCGAGCCCGAGCACCCTGGCGACCTTGTCGAAGGCCTCGCCGGCGGCGTCATCGAGCGTCTGGCCCAACACCTCGTGCCGGTGCGCTTCGGGGATGTGCACGAGCATCGTGTGGCCGCCCGAGACGATCAACGCGACGTAGGGGGGTTCGGGAGGTCCGTGTTCCAGGAAGTTCGCCCACACGTGACCCTCGAGGTGGTTCACGCCGATCAGGCCTGCGCCGGTCGCCAGGGAGAAGGCCTTGGCTGCCGCTATTCCCACGAGGAGGGCCCCGACCAAGCCAGGGCCGACCGTGACGGCCACGCCGTCCACCTCGGCGATGCCCACGCTCGCGGTGTCGAGCGACTCTTCCAGCAGAGGGTTCAGCGCCTCGACGTGCGCGCGCGCCGCTACCTCGGGTACCACGCCCCCGAAGCGTTCGTGCAGATGCACCTGAGACCCGATCAGGTTCGACCGCACATGGAATGTGTCCTCGACGACGGCGACTGCCGTCTCGTCACACGACGTCTCGATCCCTAGCGTGATCACGCAGGTCTGGCGAACTCCGGCATCGCGTTCGCGACGCGCTCGAGGCGATGTTGGAACTCGGCGGACCGGACGTCATCGGTCCACATGATCAGCGCGTCCTCGTGGAGCTCCTGGTAGTAGTTGCGCCGGAGACCCACCGGATGGAAGCCGAACCACGCGTACAGGCGCTGTGCTCCCCAGTTCGTGACCCTGACCTCGAGGGACACGGCATGGGCGCCCATCTCCCTCGCCTCACGGAGCTCCTCGTACATCAGTCGGGTCGCGATCCCGTGCCGCTGGTGCTGTGGATCGACCGCCACGTTCGTCACGTGGGCCTCGTCGCCATAGCAGATCATGCCCGCGTACCCCACGACCTCCTTGTGGGTTCGGGCGACCAGGTAGCGACGGTTGCTGAGCTCGGTCATCTCCGCGGCGAACAGGTTCGGGCTCCATGGACGTGCGTAGACCTGGCGCTCGATCGCCATCACACCTCGGAGATGGCGGCGGCGCATGCGGGAGATCTCGAGGCGGGGCGCCTCAGTCTCGCCGATGCCACGCGATCTCAGCATCAGATCTCCTCAGATACAGAGGGACGACGTCGAACAGGCGGTCGTGCTCCTCACGAAGGAACCGCGGGACGGCGAGCTCGACCATTGCGGCAGCATCAGGGTGCGCGAAGGCCGGCGACGCGATATCGACACGACTTCCCAGCTCTTGCAAGGCATCGCGGTACAGCATGGCACCGTCGCCGACGGCAAGCACCTCTCCGGGAAGGGCCTCCAGCTCCGCCACCAAGTGCGATGGCTGTTCCACGGCGTGCTCTGTCTCGCGAACGACACCTCCCGGAACGGACCGGTAGACCGAATAGAAGACCTCGCCCCGCCTGGCGTCGATCACGGCGACGATCCGACGATGGGTGTGTCGGACCGCGTAGGCGAGCGCGTCGAGGCTCGTGATCCCGACGATGGGGGCGCCCATCACCTGCGCGAGGGTCTTCGCCGTCGCCACCCCGACCCGAAGACCCGTGAACAGGCCGGGCCCGATGCCGACGGCGAAACCTCCGACCTGGTCCAGGTGGACATCGCTCCACCGCAGGAGCTGCTCGAGGACGGGAGTCACGGACTCCTGACGCGCGCGGCCGGCCACCCGTATGCTCCCCATGATCTCCCGCTCGCTGCCGATGGCCACGCTCGTCTGCGGGGTGGATGTGTCGATCCCGATGACGTTCACGAGCCCTCCACCCATCGCTCGAGTGCCTGCTCCAGCCGCTCCCAGCGTTGCGTCCAGGACCCACCGATCGCGGCGAACCTGAGTCTGCGACGGTCGTCGATCTTCGAGGTGAGCTCCACACGGAGCCGCTCCGGCCCGAACAGGTCTTCGACGAGGTTCCCCCACTCGACGAACACGACTCCGATGGACTCTTCGAGGCCGAGATCGATCACGTCTTGCACCCGGCGAAGCCGAAACACGTCTGCGTGCGTGAGTGGAACCCTTCCGTCGTATTCCTTCACGAGGGTGAACGTCGGAGACGTGATCGCACGTTCGACGCCCAGTCCTCGAGCGACCCCTTGCACCAGCGTGGTCTTGCCGGCGCCCAGATCGCCGCAGAGAACGACGGCGTCCCCCGGATGCAGTAGCGGGGCGAGCGCCTCGCCGACCGCGCGCGTCCCGTCCGCCGAGCCCGTCTGCAGGACCAGCTCCATCGTCAGAAGAGCTCCAGCTGCTCCTGCTCCGCGTCCGCCTCCGGAACCACGACCGGTTCACTGCGGAGCTCGTCGAGCGTCCGGCGGATCAACGCGAAGTCTTCCCGGAGTCGCTGGAACGACGGCGACCGCTCACCGCCTCCATGCAGGATGGCAGCCGGGTGGAACGTCGGGATCACCTTGCGGCCGTGCCAGTCGTAGACGGAGCCGCGCATCGAGGTGATGCCCCGCTTCGTCGACAGCACGAACTTCGTGGCGAAGTTGCCGAGCGTCACGATCAAGTGCGGCTGGATCAGGCCGATCTGCTCGACGAGCCAGGGTGTGCATGCCTCCAGCTCGTCCTCCATGGGATCGCGGTTCCCGGGGGGTCTGCATTTCACGCAGTTCGCGATGTAGACGGTCTCGCGAGTCAGCCCGATCTCGGCCAGCATGCGGCTCAGGAGCTGGCCGGCCGCGCCTACGAACGGCTCCCCCTGCTTGTCCTCATGGAAGCCCGGGCCTTCACCGATGAACATCAGGTCCGCGGTCGGGCTCCCCACACCGTAGACGACCTGGGTGCGCCCACCCGCCAGCCGGCATCGGGTGCAGGTGGCGGCCTCGGCGGCGGCGTCCGCGAGCGTCCTCGTCATGCCGCGCCCTTCTGACCCGACGCGAGCACCTCTCGCGTGAATTCCCGGAGCACCGTCGCGAGCGTCTCGGGCCGCTCGAGCATCGGCAGATGACCGGCACTCTCCAACACGACCAGCCGGGCGTTGGGCAGCTCACCGGCGAGCTCCACCGCCGCCGCCGGCGGCGTCACGCGATCGTGCTCGCCCACGAGAACGAGCGCCGGGACGCTCACCCGCGGGATCGCGTGCCGGAGGTCGACATCCAGCACCTCCGCCAATCCACGGGTCCAGACCTCGGGCCGCGCCGCGGCGGCCAGTTGCACAACGTGCTCCACGAGGTGTGGTGACGCGTCGGGGCCGAACTGGGTGAGCCGGGTGACGATCCCGCCCACGTCGCCGGGACTTGCGAGGACGGCACGTCGCAACAGGTCGACGCGACGCGCCGCGGCCGAGATCGAGCCGAGGCGAGGGCGCACCAGATCGGCCACCGACCCCATCGCGCCGCGGACGAGATCGTCAGCCGCCACGCCGATCAGGGCAACGCCGGCGATCCGGGTGCCGAACAGTTCCGGGCGCTGCTCGGCAGCAGCGAGCAGCGCCATGGCACCCATGCTGTGACCCACGACGACGGCGGCCCCGGTCGGAACGACGGCTTCGACCACCGCGACCAGATCCCTGCCCATGGCCCGCAGCGAGAGGTCGCCGTGCGCGGCCGCAGTGCTCCCACCATGGGAGCGCTGATCGAACGCCACGACTCGGAATTCCTTCGCAAGTTCCGGCCAGAGAAGTCCCCATGTCGTCAGGTCCAAGCTGAACCCATGGGCCAGCACGATGACCGGTGCCCCCACCGGGCCCGCCGCACGAAGGGACAGCATCGTGCCGTCGAGGCTGGTGACGGCATCGAGCTGCTCCGGCGGGGGGTCACCCAAGGGGGGATGCTCGGGTTCGCGGTGGCGACGCAGCGCGGCGCGCCCCAGCAGGCCGGCGCCGAGCGCGCCCGCGGCAACCGCGGCGGACAGCACGGCCGTGCGCTTGCGGCTCATCCCGCGTGCTCCCCGGCCCCGTATCCGCCCACGTAGGTGCGAGGAACGCGAGCGCCGATCCGCGTCACGATCTCGTACGCGACCGTGTCGAGGTGCCCGGCCAGCTCCCAGGCCGTAATCTCCTCCGACCCTTGGCGCCCGATCAATACGACCTCGTCGCCTTCAACGATCTCGTGATCCCCACACACGACGATCAGCTGGTCCATCGTCACGCTCCCGGCCACGCGGCAGCGACGTTCGCCGATCAGCACGTCCGCGCGGTTGGACAGGGAACGAGGGTAGCCGTCCGCGTACCCAACCGGCACGGTAGCGACCCAGGCATCCCCCTCGAGCTCGTACCGGTGGCCGTAGGAGAGACGTTCGCCGGCAGGCAGGCGCCGGGCGAAGGTCACGATGGACCTCCACGCCAAGGCGGGCCGAAGGTCGCGGTCTGCTCCCACACCGGGTTCGGGTGGGAGTCCGTAGACGGCGATGCCCGGGCGCACGAGGTCGAGATCGGCCTCCGGATGGCGGAGCACCCCGCCACTGTTCGACGCGTGCACCCATCTGGGCTCGTGCCCAGCATCACGGACGGCCTCGACCACCTCCAGGAAGCGCTTGAGCTGGACCTTCGTCGCCTCGTCGTCAGTCTCGCTCTTCGCGAAGTGGGTCCAGACGCCCTCGACGAACAGGCCCGCGCGCACGACCTGGTCGCAGAAGGTCGCGGTTCGCTCGGGCGGCCAGACGCCGATGCGGTGCATGCCCGTGTCGACCTTGACGTGAACGCCGATCGGTCCACGAGCTGCCGATGCGAGGCGTCGGATCCCACCGCCGGAGAAGACGGTCGGGACGAGTGCGTGCGCGAGCGCCACCGCCTCGGACCCCGGCGGCAGCTCCGACAGGACCAGGATCGGCACGTCCAGCCCACCGAGCCGAAGCTCGACGCCCTCCTCGACGAGCGCCACGCCCAGCCACGAAGCGCCCGCCTCCGTGGCAGCATTAGCGACCTCGATCGCCCCGTGTCCGTATCCGTTCGCCTTCACCACCGCCATCAGTTCGGCGCTCGATGGCTTCAGGGTCCGCACGTTGTGTCCGATCGCGCCGAGGTCGACCTCGGCCACGGTCGATCGGAACAGCGTCATAGCTCCGCCTCGACCTGGGCAATCGCTTCCGCGATCAGGGGAATGATGTCTCCGGCCACGACCCCATCTCCGGCCTCGCGGCCGGCCATCAGCCCCGCGAGGCCGTGCAGGTAGATCGCGGCCCACCCCGCGTCCCACGGTGAGACCTCGCGTGCGAGCAGCCCGCCGATCATCCCGGTGAGCACGTCTCCCGTTCCGGCCGTGGCGAGCGCCGTCGACCCCGTCACGTTGATACGCACGTCGCCGTCGGGGGCGGCGATCACGGTTCGGCTCCCCTTCAAGACGCTCACGGCATCCGTGGTCACGGCCAGCCGGCGGGCATGACCGAGGCGGTCACTCGCGATGTCCCGTCGCTTCACGCCGGTCAGCCGCGTGAACTCGCCGTCGTGGGGCGTCAGCACCGCGCCGGCGCGTCGCTCGGAGAGGGCCGCCGCGTCCCCTGCATAGGCGTTCAGCCCGTCCGCATCCACCACCATAGGGATCTGACTCTCCGCCACAACCTTCCGGATGACGCCGGCCGTCTCGGAGTCGGTGGTGAGCCCGGGGCCGATCGCCACGGCCGTCGCGCGCTCCATCGCTTCGAGCAAGGCGTCGACGGCGCTCTCGGCGATGGCGCCGTCGTCGGTCTCCGCGAGCGGGAGGAAGGTCGCCTCCGAGAGCCCGGCCTGGATCACCCGGAGGGTCTCTGCGGGAGCCGCAATCTGAACGAGCCCCGTGCCCATCCTGGCTGCGGCGCCCGCCACGAGCCGGGGCGCGCCTGTCATCCGGCGGGAGCCCGCCACGACCAGGAGCACGGCCTCGCGCTTGTGGGCGTCGATCGGGCGGGACGGGAGGCTCATGGCGACGTCCTGCGGTTCGGTGAGGAACACGTTCGCCCGGAGCGACTCGAGCAACCCGATGTCCACCACTCGAACGGTTCCCGCGTTCGAAGCTCCGGGAAGGAGCACGACGCCGGTCTTCGGACCGCCGAACGTGACGGTCAGATCGGCCCGAACGGCGTCGCTCGCGACCGTGCCGGTCGCGCCGTCGACCCCACTGGGGATGTCAACGGCCACCACGGGTACGTCGGCCGTGTTCAGCACGGTGATCGCGGAAGCCGATCCGCCCTCCGGCATCCCTCGGAACCCTGTCCCAAAGACTGCGTCCACCGCCACGTCGGCGCGGCCCAACTCCCGTTGCAGCGCGGAATCCGAGAAAGGAACGATACGAACGTCGACCTCGCTCAGCCGGTGCGCGTTCCCCGCAGCCGGCTCAGCGAGCCCGCCCGGATCCTTCAGCATCACGACTGCCACACGCATCCCCCATCGGGCGAGGTGACGGGCCGCCACGAAGCCGTCGCCTCCATTGTTCCCCTTGCCGCACACCACGACGGCCCGGCGCCCGTAGGTGCCTCCGCAGAGGTCGACGCACGCCTGTGCCACCGCCCGCCCGGCACGCTCCATGAGCGCCTCGGCCGGAGTGCCGGCAGCCTGCGTGGCACGGTCCAGCTCCCTCGCTTCGTCGGGCGTAAGGACCGGCTTCACTGGTGGGAAACCTCGCCCACCGCGATCGCGAAGGCCACTGCACTCGTCTTCTCGTGCGTGAAGGTGATCAGGACACGCGAGATGCCCAGCTCGTCGGCCCGACGCTTCGCGCTGCCCGTCAGCGCGATCGACGGAGCACCGCTCGGATCCCGAGTAATGCTGATGTCTTTCCAACCCCTCCCCCGGTAGCCGCCGAGGGCCTTGATCGTGGCCTCGCGGGCCGCGAAACGTCCGGCGTAGGACTCGGCGGGCCGAGCCCTGGAGTCGCAGTACCCGATCTCCTCGGGCGTGAACACACGTCCTCGGAGCGTGGGATGCCTCGCAAGCGCCCGTTCCATCCGTGCGATCTCGCAGATGTCGACCCCGAGTCCGAGGATCTCCATGAGGGAAGGCTACGCGACCGACCTGGCCGGCGGGCAAGCTACTCGACCGTGACGCTCTTCGCGAGGTTCCTCGGCTGATCGACGTCGCATCCCCGGAGCACCGCGATGTGGTAAGCGAGTAACTGGAGCGGCACGGTCACCGTGACAGGCGCGAGCAGTTCGGGCGTCTCCGGCACTTCCAGGACGTGGTCGGCGAGCGCCGCCGCGGCGGTGTCACCCTCGGTGACCACCGCGATCACGGCCGCCCCGCGCGCCTTCACCTCCTGGATGTTCGAGAGCATCTTCGGATACACGTGGCACTTCGTGGCGACCGCGACGACGGGCACCCCCTCCTCGACCAGCGCGATCGCCCCGTGTTTCAGCTCCCCGGCGGCGTAGCCCTCAGCGTGGATGTAGCTGATCTCTTTCAACTTCAGTGCGCCCTCGAGCGCCGCGGGATAGCCGGTATGGCGACCGATGAACAGGAAGTCGGACGCGCGATGATAACGCTCCGCCAGGCCCCTGCAGGGCCCGTCCAGTTCCAACGAACGCCGCACCTTACCGGGCAGCTCCGCCAGGTCAGCCAGGACCTCGGCGATCTCCTCGGGGAACATCGTGCCGCGGACCTGCGCGAGGTACAACGCAACGAGATACTGCGACACCATCTGGGTGGCGAACGTCTTCGTGGCCGCAACCCCGATCTCGGGGCCGGCGTGCATGTAGAGCACGCCGTCGGCCTCGCGTGCGAGCGACGAGCCGACCGTGTTCGTGACGGCGATAACCTGCGAACCCTGTCGACGAGCGTGGCGGGCCGCCTCCAGCGTGTCGATCGTCTCGCCGGATTGGCTCACCGCGACGGTCAGCGTGTCTGCCCCGAGCACGGGATCGCGGTAGCGGAACTCGCTCGCGATCTCGATCTCGACCGGAAGCCGGGTCCAGTGCTCGATCGCGTATTTGGCAACGAGCCCAGAGTGGAACGCGGTGCCGCAGGCCACGACGAACACCTTGGAGACCTCGCGAAGAATGTCGTCGCTGATGTGGAGCTCGTCCAGTGCGAGACGGCCCGCCAGCTCGCGCCCGACGAGCGTGTCGCGGATCGCGCCGGGTTGCTCGTCGATCTCTTTGCGCATGAAGAAGTCGTAGCCACCCTTCTGCGCTTGCTCGATGCTCCAATCGACCTCGATCGGCTCGAGTGCCATGGGGCGACCGTCCAGGTCGAGCAGCGCCACCCCCACCCGCGTGATCGACACGATCTGGCCTTCGGCAACGGGCACGATCGTCGGGCGTTCGCCGTCGGCGCCGTGGCCCAGCAAAGCGGGGATGTCGGAGGCGAGGATCGTCTCCCCTTCGTCCCATATCCCGATCACCAGTGGGGAAGACACCTTCACCCCCACCATCTCATCGGGATGGTCGGCGGAGATCACGACCAGCGAATATGCTCCTTCCAGGCGGGAAACGGCCGACCGAACGGCGTCGAGCAACGATCCGGTCCCCTCGAGCCGCTCCTCGATCAGGTGCGCGACGCACTCCGTGTCGGTATCCGAGGCGAGTGCGTGACCGCCCTTCTCGAGCTCGGCTCGCAGTTGTTGGAAGTTCTCGATGATGCCGTTGTGGATGACGGCCACGCGGCCGTGGCAGTCGAGGTGGGGATGCGCGTTGTCGTCGGTCGGAGCGCCGTGGGTCGCCCATCGTGTGTGGCCCATGGCGACGGTCCCGGTCGGGATCGGATCCGATCTCAGCGCTGCCTCCAGCTGCGACAGCTTGCCGGCGCGTTTGACGACCGAGATCCCTCCGTTCACGATCGCCACCCCGGCCGAGTCGTAGCCGCGATATTCCAGCCTCCGCAGCCCTTCCATAACGATGGGAAGCGCCTCAACCGGGCCCACGTAGCCGACGATGCCGCACATGCGAAGTCACCCTAGCAGCGGGGATCTTCGGGTCAGGCGAGTGACGTGCGAACCGCAGTAGCTACCTTCCCCGCCTGGGCGGCCGCCAGATCCTCCGTCTCGGCTTCGACCATGACGCGGATCAATTGTTCGGTTCCGGAGGGGCGCACCAACACGCGGCCGGTGTCGCCCAACTCGGCCTCTGCTGCCTCGATCGCCAACGTGACCTCGACGGCGTCCGCGAGCGCGTCCCGGTCTCGCACGTGCACGTTCACCATCGCCTGCGGGTACTTTCGCATCCGCGACGCGAGCTCATCGACCCGCACACCCCGGTGGGCCGCGAGCGACAGGAACCGGACGGCGGTCAGCAGCCCGTCGCCCGTCGTGGCGTGGTCGAGGAAGAGCACGTGTCCGGACTGCTCGCCGCCCAGCGTTGCTCCTGTCCGGAGCATCTCCTCGACGACGTAGCGGTCGCCCACGCGCGTCGTGATCGCGCGCACACCTGCCTCACGCATCGCTCTGATGAACCCGATGTTCGCCATCACGGTCGTGACGACCGTGTCCTCGCGCAGCCGGCCCGCATCGTGCAAGTCGAGGGCGAAGGCCGCCAGCACCTGATCCCCATCGATCACGTTGCCGGCGGCGTCAGCGAACAAGGCTCGGTCGGCATCGCCGTCGTGCGAAATACCGACGTCGGCCATTCGACGAACGACCTCAGCCGCCACGACCTCGGGGTGGAGGGCGCCGCAGCCCTCGTTGATGTTCACCCCGTCGGGCTCGGCGTGGATCGCATGCACCGTGGCGCCGAGGCGTCGGTACAGCTCGGGCGCGAGGCCGCTCGCGGCGCCGTTCGCACAGTCGACCACGACCGTCATACCCTCCAGCCGCGTGTCGGCGGTTCGCTCGATGTGCGCCAAGTACCGCTCCCGGCCGCGTTCCTCCACCGGGGACACGGATCCCCGCGCAGACGACGTCGTCGACCCTGCCAGGACCGCCTCGATGGCGTCTTCCAAGTCGTCCGGCAGCTTGAAGCCGTCCCCGGCGAAGAGCTTGATGCCGTTGTACTCGGGTGGATTGTGCGAGGCCGAGATCACGACGCCGGCGGAAGCCCCCAGGTCGACCGTGAGGAATGCGACCGCAGGGGTCGGCTCGACGCCCGCCAGCAGGACGTCTCCGCCGGCCGCGGTGATCCCTTCTACGAGCGCCTCCTCCAGCCAGACGCCCGAGGACCGAGGGTCCCTACCGACCACGAATACGGGTGGACCCGACGCGGCGCCGCCCAACACGTGCACGGCAGCGCTCCCGACCCGGCGAGCGAGGTCTGCGGTGAGCTCCGTGCCGGCGATGCCACGCACGCCGTCCGTGCCGAAGAGGCGCCCCATCAGGGGAGGAAGGCTACTTCAGGGCAGCCCCCAACCCCGAGCGCCGAACCCTTCTGTGGGAGCATCGGTGAGCCATGGCCCTCGTCCCGGTGTTCGCGACCGCCGACCTGGTCGAAGGGCGGCTCCTCGCCGGCCGGCTGGAGTCAGAGGACATCCCGGTTCTTCTCAAGGGCGACGATGCCTCCTACCACCTCGGCCCGGTGTACCTGTTCGTGCCGGCCGAGGACGAGATCCGAGCGCGCCTGTTCATCGACGCGCTCCGAGATGGGGAGCTCGAACACGGGCCGCCAGACATCGAAACCGCCCGGGCGAGCGCCCAGGCGATGCTGGACCTGATCGACAACGATCTGAGCGCTGGCCGGATCAGTGAGGACGCCTGGTTCGATTCCGTCGCGGACGTGATCACGTCGGCGTACCTCGCGACAGACGATCCGCGGGCCCAGTCCGGCCACAGCGGCGACGAGGCACATTGGGAGCACGCGCGGAGCCTGCTCGTGGACGCGGTGGATCGCGACGGGACGTTCCTGGACGTCGGATGCGCGAACGGCTACCTGATGGAGAGCCTCGAACGGTGGGGTGCCGCGCGAGGGCGGCGCATCGAGCCTTCCGGCCTCGAGATCTCACCCGACCTCGCCGCCCTCGCGCGGCATCGGCTGCCCGAATGGGCCAGCAGGATCCACGAGGGGAACGCGCTCGACTGGCGTTCGCTCGAACGGTTCGACTTCGTGCGGACGGGGCTCGAGTACGTGCCGCCGGGACGGCAGCCCGACCTGGTCGACCACCTGCTGCGAGACCTGGTGGCGCAGGACGGACGCCTCGTCATCGGGGTCGTGAACGAGCAGCGACAATCCCTGTCGACGAAGAAGGCGGTCGAAGGGTGGGGGTTCCGGGTGAGCGGTGAGACCGAGCGGTCGCACTTCCA